>Ga0315540_10000659_pt1 | contig 19580 bp, 17 predicted proteins | sample SalMarSW160110MG_FD_203677 | JGI IMG/M metagenome (GOLD analysis project Ga0315540, IMG submission 203677) | Salt marsh sediment microbial communities from the Plum Island Ecosystem LTER, Massachusetts, United States - Salt Marsh Sediment SW1601-10 ...
CGTCAAGCGGCTGAATGGTCACCTGACCGGTCATTCCCAGGCGGAAGATGAGATATGCGGAATCGGGATGGTTCGCGCCGGCCATTTCCGCAGCCAGCACCTTGCCTTTCCGCCGCACGGCAACAGCAGTTCTGCCTTCGATTCGTGAAATGAAATCTTCAACGTCACCCGCAATAATGCCGGGGTGGAGAACCTCAACTGCGATAATTCGCCGGCCTTGTGCGCGCTTGTGAAGACCGCGCAAAACCGTTTCAACTTCCGGGAGTTCAGGCATAGGGTTTAGTCATGAATTCCAGGTTCGGTGGGGATGAGTGCAATAACCCGCGCGGGCGCCCCTGAGCCGCCGCCCAGCTTGAGTGGCAAGGCAATCACGCTGGACCCGGTTGCAGGCAATTGGTCAAGATTCGCCACGTTCTCCAGGTGATAAATGCCGGCCCCCATCGTGAGATGATGGACCGGGCAATCCGTGGACGGGCCGTAATCAACGCTCGCCGTATCGATTCCGATTCCTACCGGGCGGGTCTGCTCCAGCAGGTATTGCGCAGCCTCCAACGACAACCCGGGAAAATGCAGGACACCATCGACATCCGCGTTCATGTACTTCTCCTGCGAGGGCCAGCGCTCAGCCCAGCCGGTCCGGAAAAATACCACGGCGCATGGGGGAATCGCTCCATGCCTTTCAATCCAGCCGTCGATATCCTGCGCCGTCACACGATAGTCGGCGTGCAACTTTGCAGCAGAACTGACGTCGATCACAACAGCCGGTGCGAATAATTTCCCGACAGCAATCCGATCAACGCTTTCACCCTTGGGGTCAAAGTGCAGCGGAGAGTCAATATGCGTGCCGAAATGCTCCGGCAAACTGAGGTTGCGGGTGAAATTTCCGTCTTCCTTGTAGGTCGTGGCAAGGCTTGTGTGGAAAGGACTGCCCGGAGCCTCTTCCGGCCAGTAAGGAGAGTCCCGTTCCAGGGTATGAGTCAGGTCAACCAACCTCAGTTTCCCGTCACGAACCCCGTCCCAGAACTGGTCAGCCACGTTCGGCTCCTGTCCGTACCCATCGAATATGTCCACGATAAAACAGGCGGATAGTCTCGCAGTCTCAGCGTGCAAGGGCCCTAGACGGCCACCTTGATGTCGTCACCTTCAACCTGCACGGGATAGGTATCCAGCTTCAGCAGGCTGTCTTCCAGGTTTTCTCCCGTGCGGACATTGTACTGCCACATGTGCCAGGGGCACGTGACGACATCGCCCTCCAGCATGCCCTCACCCAGAGGCCCGCCCTGGTGAAGGCAAGTGTTGTCCGTCGCATACACTGTTCCGTTCACGTTGTACAAGGCGATCGATTTGCCATTGACCTCAACAGCTTTTGCAACTCCAGGATCCAGATCGGACAAACTCGCCACTTTTACAAACTCAGCCATAGCACCCCCATCGTTCAGGTCTAGAGATTTCCTCTCCGCCTGTCTATATTGTCGAATTGATGATCAGAAATTCCTGCGGTAGACAGAGTCCGTGCTAACTGAAAGGACAAGCACTTCAGCCAACCTACTCATTCGGACTGCGCCAGCCCCCCGGCTCACCCCGCACTTTGAACTCGTAGTCTTCGGCCCTCATTATACCGCCAGAGTCGAGCCTTAGACCACACCTCAAATGTAATTGCCTTGAGAAACAGAAAGGACTTCCCTCTTACTGAGGTCAGGGTCTCTGGATTTCGTCCCGCACCCGTTTGGCCGCAGCGGGCTCTCCTGCTGCTTCAAGCGCACGGGCTTCGGCCTGGTAAGCCTGCCAGTAATTGGGAACAACCTTGCGCGCAGCGTGGAACTCCGCCGCAGCTTGACGGTAATTGCCCAGCTTCATCCAGCAGGTGCCCAGGTAGAAGCGCGCAGTAACATCCTGAGGATCCGCCTTCACCGAGTGCTCAAAGTATTTTGCAGCCGTCGTGTAATCACCTTGCGGAAAATAAACGGCGCCCAGCGCGTCACTCGGCTGTGAACTGTCAGGCGCGGCGTGTTGGGCCTTCCTGAAGTCCTCAATTGCTTCCTGCCTTTTTCCGGTTCGCAGGGCAATTCGTCCCACGGCCAGGTAGTAGTCGTGATCGAGGTTTAACGGCCACGAACTCGCTTGGTTCAGCCGCCTGGCTTTGTTGTATTCCCTCAGCGCGCCAGTCAGGTCTCCTTTCTCGTATTCGAGCACCACTCCTCGCGCCATATGCAGCAGGGGCGAACCGGGCGATTGGGTCAGCGAGTAATGGATCAGAGTGTTGTTGTCGCGCCAGCGCGGAATGGCGCGCAGGGCCTGGACTCCACAGAAAATTATGGCCAGGCCCATCGCGCACGCGGCAACTGGAACCATACGGACACGTGCGAACCGGCGTGGTAGCCAGTCAAGCAGTAGATAGGCCACGGCAAGGCACGGGCCAACCGAAGGGAAATAGAGGAAGCGATCCGCCAGGAGAGGAAAACTGAGCTGGCGGATGTCCAATACGGGCAACAGCGTTACCGGCCACCAGACGATTAGAAATGCCAGCAGGGGTTCACGCCTGCGCATCCAGAGCGTGGCGCCCAGACATAGCAATGTGATCCATGGCCAGGGTGAATGCAAACCAGGGCCCAGATAAAACATCCGGAAGACGTTTAAATGGGCAGGCCAAAGCAGGATCTTCGTATCCTGGCCCAGCAGTGCCACGGCGGCGGCGCCAACGCGCACCGAAATTCCCCAGAGATGTCCGCCTTGTGTGAGATAACCCAGCGCCAGGTACCGCACCACCAAATACGCGACTGTGGCCGCCATATAGGGCAACCACCGCAACAACCGGTGGGACCAGCTTTCCGGCTTGCCGAGGAAAAACCAGTAAGCCAGCAGCAGAAATGGGAAGCTGAGTGCCATCTCCTTGAAGAACAGGGCAACGAAGAACGAAACAGCCGCCAGCGCATGTTTGCCGAAATTCTTTGCGTTGCCGTGCTCTGCGCGCAGGAAACACAGAAATGCCAGAAGCGTGAAGAGCGCAAAGCCTACGTCAGGCAGGGCGGAAATCCAGGCAACCGCCTCCACATGCACGGGGTGAAGCGCCCAGAGCAGGGCGCCGACAAACGCAACAAAGTCATTATTGAAGAGCCTTCTCGCCAGCCAGTAGACCAGCCCTGCAGAAGCCGCGTAGACCAGCAAATTCAGAAGGTGAAACACCGCCGGGTTGGGCCCGACAACGCGGCACAGAGCCCAATAACAGGCGAACTGCAACGGACGGTAGAAGTTGGTTTTGCCGCCCTGGAAAGACCAGACGGAGCCTGTAAAGATCTGCTTCCACAGATGGGAATTCAAGACAAAAGCGTTCTGCAGGATTTGCGGACTGTCATCGTAGACAAAACCGTTCGCCAGAGACCCCGAGAAAATCACAAAAGTGAGTGCCCCGAGAATCGCGCCTGCGAGCAGGCGATGTTTCGCGATCCGCTCGCTGAATTCAGTTAACAATCGAAAACTCCGGCCAGCAACTCATGCCAGGTTAGCCACGAAGCAACGCCCAGGCCTTGCCTTCAAGACCCGGCGGCCATTTGTGCCTTCTGCTTCATTCCATGCACCAGAAGCGCGCCAACCTGATGGAACTTCCTCATCTGTTCGGCATCTCGAAACCAGCGGCCCGAATAGTCGTCCGAGACCGGTGTAGGATCAGGAATCTGCCGATGCTGAACGTTCACAAATCCCGCCTCGCGGTAAAAGGCTTTCCAGTCATTGGCTGAGAGCAGGTGGGTCGGAACGTTGACAATCGGACCCCACTGATGCGCATGCGGGTTCTCGATGTAATAGTTGATGAGAATCCACGCGCTCCCGCCCTCGGCGAGGACTCGGAACATCTCCCGAATGCTTGCCGCCGGGTCCGGCCAGTAATAAGCGGACTCCACCGAAATAATCCTGCTGAAGGAATTGTCGTCACAAGGAATTCTATCGGCAGCGCCCTCCATGAAATTGAGGTGGGCGTATTCCCTGCCAGCGGCCCTGGCGCGCCGGACCATTTCCGGCGCCACATCAACGCCCACGACCCGGCCCTCAGGAACCCGCCGCGCAAGCAGACGGCAAAGCCAGCCGCTGCCACAGCCAAGATCCAGGATGTGGTCATTGGGCTTTAAGTCCATCAGGGGCAACACGGGCCGGGTGATTGGAAGATGGTGATCCTCCATCTCTTCTCCGCGGCCGGCTTCCGCCCACTGGTTGAATTCGTCGCGAACTTTTTTTTCCGCTGGAATTTCCGTCATAGACACCTTTCGTATCTGTAAATTATGCCATGGGACGCACTGGCGTTTGCACGGCCGACGTCAAAACATCCGAACCACTGCCACAGAAACGATATGATACCCGAAATCAACTCACGCATCCTGGACAGAAAGCCGATGATAACCGCCAGTTGATGGGTAAGAAAGATTTCTGGAGCCGGGTTGTCAATATGAACCTCTCAGGTGGTATTATGTTTGATCTTGGGAGCGCAACGATATCGTATTGAAGATCCCTTGGACAGGTTGATCTCGGGAAGAGTCGGATATGATCGAAATCATGATAAAGAACATCGCGGCGTACAAGAGTTCGCTGGCCGAGGCGATGAAGGGATTCCAGAGCTTTAAGACGTTTGCGCTTGCGGCCGCCAGCGATTTTCAGAACATTGCTTCCGTCGCTCCCAGTTCGCGGCATCTGGCGCGCGCCATGCTGGAAGGCCTGTCCATCAATGAAACGCGGACGGTGGTGGAACTCGGTGCGGGCACCGGCGCCATCACACAAGTCCTGCTGGAAACACTTCCTCCGCAGGCCACGCTCCTGGCATTTGAGATCAACCCGGAATTTGTCAGTTACATGGAAAAGCGTTTTTCTGACCCGCGTCTGGTGCTGCTGAACGCGCCTGCAGAAAGCCTGGGCGATGAGTTGCGACAACGTGGTCTGGACCGGGTTGATGCCGTGGTTTCCTCTCTGTCGCTCCGCTTTATGCCGGACCACCGCCAGCGTATCCTACAGGACGTTCTCGCCCCTTTCATGGACGGAAAAAGCGTGTACACCCAGTACCAGTACCTGCATGGCATGCGCCTTGAGAACGGCAAGATGCTGCGGCATTCTTCCCTGCCGTTCCTTCGCGAGTATTTTGGCTCCATCCAATGCCGAACCATCTGGCGCAATCTGCCTCCTGCGCGTGTCTTCACCTGCCGCGAGAGGTTCAGAACCGGTCAAACCCTCCACCAGGTCCACACAGCCACGAACTCCCGCGAGACAGGCTCACTGGCCCGCGAACAAGCCTGATGGCAACTTGACGGGGCCCCCCCAAGAGGACACACACGCATGCATTGGATTTATGTCGTGATTCTGGCGGTCGTTCAGGGGCTGGCTGAACTCCTCCCCGTTTCCAGTTCCGCCCACGTCATCGTGACGGCTAAACTCCTCCACGAAAATATGTCCACGCCGGCCAACGCACTGCTTCTAGTGATGTTGCATACGGGAACAATGTTTGCCGTGATTGTCTATTTCTGGCGGCAGTGGGTAGACACCTTCTTCTCATCGCGGGAGGCCTTCATCCGGTTCGCTCGCATGTGCTTTGTGGCATGCTTCCTGAGCGGCGCTGTTGCGCTTCCGCTGATTCTGGGCGTGGAGCACGTGCTGAGCCACGGAAACCACCATGCCGAGATTGAGGCTTTATTCCATAAGCTCAACTGGATTGCTCCTGCGCTGGCAGCCGCCGGCATTCTGATCCTCTGGGCCGGACTTCGCGAGGCACGCAGACCCGACAGGCCGTCGGGGGCAAGGCATCGCGAGATCACCTGGCGCCAGGCCATCATCATGGGAATCCTGCAGGGTGTTGCCATCCCCTTCCGGGGATTCTCTCGCTCCGGGTCCACCATCTCCGGCGCCCTGCTGGCGGGTGGCGACCGCATGCCGGTTGAGTCTTTCAGTTTTGCCATCGTCGTCGCCATCACTCCGCTGGCCATCGCCCGCGAACTCTACCGACTGCTCCACGCCAGCGCGCAAGCCGGGGTTCACCTCGATCTGGCCACTGCACTGGCGCCCAGTTTGCTGGGCATGGTTTGTGCTTTCATGGCCGGCCTGGTGGCGCTCAAGTGGCTGTCACGGTGGTTGGAGCAGGGACGCTGGTATCTGTTTGGGATTTACTGCCTGGCGGCTTCCGCCGTTGTCATGCTGCTCTATCTGCGGGGGTGGTAATGGCTCAGCCAGGCACAAGGCAGCAGGGAACCCGCGGCGACACGTGGATTCAGGGTCGCAGCGTCAGGGCTGAAAGAAGCATCGTCTCCGGGCCTACTTGTCAATCTTGGCCAGCAATTCTACAAACTTCTGCTCACGATCTTTCTGATTGAACCCCAGGTGTTTCTCCATCACCTGCGTCGTGTTCATGGAACAGAACTTGGGGCCGCACATGGAGCAAAATGCGGCGTCTTTGTAATACTCGTCGCCAAGAGTTTCATCGTGCATGGAGCGCGCCCTTTCCGGATCGAGCGAAAGGTCAAACTGCTTGTTCCAGTCAAACAGGAAGCGCGCGTAGGAAAGAGCATCGTCGCGGTCGCGGGCGCCGGGGCGCTTGCGAGCCACGTCTGCCGCGTGAGCCGCAATCTTATAGGCGATAATGCCCTGCCGCACATCGTCCTTGTTGGGCAGGCCCAGGTGTTCCTTGGGCGTCACATAGCAGAGCATGGATGCGCCGTGCCAGCCGATCATGGCCGCGCCGATGGCGGACGTGATGTGGTCATAGCCGGGAGCGATGTCGGTCACCAGCGGACCCAGCGTATAAAATGGAGCTTCATGGCATAGCTCCATTTCCTTGTCCACCTGGAGCTTGATCTGGTCCATGGGAACGTGCCCAGGCCCTTCGATCATCACCTGGACGTCGTACTCCCAGGCCTTCTTCGTCAGTTCGCCCAGCACTTTGAGTTCGGCAAACTGGGCTTCGTCGCTGGCGTCCGCCAGGCAGCCTGGCCTCAGGCCGTCGCCGAGCGAAAAAGAGACGTCGTACTTTTGGAAGATCCGGCAGATATCCTCAAAGTGCGTGTAAAGGAAATTTTCCTGATTATTCTCTGCGCTCCACTGGGCCATGATGGCGCCACCCCGGCTGACGATCCCGGTGATGCGGTGACGCGTGAGAGGGATGAATTCCCGGAGAACGCCCGCGTGGATGGTCATATAATCGACACCCTGCGCGGCCTGTTCTTCAATCACTTCCAGCATGATCTCAGGCGTCAGATCGCGAACCTGCTTCACCCGTGAAAGCGCCTCGTAAATAGGCACCGTGCCAATGGGAACGGGGCTGTGGCGCAGGTTGGATTCGCGGATGGCGTGAATGTCCCCGCCGGTTGAAAGGTCCATCGCTGTATCCGCGCCAAAGTGAACGGCAGCGTGCAGTTTTTCGAGTTCCCCCTGCAGGTTGGAAGTAGTGGCGGAGTTCCCGATGTTGGCATTGATTTTGCATTTGGAGGCGACCCCGATGCACATGGGCTCAAGCTCGACGTGGCGGATGTTGGCGGGAATGATCATGCGGCCACGGGCAACTTCCGAGCGGATGGTCTCCGGCGAAAGGTTTTCGCGCTTCGCCACGTACTCCATTTCTTCCGTCACTACACCCTCACGGGCATAATGCATCTGAGTCACGATGGGCCCGGTCCGTTTTTTGACCCACTCACTTCGCAATGGATCCGACATTGTATTTTCCCTTCTTTGTTGGTGACCCACCCTGTTGCAAAAGGCTTCTTATTGGACGCGAGATGAGCCCGAAGCAGGCTCATCAGGGGAACCATCATCCAGACGCCTGCGCCCGGCGAATCCGTCTTCCAGCCCGTGCCAGTATTCAATTCGGCGCTCTCCCTGTTTCCAGCACAGGAAAGCTTCCTGCCCTTCAATCAAACTCGGAAAATCGATCAGACCCGTGTCGATATCCTTGACCAGGCACCCGGTCTCCTGAATCCTGGAGATCGTTTCAACAATCCTGGCCGAGGCATGGTCTCGTTCCGCTTTCCTCCTGACCAGGTCCGAATACGAGGGATAAGACCCGCCTAGAACCATAATCCGCGAAGCCGCATTCGTCAATTCAGTCTGTGCAGCATCCACGGCCTGCTTGTGCTCCTGCACCTGCTTCAGAAATCCCTCAATCAACGGCAGAAGTTGTTCGGCTTCGTGACGGCTGAAATACTTGCTTGACATAAAGACCCTTCCCCAACGCGCATCACCAAAGTCGGCGACGGCCCCTTCCTTCTTCCGTTCCTGTTCTTTCACCATCGCCATTGCCCGACGGACGACGTCAACGAAGATCCGGATCGGCCAGGCTTCAAACAATCTCCAGCATGCGGTCCAGGGCCAAATGCGCCCAGCGCCGGGTTTCTTCATCCACATGGACGCGGTTCACAATCTGACCAGCTACAAGGCTCTCAAGCACCCAGCACAAGTGCTGCGGCGAGATGCGGTACATCGTACTGCACAGGCATCCGCAATCGTCCAGCGAGACCACCAACCGGTCAGGATGTTCCTGCGCCAACCGCTTGACCAGATGAATTTCTGTTCCCACGGCAAACTGGCTGTCCGGTCTGCCTTCCTCAATTTTCTTGATAATGAATTCCGTCGATCCCACCGAGTCCGCCTTTTCGCAAACGTCCCAGCGGCACTCCGGATGCACAACGATCTGAATCCCGGGATAATCCTTCCTCGCGCGGTCCACGTGCTCCGGGAGGAATCGCTGGTGGACTGAACAATGTCCCTTCCATAAAATCACACGGGCACGTCGGATCGTGTCTTCCGTGAGTCCGCCCAATTCTTCGTGCGGATTCCACACGGCCATTTCATCCAGTGGAATCCCCATGCGATAAGCCGTGTTTCTTCCAAGGTGCTCATCGGGGATAAACAGTCCTTTTTCTCCGCGCTCGAGGGCCCATTCCATGACCTTTCTGGCGTTGGATGACGTGCAGACCGCCCCGCCCTGGCGACCGACAAACCCTTTGATGGCCGCAGTGGAGTTAATGTACGTCACAGGAACAACCTTTGCTTTTAACCTGCCGGACACTTCCTCCCAGCACACCTCCAGTTGTTCCAGATCGGCCATGTCCGCCATCGAGCAGCCAGCGTTCAGGTCAGGAAGAATCACAACATGGTGCTCTTCGCGCAGGATATCCGCGCTCTCCGCCATGAAGTGGACGCCGCAAAACACTATATATTCCGCTTCTTTGCGGCTTGCGGCCAGGCGCGAAAGCTTCAGAGAATCGCCGCGGTAATCCGCGAACTTGACGACCTCGTCCCGCTGATAGTGGTGGCCGAGGATGACCACTCGCGAACCCAAAGCAGCCTTGGCCTGCAAAATACGTTCGTCCAGTTCCTGCTCAGACAACTCGACGTAATTTTCCGGTAAGAGACTCAAAGTGCCTGTTGCCATGTAAGACCCGCCAAAGCCTTATTTTAACACTCCGTGAGCCGTCAGTGAGAGCCCACAAACAAGATGCCGGGAGGAGACGCTGCAGATCTCATCCTCCAATGTAAACCATCGTCCGCGACGGCTGGACAAAGTCCGGCTCATTGATCCGGTGGCCGGGCTCCTTCTGGTCCACCGCGGCACGGATCAAACCTCCGACTGCAATGTCGTCAGCCCCGGCACGAAGCAATGCCGCCACATCATGCTCTTCCAGCGAAAACAGACACGTGCGGAGCTTGCCATCGGCCGTCAGGCGAATGCGGCTGCACTGCCCGCAAAAGGGGATCGATACGGGAGCAACCATTCCGATTTCACCCTGGCCATCCCGGAACCGGTAGCGCAGGGCCGTCTCGCTCGCTTCCCGGCGCGGGAACTCTTCCAGCGGAAATACGGGATGGATGGTCTCAAAAATCTCGCGCGCCGTCACCACCTTCGAGCGGTCCCATGAATGATCGGCATCCAGGGGCATAAACTCGATAAACCGGACAATCAAATTCTTTTTCCGTGCAAGTTCCGCAAAACCCAGAATCTCCCCTTCATTGAATCCCCGCACCAGCACCACGTTGACCTTCACAGGATGCAATCCCGCTTCCACCGCAGCGTCGACACCCTCCATGACGCGTTCAAAGGAACCGGGTGTGCGTGTAATGGCAGCAAACTTGTCCGGGTGAGACGAATCCATGCTGACATTCACGCGCTGGACTCCCGCACGGACCAGGTCCGAGGCCTTCTCCGCCAGAAGATACCCATTGGTCGTCAACGCCAGGTCCTGGATTCCGTCAATCCGCTTCAACCCTGAGAGAAAGTCAACGATGCCCGGGCGCAGCAGCGGCTCACCGCCGGTCACGCGGACCTTCCGGATTCCCAGTCCGGCCATGATGCGCGCCACGCGCAAAAGTTCATCCCACCCCAGCAGATTCTGGTGAGGGAAATAATTCTTCGGATCGGCCGACTTGCAGTAAACGCACCGAAAGTTGCAGCGGTCCGTGACTGAAATTCTCAGATCGTGAATATCGCGGCCGTAGCTGTCTTTGAGCATAAATTTCCGCCGCCAGGGTTGGGGGCGCGCCGGGAAGACGGCCCGCACTAGCCTACAAAAAGAAAAACGCCTACCCGTATTCGGCGTAGGCCTGTTCCCCTTTCCAAATACGGGAGGCACCCGGATTTCTCCGCGCACCCTGCCGGCCAACGGGGCATGGATTGTTGGATGCTCTTTAGCTCCCGAAGGCTCGGAGAACACTCTTTATCGTACTGCAACTTCAAGGCAGGAGCAAGGCCACTGCATGCCGCATTGACGACCCGGAGTGACGCCGTGGGAAAGTAAGCCCGCCGCTCCATCCGGTGGCGGAACAAACAAAAAGGCCGCCCGTCACTTTCTCAACAGGCGGCCTCTTTTGCCTCAACTCCCCACGGGAAAACTAGACAGAAACTTCCTCGGATTCCTTGGTTTGCTTGGCGCTGCCAATCTGCACCAGGTCGGCCTTGGGTTTCTTGAGAACCAGTTCTTCATAGACCGCCCGCGCCTGTTTGGCTTCGTAGTCAGCCTTGCGCCGTGCGCGCTGTTCCTCGGCCGCTGTCATCGGGACGTCGTGAGCAAGCTCACGAACCCGCGAAGCGTCCTCGGCATTAATGGTCAGCGAGTGCTCGTACTCAGACAGGTTGACTTTTTTCCCGGCGGCATAGATTTCGTGCTTGCCGTGGGTCTTGTACCACTCGGCGACCGTGGCGTTCTTGTGCATGTTCTCGATGATGTTCCGCCATCCGATTCCCGTGTTGTAGGCGCAGAAGGAAATTTCGCCCTGCTGCGTCGCGTAAGGAATGATGCACATTTCGGTCCGGCGGAAGTCATAGTTGAACAGGTCCTGAAACCACATGCCGGCGATGAAAAGGAAGTTCCAGGGGTCTGACCGGCGCTTCATCGTATCGTCAAGCGTGCGGTCCGGGCTGGAAGCTCCGTAGACCTTGTCGGCGCGCTTTTCACCGGTCAGGGCGAAGGACTTGTCAAACTTCTTCAGGATATCAAACAGAGCCAGGCTCGGCGGTGCACCGAACGGATTGTAATTCTTCAGCAACGCCAGGCCCATCATGAGGTTCGAAAACCACTTGCCGCGGCCGGCGTCGGTGATTTTCTGCATGTCTTTCACCAGGCCGGGAATGTTCAGGAATTGCGGCACGGGCGCCCATTCCTTGTTTTCCTTGTTGATCATCAGCGCGGTCCCGACACCACAGTTGGGATGGCAGCCGCAGCTGACCTGGCCCCACTGCGCTTCCGGCCCATGGACCAGATCGGCAAAATCGGCGAACGATCCCATCAGCGAAAGCGGGAACCAGTCGCGGGTCGGTTCCGTAATCCCGACCTGCTTCTTCACGTCTGCCGCCATGTGGGAGAGCGTGTAGCGCTGCCGGGCCCGCCGCTCCGGAGTCACGTCCTCATCACGTCCGGTGAACGAAACCGGCTGGAAGGCGATGAAGGCGATCTTCTTGGGGTTTTCGCGGGCAAAGTTGATGATGGGGCCCACCTGGTCATTGTTCACGTTGTTCACCAGCGTGGTCACCAGGATGATTTCGATCCCCGCTTCGTGCATGTTGTCGATGGCCTTCAGCTTGACGTCAAACAGGTTGCCCACCTTGCGGTGGCTGTTGGCGTCATTGCCGATGCCGTCAAATTGCAGATAGGCGTACCGCAGTCCGGCCTCAAACGCCTGCCGGCAGAATTCCTTGCTCTTGGCGAACTCAATGCCGTTCGTCGCCGCCTGGACGCTGTTGAATCCCTTCTTCCGGGCATAACGGACCGCATCGATGAAGTAGGGCGACATCGTCGGCTCGCCGCCCGAGAACTGCACGGACATCTGACGCCGCGGCTTGATCTTGGTGGCGTTGTCGAGAATCTCCTTGACGTCTTCCCAGCTCAACTCGTGCACAAAGCCGACCTGGTTGGCGTCCATGAAGCACGGGTCGCACATCATGTTGCACCGGTTGGTCAGGTCCACGGTCAGCACAGAGCCGCGCCCATGTTTGATGGTGCTGGAACCATGATTGTGCAGGTCCTTGTCATTGTGGGCCCGGATGTCGCGGCCCGGAAAGTTCTGCTCAATCCACTGCAGGAAGTTGACGTCGAGCGCCATGATGTCTTCGTAGTGGCCGTGGATCGGGCAATCTTTTATCATCCAGACTTGGCCGTCCCGCTCGATGATCTGCGCCTTAATCTCACCCACTTTGGTGGTGAGCAGGTCCTTCCAGTCCTTCTCGCCGGAGATGATGGCCTCGCGCGCTTCCTTAACGCAGCCCGGACAAAGCGAATCGGTCTCCCGCGGCCAGCCCAGCTTCGGCTTGGTCTTCTGCCAGGATTTCAGCAGCGGCTTGTCAGACCAGTTCGGCGTAAACGCCGGGGCCGGTTTGTACTTATTGAAATACTGAATACCATCAAACAAAGCGCCGGCGGTCCCTGTGATCGCCCGGTCAAAATACTTCATCGCTCGCTGACCTCGAATACGTGGCATAATTCTTCACCCCTCTTTGTTGAAATAATCACCCGCCGTTACTTGGGGAGGGCGTTACGTTCCTCTCACGTTGGGCGAGGCCATCCAGCCATAGGCTTTGCGCCCCCAGCTCAGAACAACTCCCGCAAAAAACCATCGCCGCCTTCAAGACCCATTTAGGAACTTCCTGCTCCAGGTCTGCTTGCCATTCAAGGTCTTCGCGGCGCCTGCACAATTCGTGATTGGCTATGTGGTTCCTTTTCCAGTAACCCGCAATTCGTTCCTGCAATCTCACATGCCTAAGCGTGCACAGTGAATTCTAGGGAACATCAGCCGAAGCGCTAAGCACTTTGTGCCGAAATGCAGCAAAAAGGGGTTGGAAGGCCGTAAATGCCGCCTGAATGGAAACCAGGAATCTCCTTGAATTTCAACACGTTGGCTTCGAGTTGCGCATAAATTTAGCCGGCATGTGGCATGCGGGTGTCATGTCAAGTGCGTACGGTCAACGGTTGACGACATTAATTTTACTTTTCGATTCTGTCCGGCCACACAGCAACTGCCCGCAGACCTGCCTCTCGCTGGGCTATGATGGTGTGCGATGGTGCTCAAAGCTCAACTGCTACAGAAAGCTCTTGAAACGGGCTTTGACCAGGCCGGCGTTGCTCCGCTGGGCATCTGGCAGGACCTTGATTTCGCGCGCAAGTGGGTCGAACAGGGCTACGGCGGCGATATGCACTATCTGGAAAATCCCAAGCGGCACGATCCGCGGCTCGTTTTGCCTTCCGCGCAATCTGTTCTCTGCGTTGGCCTCGTCTATAACGCACCGTTCCCCTATTCAACCGAGAACGCCGCACTCTCCTCATCAGCGGGGTCGGAAACCGAACAATCTGATGACGCACCCGTTCCCCGCGCCTGGATCTCCCGCTACGCATGGGGCCAGGATTATCACCAGATCATGCGCCAAAAGCTGGAAGAGTTAAGGCGAGCCATAGAAAGTCTTTCGCCCGGAGCAGAAACGTCCGTCTACGTCGATACCGGACCCATCGTCGAGCGGGCCTTCGCGCGCTATTCCGGCATCGGATGGACCGGCAAGAATACCTGTCTGATCAACCCCTCAAAAGGGTCCTGGTTTTTCCTCGGCGTCATCCTCACCAGCCTGGCAATTGAACCCGACCTGCCCGCTCCCGACCGTTGCGGCTCCTGCACGCGCTGCCTGGACGCCTGCCCCACCGGAGCGCTCACGGAGCCTTACGTGATGGACGCCTCCCGCTGCATCGCCTATTTCAACATCGAGATGAAAGGCTCGATCCCGGAAAAGTACCGGGAGAAAATCGGCCTTAACCTCTTTGGCTGCGACATCTGCCAGGACGTTTGTCCATGGAACAGGAGCGAGACACCAGCCATCAGCAGTCAGCCCTCAGCGGTCAGTTCCCAAAATGCACAGAAAGGGTTCGGTCGCACCGGCGCGGCCACAACAGCGCTGCCCGAATTCCAGCCCATGCAGATTACCCTCGCAGCTTCGACTGACGCCGGGGATACAGAATCCGGCGGGGAAACGGATCCATCGCCGGCGCGTGGTTTCTCGCTGTTTAGTCCACCGCTCGACGCGCTTGCGGAACTGAGCGCAGAAGATTTCCGCCGCGTCTTTGCGAGTTCGCCCATCAAGCGTCCGAAATACAAGGGCTGGCTGCGGAACCTTTGCGTGGTGATGGGCAATTCCGGCGACCGTCGGTTCATCCCCAGGCTCGAAACACTCTCCCGGCATGAGGACCCCATCGTCCGCGAACACGCCGAATGGGCCTTGCGGCGGCTGAAACAAGGACCTGAATGACGCTGTCGGGCCCTGCCCTTGTGAGAGGGAACACCGAACTGTCCCTCCGCCCACATACATTCCTCTTGACATTAGTCGTTATCACGAATATATTCGAATTGTGGCAAAGACACTCCAGGCCGAGATCAAACAGAAGGCGCCCTTCTCGAGCGTCGAGCAGGAAGTCTATCTCAACCTGCTGCGGACGGGCGACGCGCTTTCGCAGCAGGTCGAAAAACTACTCCGCGCGTCCGGCCTTTCCGGGACCCAGTATAACGTCCTTCGGATCCTGCGCGGCGCCGGACGCCACGGCCTTACCTGCGGTGAGGCGGCGGCACGCATGGTGACCCACGATCCCGACATTACCCGCCTGCTGGACCGGCTGGAAAAGCGAAAGCTGATTATCCGCTCGCGGGACACCCGAGACCGTCGCGTGGTCACAACGCGAATCACCTCGGAAGGACTCCGTCTTCTGAAATCTCTAGACAAGCCCGTGACTGAACTCCACCGCAGCCTTTTTGGCCACGTGCCCGGGCAGGACCTTAAAAAGCTTTCTTCTCTGCTCGAAAAGGTGCGATCGCCCCAATGATGACTTTTTATTTGCTCAAATATATGTTGTAACGATATTCGTCATCAGACATCTTATCAACCAGGAGGTGCAAAATGGCACAGACTCAACAAGCTCCGGCAGTGAAACAGGGAATCAGAACATGGGAAATCGATCCGGCGCATTCCAACGCGCAATTCTCCGTTCGCCATCTGATGATTTCGAACGTTAAGGGAGAATTCACGGGCATCAGTGGGCGGATCCTTTTTGACCCGCAGAAGCCTGAAACTCTTTCTGCAGAGGCCGCGATTGACGTCAGCACCATCAACACCCGCGAGCACGACCGCGACAATCACCTGAAAAGTCCTGACTTCTTCCACGTCGAGGAATACCCGACCATCACCTTCAAGTCGAAGAGGGCGGAAAGGAGCTCAGGCGGCCTGAAGGTAACAGGTGACCTGACGATTCATGGTGAGACCCGTGAAGTCACCCTGGATGTCGAAGGGCCGACCCCGCCGACGAAAGATCCCTGGGGATTTACTCGAGTTGGCGCTTCGGCCACCACGAAAATCAACCGCAAAGACTTTGGCCTCACGTGGAATCAGGCGCTCGAAACCGGTGGCGTCCTGGTGGGCGACGAGATCAAAATCACGGTGGACGTGGAACTGGTGGCGCAGGCCGAGGGTGAAAAGTAAACAGGCTCGCTGCCAGCAACCTGGCATCCTTCGACAGGGGTTATATAACGGTAAGTTCCGGGCGGGCGCGAACTAAGTTTTCTTCAGCCCGTTCGGAACCATAGGCATGGAATAGATGCGCCTGCCCGTAGCGTGAAAGATGGCGTTGCCGATGGCGGGAGCGAGGCCGCAGATGGGTGTTTCGCCGGCGCCCGCGGAAGGCTGGTCCTTGCGATCGATCAGAACCGGCTGAATTTCCGGAATGTCCTGGAACCGTGGCACGCGATACTGCGTGAATGTGCCGTTGGTGATGCGGCCGTCTTTGAACTCGATGGCCTCAAACAGAGCGCCGCCGAGGCCCATGACGTTGGCGCCCACTATCTGGTTCCGAAGGCCGTCGGGATTTACCACGGCGCCACAGTCGAAAGCCGCGGTCACACGCACCACTCGCACGTTGCCGCTCTTTCGGTCCACGGCAACTTCGGCGCAGGTGGCGACGTAGCCCCCTTTTTCAACCCCGCCGCCTACTCCAAACCCGTGACCCTTGGGCGCCTTTCGGGTGTTCCAGCCAAAAGCGTTTGCCGCAGCAGTGAAAGCAAACTTCAGCCGCTGGTTTTTCAAATTCTTCAGCCGGAATTCCAGCGGGTCCATTTTCGCCTTATGCGCCAGCTCATCCATATGCGATTCGCGCGCAAAGTGGTTGGCGGTTGCGGCCAACGACCGGTAGGAGCCCTGCCGCAGCGGAGCCTTCGTGGGGTGAAACTGGATATGCTGGTTGGGAACCTCGTAAGGCGTACGGATGGCCGAGCCGCCGGAATTATAGTTGTGGAACTCCCAGGCGGTCAGCAGGCCATGCCCGTCGACGCCGCTGGTAATTTCAATGACTCCGGAAGGGCGGAAATACGCCCAGGTAAACTCTTCCTCGCGCGTCCACACCAGCTTGACGGGTTTATCGGCCGCGCGCGCAAGCCGCGCCGCCTCGATGGCCGCTTCGCCGGTATGCTTGCCGCCATACGCCCCACCCGTATCGGGAAGAATCACCCGGCATTTGCCTTCTGAAAGGTGGAAAGTTTCTTCCAGTTGCTGCTCGACGCCGAACGGCCGTTGCGAGCCGGTCCACGCGGTCAGTTTGCCGTCTTCCCATTCCGCCACTGCGGCCCGCGGCTCAAGCGGAGCGTGCTGAATGTAAGCGATGGTGTAAGTGGCTTTCAGGCGGTGCCGTGCGGTGGCCAGACCTTCCTTCATTGACCCCACTTCATAATCACCGCGCCCGTCTGACCCACCCGGCTCGGCGTGTGCCCTCAGGTATTCGAACAGTTCCGCGCTGGAAGGCTGCGGAGTGGTTTTCCATCTGGCCCGGATGGCAGCGGCGGCACGACTGGCTTCGAATTCGCTGGGGGCTACGACACCCACAAAATCTCCATCATGCACCACCGTGACGCCAGGCATGGCCTTTGCCTTGGACACATCAAGCGATTCCAGCGTCGCTCCGTAGGAGGAGGGTCGCACCATCTTGCCGAACATCATGCCGGGGCGCCGGATGTCAGAAGCGTACTGGTGCTCACCGGTCACAAACGCCCGGCCATCAATTTTGGGAACAGATGTTCCGGCCACCTTCCATTCACTCGCGGGAGTCAGCGGATCGTTTTCGACAATGGCCTGGGCCAGTGTCTGCCCCTGCGCGAGCTCAGCATAAGCCGCCGAGCGGGAACTGTTCGGCTGCAAGACTTTGCCGTCTTTGGCAACCAGCAGTGAAGGAGGAACCTTCCATCGCCTGGCGGCCAAGCCAACCAGCACGTCACGCGCCACAGAGGCCACCTGCCGAAGCTGTTTGTTCATGGTGGGCGTGGTGCGGCTACCGAACGTTCCCATGTCAAAGGGCGTCAGATCGGTATCGCCCATCACCAGGCTGATGGCGCCAACCTCCACGTGCAGTTCTTCTGCCACGGCCTGGGTCAGCGAAGTGCGGATGTTCTGTCCCATTTCCGCTTTTCCGGTATAGACCGTCACTGCGCCATTCTCGCCAATGTGCAGCCAAGCGCCGATGTTCTGCGGCAGTGGCTCGCGGGAGCCGAAACCTCTGCGGCCCGATTCCTGCGCCAGGCTTTTCGGCAGCAGCAGAAAAACGGCCACACCGCCGCCGACCAGTTTGAAGAAGTCGCGCCGGTCCAGATTAAATTGATGCAGCGGAGCTTCCTGAAGCTCGTAACGCTCGGGCTCGATGGCAAATTCCGGAATGTTCCTTTTGCTCATGCTTAAGACTTCTTCATGGTCGCTGCGGCACGCTTGATGGCCTCAACAATGCGCGGATAGGTCCCGCAACGGCAGATATTGCCTTGCATAAACTCTCGAATGGTCTTTTCGTCAGGGTTGGAATTCTCGCGCAGCAATGCCACGGCAGTCATGATCATGCCGGAAGTGCAGTAGCCGCACTGCAGCGCTTCCGCGTCAAGAAAAGCCTGCTGGAGGGGATGGAGCCGGCCGTTCTTTGCCAGCCCTTCGATGGTGGTAATCTGCTTTCCGGCGGCATCGCCCACGGACGTCAGGCAGGAGTGGATGGGCTTTCCGTCCAGCAACACCGTGCAGGCACGGCACTGGCCTTCCCCGCACCCAAACTTGGTTCCGGTGAGGCCCAGGTCGTCACGCAAAACACTCAACAGAGTAGCCTCCGCGTCGGCGTCAATCGCGTGGCGCTTCCCGTTCACGAGGATTTCAGTCATCCTGGCCATGGCAACGAGCAGCGGCTTCCATTGTGTATCAGACGGTCTGAAAAGGCGAACAGGTCACAGGAATTTTCCCCTGCAACCTGCGCCCTTTCCAGTCGATTTATTTTCCGCCGGCGAACCGTTTTTCAACGGCCGTCCAGTCCACCACACTCCACCATGATTTGATGTACTCAGGGCGGCGGTTCTGGTATTTCAGGTAGTAAGCGTGCTCCCACACGTCGAGCCCCATCACCGGGCTTTTGCCCTCCATCAGGGGACTGTCCTGGTTAGCCGTTGAATAGATGTCCAGCTTGCCCGAACCGTCTTTCACCAGCCACGCCCAGCCCGAACCGAAGCGGGTGGCTGCGGCGGCCGAGAATTTTTCCTTGAACTGGTCGAACCCGCCGAAAGTGCTCTTGATGGCATCTGCCAGAGCACCACCGGGCTGGCCGCCCTTCTTGGGCCCCATGATCGCCCAGAACATGGAGTGGTTGGCGTGGCCGCCTCCGTTGTTGCGGACGGCGGTCCGAATGTTTTCCGGCACCAGTGCACAGTTGTTGGCCAGAAGTTCCTCAACAGTCTTTCCGGCCAGATTGGGCACCGAATCGATGGCTTTATTCAGGTTATTCACATAACCGGCATGATGCTTGTCATGGTGAATTTCCATCGTCATCTTGTCGATGTAAGGTTCCAACGCGTCACTTGCGTACGTAAGATCAGGAAGAGTAAATGGCATTGCGCCTCCTTTAGCTGTTGTAGGTGAAGATCCCATCCCGGCCTCCTTCTTAGGGCCGGATTCTCGCGGCCTTCTCTCAATCGAGGCCGCGCGGTCTGTATACCCTCATCAGCGGGGCACAGAGGAACGGAATCACCGCTCCCCGAGTCCGGCACAACCCTGGCTGGACTCAGTCAGCCGGGCGGCAAGTCTTTCCGCC
>Ga0315540_10000660_pt1 | contig 19564 bp, 16 predicted proteins | sample SalMarSW160110MG_FD_203677 | JGI IMG/M metagenome (GOLD analysis project Ga0315540, IMG submission 203677) | Salt marsh sediment microbial communities from the Plum Island Ecosystem LTER, Massachusetts, United States - Salt Marsh Sediment SW1601-10 ...
GACAGTTGCGGATCCTTGGCTACCAGTTCCGCCGTCGCAACCTGGTGCTCGACCCACTGGCGAAAGCTGCCGGCGAACAGACGCGCAGCCAGGTCAGCCTGTTTTTGTTCGCTGGCCCTGAGTTCCAGCACGGTCTGCAGATAAACCACGACCGGTGGCACGGCGACCAGCAGAACGCCCGCCACCACAAGCAGGAGCATCTGGCTGCGCAGACTGAAGGCGTTGGACGGCTGAACAGACTCCGACTTGGCAGACTGCGACTTGGCAGGCTGATTCTTACCCGACCCAAAAGGTAGTTTCATTGCTGTCCCTGAGTAGACTCGATTGTCGAACGGCCGTCAGGCACGACCGGTGTGACCGAAGCCGCCGGCACCCCTGGTACTATCGACAAAATCCTCCACAACTTCAAACCCGGCGCGAACCACGGGCACGAAGACCATTTGCGCAATACGCTCCCCGGGTTCGATATTGAAGCTATCGTTGCCGCGGTTCCAGCAGGATACATACAACTGCCCCTGATAGTCCGAATCGATGAGACCCACGAGGTTGCCCAGAACGATACCGTGCTTGTGCCCCAGACCGGATCGCGGCAACAGCACCGCCGCGAGCGACGGATCGCCGATGTGGATCGCGATACCGGTCGGCAACAGCTCGGTCCGGCCCGGTTCGAGTTTCAAGGTGTCGTCCAGGCAGGCCCGCAAATCGATTCCGGCGGAGCCATCGGTGGCGTAATCCGGTATCGGAAAGGTGGTGCCGACCCGGCTGTCGAGTATTTTAAGCTGAATGCTCTGCATGGGACTCCGTATGTTTGTCGTGAGGGGATGCCTGGTAGCGTCCGGCGATCTGCTCAACCAGACGCAGAGCCACCCGGTATTTGGTGTCTTTTTCGATGTGCAACTCTCCGCCCTCCCACACCACCAGCAGGGCGTTTTCGTCGACGTCAAAGCCCAGATCCGGGCCCACGAGATTAGCGGCAAGCATGGCGATACCCTTGCCGAGGCGTTTCTTGTGGGCGTTGTGGCGCAGATTCTCCGTTTCCGCGGCAAACCCCACGCAAAACGGCGCTGCGGGCAGACCCGCGACCGTCGCCAGGATATCGGGTGCCGGCTTCAGTTTCAGGGTCAGCTCCGCCGACTGTCTTTTCAGCTTTCGCGACGCCGTTTCCGCCGGCTGATAATCCGCTACCGCCGCGGCTGCGACGAAGATGTCACAGGCGCCGGCACGCTGCATGACCGCCTCCAGCATCTGCTGCGCGGATTCCACGCGCACCAAGGCCACACCCGCGGGCCGATCCAGGGAGACCGGACCACTGATCAACGTCACCTCGGCACCGGCTTCCCGTGCAGCCGCCGCCACCGCGTAGCCCATTTTCCCCGAGCTGCGGTTACTCAGGAAGCGAACCGGGTCAAGCGCTTCGCGCGTGGGCCCGGCAGTTACCAGGACCTTGAGCCCGGCGAGCAGCCCCCGACCGAAGGAGTCCGATATGGCCTGGAGCAGCAATGGCGGCTCCAGCATTCGTCCCGCGCCGATATCACCACAGGCCTGTTCGCCCGTTGCCGGTCCACACAGTCGCACACCCCGCTCGCACAACACCGCCGCATTGGCCTGCGTGGCCGGGTGTCCCCACATGGCCTGGTTCATGGCCGGGGCCACCAGCAGCGGTGCACTGGTAGCCAGGCAGATCGCTGCCAGCAAATCATCGGCGCGTCCTTGCGCCAGGCGAGCCAGCACGTCGGCGGTGGCGGGTGCAATCAGCACCCGGTCCGCCCAGCGGGCGAGCTCGATGTGGTCCATACCGCTGCGATCATCCGACCAACCCTGCCACACCGCTTCACCGGTCAGCGCCTGAAAAGTCCGAGGTCCGACGAATTCGCCCGCAGACGCGGTCATGACCACCCGCACTCGCGCACCGGCGCCGCGCAACAGGCGTACCAGCTCGGCGCTTTTATACGCGGCGATACCGCCGCAAACACCGACAAGAATGTGTTTTCCCGAAAGAAAATTCATACTTCGGAGTGTACCAGAAGCCGGGCGCACTGGAAGCGACGGGAAATACACTTTACACACCGGGTGCGGCCTTTCATCATGCCCGGAAGGCGTGGAAATTCCACGCCTTCACGGCAACCAGGCACACGGAGGTGCTGTATGTCTATCCAGCGTTGGCCCGCAGCGGAGCGGCCACGGGAAAAATTATTGTTGGCCGGCCCCCAGGCGTTGTCCGACGCCGAACTGCTCGCCATCTTTCTGCGCACAGGCACACGCGGCCAGAGCGCGGTGGAGCTGGCCCGCACCCTCGTGCAGGATTTCGGTGGACTGCGCCAGCTGATGGCGGCCGACAAGCACCGGGTGTGCGCCACCAAGGGCCTTGGGCCGGCCAAGTACGCCCAGCTGCAAGCGGTGCTGGAACTGGCACGGCGCCACATGGGCGAAGCCTTGCGCCGCGGCGAATTACTTAAAAACCCTACTGATACAAAATGTTACCTGGCAGCCCGTCTGCGTGACTACCGCCACGAAGTGTTCGCCTGTCTGTTTCTCGATACCCGGCACCGCCTGATCAGCTATGAGGAACTGTTCCGCGGCACCATCGACGGGGCCAGCGTTTACCCGCGTGAGGTGGTCCGACGGGCCCTGGAATTGAATGCCGCCGCCATCGTTCTGGCGCATAACCACCCGTCCGGTATGGCAGAACCCAGCGATGCAGACCGGCGCATTACCCGACGGCTGCAGGACGCCCTCGGGCTGGTCGACATCCGGGTGCTTGACCACCTGGTGGTCGGAGACCAGGCGGCGGTATCCTTTGCCGAGCGCGGCTGGATTTAGGGCCGTTTCCAAGGTCGGCGCCCCCCCGGATCAGGCGCACGGACTTGTCGAAAAAGGCCCTCTCTGGTATAAAGCGCGGTTCTCGTTGCCCGCTCTAAGGGCCGTGCAAGAATGTTGAGGATTTAAGCCATGTCCAAAGTCTGTCAGGTTACCGGGAAACGCCCCATTACGGGCAACAATGTCTCCCATGCGCACAACAAGACCCGCCGCCGGTTCCTGCCGAACCTGCATACCCACCGGTTCTGGGTGGAAAATGAGAAGCGCTGGGTGAAGCTGCGTATCTCGTCCAAGGGCATGCGCATTATCGACAAACTGGGCATCGAATCGGTGCTGACCGATATCCGCGCCCGCGGCGAAAAGGTTTAGAGGGTCAAGCCATGCGTGACAAAATCAAACTGGTCTCGAGTGCAGGCACGGGACATTTTTACACCACTGACAAGAACAAACGCACCACCCCGGACAAGCTGGAAATGAAAAAGTACGACCCGGTGGTGCGTAAACACGTGATGTACAAGGAAGCCAAAATCAAGTAAGCGCTCAGGCTCGGATACAGCAAAAAAGCCCGGCATAGCCGGGCTTTTTTGCTGTATCCATTCGGCAATTCCGGGTTTTTCAGGCCGTTTGCAGGCTGTAACCTTTCAACCGCCGGGCAAAATCCTGCAGCGTCTGCACCCCCGTTGCCTCAGCCTGCTGACACCAGTCCTGCAAGGCCTGCACCAGGTTCTCGTGGCTCGCCGCGCTGCGGTTCCATATGCCCTGCAACCGCTCACGGTACTGATAAACCGTACGCAGTGTGGCGAAACGTTCCAGCACACCCTCCAGCATACGGCGGCTCCGGGCGTCCAGGATGGCCGGATGACGTATCAGCAGCCGCCGGGCACTGCGCAAGTGCTTGCGACAAGCGCCGTTCCTGCAGCGATATTCCTCGCGCAGAACCGGCAACAACACTTCGCGGGCATAATTTGACATGACGTTGAGCCGGTTGGCGAACACAGCGCGCAGGGTGTCGATATCCACGCGCTCCTTGCCGGGCAAGATATGCGCCGTCGGTGCGAGTTTTTTGACCTTCGCCAGACCCAGGGCCTGCAGGATACAAATGTACCCCCAACCCAGATCGAACTCCCACCAGCGGCTGGAGAACTTGGCCGAACTCGCAAACGCGTGGTGATTGTTGTGCAACTCTTCGCCGCCGATGAGTACGCCCAGCCAGGCGATATTGCGCGACGCATCAGGGGTCTCGAAATTACGGTAGCCCCACCAGTGACCGATACCGTTGATTACGCCTGCGGCCCAGACGGGGATCCATAACATCTGCACGGCCCACAGCGCCACTCCGGCGAAACCGAACAACAGGTAGTCGACGATCAGCATCAGCGTCACCCCCAGCATCGGGTAAGCGCCATAGATGCGGCGCTCCAGCCAGTCATCCGGAGTATTGTGCCCATAGTGCTCCAGGGTCTCGGCGTTGTTCGCCTCGATCCGATACAGTTCAGCCCCCTCCCACAGCACCTTTGCAATACCGCGCGTCTGCGGGCTGTGCGGGTCTTCCGGCGTTTCGCACTTGGCGTGATGCTTCCGGTGGATCGCGACCCACTCCCGCGTCACCATGCCCGTCGTCAGCCACAGCCAGAAACGGAAGAAATGGCTCACCACCGGGTGCAGATCCAGCGCCCGATGCGCCTGGTGGCGGTGCAAGAATACCGTCACGCTGACGATAGTAAGATGGGTGAGAGCCAGACCAACAACGGCATAGACCCACCAGGATGGCTGCAGGAAACCCGCATACCAGGAAAAATCGAACAAAGAATCGTGCATCTATGCCTCGGCAAAGCAACAAATGTTCACGGGATTTTACCACACAGCTCGTTTATCCTGCTTTTTTGTTGCAGGATTAGCTGCCGGGGCCGGAACTATAATGAGCACGAACAGCTAAACTTCAGCAAAAACAAACAATCGGTAGCAGGATTCCATGAGTGACATCTACATAGGCCGGCAGCCCATTTACAATCGCAAGCTCCATGTGCATGCCTACGAGCTGCTGTTCCGGGCCGCTTCTGACAACAGTGCCAACTTTACCGACGGCGACCAGGCGACCACCGACGTCATCGTCAACACCTTCCTCGAAATCGGTCTCGACAAAATCGTCGGCAAGCACCTGGCATTCATTAATCTGACGCGGGCCTTTTTTGTCGGCGAACGCAGCATATCGCTGCCTCGGGACCGGGTGGTGCTGGAGCTGCTCGAGGATATCGACGCCGACGACGAAGTCATCGCCGGCGTCAAACGACTGTCGGAGCAAGGCTACACCATTGCCCTGGATGATTTTATCTACCACGAATCCCTGCAGCCGCTGGTTTCACTGGCGGACATGGTCAAGATCGATGTCATGACCCTGGACCACGATGAAATTCGCGCGCACGTCAGCACCTTGCGCCAGCACCCGTTGCGCCTGGTAGCCGAGAAAGTGGAAACCCAGGAAGAACTCGATTTCTGCATGGGACTGGGCTTTGACTATTTCCAGGGCTACTTCTTCGCCCAACCCAAGGTCATTCGCGGACAACGCTTACCCAACAACCGCCTGGCCATCCTGAAACTGCTCAGCCGGCTGCAGGACCCCGGCATCACGCCGCAACAGATAGAGGAGCTGATCGCCCAGGATGTCGCCTTCAGCTACCGCATCCTGCGCTATGTCAATTCCGCCTCACTTGCCTTGCCGCGCAAAATCGAGTCGATTCACCAGGCGGTTGTCATGCTGGGGGTGCAAACCATTAAATCCTGGACCACTCTGCTGGCCATGTCGCAGGTCGATAACAAACCGGCCGAGCTGGTAGTGACTGCAATGGTGCGTGGCAAAATGGCCGAAGGCCTGGCCAAAGCCATGAACGCGGCGCAGCCGGATTCATTTTTTACCGTTGGCCTGTTCTCCGCGCTCGATGCCCTGATGGACAACAGCATGGAGGAAATCCTCACGCAACTGCCACTCGCCGAGCATATTTCCGCAGCGCTGCTGCACCGACGCGGTATACATGGCGATGTGCTCGACTGCGCACTCGCCTACGAGCGCGGCCAGTGGGAAACCCTCGGCTGCAGCCAGCTGGGCACACACAAAATCCGCGACTGCTACCTGGAGGCGGTGCAGTGGGCAGAGGACGCGTGTCGGCAACTGCTCGAGGACTAGCCAGGTTTGGCGCCGACACCCCGAAGGAGTTTGATCCAGGTCAAGGAAAGGCGCAAAGCGCAGGCGTAGCCTGAACCGCGGTTGGACTAGTGATTCGGTCCGATGCCGGCAAGCTAACTGCTCGGCTCGCTGACATCTGACCATTTATCCTTGTCTTCCCTTCCCGTCCTTGCCGCAGCGCCTCGCAACGCTGCGGCAATTTTTTCGGTTGCACCTGCCCGACGTCTGGGAAACAATGCCTGCACACCCCCTGACGTGCATATCCATTGAACCAGACAACCGATGCACCTTCGCTGGCCGCCATTGATCTGGGCTCCAACAGCTTTCACATGATCGTTGGACGGATGCAGAACAAGCAGCTGCAACTGATCGACCGGCTGCGGGAACCGGTACGGCTGGCCGAGGGCCTGACCCGGCAGCGCAGCCTCGAACCCGAGGTCGCTGCGCGCGCGCTGGACTGCCTGCAACGCTTTGGCCAACGCATCCGCGACCTGCCTGCCGACTCGGTCAGGGCCGTTGGCACCAATACCCTGCGCCGCGCGCACGCCGCCAGCGGCTTCCTGCACCAGGCCGAAGACGCCCTGGGACACAGCATCGAGGTCATCTCCGGCATCGAGGAGGCACGTCTCATTTATCTGGGTGTGGCCCACAGCCTTGCCGAACCTGGCGGCCGCCAACTGGTCGCGGATATCGGCGGCGGCAGCACCGAACTGATTATCGGCGAAGGTTTTCAGCCCATCCAGCTGGAAAGCCTGTACATGGGGTGCGTCAGCATGAGTCAGCGGTTTTTTGCCGACGGCAAAATTGACAAGCCGTCCATGAAAGAGGCCATTCTCGCCGCACGGCTGGAATTGCAGGCCAGCAAACAGACCTTCAGACGCACCGGCTGGACCATGGCGACCGGTTCATCCGGCACCATACGTACCGTGCGCGACGTCGTGCTGCAAGCCGGCTGGAGCGACAACGGCATTACGCCGGATTCACTGAAAAAACTGCGCGGCGCCCTGATTGCCATTGGAGACGCGAACAACATCGAGTTCGAAGCAGTCAGCGAGGACCGCAAACCGGTGTTTGCAGGTGGCGTTGCCATACTCAGCGCGATATTCCATGCGTTGAAAATCGACCGTATGCTGCATTCTTCGGGCGCGCTGCGCGAAGGACTCTTGTACGACCTGCTGGGACGACTGCAGCACCAGGACATCCGCGAAGGGACCGTGGAGTCGCTTTCCCAGCGCTATCACACCGATGTGGAACAGGCGCTGCGCGTCGAGGAAACCGCACTGGCGCTTTCCGAGCAGATCGGGCCATGCTGGCAATTACCGGAACCGTCGACGACCAAATGGCTTCACTGGGCGGCGCTGGTGCATGAAATAGGTCTGCTCATCGCTCATAGCCAGTACCACAAACATGGTGCCTACCTGGTGAAATACTCCGACCTGCCGGGCTTTTCCCTGAGCGAACAGCTGTTTCTGTCGGTGCTGATCCGCTGTCACCGGCGTAAATTCCGCCCGGCCATGGTAGAAGCACTGCCGGAAGACATGCGCGACTACGCGGTGCAGTTGTGCGTGGTGCTGCGTCTCTCGGTACTGCTGCAACGCAGCCGCTCGCACAAGGCGTCGCCCGAAGTGCACGTCGACGGCGCCGAGAAAAGCATTTGCCTGACCTTTCCGCAGGGCTGGCTGGAAGAACATCCTCTCTCTCAGGCCGACCTCAAGGTTGAGCGCAAGCATTTGGCGACTTTCGGCATCACGCTGGAATACCGCTAAGCGATAAGCGACCGGTGGTTTGCCGGCGCTGATCGCCTGCCGACCCTCAGTGACTAGGTTTTCGCGAGCAGACTGCGCTGGGCCGACCTGACCCGCTGCTTCCCGACCGGACTGCAACGCTTGTACTCGCCATCCTTCTGCAGCACCCAGGCCTCCCTGTTATCGGACAGGTACAGTTCCAGTCCGTCCTTCAGAATACGCTGGCGAATCTTCTTGTCCTCTATGGGAAAAGCGACCTCGACACGCTGAAAGAAATTACGCCCCATCCAGTCGGCACTCGAAAGATAGAGCTCGTAATCGCCCTCGTTGTGAAAATAGAACGCGCGCGTGTGTTCCAGAAAGCGCCCGACAATGGACCGCACCTGAATATGGTCCGATACCCCCGGTATACCGGGGCGAAGGCAACAGATACCACGAACAATAAGATCGATTTTGACGCCCGCCTGCGAGGCGGCGTACAGGGCGCGAATCGATTCCGCCTCAAGCAGCGCATTGCATTTGATAATAATTCGCGCCGCCTTTCCAGCGCGTGCGTTGGCCGCTTCGCGCTCGATCTTCTCCAGCATTTTCTTGTGCAAGGTAAAAGGCGCCTGCAGGATCTTCGACAGGGCCTTGACCTTGCCCAGACTGGTCAACAGCTGAAAGACCCGGTGCACATCGGCGCCCATGGCGGGGCTGCACGTTAACAGGCCGTAGTCGGTGTACAGGCGCGCAGTGCGCGCATGGTAGTTGCCGGTGCCGAGGTGTACGTAGTGCCGCAGTTTCTTCGACTCGCGCCGCGTGATCAGCAGCATCTTGGCATGCGTCTTGTAGCCGACAACGCCGTACACCACATGGGCACCGGCCTCCTGCAGGCGGTTGGCCAGCTGAATATTGGCCTCCTCGTCGAAGCGCGCCCGCAGCTCGATGACCACGGTGACCTCCTTGCCGGAGCGCGCGGCATCCACCAGTGCAGTGACGAGCGCCGAATCCGGGCCGGTCCGGTACAGCGTCTGCTTGATCGCCAGCACCCGCGGGTCCACAGCGGCCTGTTTGAGCAGGTCGATGACCGGCAGAAAGGAATCGAACGGATGGTGCAGCAGAATATCTCCGGCACGGATCGCCTCGAACATGTTCTGTTCGCTGGCGATACCCTGCGGCCGCCTGGGCGTGAACGGCGGATATTTCAGATCCGGCATTTCCACCAGGTCGTAAATCGCCAGCAGCCGATTGAGATTGACCGGTCCGTTGTCCTGGTACAGATCATCCTGTCCCAGACGGAACTTGCTCAACAGGAAATCCTCCATCTCCTGTGAACAGTTGTCCGCCACCTCGAGGCGCACGCAGTCTCCGTAGCGGCGCGACAGCAGCTCGCCCTCAACGGCGTGCAGCAGATCGTCGATCTCCTCTTCGTCCACAAACAGCTCGCTGTTGCGTGTCACGCGAAACTGGTAGCAACCGGTCACTGCCATGCCCGGAAACAGGTCGCTGACATGCGCGTGAATAATCGACGACAGGAAAACGAAATCATAGGGCCCCTTGGCGCAGTCCTCGGGCAGCCGTATCAACCGCGGCAGCGAGCGCGGTGCCTGCACGATCGCCGTACCACTGGAGCGGCCGAACGCATCCTTGCCTTCCAGCGATACGACGAAATTCAGACTCTTGTTGAGAATGCGCGGGAACGGGTGGGCCGGATCCAGACCCAGGGGGCTCAGCACCGGCAACAGCTCCTGGCTGAAAAAATCCTGCAGCCAGGCCTCGGCCTTGTTACTCCACTGAGTGCGGCGCACGAAACGAATATTCTTCTTTTCCAGCGCCGGTATCAGGTCCTCGTTCAGCACCCGGTATTGTTCTTCGACAAGGCGGTGGGCCTGTTCGCTTATCTGGCTCATCACCTCGGTCGGCGAAAAGTTATCCGGGCCCGCCTGCACCGAACCCGAGGCGATTTTCTGCTTCAGGCCGGCAACGCGGATTTCAAAGAATTCGTCCAGATTGGTACTGGAAATACACAGGAACTTGAGCCGTTCCAGCAAGGGTGTCTGCGGATCCTTTGCCTGCTCGAGGACGCGTCGATTGAACTGCAGAAGACTGAGCTCGCGGTTGATATACAGTTCGGGCTGAAGAGAATTAATACTGTCCATAATGACGCCGTAATGATGAGACCGAGTGACGTTGACTATATCCGGCAACGGTACCGGTTTCGATGACCACAGGCAAAAATTCCCGTGGAATGGCCTGGCTCAGCTGCGCTCCAGCAGCAGGCAGCCATTGCGATGAACCTGCAACGTCCAGCCGCGGGCTACATAGGTACTCGCCACGGCATCAAGAACCAGTATCGGTCCCTTGTAGGTTCGCTCGATATCGAGGTCCTCACGACGCCATACCGGCACCGGCCGCCGCTCGCCGATCACCGCCGCCCGCTCCAGCGGCTGACCCGCTCGCCCCGCGACATCTGTACCCGCGGGCAAGACGCCACGCCCGGTCGAGAGAGCAACGCGCAGGTTGACCAGCTCGACAGGCACCTCGAGCGCGTGACCGAAGCGCTGCCGGTGCGCCCGGTTGAAGTCGGCAACTGCCTGGCGAATACTGCGGTAGGGGATATTCAGGGTAAAGCGTTGTCCGCGGTAACGCATATCCAGACTGTAGGCCGCTTCAATGGCTTGCGCGGCAACGCCCTCGGCGAGCAACTCACCGCGGCCTTGCTCGACCAGCGCATCGAGGCGCGCGCGCAGCCCCGCATCGTCCTGCTGCAGTAGCGGCGCGCAAAAGCTGTGCGACAGTTGCCGGCCCTTGGGAGCCGCCAGCATGCCGAGCGCCGACAGCACACCCGCGTGCATCGGCACGAGCGCGCGCGGCATCGCCAGCGCCCCGGCCAATGCACAGACATGCAGTCCGCCCGCGCCACCGAAGGCCATCAAAGCGTAATCGGCCGGATCAATCCCGCGCTGAACCGAAATCACCCGCAGCGCCTGCGCCATGTGCTCGTTGGCCAACTCAACGACACCGCGCGCAGCGGCCTCGGCCGTCAGCCCCATCTCGGCTCCGAGCCTGCCCAGCGCCGCAACCGCGGCCTCGCGCTGAAGCGGCATGCCGCCGCCCAGGAACGCCGCCGGCCGCAGCCGGCCAAGCACCAGGTTGGCGTCAGTGACGGTCGCCTGCTGTCCACCGCGAGCGTAGCAGGCCGGTCCGGGCTCAGCGCCGGCGGACTCGGGACCCACCGTCAGCATGCCGCCCTCGTCGACGCGCGCGATCGAACCACCGCCGGCGCCGATGGTGTGCATATCGACCATGGGGACCGCCACCGGGTAGCGTCCGACGTGGCCCTCGGATGTCAGGTTCACCTGGCCGTCGATCAGGGCCACGTCTGTCGACGTTCCGCCCATATCGAGGGTAAGCAGGCGCGAGCAGCCGAGCTGCTCACCCACGGCAAGCGCTCCCATGAGCCCGCCCGCGGGCCCCGACAACAACAGGTTGACGGCGCGCCGCGCCGCCTGAGTGGCATCGATGGTCAGTGCCGAACTCTGCATAACGTGTACCGGCGCGGGGCTGACGGCGCGGGTGAGACGTTGCAGATAACCCTCAACCCGGGGTCCGACCCAGGCATTCAACCAGGTCGCGATGCCGCGCTCGTATTCCCCCTGTTCCGGCAGGATGAACGAAGATCGCGACACGAACAGATGCTCCGGCAGCGCCTGCTCGATCTGGTATTCGAAGCGCTCATCGAGGTAGGCAAACAGCAGATTGATAGCGACAGCCTCGACGCCGAGCGACTGCAGCCGCTCGACCAGCTGCCTGACCTCGCTATCGTCCAGGGGCTCGAGCACACGACCATCCGCGGCGAGGCGGCCACCGACTTCGAGACAAAGTTCCGCCGCTACCGGCGGCGGCTCCGGCTGCGGCTGCAGGTTATATAGTTCACGGCGCGCCTGACGGCCGATGCTCAGCACGTCGCCGAGGCCGTGATTGCTCACATAGGCGGTACGCACACCTTTGCCCTCGAGCACCGCGTTGGTTGCGACCGTCGAACCATGCACCAGGTAAAACGTCTGCCCTTCCAGGCCCAGCTCGCGAATACCTTGCAGTATCGCCGATTCCGGCGCTGCGGGCGTTGACAGCACCTTGTGCACCCGGAGCTGTTCGCCGTCGTAGCAGACGAAATCGGTAAAGGTTCCGCCGGTGTCTACGCCCAGCAGCATGAATCAAGCCGTTTGCGCCGGATTTCAGTCCTCGACCACACAATCGCGGCCGGCCGCCTTGGCGCGGTACATGGCCTGATCGGCCCGCTTCAACAGCGACGGGACGTCATCGCCCTGCCGATAAATCGCCAATCCCTGGCTGATCGTAACCTCCACGGTGGCACTGCCGAGCTGCACGGGCTCGGTACCGATACGCCTGCGGATACGTTCCGCGACCTGGTGTGCCGTATGCAGCGAAGTATTTTCCAGCAGTATCACGAACTCCTCGCCGCCGTAGCGCCCCACCAGGTCGAACTCGCGTAGTGCCGCCTTGATGCGCGCGGCGACGTCTTTCAGCACCCGGTCACCGGCGAGGTGGCCGTGCTGGTCGTTTATTACCTTGAAATGGTCCAGGTCGGCCATCACCACCACCAGCGGTTGGCCTGTCTTGGCGGCCCGGCCGATCGCCGTCTCGAGCCCCCTCAGCAGGCTGGTGCGGCTGGAGGTGGCCGTGAGTGCATCCTGTTCCAGCTGTTGGCGCAGGTGCTGCTGCTGGTGTTCGAGTTTCTTCAGCGAACGGCCCATGTCGTCGATGCGGGCGCGGTGATAGACCTCGGTTGCCAGGGCAATATCGAGACTTGCCAGTTTCACCACCAGCTCGGTCAACAGTCGGCGTTCCTCCCGCACATCCATGCGTTCCAGGACCGCTTCCAGGATCAGGCTCTGCAACAAGCCGACCGCAGCCACGTACAGACTCAGCGGCACGCCCACGCGCGCATGCGTCACCCCCAGCGTGGCGCGGCTCTCGAAGTATTCCACGTCTTTGAACCAGCGACCGAAGCCAGTGAGAAACTGGATCTGGCGCTCCCTGAGGTGACCGATATCGAAACTCGACAACAATTCCGCGGCCTGCCCGTGCTGCATGACCTGCTGGTAAAAACGGTCGATAATCGCGGTAGCGCTGTCGGTGCCCAGAATCCGCTCGTGCAGCAGCCGCACCTGGTCGCGGCTGAAAGGCTGAAGGCCGATCAGATCCAGCTGCGCCTCACGCCAGCCGGCGTCGAAGCCGAACTGGTCGCAGAGCGGTGTGGCGGGTTTTCCGGCTGGCATAGGAACTATCCAAATCTGCAGTGCTTTCAGTTATGCTTACGCACCCGTCTGAATATATAGACGTGCGCCCAAGATTTAATCATAAAGCAGATGGATACCAAAATCCTGATCCGCGTAGAAAAGCTCTATCGCTACTATGGCCACCACTTGGCTGTCGAGGCCATCAGCTTCGAGCTGGCCCAGGGCGAGGTGTTGGGGTTCCTGGGACCCAACGGCGCCGGCAAGTCCACCACCATGCAGATGATCAGCGGCAACCTGGCGCCCAGTGCCGGGCGCATATCGATCAACGGCATCGACCTGCTCGACAAGCCTCGCCAGGCCAAAGCGGAAATCGGCTATCTGCCGGAACAACCACCCGTCTATCCAGACCTGACGGTCAACGAATACCTCGCCTACTGCGCCAGGCTGCACCGTGTGATCAAGGGAAAACGCGACCAGGCGATGGCCCGCGCCATGCAGCGCTGCGGCCTGGAGGGGACCGGCAGGCGCCTTATCGGCAACCTTTCGAAGGGTTTTCAGCAGCGCGTCGGCATTGCCCAGGCGGTCCTGCACAACCCCGCAGTGGTGATCCTCGACGAGCCGACGGTGGGGCTGGACCCGAACCAGATCCGCGACATCCGCACGCTGATTCGCGAACTGGGCGAGAATCACGGGATTATCCTGTCAACGCACATACTGCCCGAGGTACAGGCCACCTGCTCTCGCGTTCAGATCATACACCGCGGCCGCCTGGTGTTTTCGGAGTCCATGGAAACCCTGCGCCAGCGCCTGACCGGCAGTGCCCTGGTGCTGGAAACCGCCGGCCCGCCGGATATCGACATGCTGCGACAGGTCGAAGGTGTCAGCGCGGCCGATGCGCTTGACGGCAACCGGACGCGCCTGCATTTCGACGCCGACAACCCGGCTGACCGGGTGGCGGCCTGCGTGAGTGCACATGGTTGGGGCCTGGTGGAACTGGCGCTCGACCGGCAGACGCTCGAGCAGGTATTTGTCGACCTCACCTGCAGCGAACAGACCAGCGGCACCGAGGCAGCGGCCTGATGCTGCTGACCATCGCCAGCCGCGAATTCAGGAACCTGTTCCTGTCACCCCTGGCCTGGGCCATCATGGCCGTTCTGCAGCTGATCGTGGCCTACCTGTTTCTCACCCAGGTCGACACCTACATGGTGCTGCAACCGCGTCTCGCAGGCATCGAGGGTGCGCCCGGCGTCACCGATATCGTGGTGGCCCCCCTGCTCCAGACCGTTGGCTTCCTGTTCATGCTCATCGCACCGGCAATCACCATGCGGGTGTTCAGTGACGAAAAGCGCAACCATACCCTCAGCCTGCTGCTGTCGGCGCCGGTGTCCATGTCGGACATCGTGCTGGGCAAATTTCTCGGCGTTGCGCTGTTTTTCCTGGTATTGCTGGTGATGCTGGCAGCCATGCCCGCGTCGCTGTACGCCGGTACGACGCTGGACACCGGCAAACTGGCGGCTGGCATGCTGGGCCTTGCGCTCCTGCTTTCCAGCTTTGCCGCCATCGGCGTGTTCATGTCCTCGCTCACCGAACAGCCGGTCGTCGCCGCCGTCAGCACCTTCGGGCTGCTGCTGTTACTGTGGATCATCGACTGGAGCGGCAGCAGCAAGGAAAAAGTCGCCAGCCTGTTCGGTTATCTGTCGCTGCAGGGCCACCTGAGTTCGTTTCTAAAGGGCCTGTTCAGCACCACGGACGTCGCTTACTACGTCCTGCTGATAGCCCTGTTTCTGATCCTCGCCATTCGCCGCCTGGATCAACAGCGTCTCACAGGATAAACCATGCAGGTCACCCGCCACTCCCGCCGACAGCTGCAGTTGCAGACCTTGCTGTTCGTCGTCGCACTGCTGGTGATGGTGGGGCTGCTGGCGTGGCTGAGCACGCGCTACAGCGTCGAAGCCGACTGGACGCGCGGCGGTCGCAATACCCTGTCGCTGGAAAGCCGCCAGCTGCTGGACGAAATGCCCGATGCTATCCATATCACTGCGTTCGCTACCGACAACGACGTAATACGCGGGCATATTCGCGACCTGGTGGCGCGGTATCAACGTTACAAACCTGGCCTGGACCTGCAATTCGTCAACCCGGATGCAGAACCCGAACGCATCCGCGACCTGGGCATCACCATGGATGGCGAACTCCTCATCGCCTACCAGGGGCGCAGCGACAAGGTTCAGTCTCTCTCCGAACAAAGCATCAGCAATGCGCTGTTGCGTATTGCCCGGCAGAAGCAACGCAAGGTCGCGTTTCTCAGCGGCCACGGTGAACGCGACCCGAAGGGGCAGGCCAACCACGACCTCGGGCAATTCGGTAAACTGCTGGAACAGAAGGGCATCGAGCTCACCAGTCTGAATCTCGCCGAAACGCCCGTGATCCCGACTGATATCAACCTGCTGGTCATCGCCGACCCGCGCGTCTCGCTGCTGACCGGCGAAGTCCACCTGTTGAACAACTATGTCGATCAGGGCGGCAACCTGCTGTGGCTCGCCGAACCCGGCGCCTCCGTGGGCCTCGAACCCCTGGCCGAAAGGCTGGGCGTCGAATTCCTGCCGGGCGTGGTGGTCGATGCCACCACCCAGTTGTTCGGTATAGAGAACCCTGCCTTCGCCATCATTCCCAGCTATCCGATGCACCCCATTACGCGCGAAATGACCAGCCTGACACTGTTTCCCCAGGCCGCCGCGCTGGAAGTCGACTCACCGGAAGACTGGCAGGCCGAGCCGCTGCTGACCACGCTGGACCGTTCCTGGACGGAGATCGGCCCCGTCAGCGGTACCATCAAATTCGACGAAGACAGTGACGAGCGCATGGGCCCGCTCGACATCGCCTACGTCTTCACGCGCAGCCGCAAACCGGCACAGGCGGACGACGCGGCCGGCGAACAACGGGTGGTGGTGGTCGGCGACAGCGATTTTCTCTCCAACGCCTATCTCGGCAATGCCGGGAACGTCAACCTGGGCCTGAACCTGTTCAACTGGCTGAACCACGACGACGAGTTTATCGCCATCACGGCGCGCACCGCGGGTGACGTCAACCTCGAGCTGAGCAGGTTCGCCCAGGCCGCTATCGCTTTCGGTTTTCTGTTTGGCATCCCCCTGTTGCTGCTCGGCAGCGGCATAAGCATCTGGTGGCGGCGGCGCAACCGCTAGAGGCCCGGGCCCCATGAAATCACGCTGGATAATGAATCTGCTGCTGCTGGTGGGCATCGTCGCCCTGGGGCTGGTCGCCAGGTATGAGCCCGGCATCGAGGCGCCCACCGAGACCCAGGCGATCACCACGCTGAGAGTCGACGACGTGCACCGTATGCACGTTAACCGGCCGCTGCGCGACGACCTGGTGCTGGTTCGCCGGTCACCGGGAAACTGGATTATTGACCGCCCTGCGCCGCTGCCCGCCGAGGATTTCAAGATTCGCGCGCTGGCACGGCTGGCCGAGCAGAAACCGGTGCGCAGCTACCCCGCCGCCGACATGGACCTCGCTACGCTGCAACTCAGCCCACCGTACGCCACGATCTTTTTAAATGACACCCCAGTCGAATTCGGCAACCTCGAACCCATCGACGACTTGCGTTACGTACGCGTCGGTGAGCGCGTTCACCTGATTCCCGATAACTACCTGCCGTTGATGGAAAGCAGCTTTACCCAGTTCGTGCGTGACCGACTGCTCGACAAGGATGCCCGCGTAGAGGCCATCCGCCTGCCCGATCTGAGCCTGAGCCGGACGGAGCAGGGCTGGCAGATGGATCCGGACCAGGGCCTCAGCGCCGCGGTGCTGCAGCAGTTCGTCGATATCTGGCAGGATGCGAGCGCACTCAATGTACAGGCCGCCAACCCGGAACAGTCAGGCGACGCGATCGAAATCAGGCTGAAGGGCAAGGAAACCCCGGTCAGGCTGCAGATCATCAGCCGCAAACCGGAACTGGTACTGGTCCGACCGGACTACGGCATCCAGTACCGCATGGGCAATCGCAGCGAGGCCATGCTGACACTGGATGCCGCCAAAGCCGACGTTGAAGACTGACCCCGCAGCCCACTGTGCCCGAACTTCCAGAAGTCGAAACCACGCGGCGTGGTATAGAGCCCCATATCTGCGGGCAACGCATCCAACAACTCATTGTCCGCCAGCGGCAACTGCGCTGGCCGGTGACGCGCCGGCTGGAACAGCACCTGGCCGGCCGGTACATCGAGCGTATTGAGCGACGCGGCAAATACCTGCTGCTGTCGATCGGCAGCGGCACGCTGATCATTCATCTGGGGATGTCGGGCAGTCTGCGCATTCTGGTCGGCGACGCCTGCGTCGGCCCGCACGACCACGTTGACCTGCTGCTGGACAATGGCAGCCGCCTGCGCTTTACTGATCCACGCCGCTTCGGCGCCTGGCTGTGGACCGGGAAGGCCATCGAGCAGCACCCTTTGCTCCGAAATCTGGGCCCCGAGCCGCTCGGCGACAGCTTCGATGGTGCGTATCTGCACCGCGCATCCCGCGGCCGGACACTGGCGGTGAAGAGTTTTATTATGAACAGCCACATTGTGGCGGGCGTCGGCAACATCTACGCCAACGAAGCCCTGTTCCGCGCCGGCATCCATCCCGCGAGAGCCGCGGGGCGCATCAGCCGGCAGCGCTATGAGCAGCTCGCCGGCGACATCAGGCTGGTGCTCGACGACGCTATCGGCCAGGGCGGAACCACCTTACGCGACTTCGTCGGCGGTCAGGGCGAACCGGGCTATTTCAAGCAGTGGCTGCGGGTCTATGGTCGCGGCGGTGCCCCCTGTCCCCGCTGCAGTGCCCCCATCCGCGAGAGCCGTATCGGGCAGCGCTCAAGCTTCTACTGCCCTGTCTGCCAACGCTGACGGACCGCGGGACGGCGCCGTCAACGCACCTCGGCGCGGCCGATACCGCGCGGGTCCGACGCCGCCTCGACGCGTTGGCGTGCGTAGTCCCAGTAGATAGCCTGCATATTGCCATAGTCACGGGCAAGCTGTTTCAGCCTGTGTCCGCGCGCAGCCAGCGCATCCAGGACTTCGTCGCTGAAGGCCTCGGGTTCGTATTCAATAAGGTCCGGCAGGTACTGGTGGTGAAAGCGCGGACGCGCCACCCAGGACGCGGGTCCGCGCCCGGCTTCCAGATCAAGGATACCCAGCAGAACCATGGTGATAATACGGCTGCCTCCGGGCGTGCCCAGGATCGCCACACCACGTTCACTCTCGACAAAGGTGGGGGTCATGCTGGACAGAGGCCGTTTGCCGGGGGCTATGGCATTGGCTTCGGCGCCAACCAGGCCGTAGGCGTTGGGCACGCCCGGCTTGGCAGAGAAATCGTCCATTTCGTCATTCAGCAGGACACCGGTTCCAGGCGCGACAAAGCCCGAGCCGAACGGGTAATTGACACTCAGCGTCGCCGCAACGCGGTTGCCGTCGCGGTCAAGAATCGAAAAATGGGTTGTGTGGTTGCCCGCCGGCGCGGGCTCAGCGGCCGCCAGCGACGCACTCGGCGTCGCCCGATCGGGACGAATCGAGGCGCGCAAACCCGCGGCGTACCAGGGGTGAATCAATTCCTGTACGGGTATGCTGACGAAGTCCGGATCTCCCAGGTATTGGGCCCGGTCGCGGTAGGCACGGCGCATGGCTTCCACGATCAGGTGCACCTGCGCGGCCTCGTCCAGCCGGGTGAGCGGGTAACCTTCCAGGATGTGCAGCATGGTGGCCAGCGCGACGCCGCCCGAAGACGGCGGCGCAGCCGACACGATATGCAGATCGCGATAGTCAAAACGGATCGGTTCGCGTTCGACGACCCGGTAGGCCGCGAGGTCCGCCTTCGTCCAGATCCCGCCGGCTTCGCGCACACCTTGCACCAGCAATGCGCCCACTTTCCCTGCATAGAAGCCGTCCCGGCCTTGCCCCGCGAGCGCGCGCAACGTGGTCGCAAGGTCCGGCTGCCTGATCACAGTTCCCAGCGGCGGGACTTCATTGCGATGCAGGAAAATCCTCGCCGTCCCGGCAAAACGCTGCAACACCTGCAGTCGGAAAGCAGCCAGGCGCCGGTAATGTTCATCCACCGCAAAGCCTTGCTCGGCCAGACGGATGGCGGGCGCCAGCGAGTCTGCCAGCGGCAAGCGGCCGTAGTGCGTTGCAAGGTGCGCCAGCGCCGCGGGTTCACCGGGAATTGCCGCTGCCAGCGGCCCGTCCATGGACAGACCAGGGACCACGGCGCCCGACTCGTCCAGGTAGAGGTCGCGGTCGGCGGCCAGTGGTGCCCGCTCGCGCCCGTCGATCATCACTTGCCTGCCATCGCTGGCACGGTGCAACAGCCAGAACCCGCCGCCACCGATACCCGAACTGTAGGGCTCGACCACCGCCAGCGCGGCGCTCACCGCGATGGCCGCATCGAAAGCGTTGCCGCCCGCACCCAGAATCGCCTGTCCGGCTTCGGTCGCCAACGGATGGGCGCTGGCGACGGCCTGTGCGGGCGGCTTGACGGGCGCGGCCGCCGACGCGCTGCGCGCGCCGCCAGACAGCGCGAGC
>Ga0315540_10000665_pt1 | contig 19519 bp, 17 predicted proteins | sample SalMarSW160110MG_FD_203677 | JGI IMG/M metagenome (GOLD analysis project Ga0315540, IMG submission 203677) | Salt marsh sediment microbial communities from the Plum Island Ecosystem LTER, Massachusetts, United States - Salt Marsh Sediment SW1601-10 ...
AAGCAGGGTTGTTATAGGTGCACATTATGCATCCGATGTTTTATTCGGAGGCTGCATTGTGATTTTTATTTTTCTCGGGATATGCAACAGGTTGGGATTTAAATAACCGGAATAACTTAAACTAATCACGCTTTCTGTTTTTCCAGTAAGCGGTATATTCTTCCTGAGTTATTAATCCAATTGGTCCGTCATAAATACCGCCATCAACCATTCCATCATAAACTCTTACAGAAATGGTGTTCTCTTCTCCGGCTTGCAAAATCCCTTCAGGTATAAAGTAGGCTCTGAAAATTTCCCATTCATTATTTTGATTAAAGCTTCTCGGTATCTTGTTAAAATTCCAATCGCCTGTCTCTCCAACAAGACTTCCGTTAATAAACGTTTGATCTATATCATCGACCTTACCCAATAAGAGAATCATTTTAGTACCTGCGTATTTATCCGGCATACTGAAAGACTTTCTATACCAGGCAAAACCATCATAACCGCCGAATCCCTGCGCTTCCCACACTCCGGGAACAAAAATATTTTTCCATGAAAAATCATCAAACTTTTTTTCTTTCCATTCTGGATTATCACCCGTTTCAAATTTCCAGACACCCGATAAATTTATATCCGGAATCAAATCTGCTGAAAGACTTTTATTCTGTTCTGTACTATAAATTCTAACAGGACCTTTGATTATTCCACCTTCAAGTTGAATATCATATACTCGTACAGCAATTGTATTATCCCCCTGCTTTACTAATTGTTTTGGAATATAATACTTTCGGAAAGCAGTATAAGCTGTTAAATAGTACGGAGGAAAACCACCGGAGATACCAACTAAAGTGCCGTTAAAATATGTTTCATCAGCATCATCAACATAACCAAGATTCAAATACAGATCCTTGTCTCTAAAATCGCTAGAGATCTTAAAAGTTTTCCTGTACCAGGCAAAACCATTGTAGCCGTAATATCCTTCATTTTCCCAACTGGATGGAACTTTAATTTCTTCCCAGTCTTTATCATCGAAATCAGGAGAAGCCCAGGCAGAATCATCACCGATTGAAAACTTCCAACTACCTTCAAGGTCAATTACATGATCACCGTCCGAATTTTGCTTTTCATTAAAATCGCAACCAGGATTGATGCCCAGTAAAAAAGCAACAAAAATGAGAGTAATTACTTTCTTTACACTGATTTTTTTAATTATTTTCAAATTTCCATCCTGCTACAAATGCTGGTTTTTATGTGAACCAAATCAATATTACACTACAACAATAAAACTCTTTAATTAGAAGATAATGATTTATCCGGATCATTTATAAGATATTCATAGTAAATTTGAGTGCTCATTCTTCTTACTTTTGGATCAATATCTTCTTTAGAAAGTTTTTTAACTTCAAGTAAGCCATCAACACTTCCCATCTCGTAAAGAACAAGGGCAATCAATATTCTCGTTCCTGCATTTTTTTCTCTGTGCAGCTGATCAATTAAAGTCTTTTCAGCTTCTGCTATTTTGTACTTACCCGCAAAGTAGATGCTGCTTCTCCTAACTCCTTCATTCTGCGACTGAATACCTGCTAAAAGATTTTTCAGGGCATATTTACCCGAAGTGATATTGCTGATAGAAGTTTCCTGTGCATCTACCGAAGTCGCTGAAATAAATGCTGTTAATATAAAAACAGCGATTATTAACCACGATACTGTCAATTTATTGGATTTCATTTTTATACCTCCTTATAATAAGTAGTTTAATGTTTCCGTCAGAAACCTAAGGAGGACAAATGCAACGTGTGTCATTTGCAGGTAAAGAAATGTAAAAAGTTGTCATGGATAACCAGAAATTACTAACTTCCATCGCACAGAGACTTTAGAAGTGACTTATATTACAAGTTTATAACCTACCCCATGAACTGTTAAAATAAACTGTGGATGATTAGGATCTTTTTCTATTTTTTGTCTCAGCTTAACAATAAAATTATCAACTGTTCTTGTTGTGGGGGCTTCATCATAACCCCAAATATTGGATAACAAATCGTCTCTGCTTACAGTATTGTTTCTTTTATCCCATAAATAATGTAGAATCTCAAATTCTTTATGCGACATCTGTGTTTGTTCATCTTTAACAAATGCTTTATATCCAGCGAAATCAACTTTCAAATACCCTATTTGCACTTCGGGAGAATTATCTGATTCTGCACTACCTCTTCGCAGAACAGCTTTAATTCTTGCTAATAGTTCTCTAAGGCTGAAAGGTTTAGTAACATAATCATCTGCACCAAGTTCTAATCCCAGCACTTTATCAATTTCTTCCCCTTTGGCTGTAAGTAAAATTACCGGAACTTTATTTCCATCTTTTCTAATTGTTTTACAAACATCAAAACCTGATTTTTTAGGCAGCATTACATCAAGGAGAACCAGGTTGTATTCATTATTCCTGATCTTATACAAAGCCTCTTCGCCATCTTCGGCTATGTCGACATTGTAACCTTCGAATTCCAGGTTATCCCTAAGTCCTATTCTCATATTCGGTTCGTCTTCAACAATTAAAATTTTAGTCATAAAAACTTCTTCTGTTATTTTTGTTCAACAGGAAATAATAATTTTATTTTACTGCCGCTTTCGATTTTACTATCAATTTTAATTTCAGCGTTATGGGCATCCATAATATATTTAACCAGGGTAAGACCGAGTCCGGTACCTTTTGTATTATGAACCAAACCGGTTGAAACTCTGTAAAACTTGTTGAATATTTTTTTCTGTTCTTCGGGCGCGATGCCTATCCCTTCATCCATAACTTCAATAAAAACATACACATCATCTTTCCCGGTTGTAATATGTACTTCTTTCCTCTCGTTACTGTACTTAACCGCATTATCTATAAGATTTATCAGCGCTTCCGATACAGCCTCTTCATCAATTCTAATTTCGGGAAGATTGTTAGCTAATTTATAATCAAAATTGAATCCTTTATTCTTTAAATGGAAATTGTAGTTATTATAAATTCTTTCAACAAGTTCATTTACATTTTTGTTTTCCATATTGAATTTTCTCCTGCCCTCTTCCATTCTCGAAAAGTTCAATATGTTGTTAACAATCCTGCCGAGACGGTTTGCTTCCTGGCTTATGATCGAATAATATTCTTTTTTCTTTTCTTCTGAGTTTACTCTATTCATTTCCAGGGTTTCCGCAAACATACTGATTAGTGATAACGGTGTTCTTAACTCATGTGAAACATTCGATGCAAAATCCGATTTTGCTTGCGCAAGCTGTACTTCTTTCCTGGCATTTCGGAGAACTAACCATATACCAAGTATCAATATCAAAGATAAAACCGAAATAATTATAATGTTCGTTACTGCCCTTTTTTTAACAAGCTCATCAATCGTTTCACCATTTAACGAAATCCCTATATCATAATTTGGGAAAATCCATAACTCTTTTTCCTTTTGAACCTTTCTCTCAAAAAAATCTTTGTTTGAATTGTACTGGTAGGATTCACTCCGGTTGAATATTGAAATTACAAAATCTTCTGATGCAACTTCCTGGATTTTCGGTGAGAGAATTTTCTGAATAAAAGTATGTGGATCAATCGCCATTATACTTATCCCGTTTCTAACTTTACTGTCGTCTACAAACAGGAGAAATGATAAGTTGCTGAGTGAGTCGTTAACCACAGGCTCTATTTTTCTGTATCCACCTTTCTTGTATGTGAATAGTCTATTGATTACCGAATCATTTTTACTTAATATGTTTTGAAAGAATAAATTTAAGCTATCGGAATTTCGATTCGCCCCGGCAGAAAAAATAAATCGAAGATTTTTATCATTTACACTGTCCGCAAAAACAATCATATTCAAAGACGGGAACTCAGTAAAGAAACTATCGATGACCGTCCTGTTTCCCAAGAATTTATCCTTGTTTATTTTTTCTCTGGATATATCAATCTGGTTTGCCCAGCTTCCAACAACATCCTGCGAATATTGATTTACTGAAAATAGTATTGCATCAAGCTGGTTTGAATAAATATTTTCCAGGACTTTCTCATTATCGCTTAGATTATTCAATTCGTTAAGAATAAGAACAATTACAGGAAGCAGAATAATTAACAAAAGCAGAATCCATATTTTCCCGGTAAATTTATTCATTATATAACAGGTCTTTTAATCTTTTTTTGAGTATGAAGATGTTCTATTTTTGTAATAAATAAAAGAGATAAATACACTTTGTAATGCAGCGAAATTTAATAATTATAGGTATAATAGTTATAATAATCGGGATATGCTGGCCGTGGCTGAGTAAACTTCCAATTGGAAAATTACCCGGCGATATTGTAATCGACAAACCAAACTTTAAGATTTACATCCCAATAACTACTATGATAATAATCAGCGCTGTTCTAACATTTATATTCTGGCTCTTCAGAAAATAGTTGCTATTTATTTATACAAACCAACTTCTATAATACATTTTTTTATTCGTTCGAATGTTTCCGAAATATCATTATCCAGACCTACAGACATCCTTACCAAGCCTTCACTTAATCCCATAGCTTTCTGTTCTTCTTTCGGAATTTCTGATGAAGTACTATGCCCGGGAGAGCTGAACAACGTTTTAAAGTAACCAAGACTCACTGCAAGGTAACCGATCTTTTCTCTTTGCATAGCTGCCATAAGATCGTTGGCAGTTTTTTCATCACCGGCATCCAATGCAAGCATTCCACCGAAACCGAAACCTTCGTTCATCAATTCCGTCATCAAATTATGATCAGGATGAGAGGACAGTCCGGGATAAAAAACCTTGCATCCAATTTTCTCTAAGTTTTCAGCAATAAAATTAGCATTTGCGCTGTGCTTTTCAATTCGTATATGAAGTGAATGCAAATTCTTTAAAATGCTTGCAGCCCTGTAACTGTCGAGAACAGGACCAAGCAGCATAGAAGCACCGGAATTAATATCCGACAACTGGTTTACGAATTCGCGACTACCGCAAATACAACCTGCAACACAATCGCTTGTGCCATTAATAAATTTTGTCAGACTATGAACAACTATATCTGCTCCTAATTGAATTGGTGTTAAAAATATCGGGCTGAATGTGTTATCAACTATTAATTTAAGATTATGCTTTTTTGCAATCTTACTCAGGCTTGGTAAATCAGCAATTTCCAGGAGGGGGTTACTAACCGATTCACAATAAATTGTTTTTGTTTTATCTGTTATGCTCTCTTCCACAGCTTTAAGGTCATGTATGTTAACAAACTTAACTTTTATACCTATCCGAGGCAGAAAATTTTTAAGCAAGGCATAAGTTCCCCCATAAACAGTTCTACCGGAAATTATTTCGTCACCGCATTGACAAATTTGTAAAATCGCACTGGAAATTGCAGCCATACCGGAAGAAGTAACTATTGCAGCTTCACTATCTTCAAGTTTTGCAAGAGCATCAGCAAGATATTTATTTGTAGGATTCCAGTGCCTTGAATATAGAAAACAACCTTCAATTTCATGATCGAATAATTCTTTCATTTTATCAGGACTCAAAAACGTATACGTTGATGAATCTTCAATTGAAGGATTAACTCCACCGTACTCACCGAACACAAGATAATTCTGAATTTCTTTACTGGGATCAAAATGATGCATCTTATCCTCCTTATTGTTTAATGTTCATAAGGAATAAATCCCTACTAAATTATTAATTACTGTTTAAAAATATAAACTATTTTATTCAACGAGGTGGATAAACTGTGGATTCTTAAAATTTCAATCTGTTTGTAAGATAGCAAAAGAAACCCGATTTTTGTTCAGGAGTTTGATCAAAATAAAGTGAGATAATGAATCATTCAGAAAAAACCGAACTGGAAAAAAACGTAGCGGCCGAAAAAGCACTTGATTTCATTGAAAGCGGAATGATAGTCGGTCTCGGTTCCGGCACTACATTCAGGATCTTTCTGCATAAACTGGCCAAAAGAATTAATGAAGGATTAAAAATTAAAACGGTTGCTACATCGGATGAGACAGCATCACTCGCGAATTCACTTGGAATAAAAGTTACAGATTTTTCAAAAATAGATACTATTGATGTTACGATTGACGGCGCCGATGAAGTCGATGCTGAACTAAATGGAATTAAAGGCGGTGGCGGTGCACATCTTTATGAAAAGATAATTGCATCTGCATCCCTAAAAAATGTATGGATGATAAACTCAGAAAAGTTTGTAAAGCGTCTCGGTAAATTTTCACTTCCGGTTGAGGTAGTTCCTTTCGGGGCAGAGCATACATTTAAGAAGCTTAAAGAGATGGATTTACATCCAAACTTCAGAATGAACTCAGACAAGAAATACATTACGGACGGCAAACACTTTATCATCGATGTCGATATATCAAAAAAAGAGAATATGGATGAGCTCGATAAACAACTGAAATCGATAGCAGGTGTTATAGAAACAGGTTTGTTTTTGAATTTGTGCAGTGTGGCAATAATCGGAAGGGGTGACAAATCCGACGTTGTAGAAAGGGCATAAAAAAAGACCGATAACAATCAAGTTGTGATCGGTCTTTCAGATCCCCACAATTATAAAATTTATTTTCCAGTACTTAGTTTCTTTAATTCTCTCGAAACCTTTCTAGAATTTGTATACGCCATAAATCCCAACATTGCGAGAAACGCTATCACCAGGTATTCAGTCATTCCCATAATTTATCTACTCCTTTGTTTATATGTTTATATATTTAAGTTGTAATTTTTGTTACCGTTGTCTGTAGTTTTCAAGATTAGTGCCACCAATATTGTCGTCATTTCTAACGGTAAGAAAAGAATGCATCGCATAATTATTTTACCAAATTTGTCAGCCGGTAATAACTACTTCTATTTTTACTTTAATCTGAAATATTTACAAATATATCTCAGGTATAGTGCATTTCTATATGTATATAATTGAGCAAAGAAATGATTTACAATGAGGAAAAGTTGTAAAATAATTAGAAAAGTAAAGATTCTTATTTCAGGAAGGTAATAGAAAGTCTTTGCTTAAAATATTTGATTGTACCCCGGAGAGGATTCCTCCATCGGAGTCCCTTCGGAAGAACCCCCGATCTACGATTTAAAAAAGTAACGAGTATTATTTTGTACCCACGACGTGATTCGAACACGTGACCTACGGTTTAGGAAACCGTTGCTCTATCCAACTGAGCTACGTGGGCAGATTAGAATGTAAAATAAGGAGTTCTTACAAAGCAAATTATTGCTTGTTCAAATGTAACCAAGTTTGATTTTATTTAAAACCTGATTAATAAGAATGAAAGAAAAGGTTCTACATATTAAACCAATATGTAAACTTTAGCACGAAGATGTTATCCGGTCTGGAGTTACCCAGATGTCTGAAGGATTTGTCAAAATTGAAATCTCCGGTTTCTTCAGAGAATTCTCTTGTTTGCGTCCAGACTAAGTAAAGAACAGAACCGGGAAGATATTCCCACCTTAAAACAGCATTACCTCTTAATGAAGTATAATTAAAATCTGGATTTCCTATCTCGATTGGTGGTGCCGGCCCACTGCCGTCCGGATCTGCAATGTTGTGTTCATCAATGATTGAGCCGTTTGTACCGTAAATTGTGTAATCATAAGACTTCGGTTTTGCCAGTTCTTTAAAGTTCGTGTATTTGCCCGAAGACATTAAAGGTTGAATATACAATTGTAAACTAAGCTGTGGATTAAACGTCCAGTTTAATCTTATCGATGCCGAAATAGTCGTCTGTTCAAGTTCACCGAATACAAAACGTTTGCCGTAAGTTGCTTTTGCAGTCGGATCATCAAAAGCATCTATCCATTGTGTTTTATCGTAACCCTTTTCATAACCAGGTGAAAAACTTATCGAAATATTAGAGAGAGGACGAACTTCAAGACTAACATTTGCATAATAATAATTTCCGTCTTCGGTCAGGTATGTTCCTGAGCCAATGTGAGTAACCCATGGTTTTCTGCTATCCGAATTTGCAAACAGATCGAACTCAACACCTTTATGATTTAGCGTAAGAGGTCCACCTCTGGTTCTCCTGTTATTTACTGTTTCAGGATTATATGCAAAAACCCATTCGAGTGAATAATAATTCAGAAATTCATAATAACCGTCCTGCCAGACACCTTCCCATGTTATATTACCATCAAAATCATAGCTTCTGAATATAGCTCCGATAAGTTGAAAACTTCTAAAATAATTGGTTGGATCACGCCATGCATAACCACCACCGAGATGCATATTAATAACGTCTGCTCTCCAAAGAAACCCCACATCATTTACATCAAATCTTGGAGAGATAACTCCAAAAGCAGAATTTAAAATAGTATTACCTTTTTGCTTATTTAATGTAATTCTTCCGGCGTAACCGTCCAAAGATGTTGCATTACTATCTACACTGAAATTTTTAGCATCAGGACGCTGTAAATAATGCCGTGAACTTTTCTGCAGATCTATCATTCTTTCTGTAGTTCCGGTAATATGGGATCCGCCAAACCATCCAGTGACCACATAGGTCTTTGACGAATCCAGAAATGACCAGCCATCAATTCCACCGGTTATTGCGCTGCTATTAATTTCATCACGAAGTCTGTCATCTTTAAAATTCCTTGCAGTGATCGTAGAAATAAATCCGATTCCCTGTCTTCCTTCATCTATTTCATTTTGCGCCCGGAATACACCATAATATGTGAGCGGTTCAATTTCCGTTTTTGATTTTACATCACCGGTTTGCTGATGAACATATTCACGGTTCGTTACCGACTGAATTGCACCAACGTTCCATGTATCTCCAAGCTTACCGGTTAACTTAGCAGCCCCGAGAATGTGTGTCCCATCGGGGAAATCACTATAATCTGCGTCAGGGGCAGACCCTTGTGGTCGTCTTCCAATTCTTCTGCTGTAAAAGAAATCAGGATTACTGAAGTTAAAACTCCAGTTGCTTCTTGAACCGCCATAACCAAAATCAAAAATGCTCGATCCTTCTACGAAAAATGGTCGCTTTTCAGAGAAAAACGTTTCAACATCACTCAGGTTTATAACTGCCGGATCGATTTCAACCTGACCGAAATCCGGATTTATTGTACCGTTAAGCGTTAGGTTCGTTCCTATTCCCGTCTTTAAATCCACACCCAGATCGAAATTCTGCTTAGAGCCATCGTTAAATGGATCACCTGCTTCATGTTGAAGATGTTGAGATTTGAAGGTGAGATATGGTAAAAGCTCTATGTTCGCAGACGATTTTATATTTGAAATTCCGAGCAGATCAGGAAAGCGCGATACAAATCCGCTTTCATTACGCGGCGTATAGACAATGTAATCTCTTTCATTTCTTCGCGCTATCTCTCTTTTGAAATTTACCCCCCAGATCATATTATCAACCGTTTGAAACTTAAGTTGGGAAAAGGGAATCTTTATTTCTGCGGACCAGCCCTTGTTATCAATCGTTGCTTTGCCTTCCCAGACACCATCCCAAGTATCGTCATCCCATTCATCATTAAAGAGTGTGCCATCGTAAAGAGTACCCGCTGAAGAAATACCAAAATAGTACCCGCTACGTTTATCGTTATAAGGATCAAGGAAAACAACAAGAGCATCGGAATCTGTATCAAAATCTTTCCTGGCAAGTCTTGCTATAATCGAATCGGGAGATGTATCATACATTCGTGCACCAACGTATAAAGCATTGTCATCGTATACGATTTTTATCATCGTGTTTTGTGTGGGTTCAACTCCTTCTTCAGGATCTCTCTGAACAAAGCTATCGACACCGCTGATATTTTTCCAGAATAATTCATCAAGTTTACCATCGAGCAAAATCGGTTTAGTAATCCGAGTAGCATATATTTTAAGATTTTGATTTTTTAACCGGAGTGTGTCAAGTCCCCCTGCATAAGACATGCAACAAGTAACAAAAATGATTAAACTAACAAGTAATGATTTCATCTCTCTATGTTATTAACGTATTTTAATTTTATGTTTATTAGAGTACGTTCCGCAATAAATCTTGCAGAACGTACTACTACTAACGAACTAAGTTAGATTTTATTGTACTGAAGTAGGCCAATAAAAATATGAACGGTTTAATTACGTGATAGTTAGAATCTTATTTACTTGAATTTCTTATTTCTATTTTACCCATAGCTGTGTTTAACTGAATTTTGCTGCCTCCGCCGTTTAATACATAGGTTACTCTAATCTGTTTCCTGTCTTTCATTCTTTCTATTTTGGAAGATGGGAAATCTGATTCAATATTTTCCATTTCATCTTCCTGATCTCCCCAAACAGTAACGGTGAATGTCGCCACAATGGTTGCTTTTGCATTGGACGGAACGAGTAGTTTTACGTTTCCTGCGGCAGTATTAAGATCGCTTGCGTGTGTTCCATCCGGATTCAATTCGGCATAAATGTTACCTGCCGCGGTATTCGCATCAATATAACCTGTTATGTTTTTTAGGCTAAGATTTCCGCCAGCTGTATTGGTTTCAACCTTACCTGTTGCACCCGAAAAACTTATATTGCCGCCGGCAGTATTTACATCGGCGGAACCTGTAACCATTTTTATACTTATATTTCCACCAGCAGTATTTACATCAGCATTTCCATCGATTGACTCAACAGATATATTTCCACCAGCAGTATTTACATCAGCGTTTCCACCAACTTTTCCAACTTTAACATTTCCACCTGCTGTACTCAAATCAGCAGTTCCGTTAACATCACCTATTCTCAAATCACCACCAGCAGTTGAAATATCAGCCGTACTATTAATATTTCCCACAGATACATTTCCACCTGCTGTAGAAAGGTCTGTCTTACCGTTGATATTTTTAGCTGAAATATTTCCTCCACCGGTTGATGCTTCTACTGTTCCTTTAAGATCGTTGTTCAAAGCAATATTACCGCCACCGGTTGAAAGATCAAGATTCAATTCGGTAGGAATAGTTACATCAAACTCAATATGATCCGAATCTCTGCCTTTAAATTCAACCTCAACTTTGCTTCCTTTTTGTTCCATTCTTAACCGATCAGTTTCGGAACTCAGGATATTTTTTACAACCACTTTTACCTCATTCTTACTCCAGGTGTCTATTGTAATATTCCCCATCCTCGTAGAAAGATCGAGCATATCACCTTTATTTACTGTGAATGATTTTTGCTGTTCCTGTGCTTTCAACATACTCACAGGTGCAAGAACAAACAGAGCAAGTGATATACAGACTATAAGATTATAGAATATTTTCTGTTTCATTTTTGTCTCCACTATTAATTATAGTTTTGTAATATTGTTTTTGTTTTGTAACGGATATAAGAATTCTTATCCGTTTCAAGTTTCTGTTTAAACAAATCAACCTCACTTTGCTTGAGATCCAAAGCTTTTTTGGTAAGATTGGACAATGCATTTATTGCTTCTATCCTCAAGCCTGTTACTGTGTCAGCTGTTAATACATGTATGTAAGCTTGTTTTATGTCCTCATCGTAAGGAAACTTATTCAAGAATTTTAATGCTTCCCTACGTACACCCGGATTCTCATCCGAAACAACAACTGTGATAAGGGCATCTTTAATATCTTTATCAAATTTTTGCGGTGCTTCCGAATCCATCGCATTGATTGAGTTTAATCTTGCCCCAGGATTTTGTTCATTCAGCATAGCATAAGTCAAAATACTCTGGACTTTACTATCATTAACATTACCTTTAATGTGCAATGGTTTTACCGCATCGAAAGTAAACTCTATTTCTCCATCTGAAGCAACAGGATCGATGAAACGAATATTTTTGATCTTAACATCATTTTCATAAAAATTGATATCTGAAGCCGGTTTTACATTGTCATTAATTAGAGTGACTTGTGGAGAATGAAAAAACAGGTAGCCAAGAAATAATCCGATAGCCAGCACAGCAACACCTGAAAGCGCAGCACGATATGGTGCGGTTACCAGACCGGAAAAGAACTGAGCTAAGTTATCAAGCAAATGATTTCCTTGTCTTTCAGCTCTTATTGCACCTCTTAACTGTGAACGTGCATCCTGTAATAATTTTTCATCAACCTTAAGCGTTTTATGTTTACTAACTAATGATAAAAGATGTGTTTGCTGCTCGAGTTCCTGTCTGCATTCCTCACATGATTGAAGATGTTCTTCCAGTTCAGCCTGTTCATATTTCGAAAGTTCACCAAAAAGTGAAATCAGTATTCGTTTTTTAAATTCATTGTGATTCATAATTTCTCCAATCAAACTAATAAGCCGTTTGATAAATTAATTCCAGTTTTTTCCTGAGATTTCGTATTGCATCAAACAAATATTTTTTTACTGTTCCTTCTTTGCAGTTTAACATTTCTGCTATTTCCCTGATTTTATAACCTTCATAATGCTTAAGAACAAAAGTCATCCTTTGTTTTACCGAAAGTGAATCGACTGCGTTACGAATAATCTCTCCCATATCGGAACTATCTGCTGTTTCACCGGGGTCAGGTTCCGAATCCATTATTTCAAATTTGCCAAAATCTTCATCTTCTGTTTCAAACCGTTCATCAAGTGAAATAAACTCTCTTTTCTTTTGCCTGCTTTTATATGTTAAACAAACATTGGTTGTAATCCTGAACAGCCAGGTAGAAAACTCACTTCTCATTTCAAAATTTTTCAATCCCCTGTAAACCCGAATTAAAACATCCTGGTAAATATCCTTTGCCGTATCACGATCCTGTACAAAATTGAGTGCGATTGCCAGAACCGATTTATCGTAGCGATAAATCAATTCTTCAAAAGCTGAATGATTTCCACTTTTTGCGGCTTTAATTAAATCGTACTCGCTTATTTCCATGGGTTTTAAGTTTAGTTATTGAATTAGACCCTGAGAGTCTCAAAAAGGTTGTGGATAAAATTATTTGTTTTACAAAGAAAATTTCGATGAAATTAAGGGGGAAAGCAAGGGAAATTGGAGATTTAGTAGATTTCAGTTTTTAAAAGGTTAAAAACTAATTCAAGATAATATGCCAGTTTAACTGGATTAGTTCTAGTTTAAATAAATATAATTTTTTGTCGGGAGATTCATTTTAATTGATTGCTTTTTCAATCATTCGGTATTGACGGGACAAATAATTCATAGATCCGAACAGATTTTCCGGGAATGCTTACAGGGAGAGCTGCACCATCTTCTGTTCCTCCTGCACTTCCATTTTCTCCGGTCATCAATTCTTTAAATACTATTTTCTTCTTTCTCAAAGGAATATCGATACTCTTACTCTCATCTTCCAAATTGAAAACGACAATCACATTTTCCTTTTCCGAATTTCTCTCAAACGCAAACAATCTTGAATTATCATCAACTTTTATGAAATACTGATCGCCGGTTTTCAGAGCAGTACTGTTATTTCTGATAGCAATTAATTTTTTGTACCAGTTATACAAATCCTGGTTTGGTTCAACTCTATAATCACCGTAGCCAGTTCCAAATCCTGAAGATTTATTAATAACTTCATCATCATATTTTAAATCGCTCCAGACCATAGGTTTCCTGTCATGTGGATCATCGGCACCCCACATTCCGACTTCGTCGCCATAATAAATCATCGGAGCGCCGCGATATGTCATCTGAAAAGCTGCAATCAGCTTTTGCATATTATATTCGTCTTTAGTTGGTTTGCCCGGATTATAATTTTTGTTTCCTTCATTTGCATCGCGATCAAATTTTCTATCAGGATTTTTTATCATCGATGAAAGCCTATCAGTATCGTGACTGTCTATTAGATCCTGAAGAACATATAAATTATTTTTCGGATAAGTATTATCTACTGTTTTTAATTTTTGTTTAAAAGCAGAAGTAGAAATAACAGAATCTTTTGCAATAAAAAAATCGTTAACAGCGAATGCAAAATTATAATTCATTAATGCATCGAACGGTCCCTTTTCCGAGATAAAATCGGGTGAAAGTTCCCAAAGCTCTCCGATAATAATTGCATTTTTATTTATCGATTTAACAAGCTTACTCCAATCTTTCCAGAAACCAAGCGGCACTTCCCTTGCAACATCCAAACGCCAGCCATCTATTCCATCGGAAGGATTACCATCGTCATTTGGATCCATCCATCTTTTTGTTGAATAAAAGATATATTGTTTTGGTCCGCGATTCAGATCGTTCTTCGTCCTGTTCAACTCAGGCAATGACTTCACTCCCCACCAGCCTTTATAAGAAAATTCATTTTGTGGCGTGGAGGGATCATCAAAACTGTTTATTCTGTACCAGTCTTTATATTTAGATTTTTCACCATTCTTAAGAATATCCTGAAAAGCCCAGAATTGAACGCCAGTATGATTAAAAACTCCATCTATAATTATTTTCATTCCCCGTTTGTGAACTTCTTCAATTAATTTCAAAAATAATTTATCAGCTGCCGTCCACTTCCAGGTTTCAGGATCATCGCCCGTTTCAGTTTTCATTAAGGAATCATCGCCAGCCGGATCGGGTCCAAAGTTGGTATCGATGTGATGGTACGTTGAACCATCGTATTTGTGAAGCGAAGGTGCATCAAAAACAGGATTAAGATAAATTGCACCAATCCCAAGCTCCTTCAGATAATCAAGATGATCGATTATTCCTTGAATGTCTCCGCCGTATCTTCTTTCGTAAAGATGGTTATTAAAATTTCCGCCAAGCTTCTTTTCCCACTCAGATTGCGAAAACCAGTTTGAAGTCCATCTTGTAATCTTCCATCCTGATGGAATTGAATCTGCATTGATAAATACTTTTTCAGATCCCGGTTCGTTTGTTGTATCTCCGTTTGCAAATCTTTCGGGAAATATCTGGTACCAGACAATTCCTTTTGCCCAATCCGGCACTTGCGCACAAATTGGTAAGCTAAAAAGTATTACAATCAGGATAGATCTATTAAAATATTTTTTCATATAACAAGTTCCCTTTTCATTTCTTCGAGAGCCTCAGGAATTAAGTGAGGTTTGTAGCCAAGCTCTGTTTCTGCTTTAAGAGTTATTAACCCGGATTTCAATGGTCTTCTTGCTCTCTGTTTAAGTTCCTCAGTGGTAATTGGGGTTACTAAAGATTTATCAAGATGAAAGTAATCGGCAATAATATTTGTAAACTCAAACCTGGATAAAAACTCTCTTCCGCCGATATGATAAATACCGGTTCTTCCAAATTCAATAATTTTACTTATCCCTTGTACAAGATCATCTATAAAAGTAGGATTATTAATCTGATCTGTGACAATACGAATATTTTTTTTGTTTCTTAAAGATTCGACAATCCACTTAACAAAATCCGGTCTGCTGTCCGGTGCAGTTCCGTAAAGAACGTTAGTTCTCAATATAGTGTAAATTGATCCGCTTATCTTCAGAGCATTTTCACTCGCAAGTTTTGTTCTGCCGTAATAACCAATTGGATTCGGTACAGCATTTTCAGAATACGGTCCGTTCTTTCCGTTAAAAATATAATCAGATGAGATATGAATTAAATGTGCATCGATAACTCTGGCCGCTTCAGCGATGTACTCAACTGCCTTAACATTTACTTTCCACGCTTGTTCACGTTCGGTTTCACTTTTATCTACGTTTGTAAAAGCGGCAGCGTTGATTATATAATCAGGACAAAAATCATAGACAATTCTTTTAATCTGTTCACGATTTGTAATATCGCAAGTAATATAATCAACATCATTGAAAACCGGTTGCTCTTCAACTGATAAAGAAAGCAGTTCAAACGTGTTATTGGAGTTAGAATAAAAATCGACACAACATTGTCCCAGCATTCCGTTTGCACCTATTATTAATATCCTGTTCTTAACTAAGTCCCTGAAGTACATCGTTTCTCAAATTTTTAAAATCTTCGATTTTTGTATAAGTGGTTGAGTTCCCCGCAGCCTTATTTGCTGTTTTTAATGATTGAATAATATTTTTATTTCTAATATAGTTATAAAAGAAAATCGCCCCAAAAACATCACCGCAGCCCACAGAATTTTGCACTTTAAATTTATTTGCAGCATCTAAAACCGATTTCGTTTTTCCATTTACTCTGAAGTAAGCAATTGCTCCCTCTTCAGCTTTTGTAATGATAACTATATTAATTCCGTAGTCTAAAAGTTCGTTCGCAATCTCTTTTTCTTTCTTTTTTCCGGATAATGTTTTTAACTCTTCTTCATTTGCCTGGAGAATATCAATGTTTCGTGCCCACTTTTTAAAATCAGGAACAGGGCGGAAAAATCGTTTTATATCTTTTGAAACCCCCCTTGAAAAAGTATGCACATCAAAATAGATGAGCCTGTTAAATTCATTTCTTACTTTTTCAAGCTGTTCAAGTGTAATATCGTAACCGGTAATCATATTAATTAATATTCCATCGAATTCATTCAGGTTACTTTGTGGCAGTTCTAAATTCGGAGAAAGACGGCTGTATTTTTCTTCCCGTTCTCTGTCATCATACAATGTAAGACTTACCTGTGATATTTCTTTTAAATAGGTTATAAACTTTTTATTCGTCTTATCATATAATGTGGAAAACAAATATTCATCTTTTTTGCTCAATGCAGTACAAAGATAAATTTCATCTTCATAGTTTTTAAAGGATTCCAGAGTAAGAACCGAATAGAAAATTCCTCCGGGTCTTATTGTCTTTTCCTTTTTGTAGTTAATTGTGTCTACAACTGAATGTCCGATTACTAATAATTTCATACTTTTCAAAATTAACTGTGACGCAGATAATATGCATAACTACGAGACCACAAAATGACTTCGTACTTCAAGAAAATTCATTTATATTAGAATTCAATTTTTATTACACGATTCCAAATAACCCAGTAGAATGAAGATAGGAATTACCTGTTACCCAACTTACGGTGGAAGTGGCGTCATTGCTACCGAACTGGGAAAAGAACTGGCTTTGCGTGGTCATGAAGTTCATTTTATAAGTTATGCACTTCCTTTCCGTTTAAGCCATTATGTAAAAAACATAGTTTTCCACGAAGTAGAAACAAGCAGCTATCCTCTTTTCGAATTTCCCTTATATACCTTATCGCTTGCAAGTAAAATGGTTGAAGTTGCTGAATTCGAAAAACTCGATTTGTTACACGTTCACTATGCAATACCTCATGCTGCGAGTGCTTATCTCGCCAAACAAATGTTAAATGAAAAGAAAGATTTGAAATTCATAACTACACTTCACGGCACGGATATTACACTTGTTGGACTTGAACCATCTTTTTTACCTCTTGTTAAATTCAGTATCGATCAAAGTGACGGTGTTACGGCAGTTTCTAGATTTTTAAAAGAGAAAACAATCACGAATTACCTTTGCGAAAAACCAATCGATGTAATTCCTAATTTTATTGATGCAAACACTTACAGACCAAACGGTAAACCTGAATTCAGAAGACACGCAGCGCCAAACGGTGAAAAAGTAATGGTTCATACTTCCAACTTCAGGATCGTTAAAAGAGTTACAGATACAATAAGAATTTTTGAAAAAGTTCAGCAGGAAATTCCTTCAATATTAGTTCTTGTAGGAGACGGTCCCGACCGTTCAGAATGTGAAAGGCTTTGCCGGCAATTAGGTTTATGCGACAAGGTGAAATTTCTCGGCAAGCAGGAAGGTCTGGTTGACATTCTTAATTCATCTGATATATTTTTAATTCCTTCTCAATCCGAAAGTTTTGGATTAGCAGCGCTTGAGGCAATGGCTTGTGGTTTACCTGTTGTCAGCTCAAGTGTAGGTGGTTTGCCGGAATTAGTCCGGCATAACGAAACCGGTTACATTGCTGAAATAGGCGATATAGACAGGATGGCAAAATACACTATTGAATTACTGTCTAATAAAAAGAAATACGATCTGTTCGCTAAGAACGCAAGAGACAGAGCAGTTAACATTTTTGATAAATCAAAAATAGTCCCGTTATACGAGAATTATTATAAAAAAATATTAAATAAATAATTTATGATCATTTATTGTGCAGGTGCTATAAGAGGCGATACAACATTTCAAAATAATTTTTTGGAGATTATTAATTATCTCGAGTCGCAGGAACATACTGTACTTGCTGAATTAAATAGCAAGTATAATTCTTCCATTCCTTTAACGGACAAACAAATTTACACCAGGGATATAAAATGGATAGAAAGAAGCGAAATGGTAGTTGCTGAGATTTCCGGACCCAGCCTTGGTGTTGGATTTGAAATAGCTTATGCTCTGTTTCAGCAAAAAATTCCGGTGCTTGCATTTGCAAACAAAGAAACTAAAAGTTTATCAGCTTTAATAGCAGGATGTGATTCAGACCTTTTAACGGTGAAAGAATACGAAAACGTAGAAGACCTGCACAAAAAAATTAAAAATTACTTCGAAGGTTTGGACAAAGAGAGTGACAGTAAAGGAATTCGTTTCTCAATACGTAAATAGTCACACCGATAAAAACATTAAAAATTTCCCGGATGATTTTATAAAACTATCCGATCCTAAAAAATTTGAACTTCCTCAAAAAACAATAGTACTTGGTAATGAATTCTTCGGCCAATTCGAAATACTCTCAACTGAAGGAACTCCGCTGCTTCAGGCTTCGGATATCTATGAAGCCAAATATATTGTTTATGCCAATAAGCAGAAAAAAGGTACTATACTCATTCCTAAAAAGTCATCCGAAATAAAAAAGACTGTTGAATTGTACGAGGAATATCTTGATTCCATTCTGCATGATATTGAAGGGAGCTTCCTGAATGAATTTCCTAACTCACCGGAACTCCATAAAACAACAAATGAAATATTCTTAAAATTAGGTCTCTCCCGATTGTGAATAAACGACCACGCATTTCAGACAAAGTATATAATTATTTAACAAATTTATTTGGTGAAGGATCTGCTAAAAAGTACCTGGATTTCGTTGAAGAAAATCCCTCAGTCTACGTTAGAGTAAACCCACTTAAAATTTCACGTGATGGTCTGGTTGAAAGACTGAAAAATCGTTACGGTATTGAACCTGAAATTTTCACTTCACTACCAAACGCATTAAAGTTTCAGGAACATGAAGAAGATTTAGGTAAGACTCTGGAAATCGCTTTAGGCTATTATTATATCCAGGGATTTTCATCTATGTTGCCCGCCTTGGTTTTAAATCCTACAGCGAATGATAAAGTGCTCGATCTTTGTTCAGCTCCCGGATCAAAAACGACACAGATGGCTGAGTTAATGCAAAACAGCGGCACACTAATCGTAAATGAACTTCAGCAGGATAGAATTAAAGCACTTATTTACAATCTTGACAGGCTGAATATTATTAACACGGGAGTGATTCATTCCAAGGGTGAACTGCTAAGCAAGTATTATCAGAATTACTTTGATAAAATCCTGGTAGATAGTCCTTGCAGCGGCTTGGGAATTATTCAGAAAAAGGTTGAAGTGAATGCCTGGTGGAACCTGGATCGTGTTTTCAAACTACATGAATTACAGGTTCGGCTTTTAGTTTCAGCGATAAAAATGTTAAAAGTCGGTGGAGAGCTTGTTTATTCTACCTGTACACT
>Ga0315540_10000666_pt1 | contig 19518 bp, 21 predicted proteins | sample SalMarSW160110MG_FD_203677 | JGI IMG/M metagenome (GOLD analysis project Ga0315540, IMG submission 203677) | Salt marsh sediment microbial communities from the Plum Island Ecosystem LTER, Massachusetts, United States - Salt Marsh Sediment SW1601-10 ...
ACTGCCGCGCCGGGCTCACGTGTCGGCATCGGCGCGCGGCCAGCGCGGAATGTGGATGGAGAAACAGGCGCCCTCCCCGGCGGAGCTTTCGACGGTGATCCGACCCCCGAGGGCTCGCATGATTCGCCGCGAGATGGTCAGCCCGAGCCCGGCCCCCTGGCGCCTTCCGAGCTCCGAGTGGTCGGCGCGGTAGAACTCGTCGAAGATCGCCGACAGCTGGTCGTCGGGGATGCCGATGCCGGTGTCGCGGATCGAAACGACGACCGAGTCCCCATCGGAGGAGACCTCGACCCACACGCGGCCGCCGGCAGGGGTGTACTTGATGGCGTTGTCGAGCAGGTTGTGCAGCACCTGCTGGACACGGTCGCCGTCGGCGCGGACCGTTGGCAGGGCGTCGGTGACGAGCCGTGCGAGGCTGATGTTCGCGCGTTGAGCAAGCGGCTGGAGCTCCTCCAGCACCGTCCCAACCAGCGGCCCGAGATCGACCTCGCCGATTTCGAGCTGGATTCTGCCACTCTCCATCGCTGCGAGGTCGACCAGGTCGACGACCAGACGCCGCAGCCGCAGAACGCTGTCGAAGGTGATGCGAAGGAAGGAGAGCTGCTCCGGGCTGAGCCCGGCCGAGAGATCGTTGAGCAGGATCTCGAGGTAGCTCTGGATGACCGTCAGCGGCGTCTTGAACTCGTGCGCGGAGGCCGACAGGAAGGTGGCGCGAGCGGTCTCGAGGGCGTCGATCTGGCGGTTGAGGCTCTCGATCTCCGTCAGCTGGCGCCGAACCGCAGCGCGCAGACTTTCCTCCCGCTGGAGCGCCTCCGTCTCGAGCCGGCGATCGATCAGGGCTGCCAGGCTGCTGAGCTCAGTCTCGCCGGAGACGGGAGCGCGGTGGATCCGCACCGGCACCGCGTGTCCTCCTGGCACGGTGAGCACCGGGTCGTTGGGTTGGCCGCCCACGATCTCGTCGAAGCGCCGTCCAACCAGCAGTGCGGATCCCGCGCTCGCGAGCTCTGCGAACGCCTGATTGGCCGACCGGATGGTTCCGTTGCCGTCGAGAACCACCATCGGAAGCGGGATGTCGAAGCCGCTGCCGAGGGGACGATCGCCGTCGCCTTGCGCATTGGCGACGGCAATGAGCGCGTTTCCGATCGGGCTCGATCCCTGAACGCTCTGGACGGTCACGAGGCGTCGACCGCCGTCCTCCGTGAGGAAGAAGCGGCTGCAGATCGGTTGCTGGAGAAGCTCCAGAGCCCGGTGCCACGGCTGCTCGGTGTCGACCTCGGCGAGGAGGTCGTCGAGCAGGCGGCCCGGAACGCTGTCGGCCTCGAGCCCGAGATTCTCGGGTGATCCCCAGACCCCGGCCACTCGTGCATCCGCCCGAACCTCGAGCACCATGTCCCATTCCTTCAGCGCCAGCTGGGTCCATCGCCGGTCAGCCGGCTGCGACTCGGGAGTGGCGGCAATCACGTGCTCTGCAAGGTGGCTGGCGGTGACCAGCAGGTCGAGATCGGCCGTCTCCAGCCGTCGTTGCCGCGACAGCAGACGCAGCATCCCCGCGAGGTGGCCGAGCCTCACCGGCGCCGCCGCCAGGCTCACGATTCCGGAGTGGTGCATGAGCTCACGGACATCGGCAAGGAGCGGGTCGGAGGAGATGTCCGAGATCAGCACGGGTTCGCCGTGCTCGAGCAACCACGCGAGCTCGGGGTAGCGGCCAAGGGAGACCAGGAGATCGCCGACGTCGCGACTTTCGGAGCTCGCGACCACTCGCAGCGCGGACCGGCCACACCGGACCAGCACCGAGCACCGCTGGGAGCCGGTCAGCTCGGCGAGCTCGGCGGTCGCTCCGAACAGCGCGGCCTGTCGTGTCGAGGACTCGAGAGCGGCGCCGACCCGTGACTCCAACCGTTCGCGGTAAGCAGCCGGAATCCGACCCAGGAGCTCCCGGCACCTGCCGCATTCGAGGGGCCGTGGTAGGATACCGTCGCCCATTGAAGTCTCATGGAGTATACCCAGTTTCCGACCAGTCCGCCGTCCTCCACCCCAGGCCGCAGTGCCTGCGTGAGTGCTTCTGAACGCCGGGCGGGGGAGCCGTTGGTGTGCCGAGAGGCCCGGGCGGAAACCTCCTCACGACTGCGAATCGCGACTGAGGTGCAATCTGCGGCGTTGGAAGTTCTTGAAGGAGAAGGACTCCATCTGCGTCCATCCAGCGCCGCATCTCACGCCTCCTCGCGATTCTCGCTTCGCGGGGGGTTCCCGGCCGGACCTCCAGCTCCGCCATGAGCGGCGGCGGCGGGTGTGCGACGGCGGACCGCCGTTGCCACCTCCCGCGGACGGTGGACGCGGCGGAGCGACGGGCCGGGTGAGCGCGCGCCGACGGCTCCTGCTCGCGACAGCGGTCGCCGCCCTGCTCGGCGCGGCGTCGGGTCCGCAGCGCGTCGAAACGGCCCTGGGATCGGTCGGGCTGCTGCGCTGGGATCGAGGCGGAACACCGGTCGTGGTCGTCAGCCCGCGCCGCGGCGAGGGTTGGATCGCGATTGCGCGCCGTCTGTGCGGCGATCAGACCGTGGTCGCTCGGCTCCGCGCGGCCAACCCCTCGCTGAGACAGCCGATGGCCGATCGGACGGTCGCCGTCCCGATGGAGCTGCTCGGCGCCCAACGACGGCTCGAGGCGGTCAGGCGCCTGTTTCCGGTCGATCGCAGGGTCGTTCTCGGCTGGCAGCACCGGGTCCTCGACCCGTTCGGGGGTGGCGAGGAGGGCTGGGCGTGGCTGGCAGAGGTCTTCACCGGCACTGCCCGGAGGGCGCGGGATCTGAAGCACGCCAATCCGGAGCTGGCCGGTTCCGCTCCGAGGCGGGGAAGCCTGGTGCTGGTGCCCGAGTCGATGCTGCTCCCGATCTTTCGCAGGCTGGCGCCGGTCGTGACGCCGACGCCGAGGGCAACGCCCTCGCGTCCTCCTACTGCCACCCAGGCCCCGCCACCGACGCGGGTTCCGAGCCCGACCCCGCAGGCCTCGCCGTCGCCGACCGCAGCTGCGTCCGGCAGGGCTGTGGGCGCTGGGCCATCCGACGGCACGGCGACCGCGGACCTCGACTACGGGAAGGACGCGCGCGGAGAGTTCGCGATCTACCGCCTGCGGCGAGGTGAGGCCCTGTACTCGGCGGTGGTCGTGCGCTTCACCGGCCAGCTCCAGGCGGTGCAGGTGAATGCCACCGCCGCCGAGATCGCGCGGCGCTCGGGGATCGACGACGTGACCTCGATCCCGGTCGGATTCCCGATCCGCATCCCCCTCGACCTTCTGCTGCCCGAGTTCCTCCCGCCCGGCAACCCGCGCCGCCTCGAGTGGGAGACCGAGCGCCGGGAGCTCGCACGTTTCTTCCAGGTGGTCAAGGCGACCGATCTCTCGGGCGTGCTGGTGGTGCTCGACTCCGGCCACGGCGGGGGCGACCCGGGCTCGGTCGTCGAAGGAGTCTGGGAGGCGACCTATGCATACGACATCATGTGCCGTGTCAAGGCCAACCTCGAGCGCCACACCCGCGCGACCGTTCGCGTGACCATCGAGGATGGCAGCCGGGGGTGCACAATCCTCCCGCAGGACCGCCTCCCCCAGGACCGCGACCAGCGCCTGCTGACCCACCCGCCGTACCGCCTCGACGACGCGTCCACCGGCGTCCACCTGCGCTGGTATCTTGCGAATGACATTCTGCGTCGTGGAGTCAATGCCGGCGTCGACCGGACCAAGACGGTGTTCGTGTCGATTCACGCGGATTCCCTCCACCCGTCGGTCCGGGGTGCCATGGTCTACGTGCCGGCCCGCTCCCTGCGTCCGCGGACCTTCACCGTCAACCGCAGCGGAATGCGCACCTATCGCGAGTACCGGGCGAGTCCGACCCTGACCCTGGGAACGACCTTCAAGGCCCGCTCGGAAGCTTCCTCGCGCCACCTGGCGGAGTCGATCGTTTCTGCCCTCGAGCGGGAGAAGGTTGAAGTGCACGAGTACGAGCCGGTGCGCGACAGCGTGCTTCGCGGACGTCGGCGATGGGTGCCCGCGGTGCTGCGCTACTCGGAGGCCCAACACGCTCTGCTCCTCGAGTGCTGCAACATGGCGAACCCGGAGGACCGAGCCGAGATGCTCGACAGCTCATGGCGGGAGCGCTTCGCCCGTGCCGTGGTCGCGGGTATGGCCCAGGCCTTCGGAGGCAATGCAGGCGCGCCGCGCCGGTGACGGCGGCCCAACGCTGCTGCTGGGAATTTTCCTATTGGGCCGGTTGACGCCGACCACGTCGGCGCCACATATTCGATGTGGGACCTCGAGGCGACCCGCTCCGAGCGCTCGGCGCCGGAAGGGAGGCGGGCATGAAGGCCTACATCGTTTTCAGCGGCAGCGGAGCGATCCTCATCCTGACCTCCTGCTCGTGCGTCACCGATCCCTGTCTGATCGAGAAGTTCACCCGCAAGGGCATCTCCAAGTTCATCGCCTACGAGGTGCCGGTGGAGACCGTCCAGGACGTCTACGGCGAGCCGTTCGAGGTCGTCGCGAGCGATCTCGCCGGCCGCGAGGACGTCCGCGTACTCGATTTCAACGGCTACCACATCTTCAACTGCTTCTCGATGTCCGAGCTCGGCAGCGCGGTCCGCTTCGAACACTGAGCATGACCCTGCACATCTCACCGGGTCCCAGCTGCGGGCATCGATATCGCAGCCGCCGCGGGCCCTCTCGCAACTCGCCACCTGCGACGTGTCTCCAGACAGGCCTCGATGGCGCGCCACTCGATGGCTCCACGCCGGCAGCCATCTCGGCAACCTCGCACGTGACCTGATGAGAAGGGGAGGTGAGGCCGTCTACTTCCTGGTGCGGTCGAGAAGGGTCCAGAGGTCGAGGCCGCAGGCGGCGAACAGTTCGGGGAGGCGGTGGACGGGGAGGCCGACCACGGTGTGCGGCGAGCCTTCGATGGAGCGGACGAAGAGCCCTCCGATCCCCTGGATCGCGTAGGCGCCGGCCTTGTCGTTCGGCTCGCCGGAACGTACGTACCAGTCGATTTCGTCGGGCTCCATCGGAAGAAACGCGACGGTCGTGGTATCGACGAGCGAAGCTTCGGCACCGTCCGAGACGAGCGCGACGCCGGTATGGACACGGTGCTCGGTACCGGCCAACGCGGCCAACATGCTCCGCGCATCGTCGTCATCGCGAGGCTTGCCGAGGATGGCACCGCCGATCTCGACCACCGTGTCGGCGGCGAGCACGTGGGCCTCGGGGATGAGGCCGGCGACCGCCCGGGCCTTGTCGAGCGCTGCGCGCTCTGCGAATGCCGCTGGTGCTTCGCCGGCTTCGGGGGTCTCGTCGACCGCCGAAGGGACGATGCGGTGGGGCAGGCCGAGCGTTTGGAGCAGACGTCGTCGACGGGGGGAGGCGCTGGCGAGCACGAGCCACCGAGCTCGGGTCGGGTCCGCGGTCGGGATCACGCCTGCGGACCTTCAGCGCGGCGAAACCACCACGACCGACTCGCGCTGGTCAAGAACCCGGACCAGGGTGCCGGCGGCGATGGTGCCGTCCGAGGTCGAGCGAGCCGCGAGCTTGATCCGTGATCGACCCAGCGCGACCTCGATCTGTCCGTATCCGCGGGCAGGGATATCCCGGACAACCACCGCTTCGGCGCTGTCGGGCAGGGAGCGCCGGCTGGGATCGCACACCGCTCGGAACCACAGCCGGAGAATGACTGCACCGGCAGCACCGGCGGCAGCGCCGAGGATCAGCTCCCAGCGGGTGGCCAGGCTGGTGAAGCCGCGAATGAAGAACGTCGTGAGCCCGAACAGGGTCAGGAAAGACACCACAACATCCGCGGTCGGAGTGTGGAGGCCCGCCCAGTGCTCGTGCGACGGAGCGATGACCTTCCCGCACAGCTCGCTCGGGTGGAGCACGCGGCGCGCCAGCCCACCGACTAGGGCGAGGGTGAAACCGAGCAGGAAGATGGTGAGGTAGAGGAACCCGTAGGTCACCGGACGAGTATACCGCGTATCACTTTGTCAGTACGTCGGGGCGGAGCCCATCCAGGATCCGCGGATCGTTTCTGCTGCGCCATGCAATGTCCTCGGGGATCGGCGCAACGACGCATACGGGTCGGCCGTCTCTCGGGTGGGGTAGCTCGAGAGCGAGGGCGTGGAGGAGGGGGCGGCTGTGCCCTTCACCTCCGTAGGTGTGGTCGCCGACGACCGGATGGCCCACGGCAGCGAGGTGGACCCGGACCTGATGGGTTCGGCCGGTGTTCAGCTCGCACAGCATTGTCGCAGTGCCGTCCTCGTGCCGGGCGAGCACCCGAGCGGTGGTGCGCGCGGAGCGGCCGTCGGCACGGACCTCGAACCGCCAACCGCCCCGTGGACTGCGACCGATCGGCTGGTCGAACTCGATGAGGTCGTTTGCGGGATGGCCGTGCACGACCGCAAGATAGCTGCGGTGTGCCCGTCCCGATCGCCAGGCGCGGGAAATGGCGGGCATGGCTTCCCGTCGGCGTGCGAACAGCACCACGCCGCTGGTAGGGCGGTCCAGCCGGTGGACGAGGTGCAAGGTCGAGGGGTGGCCCTCGCGCAGCGCGAGCCAGGCCGCGACGCGCTCGTCCCAGGCCGCCTCACGGCCGCGGCTGGACTCGCTGGGCTGCGACAGGACACCGCTCGGTTTGGCGGTAAACAGCAGCCAGTCGTCCTCCCACAGCACCCCGACGGAGTCTGGCCCGGGCCTCGATGGCACGAGGGTGTCGTCCTCCCCGCGTTCGACCTCGACCACGTCCCAGAGGCCGACACAGCGGGAGAGGACACGGCACACGGCACCGTTGAGGCGCACACCATCGAGGGAGGCGAGTGCTCGCGCTCGCCGCCGCGAGGCGGTCGTGGCAGCCGCCACGAACTGATCGAGGCGGAGCCCGACGAGGTCCGGGGTCACGACCACTCGGACCCGGCCCCCGGCCCGGTCCAGCACCTCGATGTCCCCCGGGTCAGGCACAGGCTGTCGCGTTGACCGGCAACCGGCAGCGGGCCACCGTGCCTGACGGCTGTGCCGGGGACAAGGTGATCTTGCCGCCCAGAGCCCGTGCCATCTTGGCCGCCACCGCGAGGCCCAGCCCGGGCCGGCCGGCGTGTTGGGGATAGAACGGCTCGAAAGCGCGCGGCAGGATGTCGTCTGCAATACCTTGCCCGCGGTCCTCGACCGAGATCACCACCGAGTCGTCCTCCTGGGACACGCTGCACCGGACCCAGTGGGGAGCCTTGGAGAAGTCGACAGCATTGTCGAGCAGGCGCTCTACGGCCGTTCGCACAACGTCCACGTCCCAGGCCACTTCGATCGGTTCCGGCGGGAGCACGGCCGTGATCTCGGCAGGCTCGCGCCGAGCGCCACGTCGGCACGACTCGACCAGCTCGCGGACCAGCGCGACCGCGTCGACCTGGCGAGGCGACACATGCACCGGGCGTCCGTAGAGGAGCATCTCGTTGAGCGTCGTGTCGAGTCGCTGGACCTGTTGGCCGACGAAGGTCACCGAGCGGGCGAGGTCAGGATTGCCGCCGAGGCGCATCGCGAGAGCCTCGCACTGCATCGTGGCGGCAAAGATCGCGTTGCGCAGCGCGTGAGCGATGTCGTTCACCAAGCGCTCGCGGTCTTCTGAGGCATCGCTTTCGGCTGCCAACCAGAGCACCACGGACGCGTCATCGCCGGTGGTTGCCACGGCGTGCACGTCGGTCACGAAAAGCGTGCCGTGGTTGCCGTGTACGGCGACAGTCCTCCCGAGAACCCGACCCGGCTCTCGCTGCGCCTCGGCGATCAGACGGTTGATGTCGGCGGAGCTCACGAACAGCTCCTCGAGCCGAGCGACGTTCCCGAATCGATCTCTGGCCCTGCCCGAGGCCGAGAGGATCTGCCCGTCTCCACCGACCAGGAGCGTCGTCGCCGGCATCTCGGCCACCAGTCGCCTCAGCCAACTCGAACTGATGTCTGACACCGACATACTCCTCTGTCGATCCTCACATCTCCGGTCGGGACACGGATGTGGCCGGCAATGCCCTGGTCCGGGCCCAGGAGCGGATCGCCTTGAGCTGCTCCTCCATCGTGCGCGAGAGGGGGATGATCGCACCGAATGCGCGCAACAGGTCATTCTGGGACACGTCCCGGCCGCGGGCGTGGCCGGTGATTCGCGCCGACGCCACGGCCTGCTCGATCTCCGCTCCGTTCCAGCCCCGGGTCGCCGAGGCGAGCAGGATGAGGTCGTAGCGAGAGGGGTCGAGGCCGTGGCGGCGGAGGTGGATGGAGAGGATCTCCTTGCGTTCCTCGTCGTTGGGCAGGTCGACGAAGAAGACCTGGTCGAACCGCCCCTTGCGCAGGATCTCCGCGGGCAGGAGGTGGATGCGGTTCGCGGTCGCGGCGACGAAGACCTCGGAGCGGTGCTCCTGCATCCAGGTGAGAAAGGTCGAGAAGATCCGGGTCATCGCCCCGCCCTCGCCCTCGCGGTAGCCCGCGATGCCCATCTCGATCTCGTCGATCCAAAGCACCGCCGGCGCGACGGAGCCGACCGCCTCGAGAGCGCGGTGGAAGGCCCACTCTGCCGAGCCGAGGATGCCGGCGAAGACCAGGTTCATGTCGAGGCGGAAGAGGGGCAGCTTCCAGTTCCGGGCGATGATCTTGACCGCGAGGCTCTTGCCGCAGCCGGAGATGCCCATCAGTAGGACTCCGCGCGGCATCGGTAGCCCTTCGCGGCGGGCGGCGGCGGCGAACAGGGTGGCCCGCTCGTCGACCCAGGTCTTGAGCTGATCGAGCCCACCGAGCTCCACCAGCGCCAGGTCCGGAGGGACGAACTCGAGGATCCCCTCGCGACGGGTGATCTGCTCCTTCTCGGAGTGGACGTCCTGAAAGAAGGCCTCGTCCAGCTCCGTATGGCGGTCGAGGAGCCGGTGTAGCAGGTGCTCGACCGAGGTCAGGCTCATGCCCTTGAGCGAGTCGAGCAGGCGTTCGAGGGTGCCGGGCTCGACATCGCGCCCGCCGAGCAGCGAGCGGACCAGGCGCTCGATCTCGGGCGTGTCCGGAAACAGCGAGATAATGACGTGGGTCAGGGGCTTGAGGAGCTCGGGCACTTCGGCGTTGGAGCCCAGCAGGAAGAGGAAACGACCGGTGTTGCGGACGGCCATCGCAGTGTCGCGCAGTCGGCGCAGCGTCCGCCGGTCGCCGAGGAAGTCGCCGAGGTCCTTGAACAGGTAGAGCCCACGCGGCGCCTCGCCTCCGACCCAGGCGAGGGCCGCCATCGGATCGTGTGCGTCGACGGAGTCCTGACCGACGAAGCCGTCGACGCAGTTCCATACGGTCAGGCTCAGCGGCGTCGGCCGGGCCGAGGCGGCGAAGCTCCCGAGGAGCTTCTCCATGCGCTCCTCCTCGGGGCTGACCAGCATCACCAGAGGATATGCGGAAGCGAGCGCGCGACGCAGCTCGTCGAGAGTGGTACGCATCGTGGCACATTGTAGCGGAGATGGACTGGGGAGCCTCCGGTTTGGCCCTCCGGCGGCGAGCCGCTATACTCCCCGACGTGCAGCACTCGATTGCCGACGCGCTGGCCTGGATCCAGCCTCATGCGCTTCTCTTCGCGATCACCCTACCGCCTCTGATCCGGATCGTCGGACACCTGATTCCGGAGGAGGTCTTCATGGTCGTGATCGGCGTTCTCGCGGCGAGAGCGCCGAGCAGCAGCCGGGCAGCGGTGCTGCTGATCGCGGTGACTGCCAGCCACTTCGTCGTCGACCAGGCGACCTACCTCGCGGGCCGCTGGCTGCGCCCCCGCCTCGCCCGATGGCCGCGAATCAGCTGCCGCTTGAGTCGAGTCACCGGGGCGTTGGAACGCTCGCCGGGTGCGCTCATCGGGCTCATTCCAGCACGTGTGCTGCCTATGGGCCGTGGTGCCTGGCTCGCGGGCTGCGGCGTGGTGGGGGTGGGCTGGCGTCGGTTCGCCTACTACGACATGGCCGCCAACCTCGCCCACCTCGCGTTCTGGAGCGGGCTCGGGTGGTGGTTCTCCGGAGACCTCGCCCGCCTCCAGCTGTCCGCCGAGCTGGGTCGTCGGGTCGCGGAGTGGGCCGCTGTCAGCCTCGTCCTGGCGTTACTGCTGGCGCTGAGCTGGCGTCGACTTCCCGCCCTTCTACCGGCAACCGTCCGCGCCGCGTTCGGTGCCGGTCAGGACGCCGACGACGACTGAGAATTCCCCGATCTGAAGCCCTCGGGCAGGGCGCCGCGCTGCAGCCGGGCGGCGAGCAGCGCGCGAGTGCTCGGGTGTCGGGGTGCCGTCAGCACGTGCTCGGTGACTCCTTGCTCAACGACCTCGCCCCGGTCCATGACGATGACTCTGGAGCAGAAGCGGCCGACCACGTCGAGGTCGTGCGACACCAACAGCACGGCGAGGCCGAGTCGTGCGCGCAGGCGCTCGACCAGCGCCAGAACGCGGGCGCCGACCACCAGGTCGAGAGATGAGATCGGTTCGTCCAGAACCACAAGATCGGGCTCACCGGCGAGGGCGCGGGCAATCGCCACCCGCTGGCGTTCACCGCCGGACAGGGCCGAGGGAAGGCGGGCGCCGGCATCCGCGGGGAGCCCGACCAGCTCGAGCAGCTCGGCGACGCGGCGCCGCCGCCGGCTGATGTCCCCGACTCGGTGTGCCGTCAACGGTTCGGCGATGCTCGAGGCGATCCGAAGTCGCGGGTCGAGCGAGGCCGTCGGGTCCTGGAAGACCGCGCCCATGCGCCGCCAAAGCGCACGGCGCTCGGAGCTTGCGAGGGACCACAGATCGTGGCCGTCGAAACGGACGACCCCGCGGTCGGGCCGCTCGAGCCCGAGCAGGACCCGGGTGAGAGTGGACTTCCCGGATCCAGACTCCCCGACCAGGCCGAGGCTCTCTCCGGGGGCAAGCTCCAGATCGACGCCCACCACCGCGCGTACCGGCCGCCCGCGTCCGAGCAGGCCCCGCGCAGCATAGTGGCGCGTCACGCCCCGCGCCTCGATCAGCGGCCGGCCCATGGCTCCGTCCCGTGGAGGGTGACCGGGCACCGCACCCAGTGGCCGGCTTCGGCCTCTGCCAGTGGCGGGTGGGCGGCGTGGCACTCGCGGCGAACGAGCGGGCAGCGGGGCGCGAAGCGGCATCCTCCGACCGCGTCCTTGGTTGCGGCCGAGCGGACGCTCTCCTCGGGCAGGGCTGCGCCTGGGCGCGCGTCCACGATCAGTCGGGTGAAGGGATGGAGGGGCCGAGCGAGTAGGGCGGTGACCGGCCCTGACTCGACCACCTCGCCCGCGAGCAGAACGATAACCCGTTCCACCAGACTGGCAACCACTGCGAGGTCGTGGGAGATCAGCAGCAGGGCGAGACGGCGGCTCTCGCAGAGATCGCGCAGGAGTGCGAGCACCTCGGCCTGGGTGGTGACGTCGAGCGCGGTGGTGGGCTCGTCGGCGAGGAGTAACCGCGGCTCTCCGGCTAGGGCGAGGGCGAGCAGCACCCGCTGGGCCTGACCCCCGGAGAGCTGGTGAGGGTAGGCTCCAAGCAACGAGGCGACCTCGTGGAGGCGGACGACTGCGAGCAGGTGTTCGGCCTCCGCGCGTGCGGCACGGCGCCCGAGAGCGCGATGGGCCCGGATCGCCTCGACGAGCTGGAAGCCGATCGAAAGCACTGGGTTGAGGGCGGCGCCGGGTTCCTGGAGCACGAGCCCGGCGACCCCGCCCCGCAGCCGGCGCAGCTCTGCGGGCGACGCGGCGGCAAGGTCGATGCCATCGAGAGTCACCCGTCCGGCCTGCAAACTCACCGGCGGCGGCACGAGACCGAGGCTCGCCAATGCGAGTAGGCTCTTGCCGCTACCCGACTCCCCGACGAGGCCGATCCGCTCGTCGGGTGCAACGGAGAGGTTGACGTCATCGACCACCGTACGCCACCCGGCCCCGGCGGGAACCGCGAGTCGAAGGCCGGAGATGTCGAGCAAGGCGCCGCCGTTCGCGCTAACGGCCATGGCGGAGGTGCTCGACGGTGGTCACGGCGGAGCCGAAGGCAGCGCCCAGAGGCTCTGCCGCTGCCGGGAGGCGCCAGCAGTGCCACACGGTGTCGGCGGCGTCGAGGGTGCCGTTGCCGTCGTCGGCGACCAGCACCACGAGGTGCCCGTCGTCGGCAGCGAGCAGATCGCCGGGCTCGACATCGCGCGACCAGGCGAGTGAGCGCCCCCGCAGGCGTGGGCTTCCGTTCTCGATCTCGAGACGACCGAGCGACGTCAGCGAGGTGCGATCGAGATCGGCCGCGCCGGACGCCGCGACCGCTGCGAAGGTCCATGACGAGGTGACCAGCCGCCGCTTGACGAGCTCGACGAAGGTGGCTTGGAAGGCGGCCGCCGTGACGTCGTTCCAGCCCTCGCCGTCGGCGGGCTTGGGTTCGAATCCGGGCAGCAGGAAGAGCTCGCCCACGGAGGGGTCGACGCCGGGTACTCTGGGGGCCGAACGGAGGACGGCCGGGAAGCGCGGGTCGTCGAGCGACTCCACCGGGAGCGTGGTCGCATCCTGGTCAACCTTGACTGCAAACGGGTCGTCAACGACCTCAACCCGGGCGTAGACACGCAGGGTGCCTGCCGCGACCGGCAGCGTGCCCTCGCGGGCGCCGAAGGCGTCGCCGTTGTGCGCCACGGGCTCCCCGGTCGCCGACAGGCCGCGGCCCAACTCAGGCGCGAGGAAGGTGCGGTAGCGAAGACGTTGTGCGGCGTCGGCCGCGGTCAGGTCGCCGCCCAGGGTCGAGGCCTCGACCGTGAACCAGTAGACCCTCACGAAGCGGTCTTTCTCTGGCCACCGATCACTCGTCTCGTGGGATGTGTCGCGCCCGTCCAGCTCGAGCCGATCCGCCGGCGTCAGCCACCGCGAGGCGCGGCCGGGCTGTTCCAAGCGCACGGCAACAGCGAGATGGACCCGTTCGTCACTCGCGACATGCCGCGGTCCCTCCCGGAACACCGGGTCGGCGTCCGTGGCCAGCACAACCCTGGCCTCGACGAGGCGCGGCCGGGTGTGCTCGTGGACCCACCACGGCACGACCACGGCGGCGACGGCGCCGAGCACCACCACTGCGACCAGGAGGAAGGTCCGGGTGTCGCGGTTCATTTCACTATTGTAGAGGGAGTCGAGAGCCTGTAGGGCATGGGCCCAGGACGGCAAGTGGGGGTTGCGAGGCGTTTCCGAACGCAAAGACGCCCCGCCGGGTCGGCGGGGCGTCGGGTCGAGCGGGACCCGCTCGGCTCAGTCGAGGGTCTCGGAGGAGTCGAGCGCGTCGCGTCGTGCCGCCTCGCGCTCCCGGTACGATCCCCAGATCAGGTAGCCGCCGACGATCACGAGAATGACCGGCCACCAGTCGCGGAGCCAATCCAGGTAGTCCTCGATGTCGATCCAACGGCGGAGCAGAAGGACGGCACCGATCACCACCAGAAAGACGCCGAGGCCAAGGCTGCCCGTCGGCCGCCCGGTTGGCTTCGGCGTCGGATCGTAGCCGCCGAGGTTGATGATCTGTGCCTGACGGTAGGCGTCAATCATGGTGAAGAAAAAGGCAAAGACGCCGACCGGAGGCAGGTCCAGGTAGAAGGCCGTGAACACGGCGATTGCGAGCATGAAGCCGCGCTCGTACAGACCGAGGTAGAGGTGGCCGAGGCCGGGGAACAGCGACAGCGCGGCGGCCGCGCCGGGCGACTTGCGGATCGCCACCGGCGGCAGGTCCCGCCCGGCGGCGTCGGAGCCGGCCGGCAGCGGCGGCGGGACCGGCGGAACGGCGGGTCGGGTCTCTTCGGGGGTGGGTGTGGTGCTCATCGCGGTTCTCCTTCGTGGGCATCGTGCGCCGCTCCCTTCTCGGCGGGAGCGGTGGATCGGTCCTTGCTGTCGGAGAGATGCAGGGCGTCGCGAACCAGGGTCGCCTGTCGTTCGAGGAAGCGCCATGCCCGCCACACCACGACCCGCGCTTCACCGCGGCCGTCTGCGGCGACGTCGTTGACCTCCTGGCTGACCGAGGAGGCGACGCGCTGGACGGCATCGGCCGCCTGGTTGCGGGCGAGAGTGACCGGGTTGCCGATGACCAGCGAGGTCAGCACCGCCAGGACATAGGCCGCGGCTGTGGCGGTGCGGCGTCCGATCACGCGGCGCTCGACCGCACGTCTGCGGATCGCGACGCAGCGCTCGAGCAGACCGGGTGGAGGCGTCATCGCGTCGCCGATCTGGTGGATCAGGGCGAGGTCGTTCCATGACCGGCGACAGCTCGGGCAGCTCTCGAGGTGGGTCAGCAGACGGGACAGGTTGGCGTCGGAGATCTCGCGGTCAACGGCCCGGTAAAGCAGCCCGAGCCAGCGACGGCACGGCGCGGCCCCGATGTCGGCGGCGAGCTGTGGCGGGGGCTCGAGTTCAGACAACGCAGCTCCGGCGGCGACGATGTCCGCAACGGTTTCGGCCAGCTCGGCGCAGTCCGCGCAGCCGCCCACGTGACGCGCCACGCGAGCTGCCGAGGCCGCGTCGAGATCTCCCTCGACGTAGGCGCTGATCAGCTCGTGGATCTCGTCACAGCCGGCCATCAGGCACTCCCTGGAGCGGACACAGCCGCATCCGGAACGGCTCGTATCTGGAGCCGTCGGCGCACGGCCGAGGCGAGCTCGAGACGCGCGCGGTTGAGTCGAGACTTGACGGTGCCGAGCGGAAGGTCGGCGGCCTCGGCGATCTCCTGGTAGCTCCAGCCGGCGAAATCGCGCAGCAGGATCAGCTCGGCGAGCTCCTCGTCGAGGTGGCGCAGACCGTGGGCGATGAGCCGCAGGCGCTGGCGTCGTTCCGCCTCGGCGTGAGGGTCATCCTCGGCCGGCAGCGACTCGATGATCTCGGAGTCGAGCCAGGCCGCAGATCGTTCGCGGCGGCACCGACGATGGGCGTCGATCAACAGGTTGCGGGCGACCCGCCACGCCCACGCCATGAAGTTCGAACCGGGGGTGTAGCGGTGGAGGTTCTCCCACAGCTTGAAGAAGACCTCCTGTGTGAGCTCCTCTGCTTCTCCCGAGGTCGGAGAGTAGGACGCGCAGAGCCGATACAGCGGCCGCATGGTTGCGGCGACGAGAGCGGTCCACGCCTCCTCGTCTCCGGTGCGGCAGCGCTCGACGGTGGCTTCGAGATCCAACATCCTCTTCTCCACCCTCAGCAAACGAAGACACGGGCGAAAAGGTTCCGGTTCGCGAAATACCGGATCGCTGGCGGGCGTTGGCCCGACTGAACGAGAGCCGCTCGGAATGGAGGGTGCCGTGCTGAGTCCTGCAACGAATGTGTCGCTCTCATCGTGGAACGCCGCGGCGCTGTGATCTGCTCAGCCTCGCCTCCGTGCACCCAGGGCCCGAAATGAGCGCGTCTACTCCTGTCGTCCGAGCCGCTCAGTCGCGAGGACTCGAATGAAGACCATGTCGGCCACCGACCTCAAGTCGAGGGTCGCCGCCGCCCTCGAGGAGGTGCGCCCCGCGCTGCGAGCCGATGGCGGAGATGTCGAGCTTCTCGGGATCGAGGGCGACCGGGTCCGCGTCCACCTTCTTGGCGAATGCGGACGCTGCCCGATGGCGCGCTCGACGCTGGCGGACTTCGTCGCCGAGAGGATTCGCCTGTGGGCGCCGGAGATCCAGACGATCGACGCTGAGTAACGCGTGCGATGGGGAACTCTTCATCGAGGACCCTCGGGCGGGGCCAGAACATCCCGCCGAGCGTGAATGGACACCGCGGCGGCGCGGATCTCCGCACGTCGCGTCCTCAACCCGCTTCCCAGGCGCTGTCCCTCGAATCCGCCTTGACGCCGGCCGGAAGCCGGCCTCCATCGAAGCCGCCGAGGAGTGCTCAGCGGGGCCTGCAGGCCGCGCACCTCCCGAGGAACTCGACCCGCTGCTCGGTGACGTTGCAGCCGACGAGGTCCTTCATGGTCTCCCAGGGAATCTCCGGCATGCCTTCGATATCCCGGATCTCGCCACAACCGCTGCAAATGAAGTGAGCGTGGGGCTCGAGGTTGGCCTCGTAGCGCGCGCGCCGGTCGCCGCCGTAGATCTCCCGCACCAGTCCCTCGTTCTTGAGCACCGCGAGGTTGCGGTACACGGTACCGAGCGAGATCTTGGGCATCGTGGTGCGAACTTGGTCGAAGATCCAGTCGGCCGTAGGGTGGCTCTTGGTGGTTCGAATGGTCTCGTAGACGACCCGGCGCTGCCGAGTCTCTCGCGTTCTCGCCGGTGCCTGCATTTTGCCTCCCTGCAGTGCCAGCTTTCCGTGTCATTATTGCACGGAGTGACCGCTCGGTACAGGGTAACTTCTCGGTGGGACTCGTTCGCCGACTCGGGCCGGCAAAGATCGTCGCGACTGCTGGCCGGGTGACGAGGCGATCTGCCGAGGCGAGGGGAGAGGCAGAGCATGAGCAGGATCCGCGAGCTCCAGCCGTCCGACAGGCCTCGGGAGCGGCTCTTGGCGGGCGGGGCTGACGGCCTCTCTGATGCCGAGCTGGTGGCGATCCTGCTGCGAACCGGCGGCCCGGGCACCGGTGTCGTGGACGCGGCGAACGGCTTGCTGGTTGACAATGGAGGGCTGGCCGGACTGGCGCGACTCGGAGTCCGTGAGCTCCTACGGCGGCCGGGGATCGGTCCGGCCAAGGCTGCGACCGTCGCCGCGGCACTGGAGCTCGGGCGACGCCTCGCACGGGCGACCCTGGAGCGTGCGAAGCAGCTCGACCGGCCCGATGAGGTCGGGGCCTTTCTCGTCGCTCGGCTGCGGCGCGAGCGCCAGGAAGTCTTCGGCCTGGTCACCCTCGACGCCCGGCATCGGTTGGTGGGCGTCCACGATCTCACTCGGGGGACCCGCAACCAGAGTCCGGTCGATCCGGCCGAGGTGCTGCGGACGGCGTTGATCGATGATGCCGCCGGCGTGATCGTGTTCCACAACCACCCCTCGGAGGACCTCGAGCCCAGTCGCGATGACATCGCGCTGACCCGGCGCCTGGTCGAGGCCGGAGAGGTCGTCGGTGTGCCTGTCCTCGACCACATCGTGGTCGCCGGGGTGCGGTGGCTGTCCCTGCGGCGGACACATCCGAGCCTCTTCGTGTGCGAGGGCGAGCGGGCTAGACTGACTGCCGGGAGGCATGCGTGAGCAAAGTCCTCATCACCGGCGGCGCGGGTTTCATCGGCTCGCACCTCGCGGTACGGCTGCTCGAAGAGGGTCGCGAGGTGGTCGTCCTGGACGACTTCAACGACTTCTATGACCCACGCTTCAAACGCGCGAACGCGTTCCTTCTCGAGGGCCGTACGGGCTTTTCTCTCGTCGAAGGCGACATCCGCGACCGTGCCCTGGTCGAGCGGGTCTACCGTCGGGAGGGCGTCTCGGTAACGGTCCACCTCGCTGCCCGAGCGGGCGTGAGGCCATCGATCCGCGAGCCACACCTCTATGTCGACGTCAACGAGCTCGGCACCGCCAACCTGCTCGACGCCGCCCGCAAGTGGGGCGCTTACACCTTCGTTTTCGGCTCCTCGTCGTCGGTCTACGGGACCAACTCGAAGGTGCCGTTCGCTGAGACCGATCCGATTACCCAGCCGGTGAGCCCCTACGCTGCGACCAAGCGTGCGGGTGAGCTGCTGTGCCACACCTACCACCACCTGTTCGGAATGAAGATCACGTGCCTGCGCTTCTTCACCGTCTACGGACCGCGCCAGCGGCCCGAGATGGCGATCTACAAGTTCGTGGCCAACATGCTCCGCGGCGAGACGGTCCCGATGTTCGGCGATGGCGGCTCGGCACGCGACTACACCCACATCGACGACATCGTCGACGGCATCATGCGCTCCCTCGAGTACGCCGCCGACTGGGAGATTGTCAACCTCGGCGGCAGCCGGACCACGACGCTCAAGCGGCTCATCGAGCTGATCGGCGAGGCGACCGGTGCGACGCCTCGCCTCGACCAGCTGCCCGACCAGCCGGGCGACGTCCCGATCACCTGTGCCGACGTCAGCCACGCCCGCGAGCTCCTCGGCTGGAGCCCGCAGGTGCCGATCGAGGAGGGCATCGAGCGTTTTGTGGCCTGGTACCGGAGTGAGCGGGCCCAGGCCGTGACTTGACAGCAAGCGCCGCCGTCCGCAGGATGGCGACGCGCAGTCTACGACGCGATCGTCAGCCCGCGCTGGAGGACCCCATGAAGCGTACCCTGCTTCTGCTCGCGACCCTGCTCCTCTCCGGTTTCGTCATCGCCTCTCCGGAAGGAAAGGTCTACGGCAAGGGCGTGTCCCTCGCCCAACCGGTGGCGGTCGAGACGCTGCTGGCCAACCCCGAGAAGTACATCGGCAGCCCGGTCCGCATCGACGGCGTGATCACCAGCGTGTGCAAGATGCGCGGGTGCTGGATCCAGGTCAGCGATCCGGCGACCGGCAAGGGTGTGCGGATCAAGGTCGAGGATGGCGTGATCGTGTTCCCGCCCGAGTCGGTCGGCCACAAGGTGTCGGCTCAGGGGGTGTTCGAGGCGCAGACGGTCCCGGTGGGTCTCGCCGGTGACTCCGAGAAGCCCGGGGAAGGCCCCACGTGCGAGCGCGAGGCCGGATTGAAGCTCGGCGGCACCACCTGCGACGAGCCGCAGGAGAAGGCGAGCGTCGTCTACCAGATCGCCGGCACCGGCGCGGTCATCTACTGACGTTCGGGTGCACGTCCGGCGGCTGATCGTCGCGGTCCATCGCGACGTCGGGTTCCTGGTTGCGGGCCTGACCATCGTCTATGCGGTTTCCGGCATTGCCGTCAACCATGTCGGCCAGTGGAACCCGAGCTTCGTGGTGCGCTCGACGATCCACCAGCTCGGGCCTCTTGACGCGGGGAGCGAGCCGGCGGCTGTGGCCCGCGAGGTGCTCGACCGGCTCGGCGAACGGCTCGAGCCGGCCGCGGTTGTCGCCATTGCTCCAGGGGTCCTTCGGGTCGTGCTCGAGGGGCGGACACTCACCGTCTTCGTCGCCGAGGGTCGGGTAGCGGACGAACGCGTGACGCGCCGGCCGGTCCTCTTTTCGCTCAACTATCTCCACCTCAACACCGGCAAGGGCGCGTGGACCTGGTGGGCGGATGCCTATGCCGTGGCCCTGCTGCTCCTCGCCTTGACGGGGATCTTCGTTGTCCCCGGGCGCAAGGGGCTCGCCGGCCGGGGACGGTGGTTGCTCGCCGCCGGCATCCTGCTCCCGGTTTTCTACCTGTTGCTGAAGCGGTGACGGCTCGCGCCGGGAGCGTCGGGTCCGCGCCGGCTGCCTATTGCCGTCGGTGAAACACCAGTCAGCGCTGATGCCGGCGACCTGCACCGCAGCAATGGGGCAGCCGGACATCCCGACGCACAGGTTGCGACGGTTGTTTTCAGCTTGTCGCCACGAGCCATGGCTGTTCTCCCGTCGCCTCCATGCGAGACTGGGGCGTGGCGACCGCAGCGGCCCTGGGCACCGACGGCCTCGTCGTCTCGACCGCAAGCGGCCGCGACCTGCTGCGAGGTATCG
>Ga0315540_10000667_pt1 | contig 19513 bp, 13 predicted proteins | sample SalMarSW160110MG_FD_203677 | JGI IMG/M metagenome (GOLD analysis project Ga0315540, IMG submission 203677) | Salt marsh sediment microbial communities from the Plum Island Ecosystem LTER, Massachusetts, United States - Salt Marsh Sediment SW1601-10 ...
GCAGATATATGTCCAAAGTGTAAATAAGGAGATAAATTTGATCGGGCATCTTTTGTCGGGTCGTTTCTTTGTCCGTCGTAATTATCAAGCATTTTATGAATAAATTTCCGCAAGGCTTTTTTTGCTTCTTTTTCTCCCGGGATAATCCAGTCCACTTCTTTTACAGAAAAATCTACTTTTAGATTTTTTTTAACTTTTTCCCAATCAATCTTTTTAGGGCGCAAAGCTTCCGGCTTTTTCATTTTGAGAAGTTTCGGGAATTCATCGAGAAATTCAGGAAGAGCTTTATGAATTTTGGGCCGAATTGTGTAAGCACCGAATTCTATTTTTTGCGAAACGTATTTACAGGGAACTATATTATGTGCATCAACTTCATAGAAAGGAATTTTTATTTTTTTTGCCAAGTCTCTTTTCCAGACTCTTTTAATTCGTAATGGATCAAAATCAGAAACAATTACACTAGCATTATTTTCTTTTATGAAATTCGAAATCGTTTTTTCAGGTTTCCCTTTCAACAGGAAAAAGGGGATATTGTATTTCTCTAATTCCTTTTCCATTTGCTGTAAGCCCTTTAGCATAAATCCATATTGTCGGATTGTAGCCTCCAAAAAGTCGGGAACCAGATTAAATACTACAGCTAATTCGGAATTATTTTCTTTAGCAAGATTTTGTGCAAAAAGAAGCGCCCAGTTATCGTGTACCCGCTGATCACGACTCATCCAGTAAATTACCGGACCGTGTTTCTTTTCACCATCTTGAAGTAAATTAATTCGGTGAGGATTAATTTTTGTCATTTATTATATTTCAATGCCAATCGGGCAATGATCGGAACCCATAACATCGGACAAAATAAAAGCATCTTTAATTTTCTTTTTAAGGCTTTCGCTTATATAAAAATAATCTATACGCCAGCCGACATTCCTTTCACGAGCACGGGTTATTTGATCCCACCAGGTATAATTATCCGGCTCCTGGTTGAACATTCTGAATGTATCGAGATAACCGTGTGAAAGAAATTTATCAATCCATTCTCTTTCCATTGGAAGAAAACCGGAAATTTTTTCATTTTCTTTTGGGCGTGCAATATCGATTTCTTTGTGTGCAGTATTAACGTCACCACAAACAATAATATTTTTCCCTTTTTTCTTAAGCCTGTCCACGTATTTTAAAAACGCATCATAAAACTCCATTTTGTAATCAAGTCTCTCCTGTCTTGCTTTTCCATTGGGGTAGTAAATATTAAAAAGAGTGAAATTCGCGTACTCAGCAATTAGTATTCTTCCTTCACTGTCAAACTTTTCAATTCCGAATCCATTCTTTATACTTTTGGGTTCAAGCTTAGAATAAATAGCAACGCCGCTATAACCTTTTTTTACTGCGGAAGAAAAATAAGAATGATACCCTTCTACATTTAGTAATTCATCAGAAAGTTGTTCCGGGTGTGCTTTAGTTTCCTGTATACACAAAATATCCGGCTGTTCTTTTTTAAGCCAATCTAAAAAGCCCTTTTTATATGCTGCTCTAATCCCATTCACATTCCAGGATAAAATTCTGATTTTTTTCATCATAACTTTCCTTTGTTTTTATAAAAATTTCAGAATTAGTTCCCCGATAAAATAACCGACCGCTGCAACACCAAACCCAACGACAAACATATCAAAACCGCTCCTGAAAATCCCGCGACCGGTAAAGAAACTTCTTGCTGCACCGACACCAAAATGAGCGGTCATTGAAATAATGAAAGAAACCACAATTGCCGGTGTACCGCTCCAAAAGAAAAATGGGAAAACAGGAATTAAAGCTCCTATTGCTGTTGCCAAACCTGTTATCCATCCTTCTTTTAAAGGGCTCTGCGGGCTTTCCACAATACCAAGTTCTTCCCTGATTTTCTCTTCAAGCACCTGTTCAGGATTTTTCATTGCTTCAACGGCAAGCCTTTTTGCATCTTCTGAATTCATTCCCTTAGTTTCATAAATGAGAGCCAATTCTTCCGTTTCAAGTTCTGGCATAAATTTGATCTCGTCTTTTTCCATTCTTTTTTCGTGTTCGAAGACTTCCTTTTCGCTTACTGCTGCTAAATATCCTGATGAACCCATTGATAATGCATCCGCAATCAGTCCGGCTAATCCCGAAATCAAAATTAAATGTGGAGCTGCGCTGGCTCCAATCACTCCGGCTATCAAACCAAAATTAGCAGTGAGCCCGTCATTAAAACCGTAAACTACATTCCTTAAAATTCCACCTGACTCAGAACTGTGCCACGGCTCTTCACCAACATCATCGGTATCCATTAATTTATTCGCATGTTCTGCTGAGTCACGAGCTAATCTAAGTGCAATATCTTTGGTTTGTCCTTCGGGATTACTTTTATATAGGCCTAAATATGATTTTACTTCTGTTGCTTCTTCCTGAAGCATCATTCTTGTTAAGAGTGAAGTACCAAATCTATTTGAGAACCAGACTAAGATTTTTGCCTTAGTTGTAGGCTCCTCATTTTTAATTTTCACATTATTTTTTAATAAAAGATCTCTCCATGCCTCAACGTGTTTATCTTCCACACTTGCCAATTGCAGATAGATTTTTTTTCTTTTCTCATTATTAATCAGTCCTGCAAGAATCCGGTAAAGGAATGCTGCATCTATTTCATCTTGCAGATGATATTTCCATGTGCTAATTGTTTGCTTGTCAAGAGTATTAGTATCATTTGTCATTAAAATTTAGATCCTCTTTTTTTTTAATCCTCAACCGGTATTGCTAACACCGGTACACGAACTCTGTGCCTAACCTCATTAGCAGTTGAGCCATATACAATATCTTTCAAAAACTTATGGCCGTGGCTGCCTACTATCAGCAATTCAATATTTTCGATCTTGCATATTCTTGCAATTTCATCTTCCGGTTCGCCGCCCCCGATTATTGTATGAGTTGCAAAATTTTCTTTTTCTAATTTATCCGAAAATTGCTTTAAGTACTCATCCATTTCATTTGCTCTTTTATCGGCGACCATGTCGCCAATAAACCTTCCCGTTGCTGTTTCTACACAATGTATAAAATAAATTTCAGCATCTGTTGAATTAATGAACGGGTAAGCACCTTCAACAATCTGTTGATCCCTACCTAATTTTCCTTCAAGTGCTATTCCGATTTTTTTATATCCCATTGTTTCTCTATCATGATGTCTGGTTTTCTTAAGTGCTATTTGTGGAGGAAGTATCTTTTCCAATTTTTCTTTCTTCAAATAAGGTTCAATAGTAATCCATAATAGAAGCAAGACCATAAATAAACTAAATGGAATAAACCCAAATTTAATAAAAACTGGTAAGATGCCCTGCCCGGAGATATTTTCGACAGCAAAATCATAAACCAGTTTCAAATTCAATGCAATGATCAGGCCTGCCGCTAACCAGGCTATAATCCTCAATACATTCCGGGATGCAAATTCTTTCATTTTTATTTTACTGGCAGTAAAGTGTAAAAGAGGAATTAATGCAAAAGGTAATTGCAATGACAGCACAACCTGTGAAAAAATTAATAGTTCATCGACTGCTCTATCACCAGATATTTTAATTACAAATAATGTTGGTACAATTGCTATTAATCGAGTAATTAGTCTTCTGAGCCACGGCCTTATTTTTAGACCTATAAAACCTTCCATAACAATCTGCCCCGCAAAAGTACCGGTAATTGTGGATGATTGGCCTGCAGCCAGCAATGCAATGCCGAAAGCGATCGGTGCAAAACTATTTCCAAGTAAAGGGGCCAATAATGCATGAGCATCGATAATGGAAGCAACTTCCGAATGCCCGCTTGTAAAAAAAACTGCTGCAGCCAGAATTAAAATGGATGCGTTCACAAAGAATGCGGCATTTAATGCAACAACTGAATCAATCAGATTAAACCTATTTGCTTCTCTCATTCCAGGTGGGGTTCTCTCAATATTACGCGACTGCACGAGCGCTGAATGTAAGTAGAGATTATGAGGCATAACTGTTGCACCTATAATTCCCAAAGAAATATAAAGTGCGTCAGTGTTCATTGTAGTAGGTATAAACCCTGTCAAAATCGAACCTATATCCGGTTTAGATAAAAGCATTTCGAAACCAAAACAAATACCAATCGTTGCAACAAGTGCGAGAATAAAGGCTTCCATCTTCCTAATACCTAAAGACATCAATAACATCAGTATAAGCACATCAAATGATGTAATTACAACTCCCCACATAATTGGTATACCGAAAAGAAGAAAAAGACCCACCGCTGATCCGATTATTTCGGCCAGATCCGTTGCCGCAATAGCGACTTCGGTAAGAATCCATAAAACATAGTTTATCTTTTTAGGATAATGATCACGACAGGCCTGCGCCAAATCTCTGCCGCTTACAATTCCCAGTCTCGCAGATAAAGTCTGGAACAGAATGGCCATTAAGTTAGCGAGAAGGATCACCCAGATTAATTTGTAGCCAAACCTTGCTCCTCCCGCAAGATCAGTCGCCCAGTTGCCCGGGTCCATATAACCAACAGATACCATAAATGCCGGCCCGGTAAAAAGAAATAACCTCCGCCAGAATTTTTTCTGTTTACTTATGTCTACGGAAGAATGAACTTCCGCCAATGATTTGACTTCACTCATATTTTATGTTTTTTTAATCTCTACAAAAATATTCTCTGCAACCTTGTTGCTAATGTTACAGGGTTTACCTTTTACTATTATCCGCAGGGATTTATCAAATTTTCTTTTTTCTTGAATAAGGATTAACTCTTTTAATTTTATCCCTATCTTCGAAATGTAACTTAGAAACTGATCGTCAAAATCATTTACACGTATTACCGTACCTACCTGTCCCTGTTTCAAATCAGCAAGCTTAACATGTTTACGCAGCTTCGGAACTTTTCCTTCTTTCGAAGGAATAGGATCTCCGTGTGGATCATACTCAGGATACTCGAGCATTTCTTCAAGCCTGTTGATTAGTTCATCCGATGCAGAATGTTCAAGCCTGTTTGCTTCATCGTGCACTTTCTCCCACGGCATTCCAACTATCTGGTTCAGAAAAACTTCCCATATCCTATGCCGACGAACCATGTTCCTTGCATAACTTTCTCCGGATTCCGTAAGGCGGATACCTTTATATTTTTCGTAAATAATATGTCCGTCGCGGGAGAGTTTTTTCAGCATATCAGTAACTGCTGCGCCTGAAATACTGAGTTTATCCGCTATAAGATTCGCTTTAATTTTTCCAGTGTCGTCTTTGTACTTGTAGATTATACCCAGATAATCTTCTTTTGATATATTCTGCATAATTAAGTTCGTTGTTGAAACAAATTTAAGCGAGCTTAAAAATATAATCAAGCTGTTTTAACTAATTTTATCAGAAAATGACTTAAAATGGATAAATATTGTAGTTTGGCTTCCAGTTTATTGAATATTGCGCACGGAGATTGGAACAGCGGAAAGATGGCGGCCTCGGTAATTTGGGATTCTGGACAGGAGTTATAGCTCCAATTTTTTCTGCAATATTTTTTAGATAATCAATTTGCTTTACAGGTTTGTCAACTATATTTAAAGTGAGATTAGCCGATTCATTTTCTATTGATTTAAGAATTGCATCAGCTATATCTTCAATCCGGATGAAAGAAACATAATTTTCTCCATTTCCTGAAACTATATTCAAACCGTCTTTAAGATCTTTAATAGTTTTTTCCTGAAAGGTACCTTTACCAACAAAAATGCCCGCTCGCAAGATAAACCAATCCATTACATTTTCGGGAATTTTCCTTACTAGGTTTTCCATTTCAATCACTGGCGCACATATCAACTCACGTTCGGGTGATTCATCCAACGGGTGTTCTTCATTTATCCATTCCTCTCCACCATCACTATAAGCCATAACTATACTTTGTTGAATATACCTTGTAACTCCAGCCTTGAGTGAGGCCTTTATTAATTTTCTAGTTCCTTCTGTCCTGAGTCTGCTGTTAGTTATCCATGCATCAGGTTTATTAAAATCTGTAGGTATTGAAGTAGCGATATGTATAACACAATCTGAACCTTCTAACAAAGCCTTCAGGTAATCAATTTCACCATCCAATAAATCATATTCCAATTTTTCCGTTTTTGGAGGCAAAACTTTTTTTGCTTTTGAAACCGACCTTACCGGAGCCATTACGTGATAGCCATGTTTTAATAAAAGAGGCACCAGATTTTGTCCGAGTACCCCGGTTGCTCCAAACACTGCTATTTTCATCTTATTTAATTTTTTCTTTCAAAAAAGTTAAATACTAAACTTTACTAGAAGTATTTTTTAGGGTATTCGAAAAATATAAAATTGCAAGATTTACTTCCAAGATATTTCCAGGAACCAAAATCTAACTGCATACACACTATTCCACATGTTGGAATGTTGTCAATTTCATAATCGCATAAATAATTTGAAAGATATGTTAGTCCTGGGTTATGTCCGAACAATACCAGGTTATTAATTGAATCACCTGTGCTAATAAGAACTTTCAATAAATCTTTCCGATCAGCTTCATAAATATTTTCATCTGTTACAATTTCGTTTTCTTTAATTTCCAATTCCTTAGCAAAAATTTTAGCTGTCTTAAAGGCTCTTACAGCCGGGCTGGAAAGGATCAAATCAATTTTTATTTTTTTCTTTTTTAAAATGCCTGCCATAAAAGGAGCATCCCTTTTACCACGATCATTTAAGCCTCTTTCGAAATCGGTAATGTTTTTGTTTTCCCAGCTTGATTTAGCGTGACGCGCAAGAAATAAAGTCTTCATATATCTAATTATGTTACAAGGATAATAACTGTAAAGATAATTAAAAAGGCAAAGAATTTTACTTCTTAATTAATAAAAAACAGCGACCATTTATAGTCGCTGCTAATTTTCCCCTATAAAAAAGAATCTCATTTGTATGAATTCAGCGCCTTCATATAATTTGCACGTTCAAAAAGCGAAGGATCCGCAATGTTCATATGGCTTATGCTTCCCCTCATCTGGTCAAGCGATTCATATTCATTCACTTCCATCCAATAAATCATTTTAGTAAGGACATCAGTAATGTGTTCAATGCCGTTTCTCAGTAAGCTGGAAAGCATTTGTGTAACTTTGGCACCTGCCATAATCATTTTTAGTACATCTTTTTCATTATCGATTCCGCTGGTAGCTGCAAGATCGAGCCCAACCTTTCCATAAAGTATTCCAATCCATCTTAAAGGCAGTCTCATATCCATCGGAGTACTCAACAAAACATTCGGTACAACTTCAAGGTTTTCAAGATCGATGTCAGGTTGATAGAACCTGTTAAATAAAACCAATCCATCCGCACCTGCTTCTTCGAATAGCTTGGCCATCCAGGACATCGAGCTGAAATATGGACTCAATTTTACAGCGATGGGAATTTCAACAGAAGATTTAACTTGTTTAACTATATCGAGATATTCTTTTTCCACATCGTACCCTGTTTGCTCAGGATTTGTAGCAAGCCTGTAGATGTTCAACTCCAGAGCGTCTGCCCCAGCCTGTTCAATTTTTTTTGCATAGTCAGTCCAACCACCAAGAGACTTCCCATTCAGGCTTCCGATGATAGGAATATCAACAGCTTCTTTAGCTTTCCTGATATGCTCAAGGTATTGATCAGGTCCTAATTTAAATTCAACCTCTGTTGGAAAATATGAAGTTGCTTCTGCATGACTATCAGCAACAACAGATGTGTGATAGTCCAACTCCATAGCTTCGTGCTCTATCTGCTCTTCAAACAAAGAATACATTACAACCGCTGCTGCACCTGCATCTTCAAATTTTTTGAAGTTTGAAATTTCTGCGGATAAAGGTCCGGCAGAAGGAACAATAGGATTTTTTAATTCCAAGCCAAGATAATTAGTCTCGAGATTCATTTTTTTATCCTTTAAAATTTCTACTATTATTTACTTTCTTTATTCTCTACAGGTTTTTCAGCAGCTAATTGTTCATAAGTATTCCACCTGTCTTTAACATCCTGCTGAGCAAGTTTTATTAGTTCCTCAGCTGTTTTAGGATCGGATTTTGTTAACATTTTATATCTTGTTTCCATATAAGCATAATCCTTCAACGGAATTTTCATCCCTTTGGATTCAAGCTTAAACGGATTCTTTCCTTCTTTTGTAGCATCTGGGTTAAACCTGTAAAGCTGCCAGTAACCTGAATCAACAGCGGCTTTCTGATTTTTCATTGCTGTACCCATATTTATTCCGTGGGCTATACAGTGACTGTAAGCAATTATCAATGAAGGGCCTTCATACGCTTCAGCTTCAAGAAATGCTTTTACAGTTTGAGCATCATTTGAACCCATAGCAACTTTTGCTACATAGACATTTCCGTAAGACATTGCCATCAAACCAAGGTCTTTTTTACCTAAAGGTTTACCGCCTGCTGCAAATTTAGCAACTGCCGCTCTTGGTGTTGCTTTTGACATCTGTCCACCGGTATTTGAATAAACTTCCGTATCAAGAACAAGCACATTAACATTTTTCCCGGAAGCAAGTACGTGATCAAGTCCACCGTAGCCAATGTCATAAGCCCATCCATCGCCGCCCATTATCCATACTGACTTTTTAACGAGATAATCTGCAACACTAAGTAAATCTTTAACATCATCATTTTTAGCAAATTTAGGATCCGCTAATTTCTTCTTTAGTTCTTCAACTCTTTGTCTTTGTTCATAAATTCCGGCTTCATCTTTCTGATCAGTATTTATTAAATCATTTACAATGTCTTCGCCAATCTCTGAAGCTAATTTGGTTAGCAGCCCTTTGGCCTGAAGAATATGTTTATCTATTGCTAATCTAAAGCCTAATCCAAATTCTGCATTATCTTCAAAAAGTGAATTTGACCAGGCAGGGCCCTTTCCATCTTTGTTTTTTGTCCAGGGAGTTGTAGGAAGATTACCACCATAAATCGATGAACAACCGGTTGCATTTGCAACAAGCATTCTGTCACCGAACAGCTGGCTTGCTAATTTCACATAAGGAGTTTCACCACAGCCCGAGCAAGCGCCAGAGAATTCAAATAGCGGCTCAAGGAATTGAGAATCCTTAACCTGTGCTGTGTTAATTTTCGTTCTGTCATAGTCAGGTAAAGTAAGGAAAAAATCCCAGTTTGCTCTTTCTGTTTCTTTCAGCGGTAACTGTTCTTCCATATTGATCGATTTTAAGCTGGTGTTTGTTTTATTCTTAGCCGGACAAACATCAACGCAAAGTGAACATCCGGTACAGTCTTCAACTGCAACCTGAATAGTGTAAGCAAGTCCTTCTCCGTATCCCTTACCTTTGAAAGGCATATGCTTAAATGTTGCCGGAGCGTTTTCTAATAATTTCTCATCGTAAACTTTTGCGCGGATTGTAGCGTGAGGACAAACAATTACACATTTGTTACATTGAATACAAATATTTTCATCCCATACAGGAACTTCGAGTGCGATGTTTCTTTTTTCCCATTGGGATGTACCGACAGGATAAGTTCCGTCCGCAGGCATTTTGCTAACAGGAAGGTCATCACCTTTACCGGCAATCATACAAGCAGTTACTTCTTGAACAAATTCAGGGGCTGAACCTGCTACTGCTGGTTGAAGCTGCAGTTTGCTGGTAACTTTTTCAGGAACTTTAACTTCAAAAAGATTTGCCAGAGTTTTATCTACAGCATCAAAGTTCATTTGAACTATTTTATCGCCTTTTGCTCCATATGTTTTCTTGATAGATTCCTTAATCATTGTAATTGCCTGCTCTTTAGCAAAAATGTTCGAAATAGCAAAGAAGCAGGTCTGCATTATCGTGTTTATTCTGGCACCCATCCCGGTTTCGTTTGCAACTTTATAGGCATCAACAATATAGAATTTCATTTTCTTTTCAATCAGGTCTTTCTGCACTTTTTCAGGAAGAGTATCCCAAACTTCATCTTTTGACGCTTTTGTGTTTAACAGGAATGTAGCGCCTTCAACGGCATCTGAAAGCATATCCATTTTTTCCAGAAATACTGTCTGGTGGCAGGCAATAAAGTTTGCGGTATTAACAAGATATGTTGCTTTAATTTCCTTCGGACCGAATCTTAAGTGTGAAGTAGTCGTTGAACCTGATTTTTTAGAGTCATAAACAAAATAACCTTGAGCAAAATAATCAGTGCCTTCACCGATAATCTTAATTGAGTTTTTGTTTGCACCAACTGTTCCGTCAGCACCGAGCCCATAGAATTTGCCGCGGAATGTTTCATCTGATTCGATTGAGAAAGAGGGATCAAATTCCAGACTTGTATTCGTTACATCGTCTTTTATACCAATTGTAAAATGATTCTTCGGTTTTTCTTTTTTAGCTTCATCAAAAACACCTTTAACCATTGCCGGCGTAAACTCTTTCGAAGAAAGACCGTAACGTCCGCCAACGATTTTAGGATAAGCGAACGGAAGCTCGCTGTTAAGATGTTTTTCTGAAATTGCATTAACAATATCAAGATAGAGAGGTTCACCTGACGCACCCGGTTCTTTTGTTCTGTCTAATACAGAAATTACTTTTGTTGTTTTGGGTAATGCATTTATAAAATGATCGATTGAGAAAGGTCTGTATAATCTAACTTTCAGCAAACCAACTTTTTCTTCTCTCTGGGTTAAATACTCAACCGTTTCTTCTGCTGCACCACAGCCTGAAGTCATCATTATAATTACTCTTTCAGCATCGGGAGCACCAACATACTCAAACAAACGATATTGCCTTCCAACAATCTTTGCAAACTTGTCCATAGCTTTTTGAACAATAACCGGGCAGGCTTCATAATATTTATTAACTGTCTCCCTTCCCTGGAAGAATACATCAGGATTCTGAGCTGTTCCTCTAACTACCGGATGATCGGGACTCAAGGCTCTTTTTCTATGTTCAATAATTAATTCCCTGTCAAGCATCGCAGCCATATCTTCTTTCGTTAGCTGTTCAATTTTCATCACTTCGTGCGAAGTTCTGAACCCATCAAAGAAATGAACGAAAGGAATTCTTGCTTCTAGTGTTGCGGCTTGTGCAATCAAGGCAGTATCCATTACTTCCTGAACAGAACCCGAAGCAATCAGGCCAAACCCTGTTGCTCTTGTTGCCATTACATCACTGTGATCGCCGAAGATTGAAAGTGCTTGGGCTGCAACTGACCGTGCTGAAACATGAAAAACGGTCGGAGTTAATTCACCGGCTATCTTATACATGTTCGGAATCATTAACAGTAATCCCTGTGAAGCTGTAAATGTTGTAGTCAGAGCACCCGCTTGCAATGCACCATGTACACTACCGGAAGCCCCTCCTTCGCTCTGAAGTTCGCTTACAGATGGTACAACATTCCAGATATTTTTCATCCCCTTAGCAGACCAGGCATCACACCATTCCCCCATATTCGATGAAGGTGTGATAGGATAAATTGCAATCACTTCGTTTGTATTAAAAGCCACATAAGCAGCAGCCTCATTACCGTCAATTGTTACCTTTTTTCTTTCCATCTTATTTCCGTTCAAGTAATAAAATTTGTTGTTGAGCTCTGTAACTTTCGCTAAAACTATACCAATAAAAATCCTTGTTTTTGGATGATTTATGGGAGTTTATTATCGTTATTGACAAATCAAACGCCTTTAGATTATTGTTTTCTTAATTATGAGAAGTTGTCAATTTGTTGAAAAAATGGAATATTGGATCTTGTCTTATAACCTCATTTTCACTTTAATTAAAGTATTTCGCTAACTATATATTACTTATTTTAACCTGTAAAATTTTCAATTTCCAGCTACATGCAAATCATTCTAATATTTTTTTGTAGTGTTCTTTTCAGCGCTTTTGGAACCGTAGTTGGTTTTGGCGGTGGTATTTTTATGATACCAGTGCTAATAATTTTCTTCAATGTGCCTATAAACATTGCTGTTGGTTCAGTTATTCTTGCACTTTTGCCCGGTTCTTTAATTTCAACCTACTTCAACTTTAAAGCTGAAAAGATTGACTACCTTGCAGGAATTTACCTGGAAGTTCCTACTATTGTGGGAACTGTTTTGGGAGCCCTGCTAACCGCGATCATTCCTCTGTTTATTCTCGAAATTATTTTCGCTGTTTTTGTCACAAGCGTAGGTGTATATACATACACGAAAGGACAAAAGAACAAAATCAAAATGAGTAAAGATAACATCTTCTTTAAATTGAACAAGATCGGACCAAGAGTTGTCAGGAGATCAGAAATAGGCGCTTACAGAATAAGTTTTCTTTTAGCTTTAGCATTTGGAATAATGGCTGGAATGATGGCGGGACTTTTCGGAATAGGGGGTGGTTTCCTAAAAACTCCAATTATGGTAAATGTCTTTGGAATCCCTCCGTCAGTTGCTGCTGCTACTGCTCTATTTATGATAGTGTTCACAAGTCTTACCGGTTCAATAAGTCACTATATGCTGGGACATATTAATACTACACATAGTTTACCAATAGTTACAGGATTTATAGTTGGTGCATTCACCGGCAATCAGTTCAATCTAAAAATTTCAGAAAAGACATTGACCAAATTAATAGGCGCCGGTTTGATACTTGCAGGTGTTGCTGTTGTGCTGAACACGCTTTTTATAAAATAGATTACACCTTTATTCTAACATCCACAGCATAGATTGAGTTATCTTCCGTAATTATTAATGGATTAAAATCAAACTCTTTTATTGTGGGATTATCAATAATCATTTGCGCGGATGATTTAATAATTCTTTTAATTTTATAAAGAGGGAACGATTTTTCCCCTCGCACTCCCTTTAGGATTTTTCCCATTTTAGTTCTTTCAATCATTTGATCTATATCTTCATCAGATAGGTAAGCGGATTTGAGACAGGTATCATTAAATACTTCAACATATTTTCCACCACTGCCGAACATTATCATTGGACCGAACGACGGATCCCTAAATCCGCCAATCAAAACTTCATGTTTTGCTTTTATAAAAGGTTGAATCAGAAATTCTTCAATACGAATTTTCTTTTTAGCAAAACTCTTCTCTATTTCTTCAACAGCTTCTTTAAATTCCTTTTTGTTTTTGATGTTTATTTTAACTGCATTTAATTCGGATTTATGTATAACATCTTTTGCTATTCCCTTCACAACTACAGGAAATTTAATTTCACCAAACGGGCGGTTAACCTTATCGTGTCTTATATAGATACCTTTAATTACAGGAAGCTTGTATATCTTTGTAAGTCCTTCTATTTCGATAGGTTGCAGGAATTCTTTACCAAATATTTTTATGTTTTTGAAGGATTGTGATAAAAATTGCTTTGTGTTTTTATTTCTTGAATAAAAAAGCGTATCAGCCAGAATCTTTGCTGGTTCTTCCGGCTTTCTGAAAAGAGGTTTCTTTGTCTCAGAATCCTTTCTGTAATTTTCCCAGAATTCAGGTAAAGGCATCACAACCTGAAGCAATGGTTTATCAGATTTGATACCATTAATTCCTTCAATCACAGGAAAAACAGGAACCATAACAGGCTCTACAAAAATTGATACTACAGCATCTACATTTTCATCCGAAATTACCAGTTCATTTACTTTTTTGAATTGATCTGCTGTTCCGCCAGGAAGAAGATCTACTGGATTATTTACACTTCCTTCAGGGTGAACAATTTTTCTAAGTTTATTCTTTGTTGAATCAGAAAGCTGAGCAAGTTCAAGACCATATTTGTCAAGAGCATCAACAGCTAAAATTGCCGGACCACCTGCATTAGTTATTACAGCTACTTTATTTCCACCTGGCAAATGGAAATTTTCAAACCCTTTTGCAGAATTAAAAAGTTCATCGAGAGTTTCGGCTCTTACAATTCCAAACTGTTCCAGCACTGACTCTACAACTCTGTCGCTGCTTCCTAATGCCCCGGTATGTGACTGAGCGGCTTTCATACCACTTGCTGTTTTTCCTGCTTTTAAAACAATCACGGGCTTTGTAATTTTCTTATCAACAAAATATCTAATAAATTTTTCGCCATCAACAAAGCTCTCAAGATAAAAAGTAATTGTTTTTATTCGTTCGTCTTCTTCCCAAAATGGAAGAAGATCATTTTCAGAAATATCCGCTTTATTTCCAACGCTGATAAAGTGTCCGAACCTAATATCCGTTTCTCTCAATGAATTTAAAATAGCAGCACCGATAGCACCGCTTTGTGAAAGAAAAGCTGTCTGACCCGTCTCGGGCTTTTCCGCTACAAAAGTCGCGTTCAAACTAATGTCGTCAAAAGTGGTAATTATTCCCATGCAGTTAGGACCTACCATTCGCGCACCGCTTTCTTTTATTTTTTTCAGAATCCTTTTTTCTGCTTCCTCCCCTTCTTTACCTACTTCTTTGAAACCCGCTGTTACCAAAATTATAGAGCCTACTTTTTTTTCAAGTAATTTAACTATCGATTCTTCAGCAAATGCTTTAGGCACAACAACCATAGCAAGATCAATTTGTTCTGTAATTTCATCAATAGAGCGGAAACACCTGTAACCTAAAACATCAATTACTTTCGGATTTACTGGAAGGACTTTCCCATTATAACCATAATCTTTGACAGATCTTAAAAGCTCATAGCCAATGCTTTTCTCTTTGGATGAAGCACCGACAATGCAAAATGTCCTGGGATAAAAAAAGTTTCTAAGATTTTTATTCATATCCAAATCCTGTTATCAAAACGTGTTTTTTCAATCAAAGCATATGCCATATTAATATGTAAAAAATGCTCTGTTTTTAGCTATATTAGGTTGTTAATTATTCAAAATTGACAAAAAATGAAGGGTTTAGAAGAATTTTCTTGCAAATAAAAATAGTCGAAAATGGAAAAATCAGAGGATTTATATAATGTTTTATCTTTGGGAGATATGCCGCCGGAAGAATTCAGAAAATATGGGTATCAACTAATAGATTGGATTACCGAATATTTAAGAAATTCTGAAAAACATCCGGTGTTAAGTAATATTAAGCCCGGAGACATAAAAAGCAAAATTCAATCCAATCCACCGCTTAAACCAGAGCTGTTCTCTGAAGTATTAAGTGATATTGATAAAATAATTATGCCGGGAATGACTCACTGGAATCATCCGAATTTTATGGCATATTTCAATTCAACAGCTTCTGCACCGGGCATTCTTGCTGAGTTGCTTTCAGGTGCACTTAACATAAATGGTATGCTCTGGAAATCCTCTCCAGCTTCTACCGAGCTTGAACAAGCCATGATAAATTGGCTCAGGCAAATTCTTAACCTTCCTGAAATTTTCTGGGGAATTATTTACGATACGGCATCAGTAAGTTCAATGCATGCCATAGCTGCTGCAAGGGAGAATGTAAATATAAAAACTAGAGAAAAAGGATTAGCTGGGCGAAAAGATACTCCAAGACTTAAACTTTATTGTTCAGAGCAAGCTCATTCTTCTATAGATAAGTCTGCATTAACTCTTGGAATTGGACTAGAAGGAATCAGAAAGATACCGGTTGATAAAGATTTCAAAATGATCCCTGGAAAACTAGCGGAAGCAATTGCTGAAGATAAACAAAACGGATGGCTGCCCTTTTGCGTTGTAGCAACGATAGGAACAACCTCAACTACAAGTATTGATCCTGTACGCGAGATAGCGGAAATATGTGAGAAAGAGAAAATTTGGTTACATGTGGATTCTGCTCACGCCGGAATAACAGCAATGTTGCCTGAAATGAAAAATTATTTTGATGGAATTAAGCACGCCGATTCATATGTGGTGAATCCCCACAAATGGATGTTTATACCTATAGACCTTAGCGTTCTTTTTACAAAGCATCCTGATATCCTTAAAAGAGCATTCAGCCTGGTTACTGAATATTTAAAAACCAATGAAGATTCTACAGTTGAAAATTATATGGATTATGGAATTCAACTTGGAAGAAGATTTCGATCATTAAAATTATGGTTTGTTATTCGATACTTTGGGGTAGAAGGAATTCAGAACATTTTAAGAGAACATTTAAGATTAGGAAAACTTTTTGCAAGATGGATTGAAGAACACACTGAGTTCGATAAAATGGCACCGACACCTTTCAGCACCGTTTGCTTCAGAGCAAACCCAGGTAATCTGGATGAAAAAAAATTGGATGAACTTAATGAAAAACTAATAAATAAGATAAATGAAACCGGAAAATTATTTATTACACATACAAAATTGAATAACAAATTTGTTATGAGACTCGTTGTTTCAGGAATCAGAACTAAGGAAGTTCACGTCAAAAATGCCTGGGATTTAATTCAGAAATTATATTTAGAAATAAAATAGGGTTAAGAAATGGTATTTATAAAAAATATTAGAACAACAATTATTCTGATTATCGGTATTTCCATAAACATACTTGCGCAGGAACCGCAATATGCTAAATCCAATAAATACTACAAAGTTGCAATGAAATATTACGAACAGAAGGATTATGATTCACTACTAATAAATATGCAAAAGGCACTGGAACTCAGACCTAATCATCCAAGAATTTTATACAATCTCGCTGTTTCTTATGTTTTGGATAATAAGCCTCCAGAAGCATATAAGATCCTTCGAAATATGATTAAAATGGGACTTTTTTACCACATTGAAAAAGACAGTGATTTTGGTTCTTTAATGCAAGATGACGAATTCAAAAAAATTGTAAATGAATTTAAGAAGAATTCAGAGCCGATTAATAATTCAGTAATTCAATTCAAATATCCCGAAAAAGATCTGATAGCCGAAAGTGTTGCGTATGATTCTGTGTCGGGTGCATTTTTCTTAAGTTCGATTCACAAACGTAAAATTGTAAAGATAAGCAAAGACGGAACCACAAACGATTTTAGTCATCAAAATAAAAACATCTGGTCCGTTTTTGGAATTAAAGTTGATGCAAGACACAGACTGCTATATGCCTGCACATCTCCAATGAAACAAATGGTAAATTTTAATGAAAAGGAAGACGGCGACGGCGCCCTACTTAAGTTTGATATTGATTCAGGAAAACTATTAAAAGAATATTATTTAGATAATAAAAATGCCTCACACATATTGGGTGATCTCACTATAGATAAAGAAGGGAATGTTTACATAAGTGATTCAAAAGAGAATGCTGTTTACAAATTAAATTATAACACAAATAAAATAGAACAAATTATAAAACCGGGGAAGTTTGTTTCTCTACAAGGACTTGACCTGGATGAAGACAACAACAATTTATATCTTGCCGATTATGCACTCGGCCTTTATAGATATAATTTTAAGTCAAGCGAATTGATCCATATTGAACCGTCAGAAAATTTTGTTCCTCAGGGAATTGATGGATTGTACTATTACAAGAACTCATTAATTGCAATACAGAACGGAATTAATCCTCAGAGAGTTATAAAAATTTACTTAAACGACAAGAAAAACAGAGTGATTAATTGGAAAACCCTTGAAGCAAATAATCCTTTATTTGATGAGGTAACACTTGGTGTAATAAACAATAATGATTTTTATTTTATAGCAAATGGACAGTGGAACAGTTTCAACAAAGATGGTTTGATCTTCTCTTTGGATAAATTAAAAGAACCCGTTGTTTTACACATCAAGCTTTAACAAAAAGAATAAAGAAATCAATTATAGTGATAATCGTTTTCATCAAAATTGTTTTCTATCAGTTCATCCTCATCTTCCCAGTCATACTTTCTGGCAGGATCAAGTTTTCTGAATAAAATTGCACAACATATTCCTATTAGTGCACCAAACAGATGGTATTCCCAACTTATCTCTGCATCTATTGGCAAAATCCCCCAAATTATTCCCCCATAAAGAAAAGTAACAATGAGCGCAAGTGCAATTGATCGGTTATCTCTGCGAATTATTCCACTAAAGAACAGAAATGAAACAAAACCATATATTAATCCACTGGCACCTATGTGATATGCCGGACGACCAAAAAGCCAAACCAAAACTCCCGGAATCAAATACACTAAAGCAAATATCTTAAAAGCCGACTGGGGGTAAAAGTAAATAATACCACCACTTAGCAGCAACAAAGGAATGGAATTAGATATTAAATGATTAAAATTTGCATGAAGCAATGGGGCTACAACTATTCCAATCAATCCACTAACCCTATGTGGATATAATCCTAAATTGGCAAAACTTAAACCAGTAATAACCTCTGTTATTTTTATCAGCCATAACAATAATATAAAGCCAACTGGAACTATTATACTTGTAAGAAATTTATGTTTTCCTATATTCATCATCACAGTTAATAATCAAAATAAACATCCAAACCAAATTTATAGTAACAAAATATAAACATATATTCTCAAACATTTATTTCGCGCTTAAAATAGATATTGTTAAGTTAAGGGATAGAAATTAAAAGCGCTTTTTCTTATCTATTATACTATAAAAACTAAAATTAATGGGAGTATAAATATCATGTTTAGAAAAATTAAATTCAATTTAGCCTTTATTTTGCTTTTACCTCTGATTCTGTATGCACAGCAGGAAAATCAAAAATCTGTTTCTGTCACTGTTTATAATCAAAACCTCGGAGTTATTAAAGATGTAAGATCTATTGATTTAAAGTCGGGTATTTCTAAAATAGCCATTACAGACGTAGCACAATCGATAGACCCTACAAGCGTACATATAAAATTAAATGGCAATGTCATTGAACAAAATTATCAATACGACTTGGTAAGCCTGAATAAGATTTTGCAAAAATACATTGATAGTAATATCGAGCTTGTAGCCAATAATAATGAAATAATTGAAGGCACGCTCCTCTCCAGTAACGGAGGACAAATAGTTTTAAGGAAACCTGACAGCGGATTATTAATGTTGCCCAATACAGGAAATTATCGGTTTTCAGTAGGCTCTTTACCAGAGGGACTAATTACTAAACCGACCCTACTCTGGACAGTAAATACTGCTAAAGCCGGAAATCAGGATGTAGAAATTTCATATCAAACGGCCGGAATGAACTGGCATGCTGAGTATGTTGCTTTATTAAATGATGACGATTCAAAAATTGATTTAAACTGTTGGGTAAGCATTGAGAATAATTCCGGAGCAACCTATAAAAATGCTAACCTCAAGCTGGTTGCCGGAGATGTAAATCTGGTAAATAATGTAGTACCGCGAACCTATGATATGCAAAGTTTTCAAAAGGGTAATACATCAGCCGAACAATTCAAGGAGAGAGGATTCTTTGAATATCACATTTACGATCTTCAACGCCCAACGACACTTTTACAAAATGAAACGAAACAAATTTCTTTATTCGAAACACCAGGAATAAATGTAAATAAGAAATACTATTATGGTAATAACTATTATTACGGCAACGACGCAGGAAAGGTAGCCGTTATAGTTGAATTTGATAACACCAAAGAAAACGGACTGGGTATTCCACTTCCTAAAGGAAAAATCCGTATTTATAAAACGGATGGTAAGTCTAACGAATTTATAGGCGAAGATATGATAGACCATACACCAAATAAGGAAAAGATTA
>Ga0315540_10000668_pt1 | contig 19504 bp, 20 predicted proteins | sample SalMarSW160110MG_FD_203677 | JGI IMG/M metagenome (GOLD analysis project Ga0315540, IMG submission 203677) | Salt marsh sediment microbial communities from the Plum Island Ecosystem LTER, Massachusetts, United States - Salt Marsh Sediment SW1601-10 ...
CCCTTCACACCGGGCACGCCATGTTCGTGACTCTCCAGGACGTACTCATCCGTTGGAAGAGAATGCAGGGCTACGATACGCTCTGGATTCCAGGAACGGATCATGCCGGAATCGCCACGCAGATGGTCGTCAGCAAGGAACTCGAAAGAAACGGGCGTTCCCGCCTCGAACTGGGCAGGGAAGCTTTCATCGACGAAGTCTGGAACTGGAAGAAGGAGAAGGGCGACACCATCCTCGGTCAGCTCAGGAGGCTGGGCGCGTCGTGCGACTGGTCCCGGACGCGGTTCACGCTTGATCCGGATCTGTCTCGCGCCGTGCGAAAGGCGTTCGTGGATCTCTACCAGGAAGGGCTCATCTATCGCGGCAAGTACATGATCAACTGGTGTCCGCGATGCGGGACGGCGCTCTCCGACCTCGAGGTGGAGCACGTCGATACTCAAGGCAGGCTCTGGCACATAAAGTACCCGCTTGAAGGCGGAGCAGCGGGAGAAGGCATCGTCGTGGCCACCACCAGGCCGGAGACGATGCTCGGCGATACGGCGGTGGCGGTTCATCCGGACGATCCGCGATACAGCGATTGGATCGGCCGGAAGGTCCTTCTCCCCATCGCGGGAAGGTCTATTCCCGTCGTAGCCGATCCCATGGTGGAGACAGAATTCGGAACAGGTGCGGTGAAGATAACGCCTGCCCACGATCCCAACGATTTCGAAGCGGGCAGGCGCCACGGGCTTCCACAGATTACCGTCATAGACAAAGACGGCATCATGACCGAAGAGGCCGGTGCATTTGCGTCCCAGGACCGTTTTGCAGCCCGGAAGGGGATCGTAAAGGAACTGGACGAGCTGGGGCTTCTGGTTAAGGTGGAGGAGCACGCTCACGCCGTAGGGCACTGCCAGCGGTGCGATACCGTCGTCGAGCCCATGGTGTCCAGGCAGTGGTTTCTGAAGATAGAACCTCTTGCGGGCCCGGCGAGGGAAGCGGTCGAGAGCGGTGAGATCAGGATCATCCCCGAGCACTGGAAGAAGGTGTATTTGAACTGGATGAGCGAGATTCATGACTGGTGCATATCCAGGCAGCTCTGGTGGGGACACCGCATTCCCGCTTTCTACTGCTCGGCGTGCGGAAAAGGAGCAGGATCCGACGACCCCGAACTCAAGATGGCCGCGATGGAAGATCTCTCGTCCTGCCCATACTGCGGGGGCCCCGTCGACCAGGACCCCGACGTTCTCGATACGTGGTTCTCGTCCCAATTGTGGCCCTTTTCCACGCTGGGCTGGCCCGAGAAGACGGTAGACTTCGAACGCTACTATCCGACGTCCGTCATGGAGACGGGGTATGACATCCTCTTTTTCTGGGTTGCGAGAATGATCATGGCCGGGCTCAAATTCACGGGGAAGGCTCCCTTCAGGGACGTTTTTCTCCACGGCTTGGTGCGAGACGCCCGCGGGAGAAAGATGAGTAAGACGCTCGGGAACGTGATCGACCCGCTGGAGTTGATCGACCAGTACGGGGCCGATGCGGTCAGGTTCACTCTCGCCATCCTGACTGTGCCGGGCACAGACGTTCCCCTCGACCCGAAGAGGATGGAGGGATATCGGGCCTTTGCAAACAAGCTCTGGAACGCCGGCCGCTATGTCCTAATGCAGGTGGGGGACGGAGCGCCCGAACGCCCGGAGCGGGAGGATCTGAGCCTATGGGACCAGTGGATCCTGGATGAGTTCGACCAGACCGTCGAGCGGGTGGCCCAGGCCATGGACGGCTACCGGTTCTACGAGGCTTCGGACACCATTTACCACTTCGTCTGGCACAGGTACTGCGATTGGTACGTCGAGGTGTCGAAGGTCGGCTTGTCCGAACATGCCGGCCCAGAAAGAAGACGGGCCACGTTGTGGGTCCTCGCATCCGTTCTCGACGGCATCCTGCGGCTGCTTCACCCCTTCATGCCCTTCATAACGGAGGATATCTGGCAGCGGATGCCAGGGCGCGAGGGGAGCGTTCTCGAGGCCGAATTCCCCACTGCGGCCCCATCGCGGAGCGGGTTCAAAGACCGGCCCGCCATCGAGTGCCTTATGGACCTGGTGGCAAGGATCCGCAACCTGCGTGCCGAGAAGAAGATCGCTCCGGGGCTGAAGCTGCAGGTGGTCGCGGTGCCCACAACCGCCGAGAACGGATCTCTTCTCGCCGAAACCTCCCAGGAGGAGGTGGAGACACTGGCGCGCCTCGAGAGCCTGGTCGTTGCCGACGCCCTGCCAAACGGCGGCGAATGGTTCCAGGGCGTCGCCGGGTATTTCAAGTTCGCGCTCCGGGTCCCGGCGGTCGAGAGGGACGTCCGGGGCGAAATGGCGAGGCTGAAGAGCGAACTCGCCAAGGCCCGGTCCGAGATGGCCAAATTCGTTGCAAAGCTGTCGAATCCCTCCTTCGTTGAAAAGGCCCCAAAAGAGGTCGTCGAGAAAAATCGCCGGCTCCGTGACGAATTCGAACGGAAGGTCGGTGAAATGGAGCGCGCCATAGCGCAGATCGAACATTGACAGCAGCTGTTTTGATTCATAGAATCTCAGTAGCCTTAGGAGGTTGTCGATGGATAGACGGGAACGCGGTGAAGGCAGGTTGGCTCTTCTCCTCATGGTCATCATCGTGGCGGCGATCATCTTCGTGCTCGTCAAGGCCGTCCCACCACGCGTCAATGCATACCAGTTCAAGGATTTCATGACGCAGTACTCCCGAGAGGACTGTTGGAACAGGAGTCACGACCAGATGGTCAAGGACCTTCTGGACAAGGCCAAGGAACTGAACCTGCCGATCACTTCCAAGGATATCAAGGTAAGCCGGCAAGGCGCGTACATTAACATGGAGGCTCACTTTGATGTGCCCGTCGATCTCAAGGTTTACCGTTGGGTTATGCATTACGATTTCAAACAGACCGCCGAGCACTATTGAGGCGGAACCTCACACATCTGCCTAAAATCGAGTTGCACATCCACCTGGAGGGGAGCATTTCCCCCGCCGAGGCGTCGACGCTCGCCTTTAGGAAGGACAGGAATACCGATCCGAAAGAGATACGACAGCTTTACAGGCACGCTTCTTTTCAGGACTTCCTTTCGCACTTCGGACAGCTCGTGGGCCTGCTCAGAGAGCCGGACGACCTCCTATGGCTTTTTGACCGCGTGGTTCTGAGACTGAAGCGTCAAGGCGTTATTTATGCCGAAATAAGGGTCTCTCCCACGGTGTGGGAACGCCATGGGCTGCCGCCGGAGGCGTGCCTCAGGCGGTTAGCGGAAAGGACCGCCTCTGCTCCCATAGCCTGCCGCCTCATCGTGGACGGGGTGCGTCAGTGGGATCGCGCGATGCTGGAACGAGACCTGGAGCTGGCACTCGCCCTTCGGGGCAAGGGGGTTGTTGCGTTCGGCCTGGGGGGCGATGAAGCCTCTGCGCCGGCGTGCATCTTTCGCGACTTCGCCGGGGCGTGCCGCGAGGTCGGCTTTCCAGTCATCCCTCATGCAGGCGAAACCCTCGGCCCTGAAGAGGTGATGTCCGCGCTGGAAGTGTTTACCCCGCCAAGGCTGGGGCACGGAATTGCCGCAGCCAGGGATCCCAGGGTCCTCGACGAGGTCGTTGCGCGCCGTGTTCACCTGGAGGTGTGCCCTACCAGCAATCGCAAGACCGGTGCCGTCGGGAGAAGGGAAGAACATCCCCTGAAGGCCCTGTGGGCGGCGGGAAGCCACCTTTCCCTGGGGACCGACGACCCCGCGCTCTTTGGCACGACCCTCTGTCGTGAGCTGTCCTGGGCCGTCAGGCGCGGATGGTGGACCATGAAAGACGTTGCCGCGAGCCAGACTTATGCAGCGCAGGCCTCACTGCTGCCTGACGGGCAGAAGCGGGACCTCGTGCAGAGGGTGTCCTGAAAGCCCTGAAAAGCCTTCAAATCCTCCGCCCGCCTTGTTAAAGGAAGCATCCCGCAATACAATTGCAGGAAGGAGGCGGTCCATGCTGGACCTCACGCTGACGGAAGATGAACTCTGGGCGGAGTTACCGGGGCTTCCTGTTTCCGAACTGCCTTCCCTGGTGACTCACCCCGCGACCAGGGAAAGACACATCGTCAAGGTGCTGGAGCGGGCGGACCTGCCCGAGAATTTTTTGAACAGCGTGGCGCACAGCAAATGGGCGCGGTCATTGCGCGTACAGTTCAGCCTGGTGAACCATCCGAGCACGCCTGTCGGCGAGGCCATGAATCTGGTGAAGTTCCTTTTCTGGCGGGATTTGAACCTCACCATACAGAATTTCAAGGTGAGCACGGAGGTGCGCCATCAGGCAGAGGCCGTGCTGCTTCAGCGTCTGCCCGCAATGGCTACGGGTGAGAAAATAACGCTGGGACGCCTGGCGGCCGGACGGGTGCTCAAGGCGATGAGGAAGGAAAAAGATCCCCAGGTGATCAGGGCGCTGCTAAAGAATTCGAGACTGGTGGAGGAAGACGTGCTTTTTCTCATAAACCAGCCCCGAACGCCGTCGCCTGTGCTCGGGGCCGTGGCCAGGGACCCGAAGTGGTCTCCCAGGGTAGACGTAAGAATAGGGCTGATAAGGAATGCGAGAACGCCGCTTGCCGCTGTCATTCCATTTATCGGCTCTCTTAACATGAATCACGTCAGGAATCTCGCGACGGATCCAAAAGTGCCTCAGGCACTCAGGCGGATGCTCCAAACCCGGCTTGGGAGGTCCTCATGACGGAGGAGATGGCAAAAGCGCTGGGGGAGGACCTGACCGATCGGCGAAGGGCTGCGGGGGTCACGCTCGAAGACATGTGCAGGGACACGAAGATACGCCGGCCGATTCTCGAGGCGATCGAAAACGGCCGCTTCGAAGAGCTGCCACCGGACGTGTTTGTCGTGGGGTTTATCAAGGCCTACAGCCGGAGGCTCGAGATCGATCCCGAACCCTTTATCACCCGTTTTATGAAACTAAAGCAGGCCGAACCGGAGCCCGTACGGGAAGGCGGCCGGAGTTCGGCGAATCAGGGGCGAAACAGCGCCTGGTGGATGGTCTGGGCGATCATACTTGTGCTGCTTGCGGCCCTGGTCGCAGGGGCCCTCTGGTGGATGGAGCTTCCTCCCTTTGATTCGCACCTGGAAATTCAGAACCCACCGGTCCCCGGGCGTGAACAGAAGGCTTTTCCTGCGGTTCCGGATGAATCCATGACTGATTCAGGACCCCGCGAGCCGAGGCAGGCGAACAGAAACCTGGAGGCCGTCAATGCTCCATCTTCAGCTCTTTCTGGGCCTCCGGTGGGGCCACCGCCGGCGCGGGGATCCTCCGCGGTTGCGTCCGCGGACCGGGCAGGGGAGGACGATCTGGTCATCACATGCTTGCGACCTTGCTGGCTTGGACTCTGGGCGGACGGCGAACGAAAGGTCTACCGCCTGCTGTCCCCGGGAGAGAGGCTCTCTTTTGACGGAAAGGAGTTCAAGGCCGACATCGGCAATGCCGCCGGCCTGGAGATCGTGTTCAAGGGCAGGATCGTCAAATTGCCGACGGGCGAGGGACGGGTCATCAAGGACTTCCTGATTCCGAGGCCACGAACGGAAGAGAGCGGGCAGTGAGCCACCCGATCGTCGAACGCATTTTAAGCGGCCAGGTACCGGATCAGGTGAGAAAGGCAGCGGCCAGGGGGGCGCTGCCGATCCCGCGGGAGGATCTGATCGAAGCCTGGATCTTGTTGCGGACGGATCCGGACGACGAGGTCCGTCTTGCCTGCAAGGAGAGCCTGGCGGAGGTCACCGAGCAGGAGTGGACGGAGGTCCTGCCCGATCACCCCTTCGATCCTCGGGTGTTGGACTTTGCGATTAGAATCCTCGGAAAGAACAACAGAATCCGAGATGCTGCCCTCAAGAACAGCAAGGCTTCGAATGAAACGCTCGAATGGTACGCGCAGCATGCGAAGGATGAAGGCGTGGACATGCTGCTGGACAATCAAATACGCCTCATCGAGTCGCCTTCCATCGTCGTTGCGCTCCTTGCAAACCCATCCCTCTCCCCGAACCAGGTGAGGCGCATATTCGACCTGGCGGAGCAGTTCTTCAGGGACAATCCGGAAATTCCTTCTCTGCTGGAGCTACGATTCGGATTGAAGCTGGGTCTTGCAGGCGGAGAGCTTAAAAGGCCGGTCGGTGAAGAAGAAGAGGAGGAAGCCACAGAAGCACCGGCCACGGCTTTAGAAGAAGCCGCCAGCAAACTCTCCGCGGAACTTCTGGAACTCGCCACGGCTGAAGGACCACTTCCGCCGGAGAGTTTCAGAAGCCTGTACCAGCAAATCCTCCAGATGCCTGTTCCGGCGAAGATGGAGCTTGCGCTCAAGGGGAACAAGGAAGCCCGTTCAGTGCTGATCCGTGACAATAACAAGGTCGTTCAGGAATCGGTCCTGGATTCTCCAAAGCTGACGGACGGTGAGGTGGAGGCTTTCGCGAGGATGAGGAATCTTCCGCCCGATCTCTTCAGGAAAATGGTGCGCAATGCAGATTGGATGAAAAGGTACGCCGTAATCAAGGGACTGATTTTCAATCCGAAAGTGCCGCCGGGACTGGCGCTTCCTTTGATCTCCAGGCTGATGGATCTCGATCTCAAACTGCTGGTTAAGGACAAGAACGTCCGCGATGTCGTCCGGCGCGAAGCGAAAAAGCTGCACGAGGTCCGTCACAACAAGAAGACCGTATCTTATAGGAAATAGCCCCCGGGAAGCAGGTCGGTTATGATGTTTCATGGATTCTCCCGGTTTCGGCCGCCACGGGAAGGGCGAACGCCCGGGGAGTTGTCGCCCATAAGGGCGCAGTGCGGGCATAAGCTTGCATCCGCCTCGCCCTTGGGCTAATCTAGGAAGCCATGGAGAACGGACAGAATTTCTATGAGCTCCTGGGGCTGGAGCCCCAGGCAAGCCAAGCAGAGATTTCCAAAGCGTTCAGAGCGCTGGTGCGGGAATACCACCCTGACCGCTTTGAGGAGAAGACGCGAAAGGCCGAGGCGGAGACGGTCCTCAAGGATATTACGGAGGCCTACAATACGTTGAGACGGCCGTACCTCCGTGCAAAGTACGACCAGTCCCTCTCGACGGGCGAATCAAAGACCGCACAAAAGTCGATTCCGGAACAGGTAAGGGAGCTTCTGCCACAAGGCAAGAGCCGTCTTCGCTCCGGCGACCTGGGAGGCGCGCTTGCGGTCTTCGACCACATTCTGCGGTTGGATCCCGAAAACGTCGAGTCCATGTTCAACGCAGGCATGATCAGGATGAAGTTCCCCAAATGGCGGGCGGAAGGCGGGGCGCAGGTGGAAGAAGCCATCGAGAGAGATCCATTCACGGCTTCGTACGTTATACAATATGCCACATTTCTCATCGAGAACGGTCAGGCCCTGAGGGCCCAGAGGTTGCTGGAGAATGCGTTGCCTTCTCATCCGAAAGACGAAAAGATCGCATCGCTTCTGGACAAGGTCCGCGGGGGCAAATCCTCCGGATTTTCGTTTTTTGGAAAGAAGCCATGAGTCGGTTCGAATCCTTCGGCCTCAGCGACGTGGGAAAGAAACGCGTAAACAACGAAGATGCTTTTGCCATTCGCACGGAGAAGAACCTGTATATCGTTGCGGATGGGATGGGTGGGCATTCCTCCGGCGAGGTGGCCGCGCAGCTCGCCGTCAAGGAAATCATCGCTTTTTTCGATACGAACTCTCTTTCGGAAGACGCGACATGGCCGTATGAATATGACGAAAGCCTGTCATTCGACGGCAACAGGCTGAGGACCGCAATAGCCGCGGCAAATGACCGGATTCAGGCATACGCGGCCGATCACCCCGAGTCGAGGGGGATGGGCACTACCGTTGTCGCAGCTCTGCGCAATGGCGAGAAGGTCGTCATCTCGCACGTTGGCGACAGCCGTGCGTACCTCTTGGATGATTCCGAACTGCATGTCTTGACCATGGACCACTCCTGGGTGGGGGAGCAGGTCCGGCAGGGCTTCCTTACCGAAAGTGAGGCCGAACAGCATCCTTTCCGGAATGTCATTACGAAAGCCCTCGGCACGAGAGAACATGCCAAGGGGGATGTGGCGGAAATCGCCATGCCGACGGGAAGCCGCCTGCTCCTGTGCACCGACGGGCTCAACAGCATGGTCAGGGATGAAGACATCAGGGACGTCCTTGCAGATACCGCCGGGTTGGAAGATGCGTGTAGGAAGCTGATTGCCCTCGCGAACGACAGGGGCGGGGAGGATAACGTCACCGTCGTACTGATCGAACGCGTTGAGTAGGCCGCGACCAGCCGGGGCCTGAAAGCCGAATAGAACCGGGAGACTCGCAACACCAAGAAAAAGTGAGTCGGACGGGTCTTTGCCCCTTCCACCGTCACGGCCGTTGCAGGATACAGCTGCAACGGCGTCGCGCTGGGCCATCATGGAACACGCGAAGGAGGCTGCCGGGGAGCGCCGTATTGACAGAAAGGCCCGGAAAATCTAGAATACCGCTGGGCCGAAGTGGCGGAACCGGTAGACGCAGCGGACTCAAAATCCGCCGGCCGCAAGGCTGTGGGGGTTCGAGTCCCCCCTTCGGCACCACCTAAAATCCGCCCCTGCGGGACGGATTTTACATGTACATGCCGCCGTTGACAGACAGCGTCTGGCCCGTGATGTAGGCTGCATCCTCGCTGACCAGGAAGGCGACGGCCCTGGCGATGTCCTCAGGTAAGCCGAAGCGTTTCATGGGGATGATGGACGCCATCTGGTCCTTCTGCTTGTCGTCCAGCTTATCCGTCATGGCCGTAACGATGAAACCGGGCGCCACCGCATTGCACGTGACGTTCCGGGATGCGAGCTCCCGGGCGATGACTTTGGTGAGGCCGATAAGGCCTGCCTTGCTGGCCACGTAGTTGGCCTGGCCTGCGTTCCCCATGAGTCCGACGACTGAGGCGATGTTCACGATACGCCCGAAGCGCTGGGACATCATTGGGCGCATGGCGAACTGCGTGAGATGAAATGCGCCTGTGAGGTTTATGGAAAGGACAGCTTCCCAGTCCTCGGGCTTCATGCGCATGAGCAGGCTGTCTCGCGTGATCCCCGCGTTGTTGACCAGGAAGTCCAGCCTCTCGGAACGCTTCAGGACGGCATCGACAGAAGCTTCACAGGAAGCCCTGTCGGAGACGTTGAGCTGGAGTGGTTCGACCTTCAGCCCTTTGGCCTTCAGTACTTCGGCGGTCTTGCCCATGCCTTCGGCATTAAGATCGGCACCGTATACGAGGGCGCCCTCCGATGCGATCCGTTCGGCTATTGCAAGGCCGATGCCCTGCGCTGCGCCGCTGACGAGTGCAATTTTGTTATCGAATCGTCCCATCCTCGTTCTCCCTTACTTAGAAAGCTCGTTGAGAGTCTGTTCAAGACTGGCCGGGTCTTCGACGTTCAAGAGCGTCCAGTCGCGGCTTACCCTCTTTGCAAGGCCCGTAAGCACCTTCCCCGGGCCGACTTCCACGATCGTGTCGATCCCCTCGGACTGCATGAGGAGGAGGCTGTCCCTCCATCGGACGGGGGAGTCGACCTGGGCAATCAGCTTGCGGCGGGCGTCCTCTCCGGTCCGGGTGGGAAGGGCGTCGACGTTGGAGATGACAGGCCAGCGTGGAGAGAGGATGGGAAGGGCTTCGAGAACGGGCGCGAGACGCTCGCGGGCGGGGGCCATGAGCGGACAGTGAAACGGCGCGGATACGGGCAACAGGACGGCTCTCTTGCACCCGCGTTCTTTGGCGAGGGCGATCGCTCGCTCCACAGCGGTTTTGTGCCCGGCTATGACCACTTGCCCGGGGGCATTGTCGTTCGCCGGGATGACGATCTCTCCCTCGGCAGCCCGGGCGCAGGCCTCGGCGACCGCATCGGGCTCGATACCCATGAGCGCGGCCATGGCGCCTACGCCCACTGGAACTGCATCCTGCATGAACAAGCCCCGCTTGCGCACCGTGGTGACCGCATCTGAGAGGCTCAGGCTGCCCGAAGCGACGAGCGCACTGTACTCACCCAAGGAATGCCCCGCGAGGAATGCGGGGTCGAACTCAGGGAGAGATCGGTGGAAAACGGACCACGCCGCCAGAGAAACGGTCAGAACACCAGGCTGGGTATTTTCGGTGAGATTAAGCCTGTCCGCGGGTCCGTCCCAGAGGATGCCCGTGAGAGCCTCTCCGAGGGCTTCGTCGGCTTCGCTGAAGGCGGCGCGTGCTTCGGGAAACGCTTCCGAGAGTGCTTTTCCCATACCCACGTACTGAGAAGCCTGACCGGGAAAAAGTATGGCACATTTCATGGACTACCCCACTGTCGATGCGGTCAAGTGGAATGCGCCGGCGGTTCACCCCGCGCGGGGAGAAGGGTTACCAGCGGACGAGCGCCGAACCCCAGGTCAAGCCTGCGCCGAAGGCGGCGAAGAGGAGTATTTCGTTCGGCTGGACCTTGCCGGATCGCACGAGCTCATCAAGCGCTATGGGAATGGAAGCGGCCGACGTATTGCCGATGCGGTCTATGTTCAGGTAGATGCTCTCGGGGGGCCAGCCTAGGCGGCCCGCAACGGCATTGATGATCCTGAGATTGGCCTGATGGGGCACGAACCACCGGACGTCCGAAGGCTTGAGAGAGGCCTGTTCGATGGCTTCTCTGCAAACTGCTTCAAGCGAGCGGACGGCGATTTTGAAGGTCTCGTTGCCCCGCATTTTGATGGTGTGGAGGTTGTGATCGATCATCTCGTGGCTGACGGGGATGCGGCTGCCGCCTCCCGGAAGGGTGATGAAATCGGCCATGGATCCATCCGCGTGTATGGCGGAGGAGAGCACTCCGCGCCCGTTTTCTTCGGCGGAAAGGATCACGGCGCCCGCGCCGTCGGCAAATAGTACGCACGTGGCTCTGTCTTTCCAGTCCACGTACTTGGAAAGAAGCTCTCCGCCGATGACAAGGGCATGCTTGACCGATCCCATGCGGATGAAATTGTCGGCTACAGTCAGCGCGTAGATGAATCCCGAGCAGCCCGCCTGCATATCGAAGGCGGCGGCGTTGGGCGCCTTGATCGCATCCTGGACGAAGCAGGCGGTGGATGGAATGGGCTGGTCGGGGGTGACCGTCGCGATGACGATGAGCCCCAGATCCTCGCCCGTTATGCCCGCCATGTCCATCGCTTTGCGCGCGGCGTCTGCGGCGAAGAGGGACAGATATTCGTTTTCGGCGGAAATGCGGCGCTCGCGAATCCCCGTTCGGGTGGTGATCCACTCGTCCGATGTGTCGACCATCTTCTCCAGGTCGAGGTTGGTCAGAATGCGGGAGGGCAGGGAGTGTCCGGTCCCGCTAATTCGCGATCGAATTCTTTCCATTAGGAGCATCCTTCATGCGCGTTTGTATCTGCTCGATGATACGCTGGTTGAGTCCTGCCAGGCAGAAGTCGCGCGCGAGTCTGAGTGCGTTCATGATGGCTTTGGGCTGGGAACGGCCATGGCAGATGATGGTGACCGCCTTGACGCCGAGCAGCAGGGCGCCGCCGTATTCGGCATAGTCCATCTTGGCCTTGAGCTTTTTGTAGACGTGGGCCGAGAGGATGTATCCGATCTTCGCGAGAAGGCTCTCCCTGAACCCCTGCTTGAGCGTCTGTGATATGTACTCGTAGACCGACTCGCCGGTTTTCAGGACCACGTTGCCGGTAAAGCCGTCCGTCACTATGACGTCGGCTTCGCCAGAGAAAACGCCGTGGCCTTCCACGTTACCTATGAAACTCACATCGGCGGTTCTGAGTAACTTGAAAACCTCCTTTGTGAGCTCGTTACCCTTTATGTCCTCCTCGCCGATGGACAGGAGCCCCACGTTGGGATGAGCGATTCCCGTGAGCTGGGAGGCGAAGATGCTGCCCATGATGGCAAATTGGCAGAGTTGCGAGGGCTTGCAATCGCTGTTCGCGCCCACGTCGAGCAGGAGGGTCACGCCCTTCGGGTGGGGAATCCAGGTCGCGAGGGCAGGGCGCTCCACGACATCGATGCCGCCTATGACGAGCTTGGCGGCGGCCATGACCGCGCCCGTGTTGCCGGCAGAAACGAACCCCTGCGCTTCGCCGGCTCTTACGAGATCGGCCGCGATTCGGAGGGAACTCTGCCGCTTCTTGCGAATCGGGGTCATGGGCGGATCATCCATGGTCACGACCTCGTCGGCATGGACCACGGTTATCCCTTCACCTGATGCTTTTAGACGGGCGAGTTCCTTTTTTAGCCTGGCTTCGTCCCCGACGAGTATCGTGTTTACGCCGAACCTGCGATAGGCCTCGACGGCACCCACGACCTCGGGCAACGGCGCCCTGTCTCCACCCATCGCGTCGAGGGCGATGCGGATGCTCATGGGCGACTCAGACCTCTTCTACTTCCAGAACCTGCTTGCCATCATAGAAGCCACATGATTCGCAGATGGCGTGCGGCTGCTTGGGTTCGTGGCACTGGGGGCATTCAACGACGTTGGGGATCGAAAGAGCGTCGCCCGTTCGACGTTTGTCCCTGCGGGCTTTTGAGTGGCGGCGTCTTGGGTTAGGCATCGTACGTTCTCCTATTGAGCATGTTTGAACTGCGACAGGGCGCCCCACCTCGGATCGGCGTCGGGGGGACAGGCGCAGGGTCCATCGTTCAGGTTTGCTCCACACCGTGAGCAGAGCCCTTGACAGTCTTCGCGACAAAGAATTTTCTCCGGCACCTCCAGATACATCTGCTGGATGATCAGATTTTCCAGCATCAAGGTGTCATCGTCGTAGTATACGATCTCCGTCGATTCGGGCGACACTTCCATTTCGATGTCTCCCGGAGCCTCGGATGCGGGCTGGTACTCCAGATCGAAGCGGGCCTCCCCGGAGAAGACTACATCGCGAAGGCATCGCGCGCAAAGGGCCGTGGCCTCGTAATGAAAGTGGCCCTCCAGCCGGTGCCCCGTCTTCAGCGGAGTGACCTGAAGGGTCAACTCCAGGGGCGCTACGCTTGCATCATAGTGATAGCCCAGATCCAGTTTCAGAGCGGGGAGGGATTCAATCAGCTCAACGGGCCTTACGACCTCCCCAAACCGTATCCACATCGTCTCATCTCCCAACGACGCGTAACCCCGTGATGCTAGCAGATTTAGGCCTTTTCGTCAAGCCAAACGCAGGCAGAATGTCTATTTCACGGGTATTTTGCAGGCCGCCGGCGGCCCGGTCGAGCAACCCCCTAGGAAAGGGGGATACCCTCATTCCTGTTCCGATGAACGCGTTCCCGCCGGATCGGATTCTGCCGCCGGTCTCGGAAATGAGACGAAGACGGGCGCAGGGGACCGTGAGCATGGCTTCGGGCTCCATCAAATCTTTCGTCACCGCACCACTTCCTGTAGACTGAAGCAGGAGGTGTTATGCCGATTAGAGAGGAAGCTTTTCCCTTCGCCGGTCCTCTTGCCGTGCTCGCGGGGATTCTGGGCGCCTTCGGGTTTTATGCCTGGGCCGCCTTTTTTTTGTTCGCGGCCCTGTGCGTATGTGCGTTTTTCAGGGACCCCGAACGGCGGGCTCCCGATGACCCGAACCTCCTCGTCTCGCCTGCGGACGGCCGCATCGTGGCCGTTTCCGTGGATGGAGCCAACACAAGAATCAGCGTCTTCATGTCGGTCTTCAACGTCCACGTCAACCGTGCCCCGTCGGATGGGTCGGTCACGAGCACGGTTTATAATCCGGGCAAGTTCATGGCCGCCTGGAGCGAAAAGGCTTCCCTGGACAACGAGCAGATCCGAATAGCCTTCGAAACCCCCAGAGGCGCGATGGACGTGGTCATGATCGCGGGTCTTATCGCAAGGCGGATCGTCTGCTGGGCGAGTCCGGACGCGCGGTTTCAGCGAGGAGAGAGGATTGGGCTCATAAGGTTCGGATCGAGGGTCGATCTTTATCTGCCCACTGCCCGAATCGAACCTATCGTGAGGATAGGGGACAGGGTGAAGGCCGGCGAGACGGCCGTCGCCGCATGGAAGGATCGATAATGCCCCGCAGGACCCTGCGAAGAATAAAGAAGACTGGCCGGCGCGTTCCCTTCAGGAAGGGCGTGGCCATTCTTCCCTCCCTGTTCACCGTGGCGAACATGTTCTTCGGCTACTACGCCATCATCCTGAGCACCAAGGGAAGGTTCAAGCTCGCGGTATCCATGGTGATTATCGCGGGCATCCTGGACAGCCTGGACGGGCGCATCGCCCGGATGACCAACACGACGAGCGATTTTGGAAAAGAGCTGGATTCCCTGTCCGATTTCCTGTCCTTCGGGCTGGCGCCCGCCCTCATACTCTACAACTGGGGTTTCAAAGACCTGGGACGTTCGGGATGGCTTCTTGCCTTTCTTCTTCCCGTCGCCGGTGCCATGAGGCTCGCCAGGTTCAACGTCCAGGTGGCGCACGTCGACAAGAAGTACTTCGTGGGGCTACCGATTCCGGCGGCCGCCGCGGCCGCCGTTCTACCTCTGTACTACCTGCCCGCCGGTTTGCCGCCCGCGCTGAAAGCCGGGGCCCTGATCTATGTCGTTTCGCTTGCCTGGCTCATGGTCAGCCGCATCAAGTTCCGGTCGTTCAAGGAACTCGATCTGCGTGCCAGGCGGTCGTCCATGCTCATCTTCCTGGTCGCCCTCGTCCTGATTCTCATCGCGTGGGATCCGCCGGCGGTCCTCCTGGGGATAGCGGTCACCTATGCGGCCTCCGGTCCCGTCGGATGGGTCTTGTCGCGTTACGGCCGCCGCAGAATGGGTCCGCGAGAGGGGGAGGAAGAGGAGATTCAGCCGGAAGGAAAGCCAGAAAATGATTGAAGCGGGAAGCTCCATCGCAATCGTCGGCTCAAGGACACTGGAAGCCAAGGAACTCCATAAGAAGCTCGTCGAGATGGGCGTGGCAAAGAACCAGCTGATGATGTTCGGGAACAAGGTCGGCCCTTGGCAGATATCCATTGAAGACGACGCGGCTGATATTTTTCTGCCGCTGGAGAAGAGCTATCTGGATCAGGCTAAGGTCGTATTCTTATGCGATCTTGCCCGGGAATCGCGTGAGGCCGTTGTCGAGTGGGTGCGGGACAACGGGGCCCTGCTGGTTGACCTGAGCGCGAATATGGATCGGGAATCCGGATGGTCCGACCCGCTTCTGCCCCGCGAACAGCTGAGAAACTACGGCCTGGAGTACATTCTGCCTGAACCCGAGGCGCTCTATCTCGCTTACCTCCTGAAGGCGATTCCCAGGGAAAGCCTGGCTTCCGTGGATTGCCACATCTTCATTCCGGCCTCTCAGCGGGGGGAGGCCGGCATTCAAGAGCTCTACAACCAGTCGATCAACTTGATTAACTTCAAGGACATCCCCAAGGATATCTTCGGACGCCAGGTGGCTTTCAACCTCGTACCCGTCCAGGAAACCGGTGAGGGCGCGTCTTTTGCGAAGCAGGTCAGACGGTTTTCAGGGATGGAAATGCGCGTGACACGCGTTGCGGTTCTGACGCCCGTCTTCCACAGCATGACCCTGTCGGCCATGATCCAAGTGACCGATGCCCTGGAGGCCGAACAGGCCTTGCGAAGGCTTATCGAGCCCGCCGGGATTTTCCGACTCGTCGGAGATGAGGCCTGGCCCGCCCCGACGGAGGCCGTGGCGCTGGACACACCGGTTGTGGGGGTTCGTGCGCTATCGGAGACGGTCCTATGGCTGTGGTTGACCTACGACAATATCTGGTCGGGCAAGGTAGGACTTGCGGCCAGGATATTCGAGCAGGTGAGGGAAGACGCTTGAGGGGTTGTGCCTGCGGCGGCGCAGGCACGCATTCCGGACGGTAATACAGAGAAAAATGCAGGCGCACCGGGACAGACGGGAACGCTTCAGGAATGAGTATCCTCCAGAAGGTTCAATTCAGGCTCGTATTCTCCGGCGTAGGCCTCTGGGTAAAGATTAAAGACGGTAACACACTCTTTGCTGCAGAGCAGCACGGTCTTTTCAGCATAGCTGATCTCAAAATGCTCGGTTTCCGGAGAAATCCGGGTTCCACAGATCGGACATTTCCCATCCATAAAGTCAGCCATATTAGCTACACCCCCAACGTGAACCATACAATTTGCATGCCAGCGTTGCAGGGAGTCTGAAACACAATGGCAACATAGGCTGGAGGTGTGGAAGAACGTGCGGCTGCCGGCGAGTGGGGCTCTTGTGGGCGCAATGCGTTACTATGAGTAACACGTATTCACCCTGAAAATGTCCAATATCGTTGCGCGGATCTGTGAGCCGGCCGTATGCGTGCGCGCCGAATAAAAGACCGCCCCCGGTCCGTCACGAACCGGAGGCGGTGCCGTATGCCAGGTGAAGGAATATTAGAGATTGACCGAACGCGGCGCGCCGCTGCAAGGCGCCGGGCGCCGGCCGTGGTGCTGTCGGCAAAGCGAGGGTTTCGCCCCTATAACTTCTTCACCTTTTCAACCGTCAATCCGGTCAGACCGGACTTCCGGGCGACGGGACCAGTGATCTCGACCTGATCCGCGGCGTAGTTTTTGGCCTCGTTGAAGGGCTTGTAGTCCTGGTGGTCGGCCAGCAGGAGATAGACCTTGCCGTCCTTCGTGATCAGGCCCATGGGCTGACCGCCCTTCAAACACATCAGGGCGCACTGCTGGTGCTTCTTTCCGCGGGCCCCGTGGTCGAGGTAGCAGGCCAGGTCGAGAACCTCGCCCTGCACGGTTATGACCTTGCCCTTGTCCTGAGTTTTGCCGGCGGCGAACGCGGTAATGGCCAGGCCGAGCATGCACACGGCGAGAATAGACACTATCGCGCTTTTGAACGAAACAGACTTCATCGGTTCCTCCTGTTCTCCAAGATAGGTAGAACAGGCCGCGAGGCCGCTTATTTCAAACGGACAATCGGTCTGCAGCGCGCGGGGGGTTATCCGCCGGAGCGGCCGCTGGACCGGATGGGACTGCGGTTGGACCTCAACCAGCTTACGTAAGCCCACAGATCGTCCACGTCCTTCTTGCTCAGGACCTCCTTGAAGGCCGGCATGTGGAGGTTGGCGCGGTCGAGAAAAAACGAGGCGGCCCGGTTTTCGGAAAAGCGCTTCGAGCGGCCGTCGAGCACCCACTGGTCGAATTCTTGCCTGTTCCTCACAAGGTGCGGGAAGACGGGGCCTGTCCAGCCAGGCACGGACTCGGTAAAAGACCGGGGATTGGGGCGTCCGCCCGATCCGCCGACGCCGTGGCAGGACTCGCATCCGTACTTCCGGGAGAGCGTGAAGCCGTCGGCGACGGGGCCGCCGTCGGGGACCAGATATCCGTCGGCGGCGATGACGAAGAGCGCCAGCTCGTGAATCTGCTCGCGGCTGAGGCGGCCCTTGAAGGCGGGCATATGAAAGAGCTGCTTGGCGTGGTAGGGCTCGGCCCCCGATTTCGACGGCGCCTTGGGGCGTCCGTAGGTGATGAAGTTCTCGACCTGATCGGGGGACTTCACGTACATCATCAGGTTCCCGCGGAAGAACGAGGGCACGGATTGCCACTGGTTTCCGGGGTTGGCGTGCTGGTCCCTTCCCAGGGGTGCGTGGCAAGAAAAGCAGCCTTCCTCGGCCGCAAGGCGGGCTCCGCTGCGAACCGGGTTCGCGGTCCGTAGAGACCAATACCATCCCGGTATCCAGCGGACGCCGGCGGCCAGGGCGAAGCCGGCGAGCGCGCCGGCGATCCAGAACCATTTCTTCCTCATACCCCGATATCCATCTCTATACGTCCGCCTTGCGAAGGCGGAGGGCGTTGCTGATCACCGAGACGGAGCTGAAGCTCATGGCCGCGCTGGCGATGACGGGGCTCAGCAGCAGGCCGAAGAAGGGATAGAGGATGCCCGCCGCGATCGGGATGCCGATCGTGTTGTAGACGAAGGCGAAAAACAGATTCTGCTTGATGTTGGCCATGGTTTTCCTGCTGAGCGTGTAGGCCTGCGCGATACCTCGCAGATCGCCTTTGAGGAGCGTGATGCCGGCGCTCTCCATGGCCACGTCGGTCCCGGAACCCATTGCGATGCCGACCTGCGCCTGTGCCAGCGCAGGCGCGTCGTTGACGCCGTCTCCCGCCATGGCCACGAAGCGTCCCTCGTCCTGAAGGCGTTTGACGACCGCGCTCTTCTGGTCGGGGAGGACGTCGGCTTCGATCTCGCCGATGCCCAGTTCGCTTGCCACGGCCTGGGCGGTCACGCGGTTGTCGCCCGTCAGCATGACGATTCGGATGCCGTGCTCCTTCAAGGTCCGGACGGCCTCGGGCGTGGATTCCTTGACGGGGTCGGACACGGTTATGAGACCTGCGAGAGCGCCGTCCAGGGCGACGAACATGACCGTCTTGCCCTCCTTGCGGAGCGCTTCGGCCTTTTGAGAGAGCAGCCCTTCGCTCAGGTTCAGGGCTTCCAGCAGGCGGGCGTTGCCGAGGGCCACCTCCCGTCCGTGCACGTTACCTCTGACGCCCTTGCCCGTAAGAGATTCAAAACTCTCGACCGATGACAGCTCGGCCTTCCGGTCCCCGGCGCCCGCCACGATGGCGGCTGCGAGCGGATGCTCGCTGGCGCGCTCGAGGCTTGCGGCGAGGCCCAGGAGCTCCTTCGCGTCGATTCCTTCGACGGGAACCACATCAGTGAGCCGCGGCCTGCCTTCGGTCAGCGTGCCCGTCTTGTCCACTACGAGGGTGTCGACCTTCTGCAGGACCTCCAGGGATTCCGCGTTCTTGATGAGGATGCCCGCCTGGGCGCCGCGTCCCGTGCCCACCATGATGGACATGGGCGTGGCGAGTCCGAGTGCGCAGGGGCAGGCGATCATCAGGACCGCGACGGCGTTGACGAGGGCATAGGCCAGAGCCGGTTGCGGGCCGACCAGCGCCCAGATGATGAAGGTGATCACGGACGAGAGGATCACGGTGGGGACGAACCACGAAGCAGCCACGTCCGCGATGCGCTGGATGGGCGCGCGGCTCCGCTGGGCCTCGCTCACCATTTGGACGATCTGCGCGAGGAGCGTTTCGCTGCCGACGCGCTCGGCGCGCATGGTGAAGCTGCCGGTGGCGTTGACCGTGCCGCCCGTGACGGTGTCGTCCGGGGCTTTTTCCACCGGTATGGGTTCTCCCGTGACCATGGACTCGTCCACGGAGCTGGAGCCTTCCAGGACGACGCCGTCGACCGGCACCTTCTCGCCCGGCCGGACGCGAAGCGTGTCACCCGGCTGAACTTCGTCCAGGGGAACGTCCCTCTCGGTTCCGTCGTCCTCCACCTTCCTGGCGGTCTTGGGCGCGAGCCCCAGGAGCGCCTTGATGGCGCTGGAGGTGCGGCTGCGGGCCTTGAGCTCCATGACCTGGCCGAGGAGGACGAGGACGGTGATCATGGCCGCAGCGTCGAAGTAGGTGGCGATCTGTCCGCTGGCGTCGCGGAAGGTCGGAGGGAATATCTGGGGAAAGAGCAGGGCCACCACGCTGTACAGGTAGGAAACACCGACGCCCATGCCGATGAGC
>Ga0315540_10000669_pt1 | contig 19498 bp, 21 predicted proteins | sample SalMarSW160110MG_FD_203677 | JGI IMG/M metagenome (GOLD analysis project Ga0315540, IMG submission 203677) | Salt marsh sediment microbial communities from the Plum Island Ecosystem LTER, Massachusetts, United States - Salt Marsh Sediment SW1601-10 ...
GGCGGTCAATGACTTTGCGGCGAGCGGCTTTCGGTCACTGGGCGTCGCCCGGGCCGATCAGGAAGGCAAGTGGTTGCTTGTCGGCGTGCTGCCCTTGTTCGATCCGCCACGGGAAGATGCCAAGGCAACCATCGCGACCGCGCTGGCGATGGGCGTGAAGGTCAAGATGGTGACCGGCGATGCACTGGCCATCGCCAAGGAAACCGCCAAGAAACTGGACATGGGCGCAAATATCCTCGACGCCGCCGGCCTCGGCGACTCGAAGAAGCTGGAGACCGCGCAGGTGGCCGAGTCGATCGAGAAGGCCGACGGCTTCGCCCAGGTGTTCCCCGAACACAAATTCCACATCGTGGATGTCCTGCAAAAGCGCGGCCACATCGTCGGCATGACGGGCGACGGGGTCAACGACGCGCCCGCGCTCAAGAAGGCCGACTGCGGCATCGCCGTGTCCGGCGCTACCGACGCGGCACGCGCGGCAGCGGCCATCGTCCTGATGACACCCGGCCTGTCGGTGATCATCGACGCGATCAAGGAGAGCCGCAAGATCTTCCAGCGGATGAACAGCTACGCGATCTACCGCATCGCCGAGACGCTGCGCGTGCTGTTGTTCATGACGCTCTCGATCCTGGTCTTCAACTTCTATCCGGTGACGGCGGTAATGATCGTGATGCTCGCCTTGCTCAATGACGGCGCCATCCTGTCCATCGCCTATGACAACGTGCATTACAAGAACCAGCCCGAGGCCTGGAACATGCGCATGGTGCTGGGGATTTCCACCGCGCTGGGCATCGTCGGGGTCGTCGCCGCCTTCGGCCTGTTCTACCTCGGCGAGCGCGTCTTCCATCTCGACCGGCCGCACATCCAGACGCTGATGTACCTGAAGCTGTCCGTGGCCGGACACCTGACGATCTTCCTCACGCGCACGCGCGGCCCGTTCTGGTCCATCCGCCCCGCGCGGATTCTGTGGGGAGCCGTTCTCGGCACCCAGATCGTGGCGACGCTGATCGCGGTTTACGGCTTGTTCATGACACCGCTCGGCTGGGGTTGGGCCGGGTTCGTGTGGGGCTATGCGCTGCTCTGGTTCGTGGTGAATGACCGCATCAAACTGCTCGCGTATCGGATTTTTGATCCCGTCAAAGCGGGGGCCAAGCCTAGTTCCCAAGTCGAGGACAAACCCGAAGTTAAGCCCGAAGCCAAAACGGCGGCGAAGCCTGAAGCAAAGGGCAAAACAACTTCCGATCTGAAACCGCAGATCGCCACACGGGCGTATGAGCTCTATGAGGAGCAGGGCCGACGGGACGGTCGATCAGTTCAGGATTGGGAGAAGGCGGAGCAGGAGATTCGGAAAGCTGATGTCAAGGCCGAGCCTGAAGCAAAGGCAGCGGCCAAGCCCGAAGCCAAAGCCGAGGCCAAGCCCGAAGATAAAGCCAAGGCCCCGTCCGACTTGACGCCGCAACTCGTCAAGCGTGTCCATCAATTCTACGAGGACCTGGGGCGCAAAGACGTTCAGGCAGTTGAAGAATTCGAGAGGGCGCAGCGCGACAAACGGACAGATGAAGCAAAAACTGCTGCCAAGCCTGAAGGCAACGCGAAACCTAAGGAGGGCGCGTAATCTTGATTCCGCACTGGCTCCACCTCGTTTCCATTTTCGCTCTGGTTCTCGGCTTCGCCGCTGCCGGAGTGATCATGATTGACGAGATGCGCCATCCGCAACACATGTGGATCATGAACGTCGTCTGGCCGCTGGCGGCATTGTTTGGAACGGTGCTGACGATCTGGGCCTATTTCCGCTATGGACGGCTCGCAACCATGGAGGCGACCGTGAACATGAAAAGCGGGGGGCGCGAACCATCGGGCAAGAGCGTGACGTCATTTCCAGTGATGGCCGGAAAGGCCACGCTCCATTGCGGCAGCGGCTGCACACTCGGCGATATTTGCGCCGAGTGGCTGGCCTTCGCCTTCCCCTCAGTCGCCGTGTGGTTCGGTTGGCACTGGCTTTTCAGCGAGAAGATTTTCGCCGTCTGGGTGCTCGACTTTATCTTCGCTTTCGCGATTGGCATCGCGTTTCAATATTTTACGATCGTACCGATGCGCCATTTGAGGATGGCGGCGGGAATCAGGGCGGCGCTGAAGGCGGATGCGCTGTCGCTGACGGCATGGCAGATCGGGATGTATGGCTTCATGGCCTTCGCCAGCCTTTATTGTTTCCGGCACATATTCGGCGTCGGACTTGAAGTTCATAGCGTTGAGTTCTGGTTCATGATGCAGGTTGCGATGCTGTGCGGCTTTCTAACCAGCTACCCGGTTAACTGGTGGCTGCTCCGCTCTGGCATCAAAGAGATGATGTGAGGTTCATGAAGATGAAGATCGATACCACTGAATTTCGAGTGCCGGCGGGCAAAAAGGTCGACCTGAAAAGTTGGCCGACGGCAGCCAAACCCTTCTACAAGTCGAAGAAGCGGTACAAAAAGCTCCTGCAAGAACAGGTCGATGAGCTGAGCGCGCTGCAGCGCCTTCACTACGCGTCCAACCGTTATTCGATGCTGCTGATTTTTCAGGCGATGGACGCCGCCGGCAAGGACGGCGCCATCCGGCACGTCATGTCCGGCGTCAACCCGCAGGGCTGCCAGGTGTTCAGCTTCAAGCACCCGAGCGCCACCGAGCTGGAGCACGACTTTCTGTGGCGTACCACCCGCGCGTTGCCGGAACGCGGCCGCATCGGCATTTTCAACCGCTCCTATTACGAGGAAGTTCTGATCGTTCGGGTGCATCCGGAGATCCTGCGCACGCAGGGATTGCCGGACGCGCCGCTCGACGAGAGCGAAATTTGGAAGGAGCGCTATCGCTCCATCGTGGACCTGGAAGACCATCTCTACCGCAATGGAACGCGAATCATCAAGTTCTTCCTCCACCTTTCGAAGGAAGAGCAGCGAAAGCGATTCCTCGCGCGCATCGACGAGCCGGACAAGAACTGGAAGTTCAGCCTCGCCGACATTCACGAGCGGGGATACTGGGCGCAGTACATGACTGCGTATGAGAAATGTCTGAGCGCGACCAGCACCGATCACGCACCCTGGTACGTCGTTCCCGCGGACGACAAGGAAAACGCCCGCTTGATCGTTTCCCAGGTCATCCTCGATGCGTTCAATGAGCTCGAGATGGCCTATCCCAAGACCACTGCGAAACGCCGGCGGGAATTGAAGTCCATCCGCAAGCAGCTGGCGAAATGACGCCTGTATCGTGGCTTCTCGATCGGGCAAAAGGCAACTGACCATCGAAGCCGAGCTGGAGATTCTTCAGCGCCAATCATTCAGCTACTTCGTGCATGAGGCAAATCCCGCCAACGGACTGGTGAGCGACAAGACGGCGGCGGATTGGCCCGCCAGCATTGCCGCCACCGGCTTCGCCCTGGCGGCGTACCCGGTAGCGATTGAGCGCGGATTCATGTCGCGCGCCGCTGCGGTGGAGCGCACGCTGGCGACGCTGCGCTTTTTCCGGGAAAGTCCGCACGGCCCCGAACCCGATGCCACCGGCTATCGGGGCTTTTATTATCATTTTCTCGACATGCGGACCGGGCGGCGCGCCTGGCAATGCGAGCTGTCGACGGTAGACAGCGCATTCCTGCTGGCCGGCATGTTGACGGCGAGAGGCTATTTCGACGCGGAGACGGCCGACGAGCATGAGATCCGCACCCTCGCCGACGCGCTCTACCGCCGCGCCGATTGGCACTGGGCCCAAAACCAGGGTGCAACGCTGACGCACGGCTGGAAGCCCGAAAGCGGCTTCCTCCGGTATCGGTGGCAGGGTTACGACGAAGCGCTCCTGCTCTACATCCTTGCGCTCGGCTCCCCCGCCTATCCGTTGTCTGACGGCAGCTACGCCGCGTGGGGCTCAACCTATAGATGGGAACACCGTTACGGCTACGACTATCTCTACGCCGGATCGCTTTTCACGCACCAGCTGTCGCACCTCTGGATCGATTTTCGCGGCATCCGTGACGCGTTCATGCGCGACAAAGGCATCGATTACTTCGAGAACAGCCGCCGCGCCACCTACGTGCAGCAGCAATACGCGATCGACAATCCGCTCAAGTTCAAGGCTTACGGCCGCTGCTGCTGGGGGATCACCGCGAGCGATGGACCCGGGCCCGACACCATCACGGTAGACGGTGTAGAGCGGCAGTTCTATGGTTACCGGGCGCGCGGAGTGCCGGACGGGCCCGATGACGGTACCCTTGCGCCCTGGGCCGTCGCGGCGTCGTTGCCGTTTGCGCCCGAGATCGTGCTGCCCGCGCTCGACTACTGCATACACCAGGCGAAGTTGACCGAGCTGAACCCTTACGGCTTCAAGGCGTCCTTCAACCCGTCCCACCCGGGAGGATCCGGGAATCGACATGGTTGGTGGGTGTCACCCTGGCATTACGGTCTGAACCAGGGCCCGGTGATCTTGATGCTCGAAAACCATCGCAGCGGCTTGTTGTGGCGCTTGATGCGAGACTGCCCATACATCGTCAACGGCTTGCGGCGCGCCGGTTTCGCGGGAGGGTGGCTGTCGGAGCGAGGACTTGTACAGGAGGCGACCGACTCATGAGCAAGGCAGGCGACGGCAAGATCGGGTTGTGGGCGGTGGTCGCGATCGGCGTCGGCGGGATGGTCGGGGGCGGGATTTTTGCGGTGCTCGGCCTCGCCGTGCAACTGGCGCACGGCGGGACGCCGGTGGCCTTTGCGCTGGCGGGCGTGGTGGCGCTGCTGACGACGTATTCGTACGCGAAGCTTTCGGTCGCATATCCGAGCCGCGGCGGGACGGTCACGTTCCTGGACCGGGTTTTCGGGTCCGGTATGCTGACCGGCAGCCTGAACGTGCTGTTGTGGCTGAGTTACGTCGTGATGTTGTCGCTGTATGCGTTCGCATTCGGCAGTTACGGTGCGACGTTCCTGCCGCAGGCATGGCAGGCGATCGGCAAACACGCGTTGATCAGCCTCAGCGTGATCACGATTGCCGGGCTGAACCTGCTCAGCGCCGAGTGGATCGGCAAAGCGGAGAGCTGGATCGTGGGATTGAAAGTGGCGATCCTGCTGTTCTTCGTCGGCGCCGGCTTTGCCGGCATTCACGCTTCCCAGATCGCGCCAGGCTCCTGGTCGCCGCCGTTGCAGCTGGCGGCAGGCGGAATGATCATTTTCCTGGCTTACGAAGGGTTTGAGTTGATCGCCAATACCGCGCAGGATGTGCACGACCCTGCGCGGACGCTGCCGCGCGCGTACTACGCGGCAGTCGGGTTCGTGATCGCCCTGTACGTGCTGGTCGCGCTCGTCACGGTAGGCAATCTCTCGGTCGACAAGATCGTGGCCGCCAGGGATTACGCGCTGGCGGAAGCGGCCCGGCCGTTTCTCGGGCGGGCCGGCTTCACGCTGATCGCGGTCGCAGCGATGTTATCCACCGCTTCCGCGATCAACGCCACGCTCTACGGTGCGGCGCGTTTGAGTTACTGCATCGCGCGTGACGGCGAATTGCCGGCGACGCTGGAGCACAAAGTGTGGGGTGAGCCCATGGAAGGACTGTTCATCACCACCGGGCTGACGCTGCTGGTGGCCAACGCATTTGACCTGACGAGCATTGCGACGCTGGGCAGCGCCGGCTTTCTGCTGATCTTCGCCGCAGTGAACGCCGCCAACGCGCGCCACGCGGGTTATACCGGCAGCCGCGTCTGGATTTCGGTCTCGGGGGCCGTCGCGTGCCTCATTGCGTTGGGGGCGCTGATCTGGCAGACAAGCATGAGCGCGCCCGCAAAGTTGTGGGTACTGGCGGCGATGGTCGCGTCGGCGATGGCGATCGAGGGCGGCTACCGGCTGGCCAAGCGGGAGCTCCGATTGCATGATTAGCCGACCGATCCGAGACAAGGGCGTCTACCTCGAGCAGCAGCGCAAGGACAAGTTGATCCAGCACAAGCATTGCACCGACAAGTAGGGGCAAGATACGCCGGAGATTCGAGACTGGAAGCGGGAATGATCCATGCATCGGCTCAAACAAATCTGGAGTGATCTGCGCTCGAGCTTCTGGTTCCTACCGTCGCTGATGGTCGCGGTCAGCATTGTCTTGGCGGTCGTTCTAATCGAAACGGATTCCGCTGGGGGCGATCGCTGGCTGACCCAGTGGCCGCGCCTGTTCGGGGCCGGGCCGGAAGGCGCGCGCCAGATGTTGTCCACGCTCGCCGGTTCGATGATGACCGTTATGGGCATCACGTTCTCCATGACCCTGGTGGCTCTGGCGCTGGCATCGAGCCAATACACCTCGCGCATTCTGCGCAACTTCATGCGCAACCGCGTCACGCAGGTCACGTTCGGGATCTTCGCCGGCATTTTCGTTTATTGCCTGATCGTGTTGCGCACCATTCGCGGCGGCGTCGATGAAGCGCAGTTCGTGCCGGGCGTGGCGGTGTTCTTCGCGTTTGTCATGGCGCTCGGCGGCGTTGGCGTCCTCATTTACTTCATTCATCACATCGCGTCGTCGATCCAGGCCTCCAGCATCATCGCCTCGGTCGCCGACGAGACCATGGCGGCCGTTGATCGGATGTTTCCGGACAAGCTGGGACATCAATCCGATGAAGATGAGGACCAGGACCAGGTGCTCCGGTCTCTTAAGGAGAGTACCTGGCGCGCCTTGCCGGCGATGATGGACGGCTATATTCAGAACGTGGACGCCGATGGGCTCCTGCGCCTGGCGCGGGACAGGAAGTCCATCGTACGGATGGAATGCGGCGTCGGCGAGTTCGTCGTCCGAGATACCGCTTTGGCGTCGCTCGCGCTGCAAGAACCACCGGATCAAGAGGCGATCGCGGCCCTCAATGCGTCATACAGCATCAGCAACCACCGCACCGTGGGCCAGGATCCCGCCTTCGGCGTCAGACAGATCGTCGACATGGCATTGAAGGCACTTTCGCCCGGCGTCAACGACACCTCGACCGCCGTGATATGCGTGGATTACCTGACGGCGATTCTTGCGCGGCTGGCTCCCCGGAAATTCCCCGCGTTGCACCGCTACGAGGAAGGCGAACTGCGCGTGATCGCCATGGCCCAGAACTTTGAAGGTCTGCTGCTCGAAGCCTTCGACCAGATTCGCAGAAACGCCGAAGGCAATGTCGCCGTCATGTCGCGCATGCTCGGCGCTCTCGATGCCATCGCCAGTCTGACGGACAGCCCGCGCCGCCGGCGAGCGCTGCGCGAACAGGTGCAGCGGATTGCCGAACTGGCCGATCGCACCATCGACTCCGCGCATGATCGCGCGCGCATCGAGGAGCGGCTGACGCGCGTGCGCAAAGCGATCGACGCCGGGCCCGCATTGCGTGCAGAGGAAGCGAAAGCATAGTCTTGTGAAATCGAACCGGGAAATGGAAAGCAAAGCCAGCTCAGCGAATTCCGGCGCGGTCGTCTCGGTGCGCGGCAGCGTCGTCGATGCAAGATTCGATGGGCGTTTACCGCCGATCTACTCGATGCTGCGCGCGGGAGACAATGGGCGAATCGTCATCGAAGTGCAGACGCAACTGGATGCGCGTCACGTGCGCGGAATTGCCTTGACGCCCACGCAAGGCCTCGCGCGCGGCATGGCGGTGGAGGACATGGGCGCCCCGTTGAAGGCGCCGGTGGGCAAAAGAATCCTCTCGCGCATGTTCGACGTGTTCGGCAATGCGATCGACCGTGGAACGGCGCTAGCCGATGTCCAATGGCGTTCGGTGCACCGGGCGCCGCCGCCGCTGGCACGGCGTTCCACCAAATCAGAGCTCTTCGAGACAGGTATCAAGCTGATCGATGTGCTCATGCCGCTGGAGCGCGGCGGCAAGGCGGGTCTGTTCGGCGGGGCGGGCGTGGGCAAGACGGTGTTGCTCACCGAAATGATCCACAACATGATCGGGCACCAGGAGGGGGTAAGCATTTTTTGCGGCATCGGCGAGCGTTGCCGCGAAGGCGAGGAGCTCTACCGCGAAATGAAGCAAGCCGGGGTGTTGCCGAACATGGTGATGGTCTTCGGCCAGATGAACGAGCCGCCGGGCGCCAGATTCCGTGTCGGCCACGCCGCGCTGACGATGGCCGAGTATTTCAGGGACGACGAGCACCGCGATGTGTTGCTGCTGATCGACAATATCTTCCGGTTTATTCAAGCCGGCTCGGAGGTGTCCGGCTTGATGGGACAGATGCCGTCGCGCCTCGGTTATCAGCCGACGATGGGCACCGAGCTATCGCAATTGGAGGAGCGTATCGCCAACACCGATAGCGGCGCCATCACCTCGATCCAGGCGGTCTATGTGCCGGCGGACGATTTCACCGATCCGGCGGCGGTGCACACGTTCTCGCATCTCTCCGCGTCGATCGTGCTCTCACGCAAGCGGGCAAGCGAAGGCCTCTATCCGGCCATTGATCCGTTGCAGTCCAACTCCAAAATGGCCACGCCGCGCATCGTCGGCGCTCGCCATTATCGCTTGGCGCAGGAAGTCCGACGGACACTGGCGCAATACACGGAACTCAAAGACATCATCGCCATGCTCGGCCTCGAGCAGCTTTCGCCGCAGGACCGCAACGTGGTCGGCCGCGCCCGCCGGCTGGAGCGTTTTCTAACTCAGCCGTTTTTCACGACTGAGCAATTCACCGGCCTGCAAGGCAAACTGGTCAGCCTTGAAGACGCGCTGGACGGCTGTGAGCGCATCCTGCGCGATGAATTCAAAGACGTCCCGGAACGCGCGCTCTACATGATCGGGACGATCGACGAGGCGAAGACCGACCCTGAGCCCAAAGCGGAAGTCGAGCATGCAGCGGCCGACACTCATGAATCTTAAGATTCTCCTGCCGTTTCGAGTCTTCGCCGAGAAGAGCGGTGTTTCACGCATCGTGGCCGAGACGCGCGAGGGCTCGTTCGGACTGCTGCCGCACCGGCTCGATTGCGTGGCGGCGCTTGTGCCGGGAATCCTGATCTACGAAACCGCAGCGGAAGGCGAGGTATACCTGGCCGTGGATGAAGGGGTCCTGGTCAAGACCGGGCGCGACGTGCTCGTTTCCGTACGCCGTGCGTTGAGCGGAACGGACCTCGGCCAGTTGCGCGCTGCGGTGGAGGAGGAGTTTCTGGCCCTGGACGAGCAAGAGCAAAACGTGAGGTCGGTCTTGGCGAAAATGGAAAGCGATTTTGTCCGTCGCCTGGCGGCGTTTCACAATGAATGACGATCGCCAAGAAGATAGGTCCCCGAAATCGGAGTCTTCGCTCGGCCGCGAGGTCGGCGCGAAGGCGGCGCGAAAGCTCAAGGCGCAGCGCAACGCCGCGCCGGGGGTCTGGTTCGGCCTGGGGATGATGGGGATTATCGGCTGGTCGGTGGCGATTCCGACGCTGCTCGGCGCCGCGCTCGGTCTGTGGCTGGACCAGCGTTATCCGGGCGGGCGCTCCTGGACATTGGCGCTGCTGGTGGCCGGGCTCACGATCGGCTGTCTGAATGCGTGGCATTGGGTCGCCAGGGAAGACAAGGCCATGCGGGACGAACAGGGGGACAAGGGTGAATGACGTCTTGACTTTGGCGCTGGCACTGGCATTGGCGACGGGCCTGTTGCTCGGCGCCATCTTCTTCGGCGGCCTTTGGTGGACGGTGCGCAAGGGCGTTTCGTCCAAACGGCCGGCGCTGCTGTTTCTGGCCAGCCTGCTGTTACGGACAGCTGTCGTCGTCGCCGGGTTTTATGTCGTCTCGGACGGCCATTGGCAGCGACTGCTGGCGTGTGTGCTCGGATTTACCATTGCGCGGTTCGTCGTGACGCGGCTCGCCGGCCCGCCGCTCGGACACTACGACGCTCCAGCGCCGGAGCCCCGCCATGCGCCTTAGTCCGGACCAGATCATCTTCTGGCAATACGGGTCTTTCAAACTCAACGCCACCATTGTCTTCACCTGGGGCTTGATGTTCGTGCTGGCCGTGGGCGCGAAGCTGATCACCCGCAAACTGTCCATCGGCCTGAAACGCGCCCGCTGGCAGAATCTACTCGAAATCATCGTCATCGCCATCGAGAAACAAATCGAAGAGGTCGGCCTCAGCCAGCCGAGAAAATACCTCAGCTTCCTGGCCACGCTCTTTCTGTTTCTCGCCATGGCCGCCCTCTGCACCATCATCCCGGGCTACCAGCCGCCGACCGGTTCGCTCTCGACCACGGTGGCGCTGGCGCTGTGCGTGTTCGTGGCCGTGCCGCTGTTCGGCATCGGGGAGCGGGGTTTGGGCAACTACCTCAAGTCCTACGCGCAGCCGACCTTCTTCATGCTGCCGTTCAATGTCATCAGCGAAATCTCCCGCACGCTGGCTCTGTCCGTACGCCTGTTCGGCAACATGATGAGCGGGGCGATGATCATCGCCATCCTGCTCAGCATCACACCCTTCATCTTTCCGGTCGTCATGATGGCGCTGGGACTGCTCACCGGCATGGTGCAGGCCTACATCTTCGCCATCCTGGCCACGGTTTACATCGCGGCCGCGGCGCGTGTCAGCACGCCCGAATCCGAACCCGAGCACAACCATTGAACGCAGACAGTCAAAGGAGACACGATGGATAACATGACCATCATCGCGGTGGCATCGATTGTTACCGCCGGCATCACCACCGGTTTCGGCACGATGGGACCGGCACTGGGCGAAGGCAGGGCGGTTGCGACGGCGCTGACTTCGCTCGCCCAGCAGCCCGACGCTTCCGCGACCATCACCCGGACCCTGTTCGTCGGCCTGGCGATGATCGAGTCCACGGCCATCTACTGCTTCGTAGTCTCGATGATTCTCATCTTCGCCAATCCGTTCTGGAATCACGCCATCGCCCAGATCGCCGGAAAGTAGGCTTATGCTGATCGACTGGTTCACCGTCGCCGCGCAGGTAATCAACTTCCTGATTCTGGCGTGGTTGCTGAAGCGCTTTCTTTACAAGCCCATCCTGCGCGCCATCGATGCGCGGGAGCAGCGGATCTCTTCGGCGCTGGCGGATGCCGACGCGAAGAGCGCCGAAGCCGAGAAGGAGCGGGACGAGTTCCGGCAAAAGAACGCGACGTTCGACCAGCAGCGCGCCGCGCTCCTGAGCAAGGCGACAGACGAGGCGGCAAGGGCACGTCAACGGCTCCTGGACGAGGCGCGTCAGGCAGCCGATGACTTGAGCGCCAAGCGGATGCAGGCGTTGACTAACGACGCCCATAGCCTGAATCAAGCCATCAGTCGCCGGACCCAGCAGGAGGTGTTTGCCATTGCGCGCAAGGCACTGGCCGATCTCGCCACGACGAGTCTGGAAGAACGCATGGGCGAGGTATTCACTCGCCGCTTGCGGGAGATGGACGGCGAGGCCAAAGAAGGCTTCGCCAAGGCCCTGAAGACGGCATCCGAACCTGCGCTCGTGCGCAGCGCGTTTGACCTGCCTGCGGATCAACGCGCGGCGATACAGAATTCGCTCAACGAAACCTTCTCGGCTGAAATCCGCGTCAAGTTCGAGACCGCGCCTGATCTGATCGGCGGGATCGAGCTCAGCGCGAATGGACAAAAGCTGGCCTGGAGCATCGTGGATTACCTCGCGTCGCTGCAAGAGGGCGTCGACGAGCTGCTGAAAGCCCAATCCACGCCCGCAGCAAAGCGCCGATGAACAAGGAGCCCGAGAGCCTGGGGAACGTTTTCGAAGGGGCGTTCGCCGGCATCAGCCAGGCGCGGGAGGCATTCACGCCGCAGCTGAAGGCGCGGGAAGTCGGCACCATCGCCAGCATCGCAACGGGCATCGCAAAGGTGTCCGGCCTGCCCGGCGTTGGGTTCGAGGAAGTACTGAAGTTTCCCGGCGATTTGTATGGCATCGCATTCAACGTCGATGCGGACGAAATCGGAGCCGTTCTGCTGGGCGACCACTCGCAGTTGCAAGCCGGCGACGAAGTCGAACGCAGGGGGCACGTGATGGACGTGCCGGTGGGGGACGTCCTGATTGGACGCATTGTCAATCCGATGGGGCGACCTCTGGACGGCAATGGCCCCGTGGTTTCCAGCGCGCGCCTGCCTGTCGAGCGCCCCGCTCCGTCGATCATGGACCGCGCGCCCGTTACCGTACCGTTGCAGGCCGGCATCAAGGTCATCGATGCGCTCATTCCCATTGGGCGCGGCCAGCGCGAGTTGATTCTCGGCGACCGGCAAACGGGCAAGACCGCCATCGCAATCGACACCATCCTCAACCAGCGCGGCAAGGACGTGCTGTGCGTGTATTGCGCCATCGGCCAGCGCGCTTCCGGTGTGGCCAAAGTGATCGCTGCTCTGCGCGCAAACGGCGCGATGGATTACACCATCGTGGTCGTAACCGAAGGCAACGATCCGCCCGGCCTGGCCTACATCGCACCCTACGCCGCGACCAGCATCGCGGAGCATTTTATGGAGCAAGGCCGCGACGTGCTGATCGTATACGACGACCTCACGCACCATGCGCGCGCCTATCGCGAGCTGTCCCTGCTGCTGCGTCGTCCGCCTGGCCGAGAAGCCTTTCCCGGCGACATCTTCTACATCCACTCGCGGCTGCTGGAGCGCGCAACGCACTTGCGTCCGGAACTCGGCGGCGGATCGCTGACCGCGCTGCCTATTATCGAAACCGAAGCGCAGAACATTGCCGCCTACATTCCAACCAACTTGATTTCCATCACGGACGGACAGATCTACCTCTCGCCGGGGCTGTTCGAATTGGGCGTTCTGCCCGCGGTCGACGTCGCCAAGTCCGTTTCGCGCGTCGGCGGCAAGGCGCAGCGGGCGGCCTACCGCGCGGTGGCGGGGGACCTCAAGCTCGCCTATGCGCAGTTCGAGGAGCTCGAGAGCTTTGCCCGGTTCGGCGCCCGCCTGGATGAAGACACTCGCAAGATCATCGAGCATGGACGGCGAATCCGCGCCTGCCTCAAGCAGGCGGAGTTCGCCCCAGTGTCCATGGCCGTACAGATCGCCATCCTGCTGGCGTTGACCGCCGAACTCTTCGACGGCGTGCCGCTTGACCGGATGGCGGACGCCGAGCAGGCCGTGCGCAAGGCGGCGGCGGATATCCCGGCGGAGGTGAGCGAAAGGTTAAGTAGCGCCGGCAAGTTGGGCGATGAGGATCGTGAAGCGATTATTCAAATCGCTCGCCAGGCGCTCGCTCGCTTTCAACCCAAGCCGGACCCCAAGCCCAGGGCGGCATCCAAGGAGCAGTCATGAGCGACACCACCGCCAGCCTGCGCCGAAAGATAAACAGCGCGGGAGACCTGCAATCCGTTGTCCGGACCATGAAGGCGCTGGCCGCGTCGAGTATCGGCCAATACGAGCAATCGGTGCGCGCCTTGGGTGACTACTATCGCACCGTGGAGCTGGGATTGAGCCTCTGTTTCCGGGGCGCCGGCCCGGCGCCATCGATGACGGGAGGGACGAGGCAAGCGGACGCGGGCGCGATTGGCGCGGTGGTGTTTGGTTCGGACCAGGGACTGGTGGGCCAGTTCAACGATGTGGTGGCCGATTACGCGCTAAGGGCGCTGGCAGCGCTGCCCGGCGAGCCCGAGGTCTGGGCCGTCGGTGAGCGCGTTCACGCGCGCCTGGCGGACGCGGGCCTGCCGCCGATGGGACTGTTCACGGTGCCGAACTCCGTCAAGGCCATCACCCCGCTCGTCGGGAAGATTCTCGTACAGAGCGAGGCGCGCCACAGCCGGGGTGAAGTCGCCGAACTGCACCTCTTTTACAACCGCCCCACGTCCCGGGCCGTTTATGTGCCCGTCAGTCAGCGACTGTTGCCGCTGGACCAAAACTGGCGCCGCAATCTGGCCGAGCGTCCCTGGCCGACGGGAAACCTGCCCGAGGTTACGGGCGGCGGCAGCGCGACCTTGCGCGCGCTCATCCACGAGTATCTTTTCGTCTCGCTCTTCCGCGCGTGCGCCGAATCCCTCGCGAGCGAGAACGCGAGCCGTCTCGCGGCTATGCAACGCGCCGACAAGAATATCGATGAAATGCTGGAGGAACTCAACGGCAGTTTTCACCGTTTGCGCCAGAGTAACATCGACGAGGAACTGTTCGACGTGATCTCCGGCTTCGAGGCGCTGGTCGGATCGCTCTAGCGGCCGTCTCGAGCCAATTCAATTCCGGTTCTCAGAAGAAACTCCGTGCGCTGCGTACGCCAGCGCACCGACGGCTTCGGCGAGGAGGCAGCAAATGAACGCCTCACGCCCGGCGCGCAGGAAAATCGAACGTGAACAAGAACCAGATGAAGGGCACTGCAAAGGACATCGCCGGCAAGCTGCAGCAGCGGGCCGGAAAGCTCGTGGGAAGCAGGAAGCAACAGGCCAAGGGGCTGGCGAAGCAAATTTCCGGAAAGCTGCAGAAAGGCGTCGGCGACGCCACCGAAGCGATCGAGGACATCGGCAAGTCGCGGCGCTGACGCGCCGCCTTGCTCACTGATCGTCCGCCGCACCGGGCTAAGTGCGCCAACGAACCGACCCGGCAGCGCAAGCAGCGTACCTTCGCTCATCAACCGTCGCGCGCGCCCACGATTGCCACACGAAGCAGATCTACCCGGCGCGCATTTGTCGTCAGTCACATTTAAGGATTCGCCATGAAACCAGTATTGATCAGAAGCACGCTTACGCTCGCGGTGATCGGGCTGTTCGCGGCCGGCTGCAGCACGACCCAGCCCGTCGCGACGAACGAGTCGCCGCAGCCGGTGAGCTACGTCGGACCCGCAGGCCCCACCGGCGCCACTGGCGCCACCGGGCAACAAGGCGCAACCGGCGCCACTGGCGCGACCGGCTATGCAATGGCCGGACCGGTCGGCGCGACCGGCGCAACCGGCGCCGCCGGAATGCAAGGTCCGACCGGAGCCACGGGAAGTGAAGGCAGGTGGGTCGTTGGGCGTGCCGGTCCGGTCGGCGCAACGGGCGCAACGGGCGCGCAAGGCATGACCGGCGCGACGGGCGTCCAGGGTGAAAGTCTGCCCGGTCCTGCCGGCGCGACCGGCGCGACCGGAGCCTCGGGCATCCAGGGCGTAATCGGAAGCACGGGCGCGGAAGGCCCGACCCAGGTCGGTCCGACCGGACCGGTCGGCGCGACGGGTGCCACCGGCGCGCAAGGCGCAACCGGATTTACCGGCGCGCAGGGCAACGCCAATCTCTTGGGGTTTGTCGGCCCGACGGGTGATACCGGTGCCACCGGCCCTCAAGGCGCAATCGGCCAGACCGGTGCACAAGGCCCGGGCGGAGCGGTTAGCGGCTGGACCCCGTTCAGGGACTACTGGTTCGATATCGACAGGTCGGATCTGCGCGCTGCCGATTCCGGCAAGGCGTCGGACATCGCGGGCTACCTAAGCCAGAACCCCGGCCAACAGGTCGCCATCGATGGCTCGATCGACTCGAACAACGTGGACCTGAGCAATCGCCGCATTAATAGCGTGCGCACGGCTCTGCTCGATGCAGGCGTACCGGCCTACAAGATCCAGACCGGCGCCTTCGGCGATCCGCAAACGCAGCGCGACGGCCGGGTCGAGGTCCTGGTCGGCAAGCAATAACTCGGCGGCAGTACCTTCGCAGCAAGTAACCGGGCCCGGCAACGGAAGTCTCGTTCCGGGCCCTTTCACGAGAACCCATGAACACTCACCACCATGCCCTGAATGTCGCGCGCGGATTCCTCTGCGCCGCGGCGTTGACTTGCGCCGCGGCAGGCGCTTCGGCGCAAACGGTTTCGTCGATCGACGTGTCCCGTGCGCTGGCCAGCAACTCCGTCATCTCGTCGCGACATGCATTTGCGGTGGACGCCAACGAAGCGGCGCGCCGGCTCGAACAGGCAAGACGGCGGCGCGAGCAAGGCGCACTCCCCCAGCCCGGTGAACAGGCGCTAAGCACCGAACCGGGACTAGTGAATCATCGCTACTGGCGACGGCAGGAGAAACTGCGCCACCTGGTCGAGCAGGCCCTGCGTCGGTCAAACGAAACGCATCGGTCGAGCACGGCGCCCACGCGCAAGACGCGCCACGCGCGGCGCTAAACGCTCTAGCGCCGCCCCAGCTCCCGATCGGACTCGCGCCGGCGCAGTTCGGCGATGACGCTCGCAACGGCCTGCTTGCGCACCGCAGCCGTATCGTGCGAATCAAGCAACGGTGCTTGCGCGCCGGCCTCCAGCTGCTCGAGCTTGTCGAATATTCCCAGCGCCCGCTGCGGGTCGTAGCCGGTCACGAACAGGATCGCCGCCCCGATCCTGTCCGCCTCGCGCTCCTGCAGCAGCGCCCTTGCCTGGAACGCATCCGCGTACGAGTCCCGGGCCAGGAACTCGAGCAGGGCCGCGCGCGCGGTGGGAAGCTTGTCCTTGCCCAGGAATTCGGCCATGAAGGAGAGCTTGGCGGACGCGTGCCCAGCTAGGATGTGCGCGACCTCGTGGCACAGTATCAGGGCCAGCTCGTCGTCGCCAAGCGCCAGCTTGCGCACGAAATTCGCGTCGACAAGTACGAGTTGTCCCGGAAACGCGACCGCGCCGTGGCCGAAATCTTCGATCAGGATGGCCTTCCAGGCGGACGCGGCAAAACGTGGCTCAATCTCGGCCGCTGCCGCACCGACCGCTGCCATCACCCTGTCCACGCGCGCGTTCAATACCGGATCCCGGTCCAGCGTATGGTCCTCGATGGCCTTGCGCACGTAGCTCGCCGCGAGCGCACGCCATGCCGCGGCCGCCTCGGATGCCGGATAGGCCGCGACGATCCGGGAGCTGCCTGCCGGCACTTGGGAAAAGCAAACCCCCCACGCAAGCAGCAGCACAGCGGCGAAGCAGGCTTTGATGACTTCCCTCCAGGTCGCGCCCGGCTCCCGCTTTGTTCCCGCGGGATGCCGCTCCGAACCCAGTATGCCGCCTCGGGCGCATCACCACAACAGGCGCGATGGGTCTGTGTGTTGGCGCACATAGCGCCGCGCCATGTGAAGAAAGTCGCGCGCGCCTAAGTGCGGCGGCGCACAGACGAAATAGCACGTTGTAGGCGGCGTGGCGTGCGATTCGTCGAAGCGGGCTTCTACCGCGACTCGGGGAGCAACATTGCGAAGCTCGCGGGGGTGGGCTACCAGTACTAGCTCGGGGAGCGCTGGAGGCTAGGCGGCGCACTGGTGGGCGTCTACAGCCCAACCTACAACCACGGCAGATTCTTCGTCGCGCCGCTGCCGATCGTCAGCTACGACCTTGGCCCGGTGACGCTGAACGCAGTCTAGGTGCCCCGCTACAAGCAGTACAACCAGTTCGCGGTGTTCGGCTTCTACTTCAGCATACCGCTCAAGAAGTAGGGGCGCCGGCGCGGCTCAGCGCAAATGTACGCCGCCAAACAGTCCCAGCAATCCGACCACGATCAGGTAGGCCGCGACGATGTAGTTCAGCAGCCGCGGCATGACGAGAATGAGAATGCCCGCGATCAGCGAAATCAGGGGCGCCAGAGTCAAGGTGATGTTCATTGCGGCTTCCTTTGTTGTTCGATAAGGAACCAAGCTCCAGCGACGATATCCCCGCGGCGCGAAATGCTCTGTGCGCCAGCGCACAGCGCGCCGCGCATGGATGACGATAATCGAGGCGACAGGGAACGAGGTCGTCTTCGATGCGCAGCTTGGTGGTCACGAGTGTCGCAGCCTTTGCCGCACTCGCCGGATGGACCCATCCGGCGGGCGCGGGACTGCTATCCAGCACCGGCCCGGTCATCGCGATTCTCGCCGACGACCTGTACCTGGGCGAAGCCGAAGGCAACCTGGACGGATCCGGCACGATCGTCATCAAATCTCAGGCGAGGCCCGAGGTCGGCTGCCGCGGGGAGTTCACTTCGAGCGCCGAGCACGGCGGCACCGGCAAGGGGGACCTGCGCTGCAGCGACGGCAGCACCGCGACGCTGCAGTTCAAGCGCCTGAGCCTGGTGCGCGGCTACGGCAGCGGCCGCTCGAGCCGGGGCGCGCTGAGCTTTACCTATGGGCTCAGCGCGGCGGAATCCGGCCCCTACCTGGCTCTGCCTCCGGGCAAAGCGCTCGCGCGCGGCGTACGCAATCTGGTGCTGGTGGACGCAAGTCCGCCGCCGACGGCAATTGCCGTGCCGACGGCGCCGGACGCGCTGCTGAGCGCGGCGACGCTGGTGGTGACCGACAACCTCAGGCGCGACAACGAGCTGGGCACCGGCAGTGCGGCGAAGATCGCCGAGCTGGTTGAATCGACGCTCCTGCCGCTGTTCGACTTCCGCCACATGACCCGGCTCGCCGTGGCGCGCAACTGGCCCCTCGCCTCGCCCGAGCAGCAGCACTCGCTCGTGGCCGAATTCAAGACGCTGCTGGTGCGCACCTACTCCACGGCGCTGGCTAGATACCGCGATCAGGTGATCGAGTACAAGCCGCTGCGGATGGCATCCGGCGTAACCGACGTCACGGTCAAGTCGACCGTGAGCCAGCCCGGAAGCACACGCATCACCCTCGACTACGACATGGAGATGACCACGGCCGGGTGGATGGTGTACGACATCAAAATCGGCGGCATCAGCCTGATAACGACCTATCGCTCGAGCTTCGCCCAGACCGTCCGCGATCGCGGGCTGGACGGATTGATAAAGTCGCTCGCGACCAAGAACCAGCAGGTCGACGCGGGACCCGAGCCCTACAGCGGCGGCGGGCGAGCGGCCGTCATCCTGTACACGGTCATGCCAAGCGTCTTCCGCGGCGACCGATAGTCTCCGCGCGCAACGGCGACGCACCCATTTCCCGCGCCCTTGAGGGCGAAAGCCTAGGGCGTGTCGATCCGAGCCAGGCGGTCGTATTCGCGCTTGACCACCGCGTAGCACTCGCAGGCCCGTGCTTCCAGCTTCGGCCGGTCGAGTACGGTGATCTTGCCGCGGCTGTAGCGGATCAGGCCCGCGTCCTGCAGCTTGCCGGCCGCTTCGGTCACGCCCTCGCGGCGCACCCCCAGCATGTTGGCGATCAGTTCCTGGGTCATGGTCAGCTCATTGGCGGGCAGCCGGTCCAGGCTCAGCAGCAGCCAGCGGCACAACTGCTGCTCGACCGAGTGATGCCGGTTGCACACCGCGGTCTGCGCCATCTGGGTGATCAGCGCCTGGGTGTAGCGCAACAGCAGATGCTGTAGCTCGCCACCCCGGCTGAATTCGGATTTCAGGACGCCGGCCCCGAGCCGGTAGGCGTCTCCGGCGCTCTGCACCACCGCGCGGCTCGGGGTGGTCTCACCGCCCATGAACAGCGCCAGACCCACCACGCCCTCGTTGCCAACGACCGCGATTTCAGCCGACGCGCCGTCTTCCATGACGTAGAGCAGAGACACGATGCTGTCGGTCGGGAAATACACGTAACCCTGCGAGCTGCCGGATTCATAAAGCGCACTGCCCAGCGTCAATGAGCTCGGCTCGAGCTTCGGCAGCAGGCGCTCGTAATCAGCCGCCGACAGCGCAGCCAGGAGACGGTTCTGAAGCGGAGCCTGCATCGTGGGACGGGTTTGGCTTGTATTGCTAAGAGTGGTGGGCATTATCC
>Ga0315540_10000672_pt1 | contig 19493 bp, 22 predicted proteins | sample SalMarSW160110MG_FD_203677 | JGI IMG/M metagenome (GOLD analysis project Ga0315540, IMG submission 203677) | Salt marsh sediment microbial communities from the Plum Island Ecosystem LTER, Massachusetts, United States - Salt Marsh Sediment SW1601-10 ...
GCGTCCGCGCGGTGCAGGCCTTCGGAGCCCCGGCGCAGGTCGCCGGCGCGGGACTTCCCGCAGGCGCCACGCTCGCGGCAGCGGGCGACTCGGCCACCTTCGATTGGCCGGCCGCGTCCCCCGTGGGCTCGGCCACCGCGACGTTCGTGTCCACCGACGACGCGGGCGACGCCGACACGCTGACGTCGGTGATCCAGGTCTTCGAACCCCGATGGCTGAAGCTCGACGCGGTGCCCGGCGAGTGGGCGACGGGCGGCGGGCTGTACCAGTGGAACGCCACCAACAGCGAGTTCGGCTCGTACAACGACGGCAAGGGCCTCGTGAGCATCCAGGTCCACTCGTGGCAGGACGATTGGGTCGCGCGCTTCGGCGCGCCCACGTGGCGTCCGCTCACGCCGGGGTTCTGGGAGAACCCGCTGGGGGCGAACATCTACAACCTGTCCAGGGCGCCCAAGCTCACCGCCATCCGGAACGGTCGCACGAACATGGGCACGGGCCAGGGCTGGATGCATGTGCGCAAGGTGGAGTTGGCCGCCGACGGCCGCCCGAGCCGGCTGTGGGCCGTCTTCGAGGCCGGTGCGCCCGCCCAACGCATCACCGGTGAGGTCCTGTACGGCGATCCCGACACCACGCTCTACCTGACGGCGCCGGGCGACCTGTTCGTGAACCCGGGAGACTCGGTGACGTTCGCCGTCCGGTCCTCGCACGCCCGGCACCGGCCGGTGTCGCTCTCGGCCACCGGAGTTCCCGCCGGCGCGGAGTTCCACGCTGGCGCCGACGGCACGGCGGAGTTCCGCTGGCGCGCGCCGGAGGCCGGCGGGGTGGACTGGCCGGTGAAGGTGTTCGCCGCCGACGACGAGGGGCTCCGGGATTCGTGCGTGGTGGTGGTTCACGTCGTCGTCCCGGCGAGCCTGGTGACCGTCAGCATCGATCCCTACGAGCCCATCGGTCGGGGCGAGAGCTACTCGACCGACTCGCGCGAGTCCGACTTCACGGTCTACCGCCTGTGGACGAACGGCGCCTCCATCGGGGTGCAGACGAGGGACGCCACCTGGTACCTGCACGTCCGCGCCCCGGGAGACGAGCCGCTCGCGCCGGGCCCCTATCCCGGCGCCGTCGGCTCGTGGTACGCGGGGGCTTCGGACGCGGTCTTCGACATCGAGCGCCTGGCCGGCAGCGACTGCGCGTACTACGGCACGGGGCGCTTCGACGTCTACGACGTCGGCTACGATTCGGCCGGGGTCGTGAACCGGCTGTGGATGACGTTCGAGGACCGCTGCAGTGCGAACGGGCCCGCGCTGACCGGGGAGCTGCGCTTCGGCGCGATCGACCAGGCGGTGCCCGCGCTCGCCTCGCGCCGGCTCGTGACCGTCGTGGACGGCGAGGTGCGGATCCTCTGGCGGGTCTCGCCCGAGGCGGGGACGGCGTTCCAGGTCGAACGCCACACGCCGTCGGCCCCGGTAGACGGATGGCGGCCGATCGCGGTGCTCGCGCCGGATGGCTCGGGCGACCTCCAGCTCACCGACCGGGACGTTGCCGCCGGCGGCACGTACACCTACCGCCTCGTCCAGGCCGGGGCACCGGGAGCGGTGCTCGACGAAGTCGAGGTGAGCGTGGGGCCCGCGGCGCCGTTTTCGCTCGCGGCCCTGGGGCCCAACCCCGCGCGCACGAGCCTCAGCCTGCGGTCGGCGTCGCGGTGGTCGGGGCCCGTGGACGTCACGGTGACCGACGTGGCGGGGCGCGTCGTGCTGAAGCGGGTCCTGGGCTCGGAGGCGTCGGGAACGAGTGAATGGCAGCTGCCGCTGCCGCCCTCGCTGCCGGCCGGCGTCTACCTGCTGCGCGCCCGGGGCGGGGGGACAACGGCCGTACGCCGCTTCGTGCTGATCCGCTGATTCGCGCCGCGGGCGCTGCCCCCGGAGGCGCTCCCGCCGGCCTCCCGCGGGCGTCCCGGCGCTGTTGACGCCCGTTCGGGGCCTGCCTACTATGCCCGCCCCGATTGGGTGCGGAAGTGGCGGAACTGGCAGACGCACTAGATTCAGGTTCTAGCGCCCGCAAGGGTGTGGGGGTTCAAATCCCCCCTTCCGCACCACCCGTCCTTTGCCTCGGCCCCGAGGCCCCGCGCCGATGGGGCCCGCGGCGCGCTCCCGGCGCCCCGCGGCGGGTCGGGGACGCGGGCGACGTGCGAACCTCCGGCCGGCCGGCGAGGACGGCGTCATGACCTCCGATGAACGCGATTCGCCCGACCGCCTGATCGCCCAGAACCGGCGCGCCCGCCACGACTACTTCATTCTCGACACGATCGAGGCGGGGCTCGTGCTCGCGGGCACCGAGGTCAAGAGCCTGCGGGCCGGCAAGGCGAGCCTGGCGGAGGCGTATGCGGCGGTGGAGGACGGCGAGGTGTTCGTGCGCCAGATGCACATCCCGCCCTACGAGCAGGGCAACCGGTGGAACCTGGACCCGGTGCGCACGCGCAAGCTGCTCCTGCACCGGACCGAGATCGCGAAGCTGCACAAGGCCGTCGCCCAGAAGGGGCACACGATCGTGCCCCTGAAGCTCTACTTCTCGAAGGGCCACGCCAAGCTGCTGCTCGGCATCGCGAAGGGCAAGAAGTCACACGACAAGCGCGCGACCATCGCCGAGCGCGACGCCCGGCGCGAGATGGACCGCGCGCGGCGCGGCGCGGAGCGCGACCGTTGAGCCGCCCCGCCTTCGCGGCGGCCGCGGCGCTCGCCCTGGCCGCCGCGTTCGCGGCCGTCCCGGCGCGGGCGGCACTGCCCGAGGGCGGCGCCTCGGCACCCGTCGTGCGGGTCGGCGGCGTGCCGTGCGTGGGCGCCAACGACCTCGCGCGCCTGCTCGACGGCGCGAAGTTCTGGCGCTCGGACGTCCGCAAGCTCGTTATCCGCACGCGCGAGCACCGGCTGACGTTCACGACCGACGTGCCGATCGTGATCCTGGACGACCATGCGCTGCGCCTCGACGCGCCGGTCCGCTCGGTCTCGGGCGAGCTGCAGATCCCCGTCTCGCTGATCGCGCAGCTGCCGCGCGACACGACGGGCGTCCGGCTGCGCTACGACGCGGCGGCGGCCCGCGTGCGCGCCACGCCGCCGGGCGGCTGGGTGGGCGCGCCGGTGGTGACCGTGGCCGGCGAGGTGACGCGGGTGACGATCGCGACCGAGCGCCCGCAGGCGGCGACGGTCGTGGGCCGCGCGCGGCGGCACTTCCGCGTGCGCGTCCCAGGCGCCTTCGCGGGCGGCCTGCCCGACCGCTTTCCCGACGGCTCGCTCGTGCGCGACGTGCGGCGGCTGCCGGGCACGGAGGGCGTGACGCTCGAGTTCACCGTCGCGCCCGAGGCGGCGGGCTTCCGCACGCAGGTCGGGCGCGGCCGCTGGACGCTCGAGTTCTCGCGCTCGCCCTCGGAGGAAGGCTTCGCGCCGGAGGGCCCCCCGGGGCCGCGGCCGCTGCGCGTCGTCGTGCTCGACCCGGGCCACGGCGGCGACGACGCGGGCGTCGAGGTGGAAGGGGCGGTCGAGAAGGACCTCACGCTCGCGCTGGCCCGCCAGCTGGCCGGCGACCTCGAGCGCCGCGGGGTGCGCACCGTGCTCACGCGCGACGCGGACCTCGCGGTCCCGCAGGAGCAGCGTGCCGAGATCGCGAACCGCGCCCGGGCCGACGTCGTGCTCTCGCTCCACTTCGACGGCTTCGCCGGCTCCGCGGCGAGCGGCGCGACCGCCTGGTGCCCGCCGGCCTCGTACGCCGAGCCCGCCCGGGACACGCGTGCAGCGGCGCTCGGTCCCGTTCCGCTCACGCCGTGGCGCGACGTGGCACTGCGGCACGCGGTCGAGAGCCGGGCGCTCGCCGAGGCGCTGACCGCCGCGCTCGAGCAGGATGGCCTGGGCCCGGCGCGGGTGCGCGAGCGGCTCACGCGCCCGCTGCTGGGTGTCAACGCCCCGGCGCTGCTGCTGGAGTGCGCGACGCTCACCTCGCCCGCCGACCGGGCTCGCGTGACGTCGCCGGAGGGGTTGCGCGACCTGGCCGGCGCCATCGCCGACGGCCTGTTCGCCTACCAGCGCCATGAGTAGGGTCCCCCGCGGCTGGTTCGTGCCCTTCGTGCTCGCGGCGATCGTCGTCGCGGCCTGGCTCGGCTGGCGCGAGGCGCGGCATCGCGCCGACCGCGCGGCGATCGCGGCCGCGGAGCCGGACACGGTCCAGGCCGGCGTGCGCGCGATGACGCTGTGGTTCGCGTCGGTGGACGGGGACAGCCTCGTGCCGGAGGCGCGCGACCTGCAGGACCGCGACGACCTGCACGAGCGCATCGCCTCGCTCGTCGCGGCGCTCGACGAGGGGCCCACGCGCCGGGGGCTGCCCGTGCTGCCGCCCGGCACCGCCGTGCTGCACGCCTACCTCGCCGACGACGGGCTGCTCACGCTGGACCTTTCGCGCGCGTTCCAGCAGGGTTTCCACGGCGGCACGCGCGCCGAGGCCTTCGCGATCGACGCGGTCGTCCGCACCCTTCGTGACAACGTGCCCGAGGTGAAGCGCGTCCTGTTCACCTGCGGGGGCGCCCCGATCGCCACCCTGGGCGGCCACCTGCCGCTCGACCGCCCGATCCCCGTCCGCGTCGCGGGGGAATGAGAGGACCGCATGCCCGCCACGCACGATCCCAGGCCCGTCGGGGTGTTCGACTCCGGCATCGGCGGACTGACCGCCGTGCGGGAGTTGTTCCGCCAGCTCCCGCACGAGTCGGTCGTCTACTTCGGCGACACCGCGCGGCTGCCGTACGGCAACAAGTCGAAGGAGACGGTGACGCGGTTCAGCCTCGAGATCGCCTCGTTCCTCGTGCGCCAGAACGTGAAGTGCATCGTGGTCGCCTGCAACACGGCGTCGAGCCACGCGCTCGACGCCCTGCGGCTGCGCCACGACCTGCCGATCGTCGGCGTGATCGAGCCGGCGGCGAAGGCGGCCATCGCCGCGAGCCCGCACGGCCTCGTGGGCGTGGTCGGCACGCTCGCGACCGTGGGCAGCCACGCCTACGTCGAGGCGATCGCGCGGCTCGCGCCCGGCGCGAACGTGCTGTCGCGCGCCTGCCCGCTGTTCGTGCCGCTCGTCGAGGAGGGGTGGCTCGACCACCGCGTGACGCGCCTCGTGGCCGAGGAGTACCTGGCCGAGCTGCGCGCCGCGAACCTCGAGAGCCTGATCCTCGGCTGCACGCACTACCCGCTGCTCGCACCGCTCCTGCACGAGCTCATGGGGCCGGCGGTGACGCTCGTGGACTCGGGGGCCGAGGCGGCCCGCGCCACCGCGCAGCTGCTCGCCGAGCGTGGACAGCTCGCGCCCGAACCCGGGGTGAAGGGCAGGGGGCCCCGGCACCACTTCTTCCTCAGCGACGAGCCGCGCCGGCGCAGCTTCGCGCGAATCGCGCAATCGTTCCTCGGACGCCCGCTCCCGCACGTCACGGTCGTGGACCAGACGGACCTGCCGTGGTTCGAGCGCGTGCACGAGATCCCACCGACCCGCGGAGGTTCCTCCAAGTGACCCGCAAGCCGAAACCCGTCCGCGAGCACGAGGCCAGCGCGGCCGCCGGCCCGGCGTTCGCGCGGCCCGACGGCCGCGCGCCGCGCGCGGCGCGGCCCTTCCGCATCGAGCGCGGCGCGATGTCGCACGCCGAGGGCTCGGCCCTGGTCTCCATGGGGCGGACGCGGGTCCTGTGCAGCGCGAGCGTCGAGGAGCGGGTGCCGGGCTGGCTGCGCGGCGCCGGCAAGGGCTGGGTCACCGCGGAGTACGGGATGCTGCCGCGCGCCACCGGCTCACGCACGCCGCGCTCGAGCCAGACGGGGGGGCGGGCGCAGGAGATCCAGCGCCTGATCGGCCGCTCGCTGCGCGCCGTGACCGACCTGACCGCGTTCGGCGAGCGCACGATCACGCTCGATTGCGACGTGCTCGAGGCGGACGGCGGCACGCGCACGGCCGCGATCAACGGCGCGCTCGTCGCGCTGCACGACGCCTTCGTGAAGCTCTCGAACCAGGGCGCGCTCGTGCGGCCGCCGCTGCGCGACGCCGTGTCCGCGATCTCCGTGGGCCTCGTGAAGGGCGTCCCCTGCCTCGACCTCGACTACGCCGAGGACTCCACCGCCGAGGTGGACATGAACGTCGTCATGACCGGCGGCGGCCGATTCATCGAGGTGCAGGGGACCGGCGAGGGCACGACCTTCTCGGACGCGGAGCTGAAGGCCCTGCTGCGCCTCGCGCGCGCCGGCATCCGGCGCATCGCGGCGTACCAGCGCCGGCTGCTGGCGGGATCGGGCCTGCTGCCGGAGCCGCCCAGGTGAGGTTCGTGCTCGCGACGTTCAACCGCGACAAGGCGCGCGAGCTGGCCGCGCTGCTGGCGCTGCCCGGGCTCGAGATCGTGGCGCTCGCCGACTGGCCCGGCGCGCGGGCGCCCGAGGAGCACGGCGCGACGCTGCTCGAGAACGCCCGCCTCAAGGCGCGCGCGGCGCTGGAGCTGACCGGCCTGCCGGCGATCGCCGACGACACCGGCCTCGAGGTGGACGCCCTGGGCGGCGCCCCCGGCGTGCGCGCCGCGCGCTACGCGGGCCCGTCGGCGACCTACGCCGAGAACGTCGCGAAGCTGCTGCACGAGATGGCGCCCGTGCCCGACGGGCGGCGCGCGGCGCGCTTCCGCACGACCTGCATCGCCTGCTTCCCCGGCGGCGCGGAGGTGAGCGCCGACGGCGTGCTCGAGGGCGCGATCGGCCGCGCGCCGAGGGGGAATCTCGGCTTCGGCTACGACCCGGTGTTCGTGCTGCCCGACGGCCGGACGCTCGCCGAGCTGTCCGAGGACGAGAAGAACGCGGGCTCGCACCGCGCGCGGGCCGTGAAGGCGCTGGCCGCGAAACTCGCCGCCCGCTAGCACCGCCGGCGGCTTCAGCAGCCGCCGATGCGGTGGACGCGGATCGTGTTCGTCGAGCCCACCGAGCCCGGCGGCGTGCCGGCGCAGATGACGACGCGGTCGCCCCCGGCGACGCGTCCGAGCTCGAGCAGCGAGCGGTCCACCTGCCGGATCATGGCGTCGGTCTCGCTCATGCGCGGCACGACGAACGTCTCGATGCCCCACTGCAGCGCGAGCCGGCTGCGCACCTCGGTGTTCGACGTGAACGCCAGCAGCGGGATGCGGCAGCGGTGCGCCGCGAGCAGCCGCGCGGTGCCGCCGGACTCGGTGAACGCGACGAGCGACTTCGCGCCGATGTCGGTGGCGAGGCGGACCGCCGCGGCCGCCAGCGCGTGCGGCGGCGAGTCCGCCCGGCCGACGAGCCGGGGCAGCCGGAACGGCGAGTGCTGCTCGACCTCGGAGGCGATGCGGGCCATCGTCTCGACCGCCGCGACCGGCCAGCGCCCGACGCTCGTCTCGCCCGAGAGCATCAGGGCGTCGGCACCGTCGAGGACGGCGTTCGCGACGTCCGAGGCCTCGGCCCGGGTGGGCCGCGAGTGCTCGATCATGGACTCGAGCATCTGCGTCGCCACGATGACGGGCCGCGCCCGCTCGCGCGCGAGATGGACCGCCCGCTTCTGCACGATCGGCACCTGCTCGAGGGGGATCTCCACGCCGAGGTCGCCGCGGGCGACCATGACGCCGTCGAACGCCTCGACGATCTCGTCGAGCCGCTCGACGGCCTGGGGCTTCTCGAGCTTGGCGATCACCGGCAGCCGCGCGCCGAACTCGTCCATCACGGCGTGCACCTCGACCGCGTCGGAGGGCTCGCGCACGAAGGACAGGGCCACGAGGTCCGCGCGCAGCCCCATCGCGAAGCGCAGGTCCTCGCGGTCCTTCTCCGAGAGGCTCGGGGCGCTCACCCGCACGCCCGGCAGGTTGATGCCCTTGTGGTCGGACACGCGCCCGCCCTCGACCACCGTGCAGCGCACGCGCGTGCCGTCGCCCGACTCGACGCGCAGCCGCACGTTGCCGTCGTCCAGCAGCACCGTGTCGCCGGCCTTCACGTCGACCGGCAGGTGCGCGTAGGTCGTCGAGGCCGCCGTCGCGTCGCCGGGCACGTCCTCGGTCGTGAGCGTGAACTCGGCCCCGGCCTCGAGCACGGCCGATCCGCCGGCGAAGCGGCCCAGGCGGATCTTCGGGCCCTGCAGGTCCACGAGGATCGCGACCGCGCGCCCGGTCTCGTCGGCGGCGCGGCGGACGTTCGCGTACAGGGCGGCGTGCTCCTCGCGCGTTCCGTGGGAGAAGTTCAGCCGGGCCACGTCCATGCCGGCGCGCACCAGCGCCAGGACGGCGTCGTAGCTGCCGGTCGCGGGGCCGAGCGTGCAGACGATCTTGGCGCGGCGCGTCATGCCTCGCAGTATGGAACCGACGGGCCGCGCGCGGAAAGGGCGCGGCGGCCCGGGAGAAGGATGGGGTGGATGATGGGGCTCGAACCCACGACCCTCGGGACCACAACCCGATGCTCTGCCAACTGAGCTACATCCACCGTCAATCTCGACCCGGGCTTCGCGCCGGGCGCCAAATGGCGCGCCTGGAGGGAATCGAACCCCCGACCGTCGGATTAGAAATCCGATGCTCTGTCCATCTGAGCTACAGGCGCGTGCCGGGGGGCCCGCGCCTGAGGCGCCAGCCCCCTGGGAAGCTGGTCGGGGCGAGAGGATTTGAACCTCCGACACCCTGCTCCCAAAGCAGGTGCGCTACCGGGCTGCGCCACGCCCCGAAGTGAAGCTCGGTGCGAATCGGGCGAGCAGGATACTGACGCCCCGAAAAGGCGTCAATGGCGGACGGTTCCGCGCCGCCGCCGCCGCATCTGACCCCTTGGGTTCACCGCGGCGAGGCCCTATCCTGTCGTCAGTTCTCTCCCGCCCCCGGGTGCGCCCCCGCGGCGCCCCCACATCCCCACGCGAGGAGTTCGCATGAGCGTCAACAGAGTGTTCCTGCTCGGCCATCTCGGGCGCGATCCCGAGGTCCGCTACACGCAGGGCGGGACGACCGTGGCCAACCTGCGGCTCGCCACCAACGAGCGCCGGCCCGACGGGCAGGGCGGCTGGAAGGACGAGACCGAGTGGCACAGCATCGTCGTGTTCGGGAAGCAGGCCGACAACGTGAAGAAGTACCTCACGAAGGGCCGCGAGATCTTCGTCGAGGGCTCGCTCCGCACGCGCCAGTGGCAGGACCAGCAGGGCAACAAGCGCTACTCGACCGAGATCGTCGCGCGCGACATCCGCTTCGTCGGCGGGCGCGGCACGTCGGGTGGTGGCGGCGGCAGCTACGAGCGCCAGTCCGAGGACGTGGGCGCGCCGGTGCCGGGCGGTGACGACATGGCCGACTTCGGCGGTGGCGGCAACGACGACGACATTCCGTTCTGACCCTTCGGGCGCGGCGCCCCGCGCCCGCAGGCGGCACCCAGGGGGCGATTGGCTTCGACGGGGGTTCAGAAACTTCGAGTGCAGGCCGGGGACCCGTGACCTCGTCAAAAAAGCGGGAACATTCATCTGCCAACGAGCAGATGGCTCTCGCTGCCTAATTAGGCAGTGACGCCTTCCCGGACCCCGCCTGTGGGGGACGGAGCGGGCGCCAGAAAAACGCAGGCTGGTCCGAGGGGGCGGCCCGACCGCCCGAGGGCGAGAACCAACCGGGCTGGCTCGCCGCGATCCCGCCGGTGGGAGCAAGGCGGGCGAGACTCAAATCGCCGGATACGCCTGTAGGACTCGCTGTGGAAGAGCTTTCGGACGCGGGTTCGATTCCCGCCGCCTCCACCAACCCCGTGACCTCGGGCCGCCCGGAAACCCGGGCGGCCCGCTCGCGTCCCCCGGGCGCCGGTCCGCGGGGGGCTCCGGACGGCGACGAATCCGCTTGCCGCCCGCGGGGTCCCGCACTAGTCTCCCGCGTCCCGTGAACGCGGACCCGGGCTCCCTGTCCGAGCGCCTGGCGCTCGTCCGAGGGCGAATCGCGGACGCCGAAGGGCGTTCCGGCCGCCCGCCGGGGTCCGTGACGCTCGTCGGGGTGGTCAAGACGCTGCCGCCGGAAACGGTTGCGGCCGCGGTGCGTGCCGGTCTCGCGGACGTCGGCGAGAACCGGGTCCAGGAGGCCGAGGCGCACCAGCAGGTCGTCGCCCGCACGGCGGCGAGGTGGCACATGATCGGCCACCTGCAGGGCAACAAGGCGGGCAAGGCGGTCGAACGCTTCGACCTGGTGCACGGCGTGGACGACGCCGAGCTGGCCGGAGCGATCGGCCGGCGCGCCCGGACCGCCGGGCGGGTGATGCCGGTGCTGTTGGAAGTGAACGTGAGCGGCGAAAGCTCCAAGTTCGGCGTGGCGCCCGGGAGGCTGCCGGAGCTGCTGGAGCGGGTCGCGGAGGTCGAGGGAATCGAGCTGCGGGGGCTCATGACGGTGGGCCCTCCGGTGGAGCGTCCCGAGGACGCGAGGCCGGGCTTCGCGAGACTGCGCCGGCTGCGCGAAGCGGGCGAGCGCTCCCTCGGGCGCCCGCTGCCGGAGCTGTCCATGGGAATGAGTGGCGACTACGAAGTGGCCGTGGAGGAGGGTGCGACGCTCGTCCGCGTCGGCACCGCGATCTTCGGCGAACGCAGGCCCCAGGGAGGCTGAGTTGTTCGTACTCGGGAACGTCGTCGGGGCGCTGGCCTGGCTGCTGGACCTCGTCTTCAACCTGCTGATGCTGGTCATCCTGATCAACGCGATCCTCTCGTGGTTCCGGCTGGATCCGTCGAACATGGCGGTCCAGCTCCTCGACCGCATCTCGGACGTGGTCTGCAATCCCATCCGGAGGCTGTTCCCGACGGTGATGAGCGGCATCGACTTCGCGCCCATGATCGCGCTGGTCGCTTTGATGTTCCTGCAGCGGATCCTCGTGCCGACCCTGCAGGGCATCGCGGCGCGGCTCGGGTGAGCGCGGCGCGGCTCGCGGTGCGCGTGCACCCGGGCGCGCGGCGGGACGCGCTGGTCGGGCGGCTCGCGAACGGGGAGTGGAAGCTGGCCGTGACCGCGCCGCCCGAGGGCGGGCGGGCGAACGAAGCAGTGCTGGAGCTGCTGGCGGGGCTGCTGGACGTGAAGCGCCGCCAGCTGGCGGTGACGCGGGGCGCGGCCTCGCGGGCGAAGACGATCGAAGTGACGGGGCTGGACGCGGGCGAGGCCGAGAAGCGGCTCGCCGCGGCGATCGCGGCCCCGAGGGGAAACGATGGCGAGTGAGCTGCTGAACCGCATCCGCGAATCGGCCGCCTGGATCCAGGCGCGCACGAAGGTGAAGCCCGGCCTCGGGATCATCCTGGGCACGGGCCTCGGCGACTTCGCGGGCGCGCTCGAGCTGGACGTCGCGATCCCCTACGAGGACATCCCGCACTTCCCGCACTCGACCGTCGAGAGCCACGCGGGCGAGCTCCACCTGGGCCGGCTCGCCGGCCGTCCCGTCGCGCTGATGAAGGGCCGCGTGCACTACTACGAGGGCTACACGATGCAGCAGGTCACGTTCCCCGTGCGCGTCCTGAGGGCTCTCGGCTGCGGGACGCTGATCGTGACCAACTCCTGCGGCGGCATGAATCCCGACATGCCGGCCGGCTCGATCGTCGTGACGACCGACCACGTCAACCTGATGGGTGCGAACCCGCTGATCGGTCCCAACGACGAGGAGCTGGGCCCGCGCTTCCCCGACATGAGCGAGCCGTACTCGCGCCCGCTCGTGCAGCTGGCCGAGCGCGTCGCGCTCGACCTCAGGGTTCCGCTCCAGCGCGGCGTGTTCGTGGCCGTGGCGGGACCGAACCTCGAGACCGCGGCGGAGTACCGCTTCCTCCGCGGGATCGGGGCCGACATCGTGGGCATGTCGCTGGTGCCCGAGAACCTGGTGGCCGTGCACGGAGGCCAGCGAGTGCTGGCGTTCAACGTGGTCACCGACGCGTGCCTGCCCGACGCCCTGCACCCGGTGGACATCGCCGCGGTGCTGGCGGTGGCGGGCAAGACCGCGCCGACCCTGACCCGGCTCGTGACGGAGATCGTCCGGCGCCTGGACGAGGCGGAATAGGCCGTGAACAGCGCGGCGCCGGGGGGCGCCGCGTTCGAGAACCCGGAGGTCAACACGATGGCGAGCGCGCGCAGGAAGAGCGCAGGCGGCAAGGCGAAGCCCGCGAAGGGCTCCGCGAAGGCGAAGTCCCACGCGAAGGCTTCGAAGGCCGCGAAGAAGTCGAAGCGGCCCGTGAAGGCGAAGCCCGCGAAGGGGCGCAAGCCCGCGGCGAAGGCCGCGAAGTCCGCCCGGTCCGCGAAGGCCGCGAAGCCGGCGGCGAAGGCGAAGCGGCCCGCGAAGGTGAAGCGGCCCGCGAAGCCGACGCGCGCCGCGAAGCCGACGCGCGCCGCGAAGCCGACGCGTGCCGCGAAGCCGGCCCGCGCCGCGAAGCCGGCCCGCGCCGCGAAGCCCGCTCCGAAGCCGGCGCCGAAGGTGAAGGCGGCCGCGAAGTCCGCACCGCGCGTGATCGGCAGGCCGGCCGTGAAGGGGCCGGCGAAGGCCGCCCCGCCGGCGCCCCCCGTGCGCACGGGTCCTCCGCGGCTGGTGCCGGCGACGGCCGAGGCGCGCGCGCGCGCCGTGAAGGTGCCGGCGGGCCGCTCGAAGCTGGTCTCGCGCGGCCCGGCCGAGGTCCGGCCTCTCGGTGTCCTGCCCCCCGAGTCCATGGCGAGGCCCCGCCACGGGTCGGCGCGTGCCGCCCTGTCGGTGACGCGCACGATCTCCGCGACCCCCCCGAAGCCCACGGCCCCCCTGAAGGGAGACGATCGTCTGAGCCCCGACGACCTGAAGTACTTCGAGAGCCGCCTGCTGGCCGAGCGCGCACGCATCACGCGCGAGATGGGCCACCTCGAGAGCACGGTCCTCAAGGTGAACCCGCGCGACTCCGCGGGCGAGCTGTCCGGCTACTCCTTCCACATGGCCGACGCCGGCACCGACTCGATGGAGCGGGAGAAGGCGTTCGACATCGCCTCGAAGGAGGGCCGGCTGCTGCTGGAGATCGACGACGCGCTGCGCCGCCTCTACGCGGGCACCTACGGCCTGTGCGAGTCCAGCGGCAAGCCCATCTCGCGGGCGCGCCTCGAAGCCCTCCCGTGGGCGCGGCGGTCGCTCGAGGAGCAGGAGAAGCTCGAGAAGGAGCAGCGGGCAGGCCGCGTCGCGCCGGGCGCCGAGTGAGACGTTCGCCCGCGCTGCTCTTCGGCGTCGCCGCGTTCGTGGTCCTGCTGGACCAGTGGACGAAGCGGCTCGCCACGGAGCACCTCGCGTACGCGCCGCCGGTGCGGCTCGTGGGCGATCTCGTCCAGCTGACCTACACCCGCAACTCGGGAATCGCGTTCGGCCTGCTGGCCGGGCGCAACTTCCCGCTGTACGTCTTCTCGATCGTCGCCGCGGTCGCGGTGCTCGTGCTGTTCGCGCGGCACCCCCGGCTGTCGGTGGGCCGGCACCTGTCCCTGGCGCTCATCCTCGGCGGGGCGATCGGCAACCTGATCGACCGGGTCACCGCGGGCGAGGTGGTGGACTTCATCCTGCTCGCCTGGCAGGGGCACGAGTTCCCCGTCTTCAACGTGGCCGACATCGCGGTGACCTGCGGCGTGTGCCTGTTCGCGCTCGCCTGGTCGCAGGAGCACGACCACCACGAGCAGCTCGCGCCGGCCGGCGACGCGGGGCCCTCAGCGGGAGCGGAATCCCATGAACCGGATGATCGACCTGAGCGTGCCGCCGCAGGGGGCGGGACAGAGGGTGGACCGCTGGCTGGCGAAGGAGCGGATCGGGCTCAGCCGTAACCGCGTCCAGTCGCTGATCGAGGCGGGCCGGGTCACCGTGAACGGCCGCGCGGCCCGTGCCGCGCTCCGGCTGAAGGAGGCGGACCGGGTCGTCGTCGAGGTGCCGCCGCGCCGCGCCTCGCGGCTCGAGCCGGAGGCACGGCCGCTCGCGATCGTGCACGAGGACGACGCGGTGCTCGTGCTCGACAAGCCGGCGGGACTCGTCGTCCACCCCGGCGCGGGGGTCCAGAGCGGCACGCTCGTGCACGCGCTGCTCCACCACGCCCCGGCCATCGCGACCGTCGGCGGCGAGGGCCGCCCGGGGATCGTCCACCGCCTCGATCGCGACACCTCGGGCCTGCTCGTCGTCGCCAAGACGGAGGAGGCCTACCTTGCGCTGGTCGAGGCGCTGAGGGCCCGCGAGGTGACCCGGCTCTACCAGGCCCTGGTCTGGGGCGATCCGGGCCCGAACCACGGCTTCGTGGACCTGCCGGTCGGCCGCGACCCGAGGGACCGCAAACGCATGGCGGTGGTCCGCCAGGGCGGCCGGCCCGCACGGACCCACTGGCGGGTCGAGGAGCGTTTCGGCCTCGCCAGCCGCGTCGAAGCGCGGCTCGAGACGGGCCGGACCCACCAGATCCGGGTCCACATGGCGGCGGTCCGGCACCCCGTGGTGGGCGACCCCACCTACGGGGGCCGAGCCAGAAAATCGTTGAGCCTCCGTCCCTCGGAGCGTAGCCTCGCGGACGCCCTGTTGCGGCTGCTCCGCCGCCAGGCGCTGCACGCGGCGACGCTCGAGTTCGCACATCCCGTCTCGGGCCGGCCGCTTCGCTTCCAATCGCCGTTGCCGGACGATTTTGCCCGGGCGCTCGAGCTGCTTCGGGCGTTCATCGACCAGCGGACCCCGTGATCCATCCCATGGCCGATTCGCCCAAGACCGACGTCATCGAGCTCCGCCTGCCGAGCCGGCTCGAGCTGTTGTCCATTCTCGACCGCGTGACGCTGGCCGTGTGCGAGCGCATGGGGTTCGACGAGGACACGAGCTCGCAGGTGAGCATGTCGGTGATCGAGGCCGGCACGAACGCCGTGCAGCACGGGAACCGGCAGGACGCCTCGAAGTCGTTCGAGGTCAAGTTCACGCTCCACCCCGACCGGCTCGAGGTGTGCGTCAGCGACCAGGGTCCGGGGTTCGACCTCGCCAAGCTCCCCACGGACGTGACATCGCCCGAGCACCTCTTCGACATGCGCGGGCGGGGGATCTTCATCATGAAGTCGTGCTGCGACGGCGTGGATTTCCGTTTCGGCCCCTCCGGGACCACCTGCCTGCTGGTCAAGCACCGCCCGCAGGTGGAGTCGCGCGCCGCCGACGCCTGAGGATCCGTTTGCCCCGCATCCTGGCGGTGGACTGGGGCGAGCGACGGGTGGGTCTCGCCGTGTGTGACCCGACCGGGACGCTCGCGAGCGGCCTCGAGACGCTGGTCGTCTCCGGCCCGGCGGACGCCGTGGGGCGCGTCGCGGCCGTCGCCCGCGAGGTCGAGGCGCAGTCCATCGTCGTGGGCCTGCCGCTGCTCCTCTCGGGGGAGCGCGGGTCCGCCGCGGAGGCCGCCGAGCGCTTCGCCGCCGGCCTCGCCACGGCCTCCGGCCTGCCGGTCTCCACCTGGGACGAGCGGCTCACCTCGTCGCTCGCCTCGCGCCGCATGCGCGAGCGCGGCGAGCGCGGAAGGCGCGGCAGGCGGACCGGGCGCCTGGACCAGGACGCCGCGATCGCCCTGCTCGAGTCGTGGCTGCAGAAGCTCGACGCCGACCGCCGTCGCGCGGCGGCGGAGGACGCATGACGCCCGCGCGCTCGCGCCGCGCGTTCCGGCCGCTGCGCTGGGCGTGGCTGCTGCTGGCGGCCGCGCTGCTCGTCCCGGCCTACGAGCTGCTGCTGCCCGCGGGGCCCTTCCCGCCACGCGAGCGGCGCGTCGTGATCGTCGAGCGCGGGCAGTCGCTGCACGCGCTCGCCGCGGAGCTGCAGCGCACGGGCGTCGTGCGCAGCCCGCTCGCGTTCCTCGTGCTCGCGCGCCTCATGCACCTCGACCGCAGCGTGAAGGCCGGCCAGTACGCCTTCCGCCCCGGCATCACCGTGCCGGCGCTGTTGCGTGCGCTCGACCGCGGCATGTACGGGCTCGACCTGCTGCGCATTCCGGAGGGGCTCACGCTGCCGCAGACCGCGAGGCTGCTCGGGGCGCGGCTCGGCGTCGCGCCGTCGGAGATCGAGCGGCTCGCCACCGACCAGGGCCTGCTCGACTCGCTGGGCGTGGACAGCCCGTCGCTCGAGGGCTGGCTCGCGCCCGACTCCTACGAGTGGCTGCCCGGCACTCCGGCCGAGGCGGTGCTGCGCACGATGGTCGCGCGGACGCGCGAGCGGCTGCGCCGGGCCACCGCCGGGTGCGACTCGCTGCCGTTCGACTTCGGGCCGAACCAGCTGCTCACGCTCGCCTCCATCGTCGAGGCCGAAGCGCAGGTGAGCGACGAGCGACCGCTCATCGCGCGTGCCTACCTCAACCGGCTCGAGCGGCACATGCGGCTGCAGGCCGACCCGACGGTCGGCTACGCGATGGGCAAGGGGCCGCGGTCGCGGCTCACGCTGCGCGACCTCAAGGTACAGTCGCCCTACAACACCTACCTGCACGACGGCCTGCCGCCGGGACCCATCTGCAGCCCCGGCTACAAGAGCATCGAGGCCGTCGTCTACGCGACGCCGCACAGCAACGACCTGTACTTCGTCGCCCGCGGCGACGGCCGCCACATGTTCGCCCGGACCTACCGGCAGCACCTCGCGAACATCGCCGCCGCGCGGGCGCTGCAGGCGGCGATGGCCGCCCGGCGCGCGGCGAGCGACTCGGCGGAGACCGCGGCCGCCACGGACGTCCCGGCCGGGAAGGAGTCGTTGCGTTGAGCCCCGCCGGCCGGAGCCCGGCGCGCGGGCAAGACGGTGTGCTAGCATGCGTTCCCTCATGAACGGCCCGGGCATCGTCACCATCCGCGATCCGCGGGGCGCGCCGCACGCCGGCCTCGACTGGCGCGGCCGCCTCGAGTTGCTGCGCGCGCGCGTCGCCGCGCTCGGCCGCGCCGTCGTCGCCTACTCGGGCGGCGTGGACTCGAGCCTCGTCCTGCGCGTCGCGCACGAGCAGCTGGGCGCCGGCGCCCTCGGCGTGATCGGGCGCTCGGACTCCTACGCGCTGCGCGAGCTCGAGCTGGCGCTCGCGCAGGCCGCGGACTTCGGCGCGGCGGTCGAGGTCGTGCCCACCGGCGAGCTCTCGAATCCCGACTTCTCGGCCAACCCGGCCGACCGCTGCTATCACTGCAAGAGGGAGCTCTACCGGCGGCTCGACGAGGTCGCGGCGCGCTTCGGCGCGGCGGCGATCGTCGACGGGACGATCGTGGACGACGCCTTCGATCACCGGCCGGGCCGGCGGGCCGCCGAGGAGCGCCGGGTGCTCTCGCCGCTCGCGGAGGCGGGGTTCTCGAAGGCCGACGTGCGCGCGGCCGCGGCCCATCTCGGGCTCGCGAGCCGGGACAAGCCGGCCTCGCCCTGCCTGGCCTCGCGCATTCCCTACGGCACCGCCATCACCCCCGCAGCGCTGGCCCGGATCGAGCGGGCCGAGGAGGCGCTCCGGGCGCTGGGTTTCGACGAGCTGCGGGTCCGCCACCACGACGACGTGGCCCGCATCGAGGTGCCGCTCGCGGCGCTGCCCCGGCTGCTCGATCCGGAGGTCCGCGGCAGGGTCGTCGCAGGGCTCCGCGCCGCCGGCTATCGGTTTGTTTCGGTGGATCTTGAGGGGCTGCGTTCCGGCAGCCTCAATCGCGCGCTCGAGCCGGGGCCCGGCGGCCCCGGGGCGGGCCAATAAAACGGGAACCGCTTTCAGGGGGTCCCGGTAGTACACGGTGCGCCCCCTGTGAGGCGGCGGCACACCCCGCGATCTTCGCTGAGATCGTCCAGTGCCCCGGGCCTCGATCGGCTCCGGTTCGACACCGGCGATCTCGAACGAACTCGCATCGTTCGAAGTCGTCGGTGTTGCCTTTTGACCTTCCGGGGCGCAGGGAGAACGCAAATGAGCAGCAGGGCCAACGTCACGAAGCCGAAGTCGCTCCGAAGCAAAATGCAGGCGCCCGAAGTGGACCTCGGCTTCCGCTGGGGGACTCTGAACACGGTCCTGCTGGCGGCGGGGGTGGCGCTCCTCGTGGCGGGTTACGTGAGCCTTTCCCGGGGGTCGATTTCGCTGGCCCCGGTGCTCCTCGTGACCGGCTACTGCGTGCTCATCCCGGCTTCCCTGCTGGTGCGCGGAGGGGGATCGGCCTCGGGCGAATAGCTCAGCGGTAGAGCACTTGCCTTACAAGCAAGGGGTCACAGGTTCGAGCCCTGTTTCGCCCACCAGCAGTCGAAGCGAAGTTGCGTATCGGCAACACGTTGGAAACCCAGGAGAGGATAGGGTTGGGCCGGCTGGCGTTCGCCGGCAGCAGGTTCCGGGCGTAAGTCCCCGTCCGGGCGGGCCGCGGGAAAAAGGGTCTTGACACCGCGCGAACAGGAAACCTAGACTTTTCTCGTCTTGGAAACTCTTGTGAGCGCGGCAGATAAGCTCACCCGAGTATTTCGAACTCGACAATCCCAAGAACGATCGAGAGTTCGAAAGGAGGTGGCTCGCAGCCAGACCTGATTGCGCGCAACTGAGCCTTGCCTGGAACTCTGCAACAGGGAATCACCATCTATGGGAGGTGCAACGATGACTGGTTTGGTTCGCAAGGCCGCGGTGCTCGCGGCGTGCGGCGTCCTCTTCGGCGCTGCGGTTGCGTACGCGGGCGTGCCCGACCCGTTCAACTCGACGATTCCGGGTCGCATCAATCTCGTCGGTGCCGACGCCGGTACGTCCACGGCCGATGCGGGCCCGCTGGGTGCCCTGGTCCAGGTGACCGTGCGCGACCTCGCGGCGAACCCGATCGCGAACTCCTCGGTCGTGATCGACTTCTCCGGCTGTGTCTCCGATACCCGCATCGGTGACGGTGCCAGCCAGCTGTACCCGGGCGTCGTCGCGAACTGCGGCACGTACTCGGTGAGCTCGCTGACGGACGCTTCGGGTGTGGCCTCCATCGTCGTGATGGGCGGCGGCCAGAACCCGATCGGCGCGGCCCACGCGGCCGGCAGTGGCAAGGTGTACGCGGACGGCGTGCTCCTCGGCTCGATCAACGTCGGCAGCTACGACCTGAACGGCCAGGACGGCGTCACGCTGGCGGACCTGTCGCTGTGGTCGGCGGACTACTTCAGCGCGACGGATCCGGACCGCGCCAACTACGACAACATCGGTGGCGTGGACCTGCTCGACCTGTCGACCTGGGGCGGCACGTACTTCGGCGGCGGCTCGAACGTGAGCTCGGCGGCGTACTGCCCGTAGGAAGTGCAACTCGCCTGACATCCCCCGGGGCTACGCAGTACGAAGTGGCCCTCCGGGACATGTTTGGTGGTCAGAATCGGAACTGCGTCCTGGTGCAGCATCGTCCCCCTCTAACCCCCATACGGTTCCACCGGAGGAGCTCATGAAGAAGATTCTTACTCTCACGGCTGCGCTCATGGTCATCGGTGCCTCGGCCTCGCTGGCCAGCGGCCTGATCGCCAACTGGAACGATTGCGCGACGGGCGGCGTCGTCAAGGACCAGGCGTTCGCCTGCGATCGCAACCTTGGCAACGTGCAGCTCTACC
>Ga0315540_10000673_pt1 | contig 19485 bp, 18 predicted proteins | sample SalMarSW160110MG_FD_203677 | JGI IMG/M metagenome (GOLD analysis project Ga0315540, IMG submission 203677) | Salt marsh sediment microbial communities from the Plum Island Ecosystem LTER, Massachusetts, United States - Salt Marsh Sediment SW1601-10 ...
CCGTCGCAAAGGCGTTCGGTGTCTGATCATCTATTATATAGACCTTCGGCATAGGCAGATTTGCATTTTCTGCCAGGTGTTTGACGAGTTCATAAAATTTAGGAGCGGTCTCCTCCGTTGCTTCCTTCGCCCGGTACATTTTGAGCACAATTTTATCCGAAAACCAGTAGGAGCCAAAATTCATTGCAAGCGCAAAAATGAAGGCTATGATCATCCCCGATCTTCCCCCAAGCAGACCACCAACCAGCAGAAAAAGCATCATCATAGCAGTCATTAAAAAAACAGTTTTAAGCGTATTCACAAATTCATCTCCAATTGTTCAACTAAAATTAAATAAAGCCCTGTGCTTAAGCAAGAATAGAAAATCCATCTCTTATTTAACTTAATTACCTGTTTACATGTTTCCTTCGGGACTCTATAAAAAGACATAACAGGTAATTTAAGTGCGGATTATACTAAAAACCTGCCTTCTACCGATTATGAAAAATATGTTGAAATGTTAATTTCATAGGATTAACTTAGAAGATTATCCAGTGAAAAGTATCATTTGTAACAGCTATTTTGGTGCACTCATTTTTACTAATAAATAATTAACATCATAAAATTTTAATCTTAAAATAAATAGGGAATTAATATGCTAAAACTAAATCTATTTAAAACTGCAGGAGTGTTTTTTCTGTTAATTATAAACATTTCAATATTTGCCCAAAATCATAATACTGATACTTTATTTGCCAGTAGTTCCCAAATAAGCGGTTCATCAATGAAACCCTATACAAACAAATGGAAGGTAACTTTGACAACACCAAAAGGCGATAAAAGATTTTTCCAGGTATGGACGGACTATTCACAAAAAATGGACCTGAACGGGAAGACATTTATTCACAGGATACAGGATATATATGATGCAAATGGAAATTTTTTAAGATCTCAAATGAATTTTGTAGATGAAAAGACACTGCTTCCAGTCAGGGGTTCCTTAACATTTAATAACGGCACTAATTACTATTTTGAATTTAACGGAAAACACGTAACAGGTAATTATAAAATTAAAACGGATACTTCTCAAGAAATAAAATATGACACCACTTTTAGCAGAACTGTATATGACTGGACGTTATATGGAATTTTACTCGCAGGACTACCATTGAAAGTGGATTTCCATACAGTTATGCCTATATACGAATATCCTAATCCAACAGACGGTTGGCTAAAGGTTGATGTCAATAAAAAAGAAATGATTGACGCGAGAAACCGAGGCAAAATAAGTGCCTTTAAAGTAGAGACAAATCAGAACATGATATTTTATATCATAAAAGAACCACCTTATGTACTGAAGCTGATTTATACTACTCCTAAAGGTGCAATATTAACCTGGGATATGATGAATGAGTAAAATCTTCCAATTTATAAAAAATTTGAAAAGGAAATTAAAGGACATTATCCCAAAACAAAGGATAAAATGATTGGAGTAAGAAGTATAAAAGAATTTAATGCCTATGCAATGAGCAATGTTAAAATTAACATCGGAGGGAAGACAGCTGTTTTTGATACAATCAAAGTTATACTGGAAAAGAATACCGGTTCCAGCGAATACTTTTACGGAAATCTTGGACAGGACCTTGTAAACCAATTTAATTCAGTTACATTTAATTTTCGTTCAATGTTTATTCGGTTTAATTAGAAAAAGTTTCCTAATAAAAGTTTTTAATCTATTCTAATGAAAGTTGCTGCGAAATACGATATCCACGGAAATTTGCCTGCGCTTGAAGCTGTTATGAATGATATTCGGCAGGAAGGAATTGACCTGCTTATAGTTGGAGGTGATGTAGTACTTGGCCCGATGTCTCAGGAATCTCTGGCCCTTCTATTAGATGTCGATATTCCAACACAGTTTATCAAAGGGAATTGTGAAGTTGCAGTACTTGCAGAAATGAAAAGTAAAAGCCCTAAGGTTCCTGAACAAGTAAGAGAAATAGTGCGTTGGACTTCATTACAACATAACTCTGAACACGAGCGTTTATTATCTGGTTGGCCTCTACATTTAGTTTTCATATACCTGGTTTGGGAATTATTCTATTTTTAATAACAAAAGGACTCATTATGAAAGCAATTAAATTTTTACCTGTTTTTTTAGTACTGATTATATGCCAGGTCCTTTTTGCCCAAACGAATACTGAGCTTATAGACAAAGCATACAACGCATATTACCAGGGAAAAAACTGGACAAAAGCTAGCGAACTATTTTCTGAATTAAAGAAATTAAATCCCACCTATCCCGATTATATAGTAAGGCTCGCCTTTGCATATTACCGTAATCACGAATATGAAAAGGCCATTTCGGCTTTGAAAGATGCACTCGAAATAGGCCCCTGGCCTGATATCTATTGCAATTATATTGCAGCTAGTTATGCAAGACTTAAAAAACCTGACGAAGCAATGCACTGGCTTCAGAAATGTATCGAGGCTGGCTGGCCAAAATATCTAAGCTTAAAAAAGGATAAAGATTTTGATTTAATAAGGAACAGGCCAGAGTTCAAAAAAATATTTGGAATAAAAGAAAACATTGACACAACAAATGCTGCTCAAAGATGGAGAGCAGATTTAGAGTTCATAATGGAGAAAATGAAGTTGTTGCATTACAATATGTACAATACAAATTCCCCTGGAGTGTGGAATGCTCTCTATTCAAAAACATATAAACATATTCCGGAAATGAGCAGTGAAAAGATAATATTAAATTTTATGGAACTTGCTGCACTTGCCGGCGAAGGACATACAAAGGTTCTTCCACCAGAATCCGGTCCGATGGCTTTTCATTCATTACCAATAGAATTGTATTATTTCAAAGACGGTTTTTTTATTAAGAAAGCCATTAAAAAATATAAAGACCTGGTTGGTAAAAAAGTTATTTCTATCGGCTCTAAAAGTATAAATGAGCTTTTCAAAAAGTGTTTTGTCTACCGCGGACACGATAACAAAATGCACTATATAAAAATGGCACCCAGATACCTGGTTATGATGGAAACACTAAAAGATATGGGCGCAGTAAATGGACTGGATAAGGTAAACTTTGAAGTTGAGGACAATAACGGAAAAGGGAAAGATGAAACTATAGAAGCTGTTACTATGAACAAAATAGATGATATCCCCGAAGAAGAGTGGGTATCGATGAACAGCTTTTCGACTAATCCATTGCCATTATATTTAAGAAATTCAGGAAAAGATTTTTGGTTTGAATATTTACCTGAGGAAAGCCTTATCTACGCCCACATACACTATATAGTAAATAATGATAATATGAGATTTTCAGGATTTGTCGATTCCCTTTTTAATACAATCGACAGACAACATATTAAAAACCTTGTACTGGATTTAAGAAACTGCGGAGGCGGAAACTCAGGATATAACAAATATTTGATAGCAGCCCTTCTTCAACACCCTTCAATAAATCAAGAGGAGCATTTTTATACAATAATAGGAAGGGAAACTTTTTCTGCTGCGATTAATTTAGTAACAAATTTAGAATACAGGACAAACGCAGTTTTTGTCGGTGAGCCGACTGGTTCCAAACCTGATTTTATCGGTGAATCTTCAGTCTTAAAACTACCATACAGCGATCTCTATTTAGTAATTTCAAATCGCTATCACCAGGGTGGTGCTAACAATTCATTAGACAAAAGACCGTGGGTAGCGCCGTCAATCTTAATCCAGTTAAATTCAAAGAAATATGCAGAAAATGACGATCCTGTAATGGATTTTATTTTAACAAGATTTTGAACCTTAATGAAAAAAATATTCAGGTTATAGCCCTATACCCAGAGTAATTTAATTCAACAATGATTTATCATAAAATAAAAGATGAAAGTTGCTGCAATATATGACATTCACGGAAACCTTCCCGCTCTTGAAGCTGTGCTTTGTGATATTCAACACGAACGTATTGATTTGCTTGTAGTTGGAGGTGATGTAGTACTTGGCCCGATGTCTCAGGAAGCTCTGGCCCTTCTATTAGATTTAGATATTCCTAAACAGTTTATAAAAGGAAATTGTGAAGTTGCAGTACTAGCAGAAATGGCAGGCAAAGAACCAGCAGTTCCGGAACAGGTAAGGGAAACAGTACGCTGGACTGCAGGACAACATAGTACTGAACACAAACACTTATTTAGCAATTGGCCGGCTACATTTAATTATCACATAGCTGGTTTAGGAAATATTCTATTTTGCCATGCTACACCACAAAACGAAAATGATATTTTTACCAGGCAAACACCGGAAGAAAACATCCTGCCTGTTTTTACCGGATTAAAGGTAGAAATTGTGGTCTGTGGGCATACGCATATGCAATTTGACAGAACTATCGGTGATGTTCGTGTTGTAAATGCGGGAAGTGTGGGAATGCCATTTGGGAAAACCGGCGCTGATTGGATTATGCTGGACAAGACAATTCAGTTTCGACATACCAACTATGATCTTAAAAAGGCTACGGAACGAATCCGGAATACTAAATACCCGCAAGCCCTTGAGTTTGCTGAAAATTATGTCTTAAATTCTCCATCTGAGAGTGAAATGTTAAAAATATATGCAAACAGTAAAATCGGTAGGAAAAAAGTGTAGGAGATGATACTTTATTAAACTAATAATTAATGAGCCATCATAAAATTACCGGGTTTATTTTTAGAATATATAAAAAACTAATTATAAATAATAACAAGGTATCAGATATGTTGAAAAAAATAATCATCTTTTTTGTTGGTGTAACAACTATTTTACTGGTTACTTGTACCGGCTGTAAACCAAAGGAGGAAAAAAATATGGAAAATGAAAAACAACTTGTAGATCGTTACGTTGCTGTATGGAATGGAGCAGATCCTGCTACACTCGATTCAATTCTTACTTCAAACTATGTCCGCCACACAACAAGGGGCTCTGGTCCGGCTAATAACACGGAAGAGCTTAAAAAAGTTATTGCGGCATTAAGATTAGATGTTCCTGATCTTAAAATTAATGTTGAAGATATTTTAATAAAAGATAACAATGCTGTATTCCGCTGGACATCAGAAGGCACAGACAGCGGGCCGGGTGATTTTCCACCAACAAATAAACGCTTCACATCAACAGGTATGACCTGGGTCAGGTTTGAAAATGGTCGTATTGCTGAAGAATGGTCGGATTCTGATCAATTGGATGTGATGTTGCAATTGGGTTTTGGAATTAAGTTGCCGGAAAAACAGTAAAAATTAGCTGAATAGTTCAAAATTATAGTTTTTCTTAACTCGTGTAATCATTCATAATTACCGTTTATCCTTTTTTAATTATCTTTTGCATAAAAGTGTTGACAATTATTAAAGCAAAAATTACGTTTGCAGTTAATACATAGTAACACAAGGTATATAGCAAAAAGAGGTAAAAATGGTTTCAAAAGCGTTAGTTGCGGCATCTACAAAACCTATGATATTATCAATTTTGCGGGGTGGTGAAAATTATGGTTACCAGATCATTCAACGGGTAAAAGAACTTTCCGGTGGAAAACTCGAATGGGCTGACGGAATGCTCTATCCCGTTCTTCACAGAATGGAAAAGGACGGACTGGTAACTACACAATGGAAACTCACCGAAGGAAGAATGAGAAAGTATTATAAAATAACTGTAGCGGGAAAAAAAGAACTCGTACAAGAGAGGAAACAATGGTTATCCGTACATAATGTTCTCCTGGAATTGTGGAAACCAATTCCTTCATTTGAATAAAATTTCTTGGGAAAAACTATGTTTAATCTTGAAGATGAAATTAATAAATGGAAAAAATCACTCCGCAAAAACCCTTCACTTGAAGACGGCTATGCAGAAGAACTAGAATCACACCTGCGTGATAAAATTGAAGATTACACAAACAAAGGGATGAGCAAAGAAGAGGCTTTTGAGAAAGCAAAAGATGAAATTGGTGACGCAAAAAAAATCGGTGCAGAGTTCTTTAAAACCGATACTACGAATAAAATAAGCGGCAGGTCAACATTAAATAAATCGCATGGAATATATCCTCTTCTTCCTAATTTCTTTAAAATTGTCTTCAGAACTATTAAGCGAAACCCGGGCTATTCATTAATTAATATCTCAGGATTAGCTGTAGGAATAGCAAGTTGTCTATTAATATTTATGTATGTATTGAACGAACTTAATTTTGACATGTTCAATAAAAAAGCAGACAGAATCTACAGGATTGTAGAAACACGACACGTCCCCGGGCAGGCACCACAAAAATATGGCTATACAATGGGACCATTAGCTCCTGCTTTGATGAAAAATTACCCCGGAATAGAATATTCAGTTAGGTTGGCAAATGTACTTACGACCGGTAGACTAACAATTGAAAAAGGAAATAGGAGATATTACGAGGGAGATTTTTTATGGGCAGAGAATAGTTTCTTTAACGTTTTTGATTATCAGCTCATAGAGGGTGATAAAAAGACTGCACTAATTAACCCTAAGTCCGTAATTTTAACAGAAAGTTCTGCGCACAAATATTTTGATAATGAAGATCCTTTAGGAAAAACATTAAAAATCGGAAAAATGGGGAATTTTATTATTACTGGTATACTCAAGGGCCCACCAAGCAATTCTCATCTTGACTTTAGTATGCTTCTGTCATTCTCAACTATAATAAATCGAAAAGCAGAAGGTTGGAAACCCTTCATTCACTGGTGGGGCTCCTGGGGATTTACAACCTATTTAGTTTTAAACAAGCATGTTTCCCCAGATATTATAGAAAAGGATATAAATGACCTGATCAGCAAAAATCTTCCTGCTAATTCACCAACAATACGCAAAGCTTATTTACAACCATTAAAAGACATTCACTTTGGTTCTTCTGATATTGAGTTCGAATTGAATGCCGGAGAGAAAAACTTCGAATCAATTTATATACTCTCAGCTATAGCCTTGCTAATATTATTAATAGCAAGTATAAATTATATAAATCTTTCAACGGCACGTGCAACCATCCGGGCAAAAGAGGTGGGACTTCGTAAAGTTGTAGGCGCCCGCCCTTTCGACCTGCTAACTCAATTTCTAAATGAATCAATATTTATTACAGTAATTTCTTCAGTTCTTTCGTTGCTTATTATCTGGTTGGCTTTACCTTATTTTAATCAGGTATCGGGAAAAGACTTAACCCTGAGTTCACTATTAAACTGGAATTACCTGTTGATTATCTTCGGAATAATAATCACCATCGGATTATTTTCTGGATTTTATCCTGCCTTTTATCTTTCAAGATTCAAACCTTCGCAGGTGTTAAAAAGTAATTCAACGAAGGTTAAAGGTGGATTTAAATTAAGAAATGGATTGGTAGTAGCTCAATTCGTACTATCAATAGTAATGATCGTTGCAACAATAGTAGTAAGTAAACAATTAGAATATGTAAATAACAAAAAACTTGGCTTTAACAAAGAGCATCTTGTAATTATAGATATTAATAATGGCGATGTTAGACGCAATTTCCGTTCAGTTAAAAACGAATTTGAAAAATACGCTTCCGTCTCAAGCGTATCTGTTTCATCAAGAATACCTGGTGACTGGAAAGACATAACTGAAATAGAGATTTCTCCGGAAAATAAAAATAGCGAATTAACAACAGCAAACTACATAGGAATTGACAAGGACTTCTTAAATACATTTAAGAGCAAACTCAAAAGCGGCCGTAATTTTTCACAATTTCATGACGATTCAACATCTGTCTTACTGAATGAGACTGCAGCACGATTATTTGGAAATACACCTTCAAGAATTGAGCTACATGCAAAAAACTCTGACAAGATTGTTAATGCCAGGGTTATAGGAATTGTAAAAGACTTTAATTTTAAATCCTTGCATCAAAAAATCGGCCCATTGGTACTCGGCTATTATAATAATCCGTTCCGGGGAATAGATTATTTTTCGGTCAGGATAAGCGGTAAAAATATTCCGGCTACATTAAAATATTTAAAAAATGTAGACGAGCATTTTGACCCGGAACATCCGGCGGAATATCATTTTCTGGATCAGCAGTTAGAATTAACTTATAAAGATGAACAACGAACCGAAAAGATATTTGGAATTGCTGCTATCATTGCCATCATAATTGCAAGTATGGGAATGTTCGCATTATCAATGTACACTGTGGAAAGGCGAATAAAAGAAATTGGAATCAGAAAAGTGCTGGGAGCTACTGCCGGTGATATTATCAAACTTTTATTAAAGAAATTCTTAAAATTGATTTTATTAGCCTTTATTATTTCTATTCCATTGTCATGGTATATAATGAATCAATGGTTAAAGGATTTTGCTTACAGAATAGGAATGAATCCTTGGATTTTTATTATAGCTGGCTTATTTACTCTAATAACTACAATTATAACAATAAGCTGGCAATCAGTTCGAACAGCTTTGATGAATCCTGTAAATTCAATTAGAAATGAATAAAACTAAGGAACTATTATGTTCGATATAGAACGTGAAATTAAAAACTGGAAAAAGTCACTCCACAACAATCCTTCTCTTGAAGACGGATACATTGAGGAATTAGAATCTCATCTTCATGATAAAATTGAAGATTATATTAATAAAGGAATGAGTGAAGAAAAGGCATTTGAAAAAGCAACAAAAAGAATAGGAGAAGCTGAGAAAATAGGCGATGAATTCTTCAAAGCCGACTCTCCGGTGAAAAATAAAAATATCTGGAATGAAAGAGGCGGAATACTGATTCTGGCTGCAAATTATTTTAAGATTGCAATCAGGATGCTAAGGAAATATAAAAGTCATTCCTTAATCAATATTGCCGGTTTAACAATCGGTTTTACCTGTTTTGCCCTCATTGCATATTTTGTGAAATTCCAGATAAGCTACGACAAGTTTCAGGTTAATAAAAACAATATCTACAGATTAATTACAACAGAGTTTGCAACTGTGCCCGATTTGTGGGCTCCCGGACTTAAAGAAACATTTCCCCAGGTTCAAAATTTTGTCAGGATGCAACCTTTTGGTGAAACATTAATTGAGAATGGTACTAATAAATTTTATGAGAAAGGAGGATTATATGCTGATTCGACTTTCTTTGATATATTTTCATTTGATTTAACCGAAGGTAATGCCAAAACAGCTCTTGTAAATCCTTATTCAATTATAATAACCAAACAACTATCTGAGAAATTATTCGGGAAAGAGAACCCGGTGGGAAAAATTATAACATTTTTTGATGGCGATTCAAAACAAAATTATAAGGTAACAGGTTTAATTAATAACATACCGGCAAATTCTCATTTTACTTTTTCATTCCTTGTCTCTGAGTCAACAAATAAGGCGTGGTGGGTTAATAACTGGAAGATGCACCAATTCTATAGCTACCTGCTATTGCACGATAATGTAAATATTAAAGAGCTTACAACTAATATAAATACCTGGCTAAAAGAAAAAATTACTGATCCAAACTGGAATGAAACTGCCGGGCTTGAAATGCTGACAAGCATTCACTTATATTCACATTTAAGGTCGGAGTTTGAGGTAAATGGAGATATTTCTACAACTTACCTCTTTTCAATGATTGCTCTTTTAATCTTATTAATTGCAATTGTAAACTATATTAATCTTACTACGGCAATGGCTGTAAACAGGGCTAAAGAAGTTGCACTACGAAAAACGATGGGCGCAAAAAGGCCTCAACTAATCTTCCAGTTTTTAGGTGAAACTGTATTATTGAGTCTTATCGTTTTTACGGTATCTATGTTAGTTGTAGAACTTATTATACCCTCATTGAATAATTTATTTCAATTGAAATTAGACCGGGATCTTTTAAGTTTTCCGCTTTTTGTTTTGCAATTATTCGGACTTATACTTTTTATTGGTTTATTGAGCGGAATTTATCCTGCCGTTGTTTTATCTGCTTTTCAGCCATCAGCAATATTAAAAGGAACAACCAAATTTTCAAATAAGAATTTTTTAAAAAGAATTTTAGTGGTCTTTCAATTTGCGGTAACAAGCTTTTTAATTATTTCTTCATTCCTGATTTACAGGCAAATGAATTATGTAAGTTCAAAAAACCTCGGCTTCAATAAGGATCATATCATTACTTTCCCATTGAGATCGGCCGGAATTACAAAAAATTTAGATGCCTTTAAAAATGCATTATCAGCGAATCCAAATATTACCTCTATCAGTTTTACAGCAAATCTTCCGGGAGGTGGTGACTGGGGAATTCCATATCAGGCAGAGGGAAAAAATCAGATTGATTTACCTAAAGCCCGGTGGCTGGTTGTCGACCAGAATTTTATACCTACATATGAAATGAAAATAATAAAAGGAAGAAATTTCAACAAATCAATAAAAAGCGACAAAAACAATTATATAATAAATGAAACTGAAGCAAGAGAATTAGGCTGGAAAAATCCTCTTTCAAAGAAATTATCTATTGATTATTTCAACAGGAAATGGGGAAATATTATTGGCGTGGTAAAGGATTTTAATTACCGCTCTCTACACAAGCGTATCGAACCCCTGATTATGTTTATTCCGCCTGATAATTGGTATTCAAAAGCATCTATAAAAGTAAAAGGTCACGATTTAAGAAACACTATTTTTCATATTAAAAATACCTGGAAAAAATTTGAGACCCGGGATCCATTTACATTTTCATTTTTAGATGAAGACTTCAACAACCTCTACATTAGTGATCAAAAAAATATGCAAATAATTTCTCTCCTGACTGCAATTGCTATTTTTATAGCGTGCCTTGGTCTTTATTCAATGATGATTCATACTTTAACAAACAGGACAAAAGAAATAGGAATTCGCAAAATACTTGGAGCAAAATTATCAAACATAATGAAGCTCGTTTCTAAAGAATTTATTGTGTTGATGTTAATTTCTAATTTTATTGCCTGGCCGGCAGCATATTACTTTCTTAATTATTGGCTGAGAGACTTTGCATACAGGGTAAATATTGATCCGTTCATATTTATTCTCGGGAGCCTGGTTTCAATTTCAATTGCTTTCGCAACAATAGTTTATAAAATAATAAAAGCTGCAAACGCTAACCCCGTTAATTCACTAAGGTATGAATAATTATTTGAGTAGAAAAATGTTCCATCTAAATAAAGCAGTTTTAACCTGGAAAAAATCACTTCGCAATAATCCTTCACTGGAAGACGGATATATAGAAGAACTAGAATCACATTTAAGAGATAAAATTGATGCTTATGTAAATAAAGGAATGAGTGAAGAAGAGGCTTTCAAGAAAGCTAAGGAAGGAATCGGAAACGCAAAAAAAATCAGCGCAGAATATTTCAAAACGGACACAAAACATATTCGTGGGAAACGGTCCAGACAAGCTCCGAAGTGGATACCCGTTCTGGTCTGGAATTATCTGAAGACCGGGATGAGAGTAATAAAAAGATACAAAGGTTATTCATTTATAAATATTTTTGGATTGGCGGTGGGAATAACAAGCTGCATCTTAATCCTGCTGTATATTTTAAATGAAACAAGCTATGATAAGTTCTATAAAAATTCTGATGATATTTACCGTGTAGCAGTAGAAAGAAAATTTCCTAACCAGAAGTTAAAATCTGCAGCTACGGAACGTCCGCTGGCAAAATATTTAAAAGATAACCTGCCCGGCGTTATTGAAGCAACACGCATAAGCAAGGAACGTGCTGATAAAATGGTTATCAAATATAAAGACAAAAGTTTTTACGAAGATAAATTTATTCTGGCAGACCAGAATGTATTTAAAGTTTTCTCGATTCCATTCATAGAAGGCAACCCGGATTTGGCGCTGTCTTCTCCCTTTTCAGTTGTTTTATCAAAGAAAACTGCAACCAAATATTTTGGAAACCAGGACCCGGTTGGCAAAGTTCTTAAACTAAAATTCAAAGGTGGAAATGAATTTTACGATTATAAAATTACCGGCATTATTACAGACCAAAATTATAATTCCCATTTCCATTATGATTTTATAGCTTCGTATAAAAATCATCCTTATGTAGGCGAAGAAAGAGACCAGGACAACTGGAACGGATTAAATCTTTATACCTACCTTCTGCTGCAGCATAATGTAGACGTTAACCAATTTGATAAAAGACTCAACAATGTGGTAAAAGAAAAAATGTTCCCCGTCATTCAGCGCGAGCCTGGAATTTCAATAACCACACCGGAACAGGCAAAAAATTATTACAGCTTCTTTTTGCAGCCCTTAAAATCAATACATCTTCATTCTGATTTATACGGCGAGATAGAACCAAACGGTGATATTTACTATGTATATCTTTTCGGAATTATCGGTGTAATAATAATGCTGCTGGCAAGCATCAATTTTATTAATCTTTTAACCGCTAGATCTTCAACAAGATTAAAAGAAATCGGCATAAGAAAAGCAATGGGCTCGCAAAGGAAGCAGCTAATCGGCCAGTTTCTTATTGAATCGTTAATATTCAGTGCAGTTTCTCTGACACTTTCTTTTATCATAACTTTTGAACTTCTCCCGGTTATTAATTCGAATGCAAATTTAAATTTATCATTTAATCTCATTTATAATCCTTTAATACTCACAGGACTAATTGTATTTGTTGTGCTGACGGGATTGTTATCCTATCTATATCCTGCAGTTTATCTTTCTTCAATAAATCCCGCTTCAATTTTTAAGGGCGGCGCTTTAAAGGGAAATACAACTGCAAAATCAATAAGGAACGGGCTGGTTTTATTTCAGTTTGTTTTATCAATTTCCTTAATAATCTGCACACTGATAATCGCCAAACAAAATGAGTATTTAAGAAATAAAAAGTTAGGATTCGATAAAGAGCACGTTTTAGTTATAGATGGCACGGAATCAATTTTGAGGAACAGGAGCGGTTTTCTTAAAGTTGCAGCAAATGATCCACGTATTCAAAATGTCTCAAACGGACAGACAGTTCCCGGTAAACAAATTGGCACAACGCAACTCTCAGTAGAAGGCAACCAGGGAGCCGGAAGTGTTTCCACAAACTGGATAACTGTTGGTTTTAATTATATAACTACGCTCGGACTAAAGCTAGACAAAGGCAGGGACTTCTCAAAAGATTTCGCCGGAGATTCTATGGCCGTGATACTTAATGAAAAAGCCGTAGCGGCGTTAAACCTGAAAGAACCCATTGGCAAAAAAATAATTTATGAGGAACGTTCATACACGGTGATAGGTGTCGCAAAAGATTTCAACTTTAGTTCACTTCACAAAAAAATTACACCGATAGCAATATTTGGTCCCGATCCTTTTAACCAGAATCGTCCAAATCAGATAATGGTTGTTCGGATGAAACCGGGAGATATTCTTTCTACAATTAATTTTCTTAAAAAGACATGGCAAAAATTTTCATCCGGCGAACTCTTCAGATATCATTTCCTTAACGAAGATTTAAATAAACTTTATAAAAACGACCTGGTTGCACGCAACCTGTTTTCGTTTTTTACTTTTATTGCAATTATAATAGCTTGCTTCGGGTTATTCGGTCTGGCAGCATTTTCTGCAAGACAAAGAAGTAAAGAAATTGCTACACGCAAAGTACTCGGCGCAACATCATTCCAAATCGTGCTTTTGCTTACGAATGACTTTATCAAACTTATTACAGGAGCTTTTATAATTGCTTCTATCCTTTCATTCTTTACAATGCAGCAGTGGCTGAACGGGTATGCGTTTCATACAACCATTACATACAGTCTTTTTGTGGTTGCCGGAGTCATATCTATTTTTTTAATATTGTTAGCAGTCGGCTACCAGGCTATAAAAGCAGCCTCCTCAAACCCTGTAAAATATCTTAGATACGAATAAAGCAATCGGAGAGAATAATGTTTGAACTGGAAAACAAAATAAAAGAGTGGAAAAAATCACTTCACAAGAATCCTTCGCTGGAAGACAGTTATATTGAGGAATTGGAATCACATCTTCGCGATAAAATAGAAGACTATATAAACAACGGGATTAATGAAGAGGAAGCTTTTATAAAAGCAAAAGAAGAATTGGGTGAAGTAGAATATATTGGCGCCGAGTATTTCAAAACCGACACAAAAAATATCAGCGGCAGACCAACCTGGCAGAGTTCTAACTTTATTCCTGTTTTGATGTTGAATTATTTTAAAATTGGATTTAGAAATTTTAGGAAACAGAAAGGATTTTCTTTAATTAATATTCTTGGACTTGCTGTTGGACTGGCGTGTGTTATTTTGATTTCTTTAACTATACTTGACGAATTTAGTTATGATGAATTCAATGTAAATAAAGACAGGATATACCGCGTTCTCACACAGGTTAAAAGGAACACTGACCTTGAAACAATAGCACCCGTGATGCTTCCCTTTGCACCCGCTGTAAAAGGAGATATACCCGAAGTTGAAAACGCCGTCAGGATTTCAGAGAAACAAATTCTTTCCGCTTAAAACGATAAAAACTTTTATGAAAGCGCTCTATACGTAGACAAAGATTTTTTTAAAGTATTCTCTTTTCAATTTTTAAAAGGGGACCCTGAAACAGCATTGGCTGAACCGAAAACAATAGTATTAACTGAAGAAACTGCAGAGAAATATTTTGGCAAAGAAAATCCGGTCGGGAAATTGCTGAATATTAATCACGGGGAATTATACAAGATTACAGGTGTTATAAAAAACCTTCCGTCTAACTCTCATCTGAGAGGAAACATATTTGCTTCATTCAGCACATTTAATGAAACAAATAATCCGCGATTAACAAGCTGGGGAAGTTTTTCAAACGATTATAAGTATGTGCTTTTAAAACCCGGTACCGATCCAAAAGTTGTAGAAAAAAAATTTGCAGATATGCTTAAGACAAGGCTGGAAAAATCATATTACGAAAGATATACAATGTTGCTTCAGCCATTAACTAAAATTCACCTGAACAGTGATATTACTTACGATAATGCCAATACCGTACCGGAAATATTTCTAATAGTATTGGGAATAATTGCCGGATTCATACTGTTAATAGCAATTATTAATTTTATTAATCTTACAACTGCACGATCAGCAAGAAGGAATAAGGAAGTCTGCATACGTAAAGTAGCCGGCGCAGGTAAATCACAATTAATAAAACAGTTTCTCACCGAATCATTCATAATTACATTTATTTCATTTTTATTTTCCCTTTTTCTTGTAGAATTGATGCTTCCATCTCTGAATTCTTTAATCAAAGCCGATATATATTTTTCATTATTGTTTAACAGCACTACAATTATTATTACTGCTTTAATATTATTATTTACAACCATCGCAGCAGGCACCTACCCTGCATTTATGTTATCATCAATTAAACCTGCGCTGGTCTTAAAAAATTCTATTCTTAAAAAGAAAAAAGGATATTCACTCAGGGCAATACTTGTAGTTTTTCAGTTTACAATTGCGGTGCTCCTGGTAATAATGACAATTACAATTTACATGCAGCTTGATTTTATGATGACAAAAGACCTTGGATTTCCGACTGACAGGTTATTGGTACTCAGGATAAATGATGACAATCTTATTAATAAAGGAGATGCATTTAAGAATGCCTTGCTTGCAAATCATAATATACTCGCGGCTTCATTTTCAAGTGGAACCCCTGCAAGTAATATCACGCAATCGAGTAACTTTAATCCCAAGGGTGGAAATAAAGAAGACGAAAGACAGATGCAGTTCCTGAAGGTTGATTACGATTTTTTAAAGACTTATGGTATGCTAATGAAAGACGGTAGGTTTTTCTCACGAAGATTAAGTACAGATTCAACTAATGCTTATATATTAAATGAAACTGCGATGAGGAAATTCGGCTGGCAAAATATAGACGGGGAAATTATCACAAAGGGTGGAAATGATGAAAATGTACATTGGGAAAATGTTATTGGTGTACTACAGGATTTTAATTATTCATCCCTCAAACAGAATATTCCACCAATGGTGCTAAGTGTAAAAAAAGGCGGTAATAATTTTCTATCCCTTCAGTTAACAACTAGTGACGTAAAAAGCACAAGAGAATTTATTAAAAAAACTTATTCTAAATTTTCATCGGGCTATCCTTTTGATTATTTCTTTCTCTAGGACGAATTTGCAAAATATTACAGGGATGGTGAAGCAATTGGAAAACTTTTAATAATTTTTACTGTAATGGCAATATTCATTAGCTTAATCGGAATACTTGGGCTGGTGGCTTATTCGACGGAACAAAAATCAAAAGAGATTGGAATAAGAAAAGTACTGGGAGCTTCTTCAGCTAATATTGTGTACATGCTTTGCATACAATTTGTGAAATGGGTTTTGATTTCAAATATTGTCATCTGGCCTCTAGCTAATTTGTTAACAAATAAATTTCTCGAAGCATTTGCGTACAGGATAAATTTTAACTACCTGGTCTTAATTACTACTCTTGGAATCACGCTGCTGTTAACGATCATAGCGGTTGGTTACCATTCTGTTAAAGCTGCGATAAGTAAGCCGGTTAATTCATTGAAATACGAATAATTATGATATAATTATATTTATGAAATTGCATTGACATAAATGCTCCTAACTGATTAAATTTAGTGCATACTTTAATATTTAGGGGGTAAAAATGTCAACTCTAAAACAGGCCGCAAACGAGTTCCTTTCAAATAAACGAATTGCAGTTGCAGGTGTTTCACGCAAGGGAGACACTGCAGCAAACGCCGTCTATAAAAAATTAAAGGCTTGTGGATACGAGGTTTTTCCGGTTAACCCAAATGCTGAAATAATTGATGAGGATAAATGCTATCACAGTCTTAACGAAATTCCGGGAATAGTTGAAGGAGTAGTAATCGGTACAAAGCCGGAAGCCGCAAAACAGATTGTTGAAGATTGCGGAAGACTGGGAATAAAAGATGTCTGGATTCACCGTTCATTCGGCACCGGCAGTTATGATGAAAGCGCAGTAGAAAAAGCAAAAGAGCTTGGATTAAAAGTAATTCCCGGTGGCTGCCCGATGATGTTTTGTGAACCAGTCGACGTAGCACATAAATGCTTCAGATGGTTCTTTGGAGCTACCGGCAAATTGCCAAAAACTCTTTTATAATTCTTTAATTTATGGTTCCTTTAATTTTTGCATTGACTTGGTATTTCACTTATTGTAAGTTAGAAAGAATTTAGATTTGATCAATCAAATACTATTTTTAGAATAAGGGAAAACCAATCTGAACATTGCTACTTCTTTACTAACTAATAGATAGAGGAGATTCAAAGTGAAAAAGAGCATTATCCTTTCCGTAATAGTTTTATTCTTAATTCATCCAAAATTATTTGCACAGCAAAATAATTCCATTCAGGTAAACGGCGGATTAATGTCAACAACGGATTCTGATAAGGGGATTTTAGGAACCGTTCAGTACAATTATAAAATTAATAACAGCTTCAGCATTTATTCTTATTCAGGAATATTATACTGGAATAACAATAATATTACGTATGACGATGGAGCTGTCTACAAAGGAGGTGCGGCTTTTAATAATTTTCAGAATACTTATACTGAAGATAGTCACAAATTAATTCCTTTCTATGCGGGAGCAAAATATTTCTTTAACAATTCTTCTGTTTTCAGACCATTCGTAAATATCGAAATAGGCTTTGCTTATCTTGTTTTCAATTCCTATGATCTTAATCAGATAAATAATCCAGATGGAACCGTTACTTTTGAGCCGGTAAACAAAACAGAAAGAAATAACATATTCTTTGGGGCAGGAGTAGGCATAGGAGCTTCCCACGACATAGGCGACAATCTTGAATTACTTCTGGAATTCAGATTCAATACACTGAAAAATTCAAGCTACGATTGGCTTAGCTCCGGCAGAACACTAAGGGCCTTCCAATTTGGTTTTGCTTATAAGATTTGAGGTGTGATTTCCGAAAGTAAATGGGAAAAGGATACAATTATATTTTTCTTGTAATCATATTTTATTTAGGCGGCCGCCCGATGATGTTCTGTCAACCAGTCGACGTAGCACATAAATGTTTCAGATGGTTCTTTGGAGATACAGGAAAGCTGCCGAACAAAATTGATAATTGTTTAAAAATATTCCTACTTGATCGTTGAGGAGAGCAAATGAAAAAGAATGATGTTCCTGCGAAATACTCTGTAGCAGGTAAAGCTGTTATTTGCCAACACTGCGCTAATGATAGATTCACTACCCGGCAGGCACAATTAAACACCAAGGGCCTAACCTTTCTTGATCTTGATTGGGCAAATCCCGCTGCAGATGTTTTAATTTGTGCAAATTGTGGATTTCTACACTGGTTTTTCAAATCTGATATAAAAAGAGATTGAAATATTATTGGGGGAAAATATTATGTTTACATACATTTTACTCTGGCTGGGATTATTGCTTGTAGCTATAATTAATGGCGCAATCAGGGATTTCGTTTACTTAAAGAAATTTGGTGAACATAAAGCTCATCAGTTTTCTACAATTCTATTGCTCCTTCTTATCTCAACATATTGTTATTTTGTTTTCGGTTACCGGGAATTAACTTCAGAAAGTGAGGCAATACTTGTAGGCATTTTATGGCTGGTTTTAACTCTTGCCTTTGAATTTTTATTCGGACATTTCGTCGCTAAGCACAGCTGGAAGAAACTTTTGAGCAACTACAATATTTTCAAAGGTGATCTATGGATTTTAATACTGATCTGGACAGCAATTGTACCTCTGGTTTATTACCTGGCTTTTGAAATTTAGTTAAATCGACTATTTTATTTTATAATTGCTTTCGAAAGAATTTTATGCGAATATATAAAAACCCTTCCCTGGCGTTCTTCTACCACGCACTGGTTGGACTCTTCAGTGCAATACTGGTTTACTTTATGGGATTAAAAGGAATGGTATTCATCGCCCTTATTGCATTCAGACCCTTTATTTTTGAACTGCAAAAAATCGATACTCCCGACGCATGGTTTTTTCACAATTATAGAATTTTACTTTACAGTGTTTACGCGACGTGCACATTAATAATTCTTTTCTATCTTATAGATTTTCTTTTTATTCCTCAACAAATTATTGCCGATATTAAATACAGAATTATACTGATGATAATTCCGACAGGAATGTTTTTTCATGGCGTAATAGGATACTTTTATTTCAAAAAGCACGCGGTTTAACAAAAACCTTTTTATTTCAATTTCTTATTCTAAATTTATTTAAATTATTTTTCAAAAACACATTCAAAAACTTTAGAATGAATTATGGATCCCGAATTGCTCACGGTTTACTCCAAGAACCAGAATCTTAAAAGACTCCACTATTGGCTTAAGTATGAATTATCAAGTTCAGCTTTGCTTTTGCTGAGCTGGTTATGGGGTTTTGCAATTTTGCTAAGCACAATCGCGGCGGCCGTTTTTACCCCATTTATGATTTATATACTTTTTGAAGAAAAGAAATTCGGGTGGATAATTTTCTTTATTATAATGATTATCCTACCGGCCATTACTATTACAATTTT
>Ga0315540_10000676_pt1 | contig 19436 bp, 23 predicted proteins | sample SalMarSW160110MG_FD_203677 | JGI IMG/M metagenome (GOLD analysis project Ga0315540, IMG submission 203677) | Salt marsh sediment microbial communities from the Plum Island Ecosystem LTER, Massachusetts, United States - Salt Marsh Sediment SW1601-10 ...
TCGCCGCGGAGACTCAACGCGACACCGACGGAGACACCGTGAGCGCCGAAGCACCCGAGCGCCGCAGCGACGCGGAGAAACAGCAGGGCTTGCAGGATCATCTCGCCCCCTGATGCCCGGAGGCCCCACGAAGCACCTTCCCACATGCCCGTCCAGGGCCTGCACAGGCCGGCGAGCCGGGCCCGCGCAGGCGTCACGCGACGGTGTCTGCGCGCGCGGCGAGCTCCGGGATGTCGCCGCGCTCGAGGAAGAGGACGAGCAACAGTGCCGACGCCAGCATCAGCGCAGCCCCAACCAGGAACGCCGCGTGGTAGCCGGCGATCAGGGCGCCAGGTTGCGCAGCGAGCCGGGACGGCGTCGACAGCGGTGAGGCGCTCCGGAAGATGGCAGCGGTGCGGTCGGCGGCGACGGTCGCCAGGACGGCCAGACCCAGTGCGCCCCCGATGGTGCTGACTGCCGTGTACAGTCCCGACGCCAGGCCGGCTTCGCTGTCCGCCGGGCCCGACGTCGCGAGGAGCGTGAACGGCACCATCGAGAGGCCGAGCCCCACCGCTACTGCAGACAGCCCCGGCAGGAATCCGGCGAGGTAGCTGCTGTGCGCGGTGGTGCTGGTCAGGAGAACCATCCCGGCCGCCCCGCCCGCCAGCCCGGCGATCGCCACCGGCCGCAGGCCACGGAGGCGCATGAGCGGTTGGGCGGCGCCGGCTCCCACCAGCGTCCCGACGGCGAGCGGTAGTAGCGCCAAGCCGGAGTGAAGGGGGTCGTAGCCGCGGACCCCTTGCAGGTACAGCGCGCTGAAGTAGTACATCGCGAAGACGCCGGACGTGCTCAGGAAGAAGCTGAGATTCCCGACGGTCAGAGACCGGGACCTGAAGAGGGTCAGAGGCATCAGCGGGCGCGGAACCCGCCGTTCCAGCAGGACGAACGCCAGCAGCAGGCCGCCCGCGATCGCCAGCATCGCGACCGTGCGATAGGAGCTCCAGCCCCACACCGGCGCCTTCGTCAGGCCGTACGTCAGCGAGATCAGACCGCACGTCGCCAGCGCGGCCCCTCCGAGATCGAAGCTGCCGGCAGCCCGCTCCCGGCGCCTCACCGACAGGTAGCGCAGCGCTCCCGCAAGGGCCAGAGTGCCAGCCGCAGCCGTCAGCACGAAGATCCATCGCCACGACAGGAAGCTGGTAATGACGCCGCCGAGCACCAGGCCAAGCGCGACGCTCGCCACCTCGACGGCCGTCCAGGCGGCAAGCGCGCGGCTCCGCTCTGAGGGGTCCGGGAAGCTCGTCGTGAGGGTGGCGAGCGAGACGGGCGTCAGGAGCGCAGCTCCCAGACCCTGCAACGCCCGCCCTAGCACCATGACGTCCACGGACGGCGAGAGCGCGCCGATCGCGGCGCCGAGCGTGAACAGGCCGAGGCCGAGGCCGAACACGCGCTTCTGGCCGTACAGGTCGCCGGCCCTACCACCTAGGAGCAGGAAGCCCCCGAAGACCAGGAGGTAGGCATCGACGACCCACTGCAAGCTCCCGCGCGTGAAGCCCAGTGCCTGCTGGATGGATGGGAGCGCGATGGTGACGATGCTGGTGTCCAGCTCGACGGCGAACATGCCGAGACACACCACCACCAGGATGACCCACCGACGTTGCGCCTGCGCGCGAGCTGTCACGGATGGTGATGCGTTCATCCGATCCTCCTCCGCCGGTCGCGTGCCCAGGCGTTTTGACTCGGCACACGCCCCGCTGCGCCCGAAGCTAGCGACGCCGCAGGCCGCGGGTCAACGACCTGCCAGGTAAGCGGCAACGGACCGACAGTTACGTGACACGTCATTGGGGCGGGTGCCTGCCGGTGCTACCTTGATGGCGCGATCGGACCGCAGTGCGCGGTCTCTCGGTACGCCACAAGCGAGTTCGTGGCAACCAGCGACCGCGCGGCGAGGCGGCAGCTGGGCCGCTCACCGCGTGCGAGGAAGGGCTGGAGCTGCTGTTTCGCTCGTGCGGAGATGGAGAGTGAGGCCGACGTGCCGAAACCTAGCGATGAACGCGGCGCCTTTGGCGAGATGCTGCGCAAATGGCGCACGAGGCGCCGCTTCAGCCAGCTCGCGCTCGGTCTCGAGGCCGACGTGTCGACGCGCCACGTCGCCTTCCTGGAAACGGGCCGCGCGCAGCCGAGTCGCAGTATGGTGCTGCGCTTGTCAGACGCTCTCAACGCGCCCCTTGCGGAACGCAACCAGATGCTCGAAGCAGCCGGATTCGCGGCCGCCTTCCCATCGTTGGAGTTGGACGACGCGGCACTGGTCCCCGTCCGGAGCGCAATGCGAAGGCTCCTCACCGGTCACATGCCATATCCGGGCGTGCTCCTGAGCGGTACCTGGGACTTGCTCGACATCAACGCCGCCGGCCGCGCCCTCTTCGGGAACCTCCCCATGGGCACCAACATCATCGAGCTCGCCTTGGAGAGCGCGGAGCTGCGCGCCGCCATCGTGAACCTGCCGGAGACGCTGCAGGCCTTCGCCATCCGCTTGCGGGACGCCTCCCGCCGCGCCGGCGGCGACGCACGGCTCGACGGCTTGAGAGCTCGCCTCGACGCCGACCCTGCGCTCCGCGAGTGGGGGCGTGGCGAGCCCGAACCAGGCGAAGCGTTCCAGACCCTCCGCATTCGGAGCGAACAGGGGCAGCTGGCGCTGTTCAGCGGGACCGTCGAGTTCGGGATCGCCTATGCGGTCGCACTGCGCGACCTCCACCTGGAGCTGTACTTCCCCGCAAGCGAGGCTACCCGGGCGCATTTCGAGGCAGCTTCTCGAGCCTAGAGGGGAGCCTTGCGCCCGGTTCGTCGGCCGTGGCGGGCCGTCCGGGTCGGACCCGCCGAGCCGCTGAGCACGGTCACATGACGGACGCTACTCGACGTGGCTCTTGCGTCGAGCCGCTCGACAAGGCTAGAATCATCGCATGCGATACATCGCACACGATGCAATGACAGGTCAGGCCGATCTCGGCGATGCGGAGTTCGTGCGGCGCACCGTTCGCTCCTTGCACCGCTACCTCGAGAGACGCATCCAGGGCCAGGCCGAGAAGCAAGGCTTCACCCTGCCCCAGGTGCGCGTCCTGCGGCAGATCGTGGCCCACCCTGGCATCAACGTGAAACAGCTGGCCCAGGGCCTGGAGATCTCGCAGAGCACCACCTCGGGCATCGTCGCCCGACTCGCCGCCAAGGGCGTCCTCGAGAGGCGCCCCGACGCCTCCGACGGACGCTCTGCCGGCCTCTGGCCGACCGCTCCGGTCACCGACTTCATGGCGGGCGACCGCATGGAGTTCGTGAACGGCCCCGTGTCCGAGTTGCTCGGCAAGCTCAGCCCAAGAGACAGGAACGCCCTTCTGAAGGGCATGCACGCGCTTGCCGAACAGCTGGAACGGGTGCACGAGGCAGAGCATGCACGGGGTTGACTCCCTGCTGTCGGGCGGCGGGCCGACCTCGATCCTGGTCGTGGTCGCGGTGCTGGCGTTCCTGGTGTACCGGCAGGTCATGCCGCGCCGCCTGAGCGCTCGGAGCCTCATCATCATGCCCATCGTGCTCCTGTACTTCCTGTGGCGATCCACCGCATCCTTCCACGCGACCGGCTCCGCCGTGCTGGACACCGGCCTCGACGCCGCCGTGACGCTGGCGCTGGGCCTTCTCGCTGCCCGCCAGCTCCGCTTGTACCCCGACCCGCAAACGGGCCGCGCCATGGCCAGCGGATCGCTCCGCTACTTCCTGTGGTGGCTCGCCGCGGGCATCGTGAAGTCCGCCCTGGCAGTCGCCTTCGGGATCACGTCGCCCGCCGCAGTGTCGGGAGCCGAGATCCTGCTGCCCGTGTTCATCCTGGTGGTCACGCGCAACTCCTACCTCTACTGGAAGGCAACGCGGCTCGGCCTGCCGTTGCACTGAGCCCGCCGGGGCCTGCGCCCCAGGACCCGGGAGAGCCGCGAGGGTCTGCGGCGACAGCAGGCGTCGACAGCAGGCGTCGCCGCCTGGCCCGGACCGTGCACTCGGAAGGGCCCGGTGAAGCAGCCAACGCATGAGGCGATCTGCGGCAAGATACCGCTCTTCGCGGCCGCCGCGCCCGCGGTGGCTGCGCCGACGCCGGTCGTTGCGAGCCACGCCCCGAAGCGCCCCACCGGGTGGGGAACGCTCGCACACGCGCGATCGACCCCGCCGTCGACTACTCCGGCGAGCCGACGACGCTCGTCAGCTTCGAGCTGCGCGAAACGCCTGAGGGCACCGAGCTCACCATCACCGAAAGCGGCTTCGATGCCATCCCCATCGAGCGCCGCGCCGAGGCCTTCTCCCGCAACAGTGACGGTTGGGACGCGCAGACCATGCTCGTCGCCAAGTACCTCGCGCTCGCTCGCTGAATCGAGGACCCACCATTCCTGCTCCACGCGCGAATCCAGCTCCGACGGATGCCGTCGAGCTCTTCGCGGCTCTGGGTGACGGCACGCGACTGACGATCGTCGACAGCCTGTGCAACCGCGGCCCGCAATCGATCACAGCGTTGGCGAGGCATGCGCTCGTCACGCGCCAGGCCGTCACCAAGCACCTTCAGGTACTCGAAACGGCCGGCATCGCCACGAGCCGGCAACGCGGCCGTGAGAGGATCTGGCGGCTCGAGCCTGCCCGGCTCGCCTCTGCCCACCACTACCTCGACCTCATCTCCCGGCGTTGGGACGAGGCCATCGCCCGCCTGGAGGCACATCTTCAGAGCAAGCCATGAGGACGCCGACCGGCAGGACCTCGGCTCCCGCCACAGTGCCGGGTGCCCCGTCCCTTCGCGTTCAGGACAGTTGCCACTTCCACGAACGGGGCACCTTCTCCAAGCATGCGCACAAGGCCGCCACTCCGCACCACGGGCTGGGCGGCCGTCGGAGGTGGTTGCATGTCACGGCAGGACGCAGGTCGCGCGGCGAGCCGGCGCCAGATCATGGCAATCAAGTACCTGCATTCCCTCATCCTGCTGGGCATGTCGACGGCCGTCGTCTACATCCTCTTCTGCGGGCTCACCGGCAGGCGCGACAGCGCACTCTGGATCGCGATCGGTCTGATCCTGTTCGAATGCCTCGTCTTCCTCTCCAACCGCTCCCGCTGCCCGCTCACGACGCTGGCGATCGAACTCGGCGACAGCACCGGCAACGACTACCTCAGCGACCGGCTACTCCCGCAGGCCTGGATCCGCTACACCGTACCGGTGTGCGGAGGGCTCTTCGCCCTCGGACTGGCAACGTTGGCGCTCTCGGCGGCAATCAGGCTCATCAGGTAGCTGCCAACGGGTGGCGGCCTCGTCTGCAAAGCCACCTCCCGCGCGAGCACGACCCACGAAGGAAGCGCCCCCAGCGCACCTTGGTCGCCCCGAGGAAGCCCGACACCAGAACGAGAGACGCTCGACCTATCGCTTCGCACCGGAGCCGGCTGTCGCGAAACCGGGGTCCACGTCTTCGTGACGAATGGCCACGGCCTTCCCGAAGACGGTGACGCACGGGTCGAACACCTTCAGGCGGGCGGCGTGGTACGCGCCGGGGTCTTGATTGAAGTGGAAGAATTCCTGTGCCGCTCGCATTCTGCCCCCTACCCTGGCGTGAGCTTCGGGCTCGGGAAGGCAGTACGGCATGAGCCAGAGGATGATCGAGCGGGTGTCGCGGCTGGTGCTGGCGGCTCCGATGCGCTCGCGCACCGGCCGCCTCGTTGCCGTGGCACTGCTGGTGGCCGCCGAGCTGGCCGTGTGGAGGCTGGTGTACGCCACCGGCGGCACCACCTACGTCTACCTGCACGCGATGTACGTACCGGTCACCGCCGCGGCGGTGATCTTCGGCGCCTGGGGGGCGCTGGCCGCCGGTGTAGCCGGCGGCGCCCTGCTGGGCCCGTTCATGCCGCTGAACGTAGCGCTGGGCACCGCACAACCGGTGAGCGCGTGGCTGTACCGCGCGGGCTTCTTCGCCCTCACGGGTCTCGCGGTCAGCGCCTTCTCGGCGGCGCTGCGCTGGCGCTTGCGGCAGAACGAAGCGCTTCGCAGCCGCCTGGCCGACATCTACGGCCGCAATCTCCGGCTCTTCGCGAGCCTGGTCGCCGAGCGCGACGAGATGACCTCCGGCCACTGCGAGCGCGTCGCACAGAACGCCGTCGTGCTCGGCACGTACCTCCATCTTCCGGAGCACGACATCAAACTGCTCTACTGGTCCGGGTTGCTGCACGACCTCGGGAAGATCGGCGTGCCCGAATCCATCCTGCGGAAGCCGGGGCGATTGACGCCGGAGGAGTACGCCGCCATGAAACGGCACGCGCGCCTCGGCCGCGACATCCTCATGAGCATCGCGGAGGAGTTCGAGACCATCGCCGACGGCGTGTGGTCGCACCACGAGCACTGGGATGGCGGCGGCTACCCGCGCGGGCTCAAGGGCCACGACATCCCGCTGTTCGGGCGCATCCTGGCGCTGGTGGACGTGTTCGAGGCGCTCACCTGCGACCGGCCCTACCGGCAGGCCATGCCGCGAGAACAAGCACTGGCGATCGTGCGGGAGGGCATCGGCACGCAGTTCGAGCAGCAGCTGGCCGAGCTCTTCCTGGAGGCGTGCGCCGCCGGCGCCATCACCATCAAGGCCGAGCCGGAGCCGCTCTACGACAGCTTCGTGACCTCGGTGCTGCAGCATCCGCACGACGCAACCCAGACGCTCGTCTCCAACCTCGTTGACGCTGCCGCATGACTCTAGCCGCCGTCTCTGGCCAGGGAATCGTCACCTTGGATAGAGGCCGTTATCCATGGTGGGGCCGGAGCCAAGCGGTTCCTCAGGACGGGAGGCGGGATCTCCCTTGAATACGGAGGTGGCAGCTACGCTTCGCGTCTCGACAATGGGCGTTGTCAGGTCGCCAGACGGTCGCCCCGCTCCGCGCAGCTTCAGCTCATTCGCGCTCGAGGCCGAACACTCAAGGGTCGGTCCGCGCGTCCTCCAGCACCTCAGCGATCACGTGGCGGGCACTGCTGGCAAGTGTGGGATTGGTGTCCTGGTAGTAGGGGAGCTGGATCAGCGCGACCGAGAGAGCCCAGGCGCGGCCCCGCCTCCAAGTGGCGGCATCCCCGTGGAGGGCCGCCCGGTAGCGGTCTCGGGCTGCCGGGGGCAGGAGGGTCCAGGCGACGAGCATGTCCGCAGCGGGGTCGCCGGCGCCTAGGCCGCCGAAGTCGATGACGGCTCGGAGATGGCCATCGCGGCACAGCAGGTTGTCTGGCTTGAGGTCACCGTGGATCCAGACGGGCGGCCCCTTCCAAGGTGGCAGAGCGAGCCCGCGCTCCCAGGCAGCGCTGACGGCGTCGGTATCCAGTTGCCCTTCCAATGCTGCGATGGCTTTGCGAACATCGGCGTCCTGTTCGGTCAGGTCCACGCCACGACCGGCGCGCGGCGCGCCCGCGGTGTCGACGCGCCGCAGCGACAACACGAACGATGCCACCTCAGTGGCGAGCGTCCGCGCATCAGCGAGGGCCCCGATCCCGGCAGGCTCCCCCTCAATCCAGCGGTATACGGACCAGTGCCACGGAAAGCCTTCACCTGGCCCGCCCATCGCGACAGGCGTCGGGATCTCGACCGGAAGGAGCGGGGCCAACCTAGGTAGCCAGCGTTGCTCCTTGTGGACATCGTCCACGGCCCAGTGGACGCGCGGAAGTCGGACCAGCATGTCACTACCGAGCCTGAACAGGGCGTTGTCCGTGCCTGCAGACTTCACGCGAACGAGCGGCAGACCAGCCCAATGCGAGAACTGTGTCGCTACGAGGCGCCGGACGAGCGTCCCGTCGATATAGATCTCCTCGGCATGCATCTTGGTGTGCGTCACGGTGTAGGCCCCTCGGTGGCGGTGCCATACCTCGGCGGAACGTCCCTTCGCCCAAGAACAAGGGCTACTCCGTCGCCCTTCTGTTGACCCGACTCCAAGAACTCTACAGCCGATCCCGTGCTGCGGGGTTCGAAGCCTTGCCATTGCTTGTGTTCCGGGCGGCCGCTTGTCGCAATATCCTGCCCTGGTGCGCTGACGATGCGGCGCTAGGCTGGCGACTAGGGCGCGTTCACACTACGTGTCATGATCGGGCATGCAGTTGTCCGAAGAGCAGTTCGATCTGATCAAGCACCTTCTTCCCGTGCAGCGCGGCAACGTCAGGATCGACAACTTGACGGTGCTGAACGGCATCCTGTTCGTGGCGGTTAACGGTTGCACCTGGCGAGCGCTGCCCAAGCGCTACGGCGGGTGGCACACCGTCTACACCCGCATGAACCGCTGGGCGAAGGCGGGCATCCTGGACCGGGTGTTCGAAGAGCTGCAGGTACTGAACTTCCTGAGCGTGCGAATCGAGGTCTTGGAGTTGGACAGCACCAGCGTGAAGGTGCACCCGGACGGCACGGAGGCGCTCAAGAAGGGGGCCCCCAAGCCATCGGCCGCAGCCGCGGCGGACTCAACACCAAGACTCATCTGGTTGCCGCGGGTGTTAGGCAGGTCCTCGGCTTCGCGCTGACACCCGGCCAGGAACACGACGCGCCCGCCGGAAGAGCGCTGTTGAAGCGCCTGGGGCTCGACAACCTGCAGGTGCCCCTGATCATGGACCGCGCTTACGAAGGCAACCAGACCCGCTGGCTCGCCCAAGCCATGGGCCTGGAGCCGGTGGTGCCACCCTTGCGCACCCGCCGCGACCCCTGTGAGTACGACGCCGACCTCTACAAGCGCCGCAACGAGATCGAGCGCCTCTTCGGGCGCATCAAACGCTTCCGACGCGTCTTCACCCGCTACGACAAGACCGACCTGATGTTCAGCGCCTTCATCACCGTCACCCTCATCGCCGACATGCTCCGATAGCGTGAACACGCCCTAATCGGCTTCCTCGTCGGGCGCCGGCCGGGCGCGAAGCGCTTGATGCCAAGCGCGTATTGGCTCCCACTATGTGAGATTGCGACACAAATATTGACACGGGGCTGCCGTTGGCCTACCATACGACCCACTTGACGTTTACAGCGCGAAGGACGAAGGGAGGTTCGTGTGCCCCATCGTTGTTGGCCGGTTGCGCTTGCCGTAGCCCTCAAGTCGTCAGGAAGGCGAGGATGGTCATGAACGAGAAGGATCCGAAGCCGGGCAACCGCCCAGATCCCGAGCCCGAGGCGGAGAACGCCTCCGGCCTCAAGCGTCGAGACGTGCTGAAGTGGGGAGCCATGGGAGCCGGGTCGTTGGCGGCCGGCTTCCTGATGTCGGACGCGTTCGCTCAGGCCCAGACGACCTCTGCGACCAGCACGAGTCTGCTCTACAAGGTTCTCAAACGCGGCCGCGTGACGGTCGGCACCTACACTGCGAACCCGCCCTGGCACTTCAAGGACGCCAAGGGCGACCTGGTCGGGATGGACATCGACATGGGCCGATTGGTGGCCCACGGTCTGTTCAACGATCCGAGCAAGGTGGACTTCGTGTTGGAAGGCCCGGACGCGAGGATCCCCAATCTTCTGACGAACAAGGTGGACGTCGTCATCCAGTTCATGACCATCAACGATCCACGGGCGCAACAGGTCGAGTTCACGGACCCTTACTACCGCGAGGGCGTGGCCCTCATGCTGCAGACGAACAGCAAGTACGCAGACTACCAGGCCTTGAAGGCTGCGGGTTCCAGCGTGCGCGTCTCGGTGCTGCAGAACGTGAGCGCGGAGGACCTGGTGCACGAGGCATTGCCCGACGCCCAGGTCATCCAGCTCTCGACGCAGGGCGCCGTGATCCAGGCCTTGGGGTCCGGCAGGGTCGATGCGGCCGCCGTGGACCAATCGACCTCCAAGTACCTCTCGCAGCTCCACCCGAAGCAATACAAGGACTCTGGATACGGCTGGTATCCGCAGAACTACGGCTTCGCCATCAAGCCGGGCGACTTCGTGTGGCTCACGTTCCTCAACGCCGTACTGGGGACGGCGATGTCAGGGGACGACTTCCAGCTCTATCGCGCCGCCTTCAAGAAGTGGTTCGGCGAGGACCTGCCCAGCCCGCACATCGGCTACCCGCTCATCGTGTAGCTCCCGGGCATTAGAGGAGTCAAGGGATCGATGTTTCAAGCAGGCGGCGGGTACCACTTCAACTGGTCGATCGTCATACAGCATCTTCCGATGCTGTATGACGGTCTCTTCCTCGCGCTCAAGCTCGCGGTCGTCGCGCTCTTCATCGGTAGCGTCATCGGGATCGCCGGTGCGTGGGCGCGAGCGTCGAAGTACCGGGTCGTGGCTGCCGTCTTCGCCGCGTACGTCGAGTTCGTGCGGAACGTCCCGCTGTTGGTCCTGGTCTTCTTCGCGTATTTCGCCCTTCCCATCATGGGGATCAAGTTCCTCAACAACGTCGCCTCGTTCGAAGCGGCTTTCATCTTCTACAGCGGGGCCTATCTGACGGAGGTCTTCCGGTCCGGGCTCGCCGCCATACCGGAAGGGTACGTGCAGGCGGCCAAGGCGATTGGGCTTACTCCGCTCCAGCGTGGGCGCTACATCGTACTGCCGGTCATGTTCCGCATCGTCCTCCCAGCCTTGAGCAACACCTTCATCTCGCTGTTCAAGGACACCTCTATCGCGTCGGCGATCGGCGTGAAGGAGTTGACCTTCGGGGCGGTCTATCTAGACGTCAACTTCTTCCGGGTGATCGAAGCCTGGTCCGTCGTGGCCGCGATGTACCTTGTGACGGCTGCGATCCTCGCGAGCCTCCTCCGTCTCCTCGAGAGGCGCTATGCGGTGATCAAATGATGTCCCGCATCTCGCTGCCCCTGCCGGTTCCAGCTGGCGTCGCCACCGTCGGAGGTGAGCCATGCTGACGACGTTGCTGCATCAAGGGCTGCCCCAGATGGCTCAAGGGCTTCTCGTTACGGTCGGGATGGGCCTCCAGGCCAGCATCGTGGGGATCGTCATCGGAGTGTTGGTCGGCGTCGGCCTGCTGTACCTCCCGGCGTACGTCGGCTGGATCTTCCGGGTGTACGTCGACGTGGTCCGCGGGCTTCCTCCGTTGGTCTTGATCTTCAGCGCCTATTACCTGATACCCGTGTCCGGCATCAACGTGTCGGCCTTCTACTCCGGCGTGATCGCGTTGGCCTTCTTCTCCGGAGCGCACTTCGCGGAGGTCGTGCGAGGCGGCATCGATTCGATCCCGCAGACCCAGACGCAAGCGGCGAAGGCCATCGGCCTCCGCTTCTGGCCGCTGATGCGGTGGATTCTCTTGCCGCAGGCGGTCCGCCGCATGGTGCCCCCTGCCATCAACGCCACCGTCGAGGTGATCAAGGGAACGTCGCTGGTGTCGCTCATCGGGGTCGTCGAGCTGGTCCTGGCCACGCAGCAGTTCACGGGCAGCACGTTCATCGTCATCCCCGCGTACGGGCTGGCCGCCATCATGTACTTCGCCGTGAACTTCAGCATCTCCAGGCTCGGTGGTGTGTTCGAGAAGAGATATGCGTACCTCCAGTACTAAGCCGTCTGGCTCGATCCACCCGGAAGGAAGAGGATGCCCGTAGAACCGGAACCCCTCCTGATCGCCAAGGACGTCCGGAAGCGATTCGGCAAGCTGGAAGTGCTCAAGGGCGTGAGCATGGAGGTCGCCGAGGGGGAAGTCGTCGGGATCATCGGACCGAGCGGCTCGGGCAAGAGCACCTTCCTGAAGTGCATCGACTTCATCGAGGAGTACGACGGCGGGGAGATCCGTCTCGGCGAGGAAGTCATCGGTTATGACCTCGCGAACGGGCGACGTACCCGACTCCGCGAGGCCAAGATCGTGCGGCAGCGGGTCGAGATCGGCATGGTCTTCCAGAGCTTCAATCTCTTCCCTCATTTCACCGTCGGGCAGAACATCGTGTTCGGCTTGCGGAAGGTGAGGGGAAAGGGCCGCAAGGAGGCGGAGGAGGCCGCTCGAACCTGGCTCAGCCGGGTGGGACTGTCCGAGAAGTGGGACGCCTTCCCTTACCAGCTCTCGGGCGGCCAGCAGCAGCGGGTGGCGATCGCCCGGGCCGTGGCTCTCGAGCCGCGCGTCATGCTGTTCGACGAGGTGACCTCCGCGCTCGATCCCGAGATCGTGGGTGAAGTGCTTGCCGTAATGGGTGATCTTGCCTCGTCGGGGATGACCATGATCGTGGTCTCGCACGAGATGCTGTTCATCAAGGAGGTCGCCGACCGGGTCGTGTTCATGGACGAGGGCGTGATCGTCGAGGAGGGCGAACCGAGCGAGCTGCTGTCGCATCCGGAGTCGGAACGCATGAAGGCGTTCCTGAAGCGCTTCAAGGGGATCTTCCTGTGAGACCCATGGCTGCCGACCGGGCGGACCGCCCGCACGCGGAGCATGGGAGGCCGGGAGCCCCGTCTCCACGCTGGACCCGCGGCTCCGCAGCCGTTGCGGGATGGGGGCGGCCCGCCGAGCGAGATGTGCCACGAGGAGCACGGGGGGCGCCGGCGCGTTCTGCTGTCTGGCAGCGTCCTGCTGCGCGATTGGAGTTGTCCGTATGAGCGAGGCTGGTGTTGGTCGCGAGGTGCGTGACTGGCTCGAGAGGAACCGGGTCATCAACGCGTCGGGAACCATGACGGCGCTCGGCGCCTCCTCCGTTAGCGAAGCCGTGGCCGAGACGGTGCGTTACGTTCTGCCCCGCTTCGTGGACATCGCGGCACTGCAGGCGTTCGCCAGCGCCAGGATCGCGCAGGCGACCGGCGCCGAAGCCGGCTGCGTCACGTCTTCGGCGGCGGCCGGTATCGCTGTCGGGGTCGCCGCCTGTCTCACCGGAATGGATCTCTCGCTGGTCGAAGAGCTTCCCGATACCGATCGCATCCCGGTGACCGGCACCATCATCCAGAAGGGGCACCAGGTGAACTTCGGAGCCTCGATCCATCAGGTGGTGAGGCTCTCCGGCGCGACGGTCGTGGAAGTCGGGACGGCCACGGCGTGCCGCATGTATCAGCTCGAAGGCGCGCTGTCGAGCGGCGCCGCGTGCGCGCTCTACGTGGTCAGCCACCACACGGTGCAGGCAGGCATGATCGGTCTCGGGGACTTCGTCCGAGCCTGCCATGATCGCGGCGTCCCGGTGGTCGTGGACGCAGCCTCCGAGTACGACCTCCAGACGTTCGTGCAGACAGGAGCGGACCTCGTGGTCTACAGCGCTCACAAGTTCCTGGGCGGACCGACGGCGGGGATCATCGCTGGCAGGAAGGAGCTCGTGCAGGCCTGCTATGTCAACCAGACGATCGGCATCGGTCGCGCGATGAAGGTAGGCAAGGAAGGCATCGTGGGTGCGATCGCTGCGCTCGATCGCTGGGCGCAGCTCGACCACGCCGCCCTGCATGCGGAAGAGTACGCGAAGCTGGTGGCGATCCGGCAGGGTATCGAGCGGCTTCCTGGCATCTCCGTCGAGGAGATCCCCGATCCAACCGGCAATCCCATCACGCGACTCAAGGTAATGGTGGGCAGGCACGAGGATGCCAAGGAACTCGCCCGGAGTCTTCTCCAAGGCGATCCGCCCATCGTGGTGAGGGGGCACGACCTGGACCTCGGCTACTTCGAGCTCGACCCGTGCAACTTGATGCCGGGCGACGTGGACACGATAGTACAGCGCTTCCGCGACCTGCTCGAGCGGCGTCGGCAGGAGACGCCTGCGGCCCCCGAGGCGTCCCGGGACCTCGGCCCACGCCACTCGAAGTACCTTGGGAACGGCTTGCCCGTCGTGGACCTGGCCTCGACACCGTGGGGCAGCACGGTGGACGAGCAAGGGCAAGGGGGCTCTCTGAGCCGCTGGCCGGATTCATCACGGGCAAGCTAGCGTCAGCGGCGTGGAAGGGGGTGAGTTGAGTTGAGCGAGGCTGGCAAGCGATCGATCGTGGTCGCGCCCGGCGGCGTTCCGCCGATCGGTCCGTACTCGCACGCGGTCATGGCCAACGGTTTCGTCTTCGTCTCGGGCCAGGGGCCGATCGACCCGGCGACAGGGCGTGCGCCGGACGACTTCGCCGGGCAAGTACGACAGACGATGCGGAATCTCGCCACCATTCTGGAGGCTGCGGGTTCGAGCCTCGAGGACGTTGTCAAGATGAGCTGTTATCTGACGGACCTGACGAGGTTCAAGGAGTTCAACGAGGTCTATCGGGAGTTCATGCCGCCGGAGTTCCCGGCGCGAACCACGGTCGCGACCGGGCTCCTCGGCATCCTCGTGGAGATCGACTGTATCGCGCTCCGATCCGACTGACGTCGGATGGGGGCCTCCCGCCAGATACCGGCGTCGACGCGGGCCGGCCGCCCACGCCGCAGCTATCCGAGCCGTATCACACAGTGAGCGAGGCATGAAGGAAGCGAGCGCAGGATCGAAGTTCATGCAAGGAGATCTGGAGAGCGAGGTGCCCAAAGGTTCCCAAACCCTCATCCGCGGCCTGAGCCTCATCGAGGCGGTTGCGGACGGAGTCGCTGACCTCCGGAGCCTCGTGCGTGTCACCGGCCTGACCCGCAGCACGGCGCACCGACTCCTGTCGGCGCTGGCCGCGACGGGCTACCTGCGGTATCAGCCGAGCGATGGGTATTCTCTTGGCTCCAAGCTGATCCAGCTTGGCTTCAAGGCGCATGCGGACCTCCACCTCCCGAAGGTCGCCCGTCCTTACCTGGAGGCGCTCTCGCGCAAGTGCCACGACACCGTTCACCTCGCGGTGCTGGTAGAGAACCAGATCGCCTACCTGGACCGCGTGGCGGGCCAGCGCGGCTTGCAGATGGCGGCGCAGATCGGCTCTCGGCTGCCCGCCCAGACCACCGCGCTTGGGAAGGCGCTTCTGGCCGACGTCGCGGACGCCGATCTCGGGGCATATTTCCGTACCGGCATGAAACGCACCGAGCATTCGGTGGCCACGATCGAGGCCTTCCGTCTCGAGGTCGAGAAGGTCCGGAAGCTCGGCTACTCCACGGATCTGGAGGAGAACGAGATAGGCATCCGGTGCGTTGCGGCTCCGATCCGGGACGGCGGAGACGAGATCATCGCCGCCGTCAGCGTCTCCAGCGCGCTGCCGTTCATGGATGAGGCGCGGATGAAGAGGCTGGCTTGTGACGTCATGGCAACGGCAGAGGAGATATCTCGTGAGCTCGGCTGGGTTCCGTCCTAAGGTCGTCACCGCTGGCGAGACCATGGCCCTGCTGCTCCCCCAGGGCGCAGGGCGGCTGCGTCATGCGCCGACGGTGGAGGTCAGGGTCGGCGGCGCCGAGTCCAACGTGGCGATCGCGCTGGCGAGGCTCGGCGTGTCCGCCGGTTGGGCCAGCTGGCTTGGGGACGATGCGCTCGGAGACCTCGTCGCTGCTCGCCTGCGCGGCGAAGGCGTGGACACCCGGCAAGTCAAGCGCGTCGCTGCTCCCACGGGCCTCTACGTGCGTGAGCGGCTTCCGAACCAGATGCGCGTGTACTACCACCGCAACGGGTCAGCGGCGTCGATGATGGGGAGGATGGCGTTCGATCCCGACTATCTGGACGGCGCCCGTTACCTTCACGTCACCGGGATCACGCCTGCGCTCTCGACGAGCTGCCAGGAGTTCGTGTCCTGGGTGGTGGCGGAGGCGCGGAGCCGCGGGCTGAAGGTCAGCTTCGACGTGAACTACCGGGCGAGGCTCTGGGAAGCCGAGCTCGCGAGGTCCTACGTCGAGTCCGTGCTGCCCGAGGTGGACGTCCTCTTCGTCGGCGCCGACGAAGCCGAGGCGCTGTGGGGGGAGTCAGGACGGGACCTCGTGGCACGGCTTCACCAGCTCGGCCCATCCGAGGTCATCTTGAAGCAAGGAGCCGACGGGAGCACGGGCTGTATCGACGGCGAGTGGTTATCGTGCCGCGCCATCGATGTCGAGGTTGTGGACCCGGTGGGGGCGGGAGATGCCTTCGCGGCCGGTTACCTCGCTGCCAGCTTGTGGGGACTGGGCCCGTCCGAGCGGTTGGAGATCGGCAACGCCATGGGTGCGTACAGCATGTTGAGTCTCGGCGACTATGAGGGGCTGCCGGGCCGGGCCGAGCTGGAGTCGTTCATGTCGGGCGCGGCAAGCACCTTCCGGTGAGCCGTTCAGCCGCCGAGCGATAGCTCGGAGCCGGGACCGAGCCGGGAGGCCGGACCAAGGAGGTGCACGATGGATAGGCAACTGCCAACGCGGACGAGCGGCGCCGCCACGTCCCGAGCGTCCGGCCCGGCGCGAAACCAGCAACGGGCCGTCGACATCCAGTTGGAGAGCGGGTCCGCGCCGGACACGCACGCCGGGAAGGTGCTCGCGGCCATCCAGCCACACTGCGACGACATCCCGATCTTCGCGGGTGGCACCGTCTCCAAGCTGGTGGCCGAAGGCTACACCGGCGTTCTCATCAGGACGACCAACGACGAGATGGCCGGTACCGGCCGTACGCCGGGTGAGGTCATCCTTAACAACGAGCGCGACAACTTCGAGGTCGCCCGGAGGCTCGGCCTGCACAAGGTCTACGACCTCGGATACCGGAATCACCTGCTGGACGGGGTCTCGCGCACGGAGATGCGGGCGCGCCTGATCTTCCTCTTCCGGCTGCTGAAGGTCGACACCGTGGTGTCCTACGATCCCTGGGCCCACTACGACGAGAACCCTGATCACGTCGTCACGGCGGAGGTCGTCGAGGCCGCCTGCTGGATGGCCGGCAGCCCCCTGGACTACCCCGAGCACTTCGACGCCGGGTTGGAGCCGCACGCGGTGACGGAGAAGTACTACTACGCTCGGGGTCCGCAGCTCGTCAATCGGGTCGTCGACATCAGCGGTCACGTCGAGCAGAAGGTGGCCGCGAACCTGGCCAACGTGACGCAAGGTCCTGCGGGAAACGCGGGCGCCAGGCTCCGAGCCCGCCTTCTCGAGGAAGGCCGCGATGCGTCGTTCCTCGGCGACACCGACGGGGATGCCGACCGGGCGTTCATCCGGCAGTTCCTCCTTGCCGACGACCGAGAGCTGGGGAGACAGTTCGGCGTCGACTACGCGGAGGCATTCCACCACATCCGGTCCGGCGACGACCCGGTCGAGCGTTTCCTGGAGCGCGAAGGGATCTAGCGTGACCGATGCTCTGGCAGGGTTGAGCTTCGTCGGAGGCAGGTTGGCCGTCTCGGTCCCCGTGCACGACGCCGAGAGCGCGGTGGTCATCTGGGAGGCAGGAGCAGGGGCCGCCCTGCCGACGTTGCAGGGCGCCGACTTCGCCTCGGCGGAGGCCCTCGTCCACGTCGTCCGGCAGGTAGCGAAGCGCGTGCCGGTACACAGCGTCGCCCTCGGAGGCGGCGCCGACCCCTCGCAGTGGGCGAAGGTGCTCGCGGCCGGCGAGGCGGGAGCGCAGCACCTGAACCAACCGTTCGCTACGGCGTCGTTCGTGAAGGGGCGCCTGCCGCGCGCGTGGGTGAACGGCGTGGTCGAGCCACGGGCCGCTGCCCGCGGCGTTCGCCTGATTGCCGTCGGAGCCGGCGGACCGACAGTGTCGGCACGTGCGGCGGCGAGGCTCTTGCGCGAAGGGCAGCTGGACGCGTTGAAGGTCCATCCCACGGATCCGTTGCGGGACTTCCGTGCGACCCTGACCGCGGCCAGGTTCGCCGCCGAGCAGGGGCTCACAGGGTTCGAGCCGGCCGGCGGTCTGGACGCCGCCAACCTCCCGCGGCTGGCGGAGCGCCTCCTCGGGCTCCCGAACATCAAGGTCATCGCGCATGTCTTCAGCGCCGTCACAGACCCGTCTACCGGAAAGACGGACCCTGGCCTCGTCGAGCAGCTCGTAGGCGGCCTGCGTGCGGTCGTCGGTTAGCAGCGGGTCGGACTTCCGGCTCGTCGAACGAATCGGATCTGGAAGGAGGGCGTAGACGCCAAACAGCGCGCTGGAGATCGATGCTCGCGCTTACATTCGACGTAACCCATTGGTAATGAGGAGGAACCAGACATGTTCGGACTGCAACCCATCCACATCGTGCTGATCGTTCTCGCGGCCGTGCTCATCTTCGGCCCGAAGAAGCTACCCGAGTTCGGGAAAGGACTGGGCAAGAGCATTCGCGAGTTCAGGCAAGCGAGCAACGGCGTTGCCGACGACCTCAAGAGCACGGTGGACATGCAGGAAGAAGCAGCCGTGCGGGGTGAGGCTCCGAGCGAGCCCGCCTAGAGGGAGGACTCGCTTCAGGGCGATGGTGGCCACGACGGCGCCAGCCTCGGCCCGACGATGCCGCTCCGCGATCGACTCGAGGAGCCGAGCCGGGGTGCCGAGCCGAGGTGCCGTCTGGCGCTCGGCGCGGTGGTGCTAGCGCTGACCGCCGTGGCGACGCGCTCCTTGTCGAGGCGCGTCCTCGCCTTCACGGAGTGGCACCAGCCTGGCGCGAAGCCCGTGGGTTTCGGACCTCTCGAGGGCTTCGCCGTCCGCTCGCGGCTGGCGTTCTGATCGGTAGTCGTGCTGTCGTCGCCGGGATCGCCGTACGCGCAGCCGGCCTTCGTCTTGCCGGGACCGCCGCGATCTGAGCGCCGCCTGGCCCTGCCGATGATCCTCGCCGTGATCTGGCTCTTCGTGGTGGGAGAGCCGGGGCCGACTGCCTGCTACTGGCCGCGACGACGGGTTCCTGCTTTCCGAGGACGTTCCCAGCATCCAGTGTCTTTCAGGCACCGGAAAGCGAACCCCCGCGTGAGGGCTCGGGCCGGAGGACCTGAGCCTCTCCCCGTTCTTGTTCCAGCCTATGGGTTAGGGTTCGGAGCTCTTTGGCTCTCCGAAATCCCTTGGGCGTAGGTCCTGGGCAGCACGTCTCCCAGGGCCGAATGGGGCCGATGATTGTTGTAGTCCCACCTCCATAATCCGATCTTCTCCTGAGCATCCTCGAGGCTCAAGAACCAGTTGACGTTCAAGCACTCGTCCCGGAAACTGCCGTTGAACGACTCGATGAACGCGTTGTCCGTCGGCTTCCCAGGACGACTGAAGGTCAGCGTGACACCGTGGTCATAAGCCCAGCGGTCCAATGCCTTGCTGACGAACTCGCTGCCGTTGTCGACCTGAACGCGCTCCGGCAGCCCGTGCCGGGTCACCAGCCGCTCCATCATGCCCGCCACATCCTGACCCTTGATGCTCTGCCCGGCATGGATCTCCAGGCACTCCCGCGTGAAGGTATCGATGGCGGTGAACACTCGGAAGCGACGCCCGTCGAACAACGCGTCGCCCATGGATGGCAGACGCCCGCTGTCGTCGAGGCTGCACACGAACGCGCGTATGCATCCTATGTTCGCATATCCAGACGGCGGCTCCGCATGGGCGCCGCCATCGCTCCGGCCCCGAAGGGACCCCGTGACCACAACGCATCCAACGATCGTCTTGACGACCTTCACGTTCGAAGACGAGGCGGAGCGCGCTGCTTTCCGGCGCGACCGCCTCGACGCCGTGGCCCGCTTCCTGTTCGAGCACCTCGGGCGCTACGGCGACCCCCTCGAGCACA
>Ga0315540_10000677_pt1 | contig 19428 bp, 23 predicted proteins | sample SalMarSW160110MG_FD_203677 | JGI IMG/M metagenome (GOLD analysis project Ga0315540, IMG submission 203677) | Salt marsh sediment microbial communities from the Plum Island Ecosystem LTER, Massachusetts, United States - Salt Marsh Sediment SW1601-10 ...
AACAGAGTGCTCGAGACCGAGTTGGTCTCCATGCGCGTCGTGTTGCAGACGCGGAACACGTTCCAGTGGCAATCGGTACCGGTGACCGCGTCGGTATGCCCGCCAGTCACGATGTGCAACTTCTTGAACTCGCTCGTCACCTGACCGATCGCCAGCGCCATTGACGAGTTGACGTTGCCGAGCACGAAATCGACCTTGTCGCGCTGGATCAGCTTGCGCGCCTTCTGCACCGCGGTGCCGGTATCGGCACTGGTCGAATCCTCCGACAGCAGTTCGACCTGGCGGCCCAGGATCCCGCCCTTGGCGTTGATCTGCTCGACCGCGAGCTCGCAGCCGATCTTCTCGTGCTTGCCGAGCTCCGCATAGGTGCCAGTGAACGGATCGTCGAGGCCGAACCTGACCGGCGTCTCGCCGCGCGCCTTGATGATGAACGGCGGCACGAGCTGCAGCGCGCCGACGGTCGCCGCGGCCTTGAGCACCGTGCGGCGGCTGACTTTCTTGCTGAAAGAATCCTTGACTGTCATCGATCTCTCCTCGGATTGGTTTCCCCAAGTCGGAGTCGATGCCGTAGACGGTGACTCGACTCTTCTATGGAAGCGGAGCGAAGTCTACCGATCGAATCTGTCCAGGCCCTTGCCGGACGCTTACGCGATTTCCGCGCGCGCGCAGGCTTGCCGCAAGCTTCGGCTAGCGCTCAAGCACGTAGTCGCCCGGAGCGTCGGCGAGCTTGGGATAGGCATCGCTCGCGAGCGGCGGCGGCGCGCCGAGCGGGCCGCAATGCTCGGCCAGCCACTCGCTCCAGTCGCGCCACCAGCTGCCCTCGTGCGCCTCGGCCTTGGCATGCCAGGCGTCCGCGGTCTGGCCGCGGTGCGCCGGGGCGACGCGGAAGCTGCGCTTGGGCGGCTCCACCGGCGGATTGACGATGCCGAGGATGTGGCCCGAGCTCGAAAGCACGAAGCGCTTGGGCGAAGTCACGTAGGCGTTGATGCGGAAGGTCTGGCGCCACGGCGCGATGTGGTCGTCCTCGGCGGACACGCCGTATATCGGCTGGTGGATGCGCGTGAGGTCGATCGGCTCGCCCGCGAGGGTTAACGCATCGGCCTTGATCAGGTTGTTCTTTAGATACATCTCGCGCAGGTAGTACTCGTGCATGCGGTACGGCATGCGCGTGGTGTCCATGTTCCAGTACAGCACGTCGAACGGCGCCGGCCGCTCGCCATACAGCCAGCCGTGGACCACGTAGTGCCAGATCAGGCTATTCGAGCGCAGGATGCGGAAAGTGGTGGCCATCTCGCTGCCGTCGAGAAATCCGCGCGCGCGCATCAGGTCGGTGATCCAGCGCACGCTGCCCTCATCGAGGAACACCTCGATGTCGCCCGGGGACTGAAAGTCGGTGAGCGTCGCGAGCAGGGTCCAGCTCGAGACCGGCACCTCCTCGCGCGGGTGCCTACGGTTGAGCCACGCCATGTAGGTCGCCACCAGGGTGCCGCCGATGCAGTAGCCGACCAGGTGCGCCTTGTCCGCGCCCGAAAGCGCCCGCGCGACGCGCACCGCCTCGTGCACGCCCTCCGCGAGGTAGTCGTCAAAGCGCAGCTCGGCCATCTCCGCGCCCGGATTCTTCCAGCTGATGATGTAGACGTCGAAGCCTTGCTCGAGCAGGTAGCGCACCATGCTCTTCTTCGGGGTCAGGTCGAGCACGTAGTACTTGTTGATCCAGGGCGTGGCGATCACCACCGGCGTGCGCCTGACCTGCGGCGCCACCGGCGCGTAGTGGATCAGCTCGATCAGGCGGTTGCGGTACACCACCGCGCCGGGCGTGGTCGCCAGGTTGCTGCCGACCTGGAAGTGCTCCGGGCTGGTCATGCGCACGGTGCCGGCCTGCATGTCTTCCATGAACAGCTCGACGCCGCGCTGCAGGCTCTCGCCGTGGCTTTCGAGCGCCTTGCGCACCGCCACCGGGTTGCTGAAGAAGAAGTTGGTGGGCGCCATCGCGTTGAGCCACTTGCGCCACCAGAACGCCGCGCGCCGCCGCTCCTTGGGAGACAGGCCGGGGGTCTCGAACAGCGCGTCCTGGATGTGGCGGGTGAAGAACAGGTACCACTGCTTGAGCAGGTCCCACTGCACCTCGTCCGACCAGACGGGGTCGGAAAAGCGAGTGTCGTCGCCGTGCGGCTGCACCAGGTCCCCGCCGCGCCGCCCCATCAGCTTCGCCGCCGCATGAAGCTGCAGCGCCAGCAGATCGCCCGAGAAGCGCACCCACAGCGCGCCGAGCTCCTGCGGGTGCAGCATCCAGGCGGTCTGCGCGTGCGCCAGGGGCGCGATCATGCCGAGCGGGTCGGCGACCGCGTCGATTTGCTTGTGCAGCGTTTTCAGGCGCTCGGCGGAGGCTTCGAACGCCGCGCCGAGCACTTCGCCGGAAGCCGGCGTTGCAGGCTCGCCCATGATGCGCACCAGCCTACGCCGGCGCACCGCGCACGATGTTGCGCCAGATCAATCTCCCGCGGTCCAGCTAGAATAGCGCAGCTATCGAGGGGAGGGCCCGCAATGGGGGCGAGTCTGCATTCCGACCTGCGCTTTGCTCCGGCGCAGGTACTGTCCGAACGGCGCTCGGACGGCACGCTGTTGCTGCGCTCGCCGCAGCGGCTGGCGCCGTACGCTCGCGCCGTCGGCGAGTGGCTGCTGCACTGGGCGGCCGCGGCGCCGGGGCGGACCTTCCTCGCCGAGCGCTCGGGCGAAGGATGGCGCAAGCTGAGCTACCGCGAGGCGCTCGACGCGGCGCGGCGCATCGGCCAGGCGCTGCTCGAGCGGGGGCTCGGGCCCGAGCGCCCGGTCGCGATCCTGTCGGATAACGGCATCGACCACGCGCTGCTCGCGCTCGGCGCGATGCACGTAGGGGTGCCGGTGGCGCCGATCTCGCCCGCCTACTCCCTAATGTCGAAGGACTTCGCCAAGCTCAGGCACATCTTCGAGCTGGTGCGCCCCGGCCTGGTGTATGCGGCCGACCCCGCCAAGTTCGGCGCCGCGCTCGGCGCGCTCGGCGCCGGGGCCACGCCGGTGGCCGAGTTGCTCGAGAGCGAGCCGACGCGGCGCGTGGACGATGCGTTCGCCGCGCTCGGGCCGGACACGGTCGCCAAGATCCTGTTCACTTCCGGCTCGACCGGCGTGCCGAAGGGCGTCGTCAACACCCAGCGCATGCTGTGCGCGAACCAGCAGATGCTGGCGCAGGCCTGGCCTTTCGTCGAGGACCGCCCGCCGGTGGTGGTCGACTGGCTGCCGTGGAACCACACCTTCGGCGGCAACCATAATTTCAACATGGTGCTCAGGAACGGCGGGACGCTCTACATCGACGGCGGCAAACCGGTGCCCGGCCTGGTCGAGACCACGGTGAAGAACCTGAAGGAAGTGGCCGGCACGATGTACTTCAACGTGCCGCGCGGCTACGACCTGCTGCTGCCCTACCTCGAGCGCGACGCCGCGCTGCGCGCGACGTTCTTTCGCGAGCTGGACATGCTGTTCTACGCCGCGGCCGCGCTGCCGCAGAATTTGTGGCAGCGCATCGAGAAGCTCGCGCTCGAGGAAAAGGACGGCCGACTGGCGATGCTCTCGGCCTGGGGCTCGACCGAGACCTCGCCGCTCGCCACCTCGGTGCACTTCCAAATGGACCGCGCGGGCGTCATCGGGCTGCCGGTCGCCGGCTGCGAGCTCAAGCTGGTGCCTTCGGCGGGCAAGCTCGAGGTGCGCGTCAGGGGCGCCAACGTCACCCCGGGATATTACCGGCGCGAGGACCTGACACGCGCCGCGTTCGACGAAGAGGGCTACTATCGTATCGGCGACGCGGTGAAGTTCGCGGACCCCGCGGACCCGGCCAAGGGAATCGAGTTCGACGGCCGCATCGCGGAGGACTTCAAGCTCGCCACCGGGACCTGGGTCCACGTCGGCGCGCTGCGGGTAAAGCTGATCGCGGCGGCCAACCCGCTGATCCAGGACGCGGTGATCACCGGGCACGACCGCAACGAAATCGGGGCGCTGGTATTCCTCAATCCGGCCGCCGCGTCTGGCCTCGCGCCCGAAGCACTGCGCGAACGGCTGGCGCAGGCGCTGCGCAGCCTGACGCAGGACGCGAGCAGCTCGACGCACCCGGTGCGGTTGCTGGTGATGAACGAACCGCCCTCGATCGACGCCAATGAGATCACCGACAAGGGCTACATCAACCAGCGCGCGGTGCTCGAGCGCCGCTCGGCGCTGGTGGAAAGACTCCACGGCGACACGCCCGAAGTGATCAAAAACTGAGGAACGGACATGGCAGATCGCAACTACCGCATCACCGCCACCGGCAAGGACGCCCGCGCGAGCGACGATACGGCAATTCCCACCGACTACCGCCGCCTGCTGGCCCTGATCGAAGCCAAAACGCCCTTCAACGTGATCCGCGGGCGGCTGCGCGAATTCCCCGACCCGCTGCTCGAGGAGTGGCTCTCGGAGCTGGAAGAGCTCGGCTTCATCGAAACCTTGCCGGCGGAATCCGGCGCGGACCTGGATTTCACCGACCACTTCAAGTCAACGCCCGCGAAGGACTCCGGAGTCCTGCCGCAGGACGCCGAGCGCCTGGCGCGTACCGCCGCCGAAGCCAGCACCGCGCTCGGGCGCGCCGGCCTGTTCCTGGCACGCGAGCGGATCGCGAACCTGCCGCCCAACAAGCGCGCTCCCGCGCAGACCACGGTGCTGATCGTCGAGGACGATCCGGATCAGCTCGCGCTTGCGGACCTGCGCGTCAGCATGGCGGGCTACGCGGTTCGCGTCGCGCGCAAAGCCGCCGAGCTGCTGGCCGAGCTGCGTACGCGGCAGCCGCCGGACATCATGTTGCTTGACGTGATGTTGCCCGACGGCAACGGCTTCGACATCCTGGCCAAGATCCGCAGCCACCGCAAACTCGCGATGCTGCCGGTGGTGATGCTGACCGCCAAGACCGAGAAGGCGGACATCCAGCGCGGCCTCGCGCTCGGCGCCGACGCCTACGTCACCAAGCCGTACAGCAAGAGCGTGCTGGTCGACGCGATCCGCCAGGTGCTACGCTCCGGCTAACGCCTGCCTGTGCTCAGGTAGATAATCGCGCCGACCACCAGCAAGGCGCCGAAGATCTGCAGCGGCGCGATCGCCTGGCCGAGGATCGTCCAGCCGAGGAACAGTGCCATCACCGGCTCGAAGTTGAGCGCCACGGTGTTGCTCGCCGCCTTGAGGCGCGGCACGACGGTGAAGATCGCGGTGATCGCGGTTCCGTACAGCAGCGTGAGCAGACCGAGGCCGAGCCAACCTTCGCCGTCCGCGGGCAGCGCCAGCGCATGCGTCGCGGCGCCGATTCCGCCTACCACCACCGCGGTGGTGCCCATCATGAGAAGGGTGCGGACGCGGCCGTCGACCTCCTTCAGCCAATGCGTGGTGAGGAACAGCACCACCGCGAACGAGCACGCGGCGCCAAGCGCGAAGCCGACCCCCGTCCCGATCAACGCCCAGCGTCCTTCGATCGCCTGCGCGCTGCCGACCACGTCGAGCGCGAGCACCAGGCCGCACAGCGCGGTCGGTATCGCGATCAGCGCGCGCCGCGGCGGGCGCTCACCGGTGATGGCCCAGGTCAGCAGAACCAGCAGCATCGGAAAGGTGTTGAACGCGAGCAGCGCGAGCCCGACCGGGATGCGCGCCACCGCAGAGTAGAGGCAGAAGCTCTGCACCGCTACCAGCACTCCGATGCCGAGTCCGCGCGCGAGCGTGGCGCGCGGCAGCGCGAGCGAAACTCCATGCAGCCTGAGCAGAACGACCATCACCAGCGCGGTCACGCCCGAGCGCACCCCGACCGCGGCCGACACGCTGGTGCCGTGGTCGAAGGCGAGTCGCGCGGCGATGTGGTTGCTGGCAAACATGCTCGCCAGCAGCATCAGCACCGCGATGCCGAAACGCTGGGAAAGCGTGCTCACCTCGGTCCGGCCCGGCACTTCAGGTCGGCCGCAAATCGAAGCGCAGATAGTCCTCGCGCTTGAGCTGCTCGACCAGCGCCACCTCCCAGTCGAGGTAGTCCTTCATCGCCTGCTCGATCTGCGAGCGCCGGTCGTAGGGCCGGTAGTACACGTCGTCCGTGGCCGAGGCCATGCGCGTGGTGCCCTGCTCCAGCGGCAGTCCCGCGGCGCGCCACGCCTCGGTGCCGCCTTCGAGCGCGATCCCGCCCGCCTCCGCCGCGGCGAGCCTCGCGAGCACGCCGTCGGGCGAGGTGAAGGCGAACTTCTTCACCGGCCCGACCGCCGCGCGCGCCTCGGCCAGCCGCGCGCGCACTGCGAACCAGGCGCCCGGGATGTGTCCGTCGCGGTACTGAAGGCTGGTCGCGAGATCGAGCAGCGTCGCGCCGCCCGCAGCGAGCAGCGCCTGCAGCGCGCGCGCGTCGAGCGTTTCGGCGCGCGCCGCGTCGAGCCCGAGCACGCGTGCCCGCGCCGCGCCGCGCTCGCTCATGCTGCCGGCGATCACGCCTTCGACCACGTAGACCTCGCGCCAGCCCATCTGCGTCAGCCACGAGCCGGTCATGCGGGCGCGCACGCCGTCCGCGTCGGCGAGCACGATGCGCGCGTTGCGCACCGCGGCGTACAGATCGGTCGCCTGCACCAGCTGCCCGCCCGGGGCGCCGGCGAAGCCCGGCAGGTGGCCGGCGCGGTACTCCTCGGGACTCCTGACGTCGAAGCAGTAGGTCGTGCGCGAGGCCTCCCCGCGCAGTCGCTCGAGTTCCGCGAGCGGGATTGCGCGCACGCCGCAGCGCTCGGCCACGCGCTCCGCGGCGGCGCGCGCCTTCGCCAGCGCGTCGGCCGACGGCGCCGGCGCGTGCCGCCGCTGCCCGTGCTCGAGCTCGAAGCCGGCCAGGTGCCAGCCCATGGTGCCGTTCTGCAGCGCGACGACCCGGTTCGGCAGGCCGGCGTTGATCAGCGACTGCGCGCCGATGATCGATCGAGTGCGCCCGGCGCAGTTCACCACCACCAGCGTCTGCGGCCGCTTGACCACCTCGTGCACGCGGTAGACCAGCTCGGCCCCCGGGCAGTCGAGCGCGCCGGGGATGTTCATGACTTCGTATTCGCTCATGGGGCGCGAATCGAGCACCACCACGTCCTCGCCCGCGTCGAGCTTAGCCTTGAGCTCGGCCGCGCTCATGCACGGCGTGTTGCAGCCGTGCTCGACCGCCTCGCCGAACGCCTTGCTCGGCACGTACACGCCGCTGAAAAGCTCGTTGCCGGCGGCCTTCCACGCGGCCACGCCGCCGGCGAGCAGCGACACGTCGCGCCAGCCGAAGCGGCGCATCGCTGCCGCAGCGCGCTCGGCCAGGCTCTCGTCGTCGTCGCACAGCACGACGCGCGTGTCGCGCCGCGGCACCCGCCGCTCGAGCCCGAGCTCCAGCCGCGACAGCGGCAGGCAGGCCGCGGTGAGCATGTGGCTCGCCGCGAACACGCCCTCCTCGCGCACGTCCAGCAGCGCGAGCTCCTGCCCGTCGCCGAGCATCGAGCGCAGGTCCTGTGCGCTTACCCGCGGCACGGAGGCGTCGAACTCTTTCATCTTGTGATCCCGTCGGCTTTCCGAAACGGCGCATCTTAACGGTAGGATAGGCGGCCCCGGAACACCATTTCGCTCTGGAACCGCTCTTGCAACCCCTTGCCGGCATCAAGGTCATCGAGTTCTGCCAGATCGCCGCAGGGCCCTTCGCAGGCATGCTGCTTGCCGACATGGGCGCCGACGTGATCAAGGTCGAGTCCCCCGAGGGAGACGGCATGCGCGGCTGGCCGCCCCACCGCGAGGGCTACTCGGAGAACTTCGCCTCGGTCAACCGCAACAAACGCTCGGCGGTCCTCGATCTGAAGGATTCCGCCGGCCTGGCCGCCGCGCGCAGGCTGTGCCTCTCGGCCGACGTGGTGCTGGAGAACTTCCGGCCCGGCGTGATGCAGCGCCTCGGGCTCGGCTACGACAGTCTCTCCGCGGAAAAACCTTCGCTCGTGTACTGCTCGATCTCGGCCTTCGGCCAGGAAGGCCCGCGCGCCCAGGAGGGCGGCTTCGACGTCACGTTGCAGGCGATTGGAGGCGTGATGAGCGTCACCGGCGAGCCGGGCGGCGCACCGGTCAAGTGCGGTGTGCCGCTGACGGACTTCGCCGCGGGGCTGTACGCCGCCTACGCGGTGGCGGCCGCGCTACGGGGCGGCAAGGGCGCGCGCATCGACGTGCCGATGCTCGGCACCACGCTCGCGATCGCGGCGCTGCAGACCAGCGAATACTTCGGCAACGGGCGCGACCCGCAGAAGCTCGGCTCGGCGCACCCGCGCAACGCGCCCTACCAGGCGTTCGCCTGCAAGGACGGGCACTACGTGATGGCGGCCGGCAACAACGATCTCTACCGCCGCGCCTGCGAGGGGATCGGCCGCCCCGACCTGACGGCGGACCCGCGCTTCGCCAGCACCGCGCTGCGGGCGAAGAACCAGGCCGCGTTGCGCGAGATCTGGGAGACCGAATGCTCCAAGTGGACCGAGCAGGAATGCCTCGCGATCATGCGCAGGCAGGGCGTGCCCTGCGCCCCAATCAACACCTACTCGCAGGCCCTGGCCGATCCGCAGGTCGCACATTACGGCTGGGTGCAGCCGCTCGATTTGCCGGGAGGGGCGCGCACGCACAGCGTCGTTTCGCCGCTCGGCAAAGGCGGGCCGCCGCGTCGGCGCCCGCCCGCGCTGGGCGAGCACACCGAGGAAGTTCTGAAGGAGATAGAAAGATGAGCAACGTCGACCGCTTCCGCAGGTTCGTGCAGGACATGACACACCTCGTCGAGCGCCACGGTGCCGACGAGGCGAAGATGCTCGACGAGGGCGAGAAGCTGCTGCGCGAACTGGTGACCCACGACGACTGGCTGCCAGAGGAGTTCGCGCGGCCTTCGCCCGACTCCTACCGCCAGTACCTGCTGCATTGCGACCCACTCGAGCGCTTCTCGGTGCTGAGCTTCGTCTGGCAGCCGGGCCAGAAGACCCCGGTCCACGACCATACCGTGTGGGGCCTGGTGGGTGTGATGCGCGGCGAGGAATTGTGCGAGGAGTACGCCCGCGGAAAGCCCATGCGCCTGACGGGGTCGCATCGCGTCAAGCCGGGAGACATCGACCGTGTCTCGCCACGCATCGGCGACGTGCACGTGGTCTCCAACGCGACGCCCGACCGCATCGCGATCAGCATCCACGTCTACGGCGCCAATATCGGCGCGGTCAGGCGCCACACCTTCGATCCCGCGAGCGGCGCGCCGCGCGAGTTCGTCTCCGGCTACCACAACGGCGTGACGCCCAACCTCTGGGACCGATCCAGGGAAGCGCGCCCTGCTACTTGAACTGGGGATCCACCTCGACCCGCAGCCCGTTGGTCAGGCGGTTGGTCTCGTTCGCCAGCCCGACCACCGCCATGAGCTCCATCAGCATGGCGTCGTTCATGCCCTTCTTGCGCGCCGCCGCCGTGTGCGAATGAGTGCAGTACTCGCAGCCGTTGGTCGCGCTCACGGCCACGTAGATCATTTCCTTCAGCAGCGGATCGAGCGCGCCCGGCGCCATCACCTGCTTCACGTTCTGCCACATGCGGCGCAGTTGGGCCGGGTCGTTGGCCAGTGCCTTCCAGAAATTATTGATCCAGTCGACGCCGCGCGTCTGCATGATGTCGTCGTAGACCGCCTTGACCTCGGGCGCCGCCTCCGCGTACTCGATTAGCCTCACAAGTGCCACGCTTTCCTCCCGCTTCCCACCGTGGGTTCACGCGAATATAGTACCCTCGATGCTGAACTGGCTCTCGGGCTTTTCGCCGCAGACGCTCCTTTTCGGGTTCGCGCTGCTGGGCGTGTTGCTGGCTCTGCCGCTCGAGCTGGCGGCGCTGCGCCGGCTGCGCAGCGCCCGGATCGCGCGCGGCACGCTGCTGATGCTGCTCGGCGCGGCGGTGGTGCTGCTCGGCGTGCTGCTGGCGGTCGTCGCGGCCGGCCTGCACTCCTACACCCGCCTGACGCACGAGCAGGAAGCCGCGCACGTGGCGCTGCGCGCGCTCGGGCCGAGGGACTTCGCGCTCACGCTCAGCATCCCGGGCGCCGCGCCGCACGAGTACGAGCTGCGCGGCGACGAATGGCAGATCGACGCGCGCGTCCTCAAGTGGCGCGCGATGGGCACCATCATCGGCTTCGACACGGTGTACCGGCTCGAACGCCTTTCCGGTCGCTATGCCGACGCCGAACAGGAACTGACCGAACTGCGTACCGTCTACCCGCTGTGGCACACCCCCAGACTCGATCTGTGGCAGCTGGCGAGGCGGTATCATGACTACCTGCCGTTCGCCGACGCGCTGTACGGCAGCGCGGCCTACGTTCCGATGGCCGACCGCGCGCAGTACGTGGTCATGGTCACGGCAAGCGGGCTGGCGGTGCGGCCGGAGAACGACGCCGCGCGGCGCGCGGTCGGCGACTGGCGCTAGAGGATCAGGATCAAAAAATGGACACCAAGGTCGAAAAGACGGATGCGGAGTGGAAGAAGGAGCTCACTCCGATGCAGTTCAAGGTGGCGCGGCGCAAGGGCACCGAGCCCGCCTTCAGCGGCGAATACTGGGACCACCACGAGAAAGGCACCTACCGCTGCGTGTGCTGCGGCGCCGAGCTGTTTTCCTCGGAGCACAAGTTCGAATCCGGCACCGGCTGGCCGAGCTACTGGCAGCCGCTCAAGCCGGAGAACGTCGCCACCGAGGAGGACTACTCCTTCTTCATGAAGCGCACTGAGGTGCACTGCGCCCGCTGCAAGGCCCACCTGGGGCACGTGTTCGAAGACGGCCCGCAACCTACCGGCCTGCGCTACTGCCTGAATTCGGCCTCGCTCAAGTTCGAGACGGCATGAAATTTCTGTTCGACCTGTTCCCGGTCATCCTGTTCTTCGTCGCGTTCAAGCTGAAGGGCATCTTCGTCGCCACCGCGGCGGCGATTGCGGCGACCTTCGTGCAGATCGGCTGGCTGTGGCTGCGCGGCAAGCGCATCGATGGCATGCTTTGGGCGAGCCTCGCGATCATCGTCGTGTTCGGCGGCGCGACGCTGCTGCTGCGCGACGAGACCTTCATCAAGTGGAAGCCGACCGTGCTGTACTGGGTGTTCGCGCTCGTGCTCGTGGTATCGGAGCGCTTCTTCGGGCGCAACCTGATTCGCGCCATGATGCGCGCCCAGCTGCAGCTGCCCGCGCCCGCGTGGTCGAAGCTGAACTGGAGCTGGGCCGGGTTCTTCGCCGCCATGGGCGTGCTCAACCTTTACGTCGCGTTCCATTTCTCGACCGACCAGTGGGTCAATTTCAAACTGTTCGGGGTGACCGGGCTGATGCTGCTGTTCATCCTGGGACAGGCGCTGTTTCTCGCCCGGCACGTGGAACAGGACGGCGACAAGCAATGAGCGTCGAAGTGCGAATCCGCGAGCGGCTCGCGGCGCTGGCGCCCGTCGAGCTCGAGCTGCTCGACGAAAGCGCTTCGCATAGGGGTCACGCCGGCTGGAAGGCGGGCGGAAACACCCATTGGCGCCTGACTATCGTGTCAGAGGCCTTTCGCGGCAAGCCGACGCTGGCGCGTCACCGACTCGTCTATCAGGCGCTTGGCGAGCTGATGGACGACCCGATCCACGCCCTCGCGATCAACGCCCGCGCCCCCGGAGAAGGCGGCGCATAATGGGGGGCTTGTTACACCCAGCAAAAAGGAAGCAGATGAAGCTACGCCAAATCGCCGGCGCCGCGCTCGCGGCCGCCGCTCTCGCACTACCGGCGACCGTCCTGGCGCAGGCCGCCGCGAAGGACGCGCCCAAGAAGACCGCCAAGGCCGGCCCCATCGCCATCGTAAACGGCGTCGCGATTCCCGCCTCGCGCGCCGAAGTGCTGCTGCGCGAGCGCGAACTCCGGGGCGCGGCCGACAACCCGGCGATGCGCGAAGCGGTACGCGAGGACCTCATCAACCGCGAGCTCATTGCGCAGGAAGCCGCGCGCACCGGCTACGCCAAGAAGCCCGCGCTGCAGGCCGAGCTCGCGCTGGTGCGCCAGACCGTTATCGTTCAGCACTACGTCAGCGACTGGCTGCGTGAGCATCCGGTCAGCGAGGCCAAGATCCAGAAGATGTACGACGAGGCCAAGGCCAAAGCCGGCGGCAAGGAATACAAGGTACGCCACATCCTGCTCGACACCGAGGACGAGGCCAAGAACGTGATCGCGGCGCTCGACAAGGGCGCCAGGTTCGAGGAGCTGGCGAAGAAGTCGAAGGACGCCGGCACCCGGGACCGCGGCGGCGAGCTCGACTGGATGTCGCCGGGAGGCAATCTGGACAAGGCGTTCAGCGAAGCGATGGTCAAGCTCGACAAGGGCAAGTACACCGAGAAGCCGGTTCACACGCGCTACGGCTACCACGTGATCCAGGTCGAGGACGTGCGACCGCTCAAATTCCCGCCGTTGGATGACGTCAAGGCGCGCATCGAGCAGCAGCTCAAGCAACAGCAGCTGCGCGAGCTGGTGCAGAGCCTGCGCGCCAAGGCGAAGATCAAGTAAGTCGCCGGGCGGCCGCGATGGCATGATCCTCGCCGAGCTGCCGTTTCCCGCCGACCGCATGTTCCAGGTGGTGCGCGGCGACCTGCTCAAGGAGCCGGTCGACGCGATCGTCAATGCCGCCAACGGACACCTGGCGCACGGCGGCGGAGTGGCCGGAATCATCGCGCGCGCCGCCGGACCCGACCTGCAGTCCGAGTGCGATCGGATCGTGCGCGCGTGCGGTCCCCTGCCGGCCGGCAGCGCGGTGGTGAGCGGCGCAGGCAGGCTGCCGTTCAAGGGCGTGATCCACGCCGTCGGTCCGCGCCAGGGCGAGGGCGAGGAGGAGCAGAAGCTGGTGCGTGCGCTCGACGCGGCGTTTCGTTGCGCGCACGAGGCAGGATGGGCCGCGCTGTCGTTTCCCGCGGTGTCGAGCGGGATCTTCGCGGTGCCGCTGCCGGTATGCGCCCGCGCCTACGACAGCGCGGTGCGCGCCTGGTACGAGGCGCAGCCCGCGGGCCCGCTCAGGCTGATCCGCCTGTGCCTGCGCGATGAACCGGTGATCGAGGCGGTGCTCGCCGAACTGGGGCTGCGTCCGTAAGGAACGCTCGCGCGTACAGGCTATGATGAACAACAAGCGGAGTCCCTGACATGACCTTCCGGCTCATCGCCGCTTTCGCCCTCGCCTTCGCGTCCGCCGCCGCGTCGGCCCAGCCCACGCAAATGGAGACGGCCATCTTCGCCGGCGGCTGCTTCTGGTGCGTCGAATCGGACTTCGACAAGGTGGCGGGCGTGGTCTCGACCACCTCTGGCTACACCGGCGGCCACACGCAGCACCCCACCTACCACGAGGTCTCGGCCGGCGGCACCGGCCACGCCGAATCGGTCGAGATCGTGTTCGATCCCAAGATTGTCAGCTACCAGAAGCTGCTCCAGGTGTACTGGCACAGCGTCGACCCGACTGTGAAGGACCGCCAGTTCTGCGACGTCGGCACGCAATACCGCAGCGCGATCTTCTACCTCGACGAGCGGCAGAAGCGCCTGGCCGAGGAATCCAGGGCGCAGATCGAGCGCAGCAAGCCGTTCAAGGCGCCAATCGTGACCGAGATCGTCAAAGCGGGCAAATTCTGGCCCGCCGAGGAATACCACCAGGATTACTACAAGAAGAATCCCCTGCGCTACCACTTCTACCGCGAGGGTTGCGGCCGCGACGCGCGCGTGAAGCAGCTCTGGGGCAGCGAGGCGGGCCGCCCGTGAAAACGCGCTAGTCGACCTCGTCGATCCAGGCCATCTGGATCGCCTCCAGGATCTTCTCGCCGCTGTGCTTCGGGTCGTCGTCGAAGCCGGGCAGCTCGAGCACCCAGCGGTGCAGGTCGGTGAATCTCACTGTCTTCGGGTCGGTGTCGGGAAACCGCTCGACGAGCGCGATCGCGACCTCCCGGCTGTCGGTCCATTTCATTAGTGCTCCTCGCGCGCGTAGTTGATGGTGTACTTCGGAATCTCGATCACCAGATCCGCGCCGCGTACCCTGGCCTGGCACGACAGGCGCGAGTTCGCCTCCAGCCCCCAGGCCTTGTCGAGCATGTCCTCCTCCTTCTCCTCGGCCTCATCGAGCGAGCCGATTCCCTGGCGCACCACCACGTGGCAGGTGGTGCAGGCGCAGGATTTTTCGCAGGCATGCTCGATCTCGATGCCGTTCTCGAGCAGCGTGTCGAGGATCGAGACGCCTTCCTTGGCTTCGAGCTCGGCGCCTTGCGGACAAAGTTGAGGATGGGGCAGCACTTTCAGCTTGGGCACGTACCGTCCTGCTAGGGTTCCAGACTTGCGATCTTGCGGCCCGAAAGCGCGCGCCGCACGGTGGCGTCCATGCGCCTCGCGGCGAAGCCGTCGGTGGCGCGGCTGAGCGCCTCGGTGGCCTGCTTCAGGGCGCGGGAGTCGGCGCCGGCGAGCTTGGCGCGCAGCGCCGCCATCTCCTTGTCGATCGCGGCGCGCTCGTCCGGCTCGAGCAGCGCGCCGTCGGATTCGAGCGCCGCGCGGGTGGCCTCGAGCAGCCGCTCGGCGTCGACGCGATGCTCGGCGAGCGCGCGCGCCTGCATGTCCTCGCGCGCGTGCTGGTAGGAGTCCCGCAGCATGCGCTCGACGTCGCCGTCGCTCAGGCCGTAGGATGGCTTGACCGTCACCGAGGCCTCGGCGCCGCTGGTCTTTTCGCGCGCCGAGACCGACAGCAGCCCGTCGGCGTCGACCTGGTAGGTGACCAGGATGCGCGCCCCGCCCGCCGCCATCGGTGGAATGCCCTTGAGCTCGAAGCGGGCGAGCGAGCGGCAGTCCGATACCAGCTCGCGCTCGCCCTGAACGACGTGGAAGCTCATCCCCGTCTGCCCGTCCTTGAAGGTGGTGAACTCCTGGCCGCGCGCGACCGGGATGGTCGAGTTGCGCGGCACGATGCGTTCGACCAGCCCGCCCATGGTTTCGACGCCGAGCGAAAGCGGGATCACGTCGAGCAGCAGCCAATCGTCGCCGCTCGGCTTGTTGCCCGCCAGCACATCGGCCTGCATCGCCGCGCCGAGCGCGACCACCTTGTCGGGGTCGAGGTTGTTGAGCGGCGCGCGGCGGAAGAACTCGCCCACCGCGCGCTGGATCTGCGGCATGCGGGTCGCGCCACCGACCATCACAACGCCCTTGATGTCGTCGACCGTGAGGCCGGCGTCGCGCAGCGCCCTGCGCGTGGGCCCGAGCGTCTTCTGCACCAGGTTCTGCGTGATCTGGCAGAACTTCTCGGTGGTCAGGCACAGGTCGACCCACTCGCCCGAGGACAGCTTGTCGCTCAGCTGCGCCTCACCGTGGGTGGTCAGGTATTCCTTGGCCTCGCGCGACGCGACCAGCAGCTTGCGCATGTCGCGCGGGCCGAGCGGCTGCAGCTTCGCTTCCTCCACGATCCAGCAGAACACGCGCTGGTCGAAATCGTCGCCGCCGAGCGCGGCGTCACCCGCGGTAGCGACCACCTCGAACACGCCCTTGGACAGCTTGAGAATCGAGATGTCGAAAGTGCCGCCGCCGAGGTCGTACACCGCGTAGATGCCTTCGGAGGCGTTCTCCAGGCCGTATGCGATCGCCGCGGCGGTCGGCTCGTTCAGCAGGCGCAGCACGTTCAGGCCGGCGAGCTTGCCCGCGTCCTTGGTCGCCTGGCGCTGCGCATCGTCGAAGTAGGCCGGCACCGTGATCACCGCGCCCGCCAGTTCGCCGCCGAGCGACGACTCGGCGCGCGCGCGCAGCGTCTTGAGGATCTCGGCCGAAACCTCGACCGGGCTCTTCACCCCGGTGCAGGTCCTGAGCTGGAGCATTCCGGGCGCGTCGACGAAATCGTAGGGCGCGTTCTCGACGTGCGCGACGTCCTTCACCCCGCGCCCCATGTAACGCTTGACCGAGACGATTGTGTTCCTGGGATCCTCGGACTGGCGCGCCTGCGCCGGGAAGCCGACCTCGACCTTGCCGTCCGCTAGGTAGCGCACGATCGAGGGCAGCAGCACCCGGCCCTGCTGGTCCGGCAAAGTGCCCGGCATGCCGTTGCGCACCGTCGCCACAAGCGAATTGGTCGTGCCGAGGTCGATCCCGACCGCGAGGCGCTGCTCGTGCGGCGCCGGCGACATGCCCGGCTCGGATATCTGCAGCAGCGCCATCAGACTTCCAGCGCCTCGTAGGCGAGGTCGATTTCCGCGTCCAGCTTGTCGAGGAACATCAGCTTGCGAGTCAGTCCCGCGGCACCGGCGTAGTCCTGCCGCGCGTCGATCGCCTCGGCCAGCGCGCGCTCGAGCTCGAGCTTGTCGGCGTTGAGTCCGGCGCGCAGCGCGTCGAGCGCGTCCGCGTCCCTCGCCTCCTCTGCCTGCTCGAGCGCTTCGCGCAGCTCCATCTGGCGCATCAGGAACTCGGGCGGCATCGAGGTATTCGTTTCAAACGCCACGTCAACGCCGGCGAGCTCGAGCAGATATCTGGCGCGCTGCACCGGGCTCCTGAGCGTACGGTAGGCTTCGTTCACGCGCGTCGTCCACTGCATCGACGCGCGACGCTCGGCGTCGCCCGCATTGGCGAAGCGATCAGGGTGCACCTGTGCCTGAATCTCGCGGTAGGCGTTCTCCAGCCGCTCGCGCTCCAGCACGAAGCCGGGTTGCAGGCCGAAGAGCTCGAAATGGTTTTTCAGACGTTGAACGATTCCCCGCAGCCGCAGGCATCCTTGACGTTGGGGTTGTTGAATTTGAATCCCTCGTTCAGGCCCTCGCGCGCGAAATCGAGTTCGGTCCCCTCGAGGTAGGGCAGGCTCTTCGGGTCGACCACGACCTTTACGCCGTGGCTCTCGAACTGCGCGTCCTCGGGCAGCACCTCGTCGGCGAACTCGAGCTTGTATGCGAGCCCCGAGCAGCCCGAGGTGCGCACTCCCAGCCGCAGCGCGACGCCCTTGCCGCGCTTGGCGAGGAAGGCCTGCACATGGTTGGCCGCTTTTTCGGTGAGCGTGATCGGCATGGCGTTATTCGTTTACCGCCTTGGCCTCGGCTTGCTGCGCGTCGCCATAGCGTTTCTTGTAATCGGCCACGGCCGCCTTGATCGCATCCTCGGCCAAGATCGAGCAGTGGATCTTGACCGGCGGCAGCGAAAGCTCCTCGGCGATCTGCGTGTTCTTGATCGTCGCCGCCTCGTCCACCGTCTTGCCCTTGACCCATTCGGTGACCAGGGACGACGACGCGATCGCCGAGCCGCAGCCGTAGGTCTTGAAGCGCGCGTCTTCGATGACGCCGTCCTTGCCGACGCGGATCTGCAACTTCATTACGTCGCCGCAGGCAGGCGCCCCGACCATGCCGGTGCCGACGCCCTCTTCGTTCTTCTCGAACGCGCCGACGTTGCGCGGGTTTTCGTAGTGGTCGATGACTTTGTCGCTGTATGCCATGAATTCCTCCGGCTCGTTGCTATCTTAATGGGCGGCCCACTGGACCGAGTCCAGGTCCACGCCGTCCTTGTACATTTCCCACAGCGGCGACATCTCGCGCAGCTTGGCCACCTTGGCCTTGAGGTGATCGACCGTGTAGTCGACCTCCTCCTCGGTGTTGAAGCGCCCCAGGGTGAAACGGATCGACGAGTGCGCCAGCTCGTCCGAACGCCCCAGCGCACGCAGCACGTACGACGGCTCGAGCGAAGCGGAGGTGCAGGCCGAACCCGACGAGACCGCGATGTCCTTGACCGCCATGATGAGCGATTCGCCCTCGACGAAATTGAACGAAATGTTCAGGTTGTGCGGCACGCGCTGCTCGAGGTCGCCGTTGACGAACACTTCCTCGATTTCCTGCATGCCCTTGAGCAGCCGGTCGCGCAGGGCGCGGATGCGGCTGTTCTCCACCGCCATCTCAACGCGCGCGAGGCGGAACGCCTCGCCCATGCCGACGATCTGGTGCGTCGCGAGCGTCCCGGAGCGGAATCCGCGCTCGTGGCCGCCGCCGTGGATCTGTGCCTCCAGCCGCACGCGCGGCTTGCGCCGGATATACAGCGCGCCGACCCCCTTCGGGCCGTAGGTCTTGTGCGCCGAGAACGACATCAGGTCGACCTTCAGCGCCGCCAGGTCGATCGGGCACTTGCCGGTCGCCTGCGCGGAGTCGACGTGGAACAGCACGCCCTTGCTCCGGCACAGCTCGCCGATCGCAGGAATATCCTGGATCACGCCGATCTCGTTGTTGACGAACATCACCGACACCAGGATCGTGTCCGGGCGGAACGCGGCCTCCAGCTGCTTCATGTCGATCAGGCCGTCGGGCTGCACGTCGAGGTAGGTCGCCTCGAAGCCGCGCCGCTCGAGCTCGCGCACGGTGTCGAGCGTCGCCTTGTGCTCGGTCTTGACCGTGATCAGGTGTTTGCCCTTGGTCTTGTAGAACTCGGCCGCGCCCTTGAGCGCGAGGTTGATCGACTCGGTCGCGCCGGAAGTCCAGACGATTTCCTTCGGGTCGCAGTTCACCAGCGCGGCGACGTTGGCGCGCGCCTGCTCGACCGCCTCCTCGGCCTTCCAGCCGAACGAGTGCGAGCGGCTGGCCGGATTGCCGAAATGCTCGGTCAGGTAGGGGATCATCTTCTCCGCCACGCGCGGGTCTACCGGCGTGGTCGCAGAGTAATCGAGGTAGATCGGAAGCTTCATGCCGCCACCGCCACTTCGGGTTTGCTCGTCTCGCCTTTGCCCGCCTCGGCCGCGCGCCAATCGTGCAGCACCGCGACGTGCTTGCCGTTCTGGTGCGCGACCAGATCCGCCAGCGTCACCGAGCTGAGGTAATCGTACATCTTGGCGTTCAGCGTCGCCCATAGGTCGTGCGTCATGCAGCGCTTGTCGTCGAGGCAGTTTTCCTTGCCTCCGCACTGCGTCGCATCGAGCGGCTCGTCCACTGCGCAGATGATATCGGCCACCGAGACGCCCTGCGTCGCCCGCGCCAGGTTGTAGCCGCCGCCGGGGCCGCGCACGCTGCTCACCAGCCGGTGGCGGCGCAACTTTCCGAACAGCTGCTCGAGGTACGAAAGTGAAATATGCTGCCGCTCGCTGATCGCGGCCAGCGTTACCGGCCCGCGGTTCTGGCGCATCGCCAGATCCACCATCGCGGTCACCGCGAATCTGCCTTTGGTCGTCAGTCTCATGTCTACCTCGCCAAATACCTGATCGGGACGCTCAAGTATAACAAATCCCGACGAATTTAATCAACTATTAATATCGCTAATAATCAATTACTTAACAACACGAAGCGCCTCCGTTTGGGCGGCCTCGGCCTCATGTCGCGCGAGCTCGTGCTCGAGCTTGGCGAGCTTGCTCTGGAGCGCCGCAACCGATTGCTCGAGCTCGTGCGAATGGTCG
>Ga0315540_10000678_pt1 | contig 19411 bp, 15 predicted proteins | sample SalMarSW160110MG_FD_203677 | JGI IMG/M metagenome (GOLD analysis project Ga0315540, IMG submission 203677) | Salt marsh sediment microbial communities from the Plum Island Ecosystem LTER, Massachusetts, United States - Salt Marsh Sediment SW1601-10 ...
CGCCCGGCAAGGCGCGCATGGGCAAGCGCCACCTGAAGAAGGACCTGGTGTCGATCATCGCCGCCCACCACATCCCGTACGCCGCCAGCACCTCGGTCGCCTACCCGGCCGACCTGCGCCACAAGGTGCGGCGCGCCATGGCCGTCGAGGGCCCCGCCTTCCTGCTGGTGCACTGCCCCTGCCCGCTCGGCTGGGGGCACGACGGCGACATGACCATCGAGATCGCGCGCCTGGCGGTGCAGACGGGACTATTCCCGATCATCGAGCTCGAGCGCGGCGCCCTGACCGACGTGATGCCGCTGCACAATCCGCGGCCGGTGACCGACTACCTGAAGACACAGGGACGCTTCCGGCACCTGTTCAGCGACGATCCGCGCGCACTGGAGGAGCGGGAGCACCTGCAGGCGCTGGCCGACCACAACATCTCCACTTACGGCCTGGCCATCGACCACGCCGACCCCCTGGACAGCGAGGGTGCGGACACGGTGCGCCGCGGGGGGCTGGTGTCATGAGCGCGAAGGGTCCCGTGATGACGCGCGGCGCCTGGGCCGAGCCCGGCACCTCGCTGGCCTTCAAGACCGGCAGCTGGCGGGTCGAGGCGCCGTTCCACCAGCACAGCTGCGCCCCGTGCCACGGCGCCTGCCCGGCCGGCGAGGATGCCCAGGCCTGGATCGCCAAGGTCCAGGAGCGCAAGCTGCGAGAGGCCTGGGAAGCGCTCGTCGCCGCCAATCCCTTGCCGGCGATCACCGGCCGCGTCTGCCCGCATCCGTGCGAGACGCGTTGCAACCGCGGCAGCCTCGATGCGGCGGTCGCCATCCACGACCTCGAGCGTTTCGTCGGCGACGCCGCGATCGCGGGTGACTGGGCCTATCCGCGGCTGGCCGAATCCGGCAGTCGCGAGGCGCGCATCGCCGTCGTCGGTGCCGGACCCGCGGGCCTGTCCTGCGCCTACCAGCTGGTGCGGCGCGGCTACCCTGTCACGGTGTTCGACGCCCTGCCGGAGGCCGGCGGCCTGCTGCGCTCGGCCATCCCGATGACGCGCCTGCCGCGCGACGTCGTCGATGCGGAGCTGGCCCGCCTGTTCGCGCTCGGCATCGCATTCAGGCCGCGCCAGCAGCTGGGGCGGGACATGTCGCTGGAGAATCTCGAGGCCGAATACGATGCGGTGTTCCTGGGCCCCGGCTGCCAGCAGTCACGGGGCTGGGACATCGACGGTGCCACGCCGCCCGACCTGCACGAGGGCCTGCACCTGATCCGCGAATGGCTCGATCTCGGCAGGGTGCCGACGCCGGCCAGCGTGGTCATCCACGGCGGCGGCAACACCGCCGTGGACCTGGCGCGCATCATGAAGCGTGCCGGGGTAGCCGAGGTCACCATCATCACCGCCTCGGGCCTGCCCGGTCCGGACTCGGACCCGGGCGATGTGCTGAACGTGGTCCCGCGCGAATACGCGGAAGCGGTCGAGGAAGGCATCGAATTTCATGCCCACCACACGATCAAGCGCCTGATCATGCGCGGCTCGCAGACGACGGGCGTGGAGATCGTGCGCCTGAAGAAGGTGCCCGGTGCCGACGGCCGGAAAAAGCGCGTCGCCTTCGAAGGCACGGAGCGGGTTATCCACGCGGACATGGTGATCCCGGCCATCGGCGAGGTCGTCGATGCGGCCGGCATGGAGGAGCTCCTCGATCACCGCGCCTATTTCCGGCCCGACGACTGGGGCCGGCTGGCGGGGCGGCCGAAGGTGTTCGCGGGCGGCGATGCCCGCGGCGACCGCGGCACGGTATCGGCTGCCATCGGCGACGGACGCAAGGCGGCCCAGGCCATCGCCGCCATGCTGGAGCGCCGCGAGTTGGTCGACGAGGCGATGGCGCCCATCGGCATCGAATCGCTGAACCTGAATTACTTCGCCCCGGCCGCGCGCGCCGAGCCGCCGAAGCTGGCGGTGGCCGAACGCACCGATCAGGCTGAGATCATCGGCCCGCTCGACGAGGGACAGGCGTTGCGCGAGGCGGACCGCTGCCTGTCCTGCGGCAATTGCCTGGCTTGCGACAACTGCTGGAACTACTGCCCGGACAACGCCGTGCTGAAGACGGTGGAACTGGCCAGCGACGGCTCGCACTACGTGTTCGACTACGACTACTGCAAGGGCTGCGGCCTGTGCGCCAAGGAATGCCCGACCGGCTACATCCGCATGCGCCCCGAAGAGTAGCCGTCCAAGGGTCTATCGGCCGACGATCCGGCCGACGACGGCTGCGCCGACGGCATCGCCGAACACGTTGATGGTGGTGCGGCAGCGGTCGAGGAACCAGTCGACGGCCAGCAGCAGGCCGATGCCCTCGAGCGGCAGGCCGACGGCGTGCAGCACGATCACCATGGTCACCAGCCCGGCCTCGGGAATGCCGGCGGCACCGATCGCCGCCAGCGAGGCCGTGACCAGCACCAGCATCTGCTGGCCGAACGACAGGTCCACCTGGAAGGCCTGGGCGATGAACAGCGCCGCCACCGCCTCGTACAGGGCCGTGCCGTCCATGTTCACGGTCGCACCGAGCGGCAGCACGAAGCGCCGCGCGTCGGCCTCCACCCCGGCCGCCTCCACACCATCCATGGTCAGCGGCAGCGTGGCACTGGAGGACGAGGTCGAGAACGCGGTCATCAGCGCCGTGCCGATATGGCGCAGGTAGCGCGGGACGCGTTGCCGGGCCAGCAAGGCCAGCAGCAGGCACAGCACCACCCCATGCAGGGCCAGGCCCGAGATCACTGCCAGCACGTATTTCCCGAGGCCCGCGAGCTCGGCCGCAAAGGCCGCGCCGCCGCCGGCCGCCCCGAGACGCGAGGCGATCAGCGCGAACACGCCGAGCGGCGCGAACCACATCAGCCAGTGCACGATGGTCATCATCGCCTCGTTCAGCCCATCGAAGAACGCGATCACCGGCCGGCCGCGCGCGCCGAGCGTGGTCAGGGCGGCGGCGAACACGATGCAGAACACGATCACCGGCAACAACTTCGTGCCGGCCATCGCATCGATGATGTTCGGATGCACCAGCGACAGGATCAGTTCGGGGATGCCGACATGATTGCCGACGGACGCCGGTGCCTTCAGGTCATGGCCGAGCGGCACCCCGACCCCCGGCTGCCACAGGTTGGCCATCGCCAGGCCGATGGCGACGGCGATCAGCGTCGTGGCCAGGTAGTAGGCGATCGTGACCCCGCCCATGCGGCCGAGGCCGCGCACGTCGCCCAGCCCGGCCACACCGGTGATGACGCTGGCCGCCACCAGCGGCACGATCAGCATCTTCAGCGCCGTCAGGAACAGCGCGCCGATCCAGGCCACGGCCTGCATCTGCGCGCCCCAGACGTAGCCGGCCACGCCGCCGGCGACAATGGCGGCGAGCATGGCCAGCAGCATGCGCCGTTCGTTCATTATGGCCCCCTGGAGCCTTGGGTGGTCGCGCCCGCTCCGAGACACTATAATGCCACGCCGTCCCGGCGATGTCCGGGGCCATGGACAAGGAGCACGTCATGGACGACAAGAAGAACGTATCGATCGTCTGCTTTTCCGGCGAGTTCGACAAGATGATCGCCGCCTTCACCATCGCCACCGGTGCCGCCGCCACGAACCGGCAGGTGACGATGTTCTTCACCTTCTGGGGACTGAACGCGCTGAAGAAGCAGCAGGGCCGCGTCGCGATGGGCAAGAGCGTGCTGGCCCGCGCCTTCAATTTCCTGATGGGCGGCCTGAAGAACCTGCCGCTGTCGCGCCTGAACTTCCTCGGCGCCAGCCCCAGGCTGATGACCGGCATGATGAAGCAGCACAACGTAGCCACGCTGCCGGAGCTGGTCGAGGCCGCGCACGCGCTGGGCGTGCGGATCGTCGCCTGCGAGATGGCCATGCACATCCTGGAGCTGGAGCGGAACGACCTGATCGACGAGGTGCAGGACGTCGTCGGCGTCGCCACCTTCCTGAACGATTCGGAAGGCGCGCACATCATCTTCATCTGACGGCCGATCATACCGCTGGGTTAGCGGCAAAAAGCACCGGGACCTACACCCGAGCCGGCCTGGCACGAAACTCATACGTTGATAACTATAAGGTAACTACTATCGGCGCCGCGCCATGATAGACTTGCCGGCTATTTCCGTTCGGATGTTCATCACCGAACGTGTTCGTCTGAGGAGAACCCGATGAAACACTTTCTCGACATCACCCACGAGACCTGCCCGATGACCTTCGTCAAGGTCAAGCTGATGCTGTCCAAGCTCGACAAGGGCGATCAGCTCGAAGTGCTGCTGAACGACGGCGAGCCGCTGGAGAACGTGCCGCGCTCCTGCGAGGAGCAGGGCTACAAGGTGCTGTCCGTGGATCCCAGGGACAGCGGCCAGCACACGGTACTGGTCGAGAAATAACCCCCGGCCGGCGCATGCGCCGGCCCTCATTCGCTCCGATATTCCCGGCTGATGCGTGCGACCTGCACGGAATAGCTCTGATACCACCGTTCGCGGCCGGCCCTCTGGGCCTGGATATGTTCGGGATGCGCCTTCCAGGCACGGATGGATTCCTCGTCCGGCCAGTAGGATAGGGACACCTCGTCCTGCCCTTCGGTCACTGAATGGAACGCGAGGCATCCGAACTGGCTGATCGCGATATCGCGCATGCGCCGGGCCGTCTCCAGGTATTCGGCGTCCAGGCTCCGGACCCTGGCGCGAAAGATCACGACGTACATGGAGAAGCCTACATCGCGAAGTCAGAGGCGGATGAAGTACGGCACCGCCATCAGGGCCGCGCCGATGCCGGCCTCGGCGTAGGGATTGGTGACGAAGTACGGATAGGCGATCAGCGCGATGCCGACCACCAGCGGCACCATCTTGCGCTGCTTGCGCCCGTAGCTGAAGAAGCCGAAGCCGATGGATCCGAACAATATCCCCCACATGATGGTCGCCGTACTCATGTTCATGGTCATGTTCATCGCTGCCTCCTATTCCCTCCGGGCGATGATCGCCTCGGCGGCCTTCAGGCCGTCGACGGCGGCGCTGACGATGCCGCCGGCGTAGCCCGCGCCCTCGCCGACCGGATACAGCCGGGCGAAGCCCACGCTCTGCATGGCCTCGTTGCGCGGGATGCGTACCGGCGAACTGGTGCGCGACTCGACCGCCAGCAGGTTGGCCTCGTCCGTAACATAACCCCGCATCTTCTGCCCGAAGCCCTTGAGCCCCTCAGCCAGCGGCCGTGTGAGCCATGCGGGAAGGATAGCATGCAGGTCGGCCGGCTCGGCGGCCGGGCGAAAGCGCGTCGGCGCCAGCGTGCCGGAGGGCTTGCCGGCCAGAAAGTCGGTCAGGCGCATCGCCGGCGCCGCATAGGGCCGGGACACCGCCTCGTAGGCGCGGCGCTCGAGCTCGCGCTGCAGTTCGATGCCGCGCAGGGGCCCTTCCCGCGCACCGTGACGATCGAGATCGGCCTGCGTTACCTGCACCACGATGCCGGAATTGGCGAAGGGGCTGGAGCGCTTGGCGTTGCTCATGCCGTTGACGGCCATCATGCCGGCCTCGGTCGGCGACGGCACGATGATGCCGCCCGGGCACATGCAGAACGAATAGACGCCGCGCCGGCCCAGATCCGCATCCGCGACCTGATGGGTCAGGCTGTATTCGGCTGCGCCGAGTCCGGGACTTCCGGCCATGCGCCCGAACTGGATGGCATCGATCAGCGCCTGCGGATGCTCGGCGCGCACACCGACGGCGAAGTCCTTGGCCTGCATCGGCAGGCCCTGGGCCAGGAGCCGCGCGAAGGTATCGCGGGCCGAATGGCCGATGGCCAGCACCACGTCGCAGGCCTGGATGGACTCGCCGCCGGCCAGCACGACCCCACAGGCCTCGCCGTCCCGCAGCTCGACGGCCTCGACGCGGGCCCCGAAACGGTAGTCGACACCGAGCGCCAGCAGATGGTGACGAAGGGTCCGCACGATGCGCACCAACCGGTCGGTGCCCAGGTGCGGATGGGCATCGACGAGGATGTCCGGGGCCGCGCCGAAGCGCACGAACGTGGCCAGCACCCAGCGCACGAACGGGTGCTTGATGCGCGTGTACAGCTTGCCGTCGGTGTAGGTGCCGGCACCGCCCTCACCGAAGCAGATATTACTCTCGGAATCCAGGTCCCCGTGCGCGCGCAGCCGGCCGATGTCGCGCATGCGCTCCTCCACCGGCTGCCCGCGCTCCAGCAGCGTCACGGCCATGCCGGCCTCGGCCAGGGCCAGGGCCGCGAACAGCCCGGCCGGCCCGGCGCCGACGACCACCGTCCGTCCCCTGCCGGCACCGGGCGGCCGCACCGGCAAGGCGGCCGGCCGGGGCACGTCCAGCGCCGAATCGTGGACCCGTGACACCCTGGCAGGCAACGGCTCGGGTGCAGCCCGGTCGCTGAGGCATTCGACGGTGCAGACGCAGTGGATGTCGGACTTGCGGCGGGCATCGAGCGCCCGCCGCACCACGCGGCATCCGGAGACGGCGGCACGGGGAAGCCCGAGCAGGGCCGCCACCTTCGTCGGCAGGGACACCTCGTCGTCCTCGTCCAGCGCCATCGCCAGACCGGCGATGCGGTAGCGCACCGAGCTCATGCCCGCAGGGTCTGCAGCTTGCCCGAAGCCGCGAGCAGGTCGCGCGGCCGGCCGATGTCCAGCCACAGGCCGGCGTGCAGATAGCCGGCGAGCCGACCCTCGCCCATCAGTCGCTTCAACACATCCGACAATGGGAACACCATCGCCGGCCAGCCGGCGATGACGGCGGGGTCGAACACCGAGACGCCGGCGAAGGTGACGCTATTGCCGCGTTGCCTGGCCACGACCCGCCCGTCCGCCAGGGCGAAATCGCCCCCCGGATGGTGGGCCGGGTTGGGCACCAGCGCCACGCAGGCCCCGTCCGCCGGCACGCGTTTGGCCAGGGCCTGCAGCGGCACGTCGCTGAGCACGTCGGCATTGTGCACAGCCACCGGACCCTCGCCCGGCAACAGGGTCAGCGCCTGGCGCACGCCGCCGCCGGAATCCAGCAGCTTTTCCTCACGACTGTAGACCAGCCTGACGCCCAGGCGTTCCCCGGAACCCAGAAGCGCGGGGATGGCCCCGGCATGGTGGTGCAGGTTGATGGCGATATCGCGCACACCCTGGGCGGCCAGCCTGCGGATCACGAGCTCGATGGCCGTGGTGCCGCCGATGGGCATCAGGGCCTTGGGCCGCGTGCGCGTCAGCCAGGCGAGGCGCGTGCCCAGACCCGCCGCCAGAACCACGGCCCGATCAACGTACATCGGCAATGCCTGCACGGGTATGCCACAGGCCCCACAGGTTGATACCGATCCAGGCGACCTCGAGCAGCGTCAGGCCCAGGTTGCGGTAGATCAGGGCCACGATCAGCAGCAGGATGCCGCCACCCAGGCTGATGGTGCAGTACAGGCGCCGGCGCGCCGGCCGGTGCACCGTGATGGCGTAGGCGATCAGGATCAGCAGCGAACCGATCAGGCTCAGCACCTGCACCGGATCGCTGATGTTCCAGCCCGTACCCGTCATCGGCCCAGCAGCCGGTGCAGCAGCGGCAGCTGTTCGAGCGCCGCCTGACGCCCGGCCTCGATCTCCGCCTCGACGCGCGAGAAATCGTGCCACTGGCGGAAGCCGACCAGCGGCTCGATCAGCACATCGGCCAGCGTCTTCTCGAAGCGGCGCAGGTACAGCGATTTCACACGCGTGGCCCAGTCCAGCATGGAGAGCACGTTGCTCGGCTCGAAGTTGGGATCGGGGCGGGCGCCGACGTTGACCGCCACCACGACGTCGTTATCGGCCACCAGGCGCGCCTCGCGCGCCGGCACCTCGGAGGCAAGGCCGCCGTCGACGAACTTTTCCCCGTCGATCAGCAGGGGCTCGAACACGCCCGGCACCGCCATGCTCGCGGCGACCGAGCGGATCAGGTCGCCGTCGTCGAACACGCGGCACTCGCCGCTGGGGAAGCGCACGGCGCAGACATGCATCGGAATCTCGAGATCCTCGAATCCCTTGCCCTCGCACAGGGTATCGGCCACCGCGACCAGGGTCTCGACGCGGCTGACGGCGATACCGGTGGCAGCCCGCGTGAACAGCATCGTCTGGCGGGCCGCCGCGGTCAGCGCCGACAGCCAGGTCTGGTCCTCGACCTCGGCACCGTCGATGACCGGCAGGTTCAGCCCGGCGAAGGCCGGAGAGCGCAGGAAGGTGCTGACCCGCTCGATGACCTGCTTGGCATCCGGCTGCAACGCGTACATGGTGCCGAACATTGCGCCGATGCTGCTGCCGACGATGGCGCGCGGCCTGAGATCGTGCTCCTCGAGCACGTCCAGCACCCCAAGATGCGCCAGCCCGCGACCACCACCGCCGCCGAGGGCCAGCACGAACCCCTTGCCCTCCGGCGCTTTCCGCCCCTTCCATCGCCACCAGCGCCGCCTCATGCATCCCTCGCCAGGCGTGCGATCTCGACCAGGGCCGCGCACAGGGCATCGACCTCGGCCGCTTCCAGCCGGCCCCCGTCGGGGCGCTGCAGGAAAAACACGTCCACGACCTTCTCGCCGAAGGTCGAGATGTTGGCACCCCGCAGGTTATAGCCGGCCTCGTAGATCGTGTACGCCAGCTGTGCCAGCAGGCCAGGCCGGTCGGCCGCCGTGACCTCGATGGCAGTATGGCGCGTGGAGGCGGTCGGCAGTTCCTGGGCCAGCACCTGTACGTGACGCATCAGGATATGGATGCGGGACGTACGCACGACCGGCGGACTGATCTCGCCCGGCTGTGCGATCAGGGCCTCGATTCGCTTTTGCAGGCGCTCGATATCGCTCGGAATCACCAGGGCCTGCCCGTCCGGCGTCTGGATGCGGAACACGTCCAGCACCCGGCCGTCGTCCAGCTCGTAGGCATGTGCCGAGGCGACGTTGATGAATCCGCCGGCGATCTCGCCCGTCAGGCCGGCGAACAGCCCCGCCCGCTCGTGCGCGAGCACCAAGAGCCGCGTCTCCGCATGACCGACATCGACATCGACGTCGACCCCCTGGCCGTCCCCCGCGCGGGCGATCAGGGCCGTGATCGGGTGCAGGTGATCGACCTCGAACTGCATGATGCAGCGCTCGGGCAGGATGGCGCAGGCTGCGGCGATGCCGCTGCGCTGATCGGCGGGCACCGCACGCAACAGGCTCTGCACCCGGGTGTCGACGCGCGCCTTCAGGGCGCTGCTGCGACCGTCCGGGTCCATCAGCTGCAACTCGGTGGCCCGGTACAGCTCGTCCAGCAGCGAGCCCTTCCATTCGTTCCAGGTGGTCGGGCCGACGGCGGCGATATCGGCCACGGTCAGCACCAGCAGGCAGTTCAGGCGCTCCATGTCGCCGACCAGGGCCGCAAAACCGGCCACCACATTCGGGTCGGACAGGTCGGAGCGCTGGGACACCATCGCCATCGTGAGGTGGTGCCGCACCAGCCAGGCCACGAGCTCGGCATCGTCCCGGGACAGGCCCAGGCGCAGGCAGAACCGCCGGGCCAGGTTCTCGCCCACCTCCGAATGGTCGCCCGGCCGGCCCTTGGCGATGTCGTGGAAGATCAGCGCGATGTAGACGAGCTCGGTCCGGCGCAGCTGCCGCATCAGCTCGCTGGCCAGCGGCAGGCGCGTAGGCCCGATCTCCCCGTGCAGCATGTTGCGGGCCTCCGCCACAGCCCGGATGGTGTGCTCGTCCACGGTATAGGAGTGATAGCGGTTGAACTGCCCCTGACCGACCACGCGGCGGAAATCCGGGATGAAGCGTCCGAGCACGCCGGTGACGTTCATCTCGCTCAGGGCCCAGGCCACGTTGCGCGGCGAGCGCAGGATCTGCAGGAACAGCGCCGAGCCCTCGGCGCTGTTGCGCAATCTGGGGGTCAGCAGCTTGACCTGCTCACGGGCCAGGCGCAGGGCCTGACTGGACAGATGCCGGTGGTCCAGCTGCGCCACGTGGAAGATGTGCAGCAGGCGCAGCGGGTTTTCCTCGAACACATGCGCGTCGCGCAGGCCGACCCGGTCGCCCTCGAGCACGAGCCCGTCACCGATGGCCTTGCGCCGCACGAAACGCTTCGGATTCAGCTGCTCCTCGAAATGCATGACCATCAGGTGCGTGATGCGCGAGATGCGGCCGGCATGCCGGAAGTACTGCTTCATGAACACGTCCACGGCGTACTGCCCCGGTCCATCCTCATGGCCGAAGCGCGTTGCCAGGTCGGCCTGCTGCTCGAAGCCCATGCGATCCATCGCCCGCCCGGCCATCAGGTGCAGGCCGGTACGGCAGCGCCACAGGAAATTGCGGGCATTGCGCAGCTGCGTGAGCTCGCGCGCCGTCATCACCCCCATGTCCACGAGGCTGTCCAGGCGATCCACGTGGTACCAGGCCTTGGCCATCCAGAAGATACCCTGCACGTCGCGCAGGCTGCCCTGGCCCTCCTTGATGTCCGGTTCCATCAGAAAGGCGGTGCCGCCACCCCGCTCGTGCCGGACCCGCATCTCGGCGAGCTTGGCCTGCACGAAGGCCTTCTTGCGCTTGGAGAAGAAGCGCGCGGTCTGCGCCTGCAGATCGGCGAACAAGCGGCCACCGCCGTGCAGCAGCCGCATCTCCAATGCCGCCGTGGCCGAATCCCAGTCCTCGCCCAGATGTCTCACGGACTCACCGACGGTGCGCACGGCGTGACCGACATGGGCGTTCATGTCCCACAACGCATACATGAACCGCTCGATGGCGGCGTTGATCCCGGGTGAATGATGCTCGGGCACCAGGAACCACAGATCCCAGTCGGAGTGCGGACAGAGCTCGCCGCGCCCGTATCCGCCGACCGCCACCATGTCGACGCGCCCGGCGACATCGCCTGCGGCATCGCGCCACAATGCCGTCAACAGGCCATCCACGCCCCGGCACATCTGCAGCACCAGCTGCGCGCCGCCGGCCCCCTGGTCCATCAGGGTGCCGATCTCGTCGAGCAGGGCGGCCAGCTGCCGGCTGAGCTCGGCGCTATCGGAAGCAACGGCGGCGTTTACAGGACGTGACATCGGTTCACACGAATCATGCGCATCATGCTTGGAAGATAACGGTCCGTTGCGCGGACGCAATCACCGGCAGCGGTTCAGCGGCGCTCGTTCGTCATCCACGCCTCGGCCCGTCGCTTGAGCTCATCGACGGTGTTCAGCGCATCGATCGGCCTGAGGGCGTTGATGTCCAGTTCCGAGATCGCCGCCAGGATTTGCGCCGCCTCCTCGGACATCTGGCGCTGCCGCCGCTTCTCCGCCTCGGCGAACAGGCCGAGCTGGTTCTTGCCCTCCTCGGCCGCCAGTTCCGCATGGTGTTCGAGCCGGAACAGGTGCTCGCGCGCCCGGCGCACCACGTCCGGCGGCAGGCCGGCCAACTGGGCCACGGCGATGCCGTGCGAGCGATCCGCCGCCCCTTCCTCGACGCGGTGCAGGAATACGACGCTGCCGTTCCATTCCCGCACCTGCACCGAGGCGTTGAACGCCGCCGGCTGTTCGTCCGGCAGGGACGTCAATTCGTGGTAATGCGTCGCGAACAGCGTCAGCACCTGTTCGCTGCGCGCCAGGCGCTCGGCCACCGCCCAGGCGATGGCCATGCCGTCCCAGGTGCTGGTGCCGCGTCCGATCTCATCGATGACGACCAGCGCGCGGGCCTCGAGCTGGTTCAGGATCGTCGCCGTTTCCATCATCTCGACCATGAAGGTGGAGCGTCCCATGGCCAGTTCATCGCCGGCCCCGATGCGCGTGAAGATGCGGCGGATCAGCGGGATGCGGGCGCTGGTGGCCGGCACGAAGGCGCCGGTGTGCGCCAGCCACACCAGCCAGGCCGTCTGCCGCATGTACGTGGACTTGCCGCCCATGTTCGGCCCGGTCAGCAGCATGAAGCGGCGCTTCTTCATGTCCATGGCGATATCGTTGGCGACGAACGGCGTACCGGCGGGCAGGCGCTGTTCCACCAGCGGATGGCGCCCACCCTCGATGGCCAGGACCCCGTTCTCCTGCAGCTTCGGCCGGCAATAGCCGTAATGCACGGCCAGATACGCGAAGCAGCCCAGCACGTCGAGCACGGCCACGGCACGCGCCGCGGCCTGGATGGACGCGGTGGCGGAGCCGATCGCCCGTACGAGATCGCCGACCAGTGCCGCCTCGCGGGCCAGTGCCGCCTCGCGGGCCCCGAGTATCTCGGACTCGAAGCGGTGCAACTCGTCGGTGATGAAGCGCTCGGCATTGACCAGCGTCTGCTTGCGCACGTACTCGGCCGGCGCCTGGGCGGCCTGGGCGCGCGAGATCTCGATGAAATAGCCGAACACCTTGTTGTACTTGACGCGCAGGTTGGCCAGGCCCGTGCGTTCCCGCTCGGCCGCCTCGTAGGTCTTCAGCCAGCTGTCGGCATCGGCGGACAGTCCGCGCAGGCGGTCCAGCTCGGCGTCGAAGCCCCCGCGGATCAACCCGCCCTCGCGCAGATGCGGTGGACAGGTCTCGACCAGGGCCGCATCCAGATGCGCGGCCAGCTCGTCCAGGCCGGACAGGTGCGAAACCAGCTCGGCGAACATGCCCTGGCGTTCGCCCAGTACCTGGCGCAGACCCGGCAGCGCCAGCAGGCTGTCCGCCAGGCCCCGGAAATCCCGCGGTGAGGCGCGTTCAAGCACGATGCGGGTCAGCATGCGCTCCATGTCACGCACCGTGCCCAGCCGCTGGCGCAGCGCTTCGCGAGCCGTCTCGTCGTCGACCAGGCTCTGCACCGCATCCTGGCGGCGGGCGACGGCCTTGACGTCGGCAAGCGGGAAATCGAGCCACTGGCGCAGCATGCGCGCCCCCATCGGCGTGCATGTCTCGTCGAGCACGGAGAGCAGGCCGCCCTGCACATTGCCGTCCAGCGACGCGTACAGCTCCAGGTTGCGCCGCGAACGCACGTCGATCTGCATGCCCGGCGCGGCCTCGCGATAGGCCGGCAGCTCCAGGTGTTCCAGCTGCCGCTTCTGCGTCTGCTCCAGATACACCAGCACGGCACCCACGGCCGAGGCCACCTCGGCATGCCCCCCCAGGTTCAGGGCTTGCCAGTCGCCGACCCCGAAACGCTCGGACAGGCGCTCCTCGGCCACCTCGGGCGAAAAGGCCCAATCGCCCGGATACTGCACCGGCGCACGCACCGGGGCCTCGGCGCTGCGCGCGAGCAGCAGCTCGGCCGGGTCCAGCACGCTCAGGTATTCGGAGAGCTGCGCCTCGCCCTGCCCTTCCTTGAGCTCCCAGCGGCCGGCCGACAGGTCGACGGCCGCGACACCCCAGCGCTGGCCGCTCCGGCACAGGGCGGCCAGCCGGGCGCTGTGGCGCTGATCCAGCAGCTCGCTCTCGGTCAGCGTGCCGGGCGTCACCACCCGCACCACCTCGCGCCGCACCGGGCCCTTGGCCTCGCCCGGCGGCTCCATCTGCTCGCAGATGGCCACCCGCCGGCCCGCCGCCACCAGACGTGCCAGATAGCCTTCCGCCTGATGCCACGGCACCCCGCACATCGGGATGTCCTCACCATTCGATTTGCCCCGCTTGGTCAGCGCGATATCGAGCACACGCGCCGCGTCGATCGCGTCGTCATGGAACATCTCGTAAAAATCGCCCATGCGGTAGAACAGGATGCAGTCGGCGTACTCCGACTTGATGCGGAGGTACTGCTGCATCATCGGGGTATGGCCGGCCTGGGATTCCTGCATGCGGGGAAACTAGGGCCTGACCGGTCAAAATCCAAGCGCGATGGCATGGCTGTTTTTGCGTTGTGGCAAGGCGTTCCGTACGCGCGCATCGCGGCACCGGAACCAGACGGGCATCAGGCCGCCAAAGGGCCCGGGGCACACACCCGGCCCTGGGGAGGGGGAGGGAGGACCGGATGCATGCCGCCGGACCACATCGAAACGGCGACCTCGGATGGCGAAAGATATGAATCCAGCATAGAACAGATTGGACAGTGGTGCATACACGGGCCCGGCGCATGGGGTGGGAAAGAGGGAATATAGGGATCCATGCGCCGGGCCCTGTAAGCATGGTGTGCATGCCTGGGGCCGACTGTAGCCGTGTCCCCCAGTCGGCGACGTGACCCGCCTCACGTACTCCGGTGCAGCGCCATCGCCCCGGCCACCGGCGTAAACTCCGGCGGTGTGCCGGGCCCGGCACGCGCCTGCATTCCGCTGCACATCGGCGACGATGTATCGGCTTCAACCATCAACCCGACGACTCCCGGGTGGCCGCACCAGGCGCTTGCGCAGATAGTCGAGACCGAAGATGACGGCGATGCCACTGACGGCGACGGCATAAACCCCGGGGCTGACCGGGCCGGTGCCGATGATGTCGCCGGCGATCGGAAGGTAAAGCACCGCCCAGGAGAAGAAGATCTCCAGGCCGATGCCGATCAGCAGCAACGGGTTACGGAAGATTCCCGTATCCAGCCCCGATCCGGTGGCCGAACGACGGCCGATCAGATTGCCGATCTGCATCAGCATGATCGAGGCCAGCGTGATGCCGGTGGCCGAATGATAGAGCGGATCGGCGGCCGGCAACGACTGGCCGTAGTGCCAGCCGCCGTCCGTCAGCACCCAGAAGAAGAGGGCAAGGGCGAAGACGGCCTCGATCAGGCCAAGAAACAGGTAACTGTGCAGCATCAGCGGCCAGGTCAGCAGGGTGTTGCCTTGCCTACGCGGCGGTTGCTGCATGACATCCTTGTCCGACGGCTCCTGGCCGAGCGCCATGGAGGGGATGATGTCGGTGCCAAGATCGATGAGCAGGATCTGGATGACGGTCAGCGCCAACGGTACCGGGAAGATGATGTAGATCAGGTAGGGAATGATCTCCGGGCCGTTACTGACCAGCACGTAATTGGTGAACTTGCGGATATTGGCGAAGATGGTCCGCCCCTCTTCGATACCGGCGACGATCGAGGCGAAATTGTCGTCGAGCAGGATCACCTGCGCCGCCTCGCGCGCCACCTCGGTGCCGGAGAGTCCCATGGCGATGCCGACATCGGCGCCCTTCAGCGCCGGCGCATCATTGACGCCGTCGCCGGTGACGGCGACGACCATCTCCATTTCATGCAGCGCCGAGACGATCTTCATCTTCTGCTCGGGCGAGGTTCGGGCGAAGACGACGCAGCCCTCCGCAAGCCGGCGTATCAGTTCCGACTCGCGCATGGTCGCCAGTTCCGCACCGGTGATGATCGGCCCGCAGTCCTCCTCCCCTGGCGGCCGAATGCCGGCCCGGCGGGCGATGTTGCCGGCCGTGTCCGGATGATCGCCGGTGATCATGATAACCCGGATGCCGGCCTCGTGGCAGCGGGCCACCGCCCCGGGCACCTCCTTGCGCAGCGGATCCTCGAAAATCAGGAAGCCGTCGAGCGTCAGCCCCTGTTCGAACTGCTCCAGCGGCGCCTCCCCGTCCGGCTCCGCCTCCAGCTGCCGGCTGGCGACGGCCAGCAGCCGGAAGCCCTCCGAGCTCAGTTCGTGCACGATCTGCTCAGTCCGCGCCAGCACTTCGGCATCGGCCGGCACGCTTTGGCCATCCGCCCCCGCCACGGCAGCGACAAGCGGGCGTAGCGACTCCCAGGCACCTTTGGCGGCAAACAGCAGCTTACCCTCGAACCGGGCAATGCCGGCCGTGTGCAGTCGCTGCTGCTCGAAGGGGAAGAAGCGTAGCGGCTCGATGGCGTCGGCCGGATTGCCGATCTCCTCCCCGTACAGTTCCACCACGCAGACATCGAGCGAATCGCCGCTGAAACCCTGCCGGGTCTTCTCCGCCTGCGAGGCGACGGCGGCTGCACCGAGGAAGGCGCGACGGCGCTCGGATGCGTCGATATCGACGCCGGCCACGCCGTCGATCACACGCGTAATGGCCAGGCGGTTCTCGGTCAGCGTTCCGGTCTTGTCCGTGCAGACCACATGCACCGCGCCCATGGTCTCCACGGCATTCAGACCCTTGATCAGCACCTTCTTGCGCGCCATGCGTTTGGCCGCCATGGCCAGCGACAGCGTGAAGGTGGGCAACAGCCCTTCCGGCACATTGGCGACGATGATACCCATCATGAACACCAGATTGGTCCACAGCGAACGCCCCGTGTAGACGCCGTAGGCGAAGAAGGCGAGCCCCATGCCGACGGCGATGACGGTGAGGATGCGCACCATGTGAGTCGTTTCGCGCTCGAGCGGCGACACCTTGCGCTCCAGTCGTGAGGAAAGCAGCGCGATCTTGCCGAACTCGGTGCGAAAGCCTGTGGCATAGACCACCGCCGAGCCGGCGCCCTGCAATACCGTGCAACCGGCAAACAGCACATTGGGGCTCTCCGGCAGCTCGCAGTCGCAGGCTTCGCTGCTCAGGGCGACGGGCCTCGATTCGCCGCTCAGCGCAGCGTTGCTGACAAGCAGATGGTCACTCTCGACCAGGCGCGCATCGGCCGGCACCCGGTCGCCGGCCCGGATCAACAGCACGTCGCCCGGCACGACGTCGTCGGCATCGATCTCTGCCTTCTCACCGCCGCGCAGGATCACCACGCGTTTCGGCAGCAGCTTGTTAAGCTCCTCCATGGCCCGTTCGGCACGGTACTCCTGCAGGAAACTGAACAGAGAATTGAGGATGGAAACGCCGAAGAGGGCTGCACCCAGCACATCCATGTGCTCGCCCGGCTGGATGCGGTCGGCCACAAAACAGATGCCGGCGGAGATATCGAGCAGCAAGCTGAAGAAGTTGGCGAACTGACGCACCAGCATGGGCAGCCACCAGAGTTTGCGCGGCTGATCGAGGATATTGGGGCCGAGTTGCCGGAGACGTTCGTCAACCTCGCCGCCATCAAGCCCCTCGGGGCGGGATTCGAGAAAGCCGAAGACCTCGGCGGTTTCGATCTGCTGGATCTGCCCGGCCATTATCTCTTGCCGCCGAAGATCGCAACATCGCAGGGCGCATCGCGCAGCACCTCCTCAACGGGATACACCCCCTTGAGCCGCTGCAGCAGACTGCGTTCGGGCAGCCCCATGAAGATCAGCTGCGATTTGTGGCGGACAGCGCGGACGACCACCTCGTGCGGCCATGCATGCGTCAACCGGATGCTGCTGTCGAACTGCTCCGCACCGACGGTCAGCTCCCTGGTCAGTTCGGCCTCCCTTGCATCCAGCCGCGCCGCAGCCGCCTGACGCTGGCGCGAGAGCCAGCCCCTGAAACCAGGACGGACCGGGATGCGGCCGGCCGAGATCAGTTCGAGCAGATGGATGCGGTGCAGGCTGGTGGCTATCAGACGCAGGAAGCGGAGCCCGCCCTGCGGCAATGGCAGCACGGCATGCAGCGGCAACAGCAGCCGGTGCGGTACGCCCAGGAGTCCCGGGTGCAGCACCTTCACGGCCAGCACGTCGAACGCATCGTGTTCGAGCAAAAGCCTGGCGATGCTGTCTTTCAAATAGCCGCGTCGCGACGCCCGGTGGCTTTTCGTGCGCATGCCGCAAACGACCAGTGCTTCGGGATCGAGCATGGATACCAGTGTCGAGAACAGGTCCTTTTCCAGCGGCTTCTCGCTGACGGTCAGCTTGACGCCACGCAGCCGGCACTCGTGCTCGATGCGCCCGATCTTGTCACCCAGAACATTTTCGGTCGCCCTCTCCCGTACATGCACGAGATGCAGTGCGGCCGGCGACGAACAGGCGGCCATTTGGACGGCATAGCGGGAGACCCAATCGCCGTCGATCGAGCCGTCATAGGCAAAATAGATCATCGCCGCACCTCGCGGGAAAAGCTCTTGAGCAGCTCCAGTCTAGCCCAAATCAGCCGGTAGCTTTTCCCTCGAAGTGATTACAGATGTTTGTCCAAGCCGTATTCGGCCACGTTCGGCTGCCGGAAGCGGACGTTCAGCGGCAGGGTCGAATTCCCGACAATCAGGGGCGAAGACAGCGCCGCACCGGCGCAAAGCTCTGCCGGTGCGCCGGGCAAGGACCGAGGCGCTGCAGGGCCTCCATGTGCACGGCGGTGCCGTAGCCCTTGTGCCCGCCCAGGCCGTAGCCCGGGTAGCGCCGGTCCAGGCGCTGCATCAGGCGATCACGCACCACCTTGGCCACGATCGAGGCGGCGGCGATCTCCTGCACGGACCCGTCGCCGCCGACGATCGCCTCGACCGGCACGGATAGCGCCGGGCAGCGGTTGCCGTCGACGACGGCACGCGCCGGACGTACCGGCAGGGCCTCGACGGCACGCCGCATGGCCAGCATCGTCGCTTCCAGGATGTTCAGCCGATCGATCTCCTCGACGCTGGCCTGCGCTAGCGCCAGGCCGACCGCATGCCGGCGCAGATGCCGGTACAGGGCCTGGCGCCGCTTCTCGGACAGCTTCTTGGAATCACGGTACTGGCCGAACATCGGATCGGAAGGCGCCAGGATCACCGCAGCCGTGACGACGGGACCGGCCAGCGGCCCGCGCCCGACTTCGTCCACGCCTGCGACTAGGGCTAGTGCCGGAAGATCATACTCCGAGGGCATATCCGGGCTATCCCCGCCCATGGATGGGCGGCTTCTGATGAAGGCCATCCCTGGCCTTCAGGGCTATGCCCCACCGTGTCGGTGTCCAATTCGGCACTCCTGCCGAATTGTGCGAGCGATCGGAAACCGCGTTTTCGATCGCGCTCCGAGGCCGTATCAAAGAAAGTCCTTAGCCCCTGAGGACCGCGCCGAAGCGCTTGGTCATCTCATCGACGATGGCCTGGGAGGCCGCATCCGAATCCTGCTGGGTCAGGGTGCGATCGGCGGCCTGCAGTGCGAAGCGCACGCCGAGGCTGACCTTGCCCGCCGGCACGCCCTTGCCGTCGTAACGGTCGAAGATACGCGCCTCGGTGACCAGCGACCCACCCGCCTTGACGGCGGTCTGCACGATATCCTCGGCCTTCACATGCCGGTCGAACAGGAACACCAGGTCGCGCCAGCTTCCCGGGAACTCCGGCAGCGCCGCGAACTTCGGTGCGCGGGCGGGCGGCAGGCCGTCCAGTCCGATCTCGGCAACGAACACCGGCACCTCGATGTCGAAGGCATCGCAGACATCCTTGGTGACGCGGCCGATGCGCCCGACCTCGCCGCGTCCGACGACGATGCGCGCGCCCTGCCCCGCCTGCAGCCCCTGCATGCCGTCGTCGGCAACGAAGCGGGCCGTGAGGCCCATGCGCGCCAGCCAGGCCTCGACCGCGCCCTTCAGGTCGAAGAAATCGACGCTCCGGGCCGGCACATACCATTCGCCGGCCTGCACCTCGCCGGCCATCAGCCAGCCCAGCCAGTTGCGCTCGACGGCCAGCGCGTCGCGATCCCCGTCGGCGGACTCGTAGGTGCGGCCATGCTCGACGAAGCGCAGGCCGTCCTGCTGGCGGTTCAGATTGTGC
>Ga0315540_10000679_pt1 | contig 19406 bp, 14 predicted proteins | sample SalMarSW160110MG_FD_203677 | JGI IMG/M metagenome (GOLD analysis project Ga0315540, IMG submission 203677) | Salt marsh sediment microbial communities from the Plum Island Ecosystem LTER, Massachusetts, United States - Salt Marsh Sediment SW1601-10 ...
CGCTCTGGGACGCGGACCGCTCGGCCCTCTTCTGCGCGCGCGACCGGATGGGCATCAAGCCGTTCTATTTCCAGTGGGACGGCCACGCGTTCGCGTTCGCCTCCGAGCCCGGCGCGCTCGTGCTCACGCAGTCGCGGCGGATCGTCCCGCACCTCGGGGCCGTGCGAGACCTGCTCGCGCTCGACTGGGTGGACCACGAGACGCACACCTTCTTCGCAGGCCTGCGCCAGCTGCCCGCCGGGCACGCGCTGACCGTCGGCGGCGACGGCCTGCGCCTGCGCGAGTGGTGGTCGATCCGGCCGGGAACGCGGGCGACGGGCCCGCCCGAGGAGTGGACGATCGAGCTGGCGGAGCTGTTCACCGACTCGGTGCGGCTGAGGCTGCGCGCCGACGTCGAGGTGGGCAGCTGCCTCTCGGGCGGGCTCGACTCGAGCGCCGTCGTCACGACGGCGGGCCGGCTCGCGAACCGGGGGCTGCACGCGTTCTCGTGCGCGTACGACGAGGGGCCGGCGTACGACGAGCGCCCGTGGATGCGCGCGGCCGCCGAGGCCGCGGGGGCGAAGAGCCACCTCGTCGTGCCCGACGGCTCGGACTTCTGGGACGTCTTCGACGCGCTCACGACGGGCCAGGACGAGCCCACCGCCGGGCCGGGCGTCTACTCGCAGTGGAAGGTGATGGAGCTCGCGGGCCAGACCGGGCTCAAGGTGCTGCTCGACGGCCAGGGCGGCGACGAGCTGTTCGCCGGTTATTTCCGCTACCTGCCCGCGCGCCTGCGCGACCTCGCCGCCGCGGGCCACTGGGTCGCCTTCGGGCGGCTCTGGGGCGCCGTCACGGACCGGCTCGGGTTCGCGACCACGCTGCTGCACACGCTGGAGCCGTGGCTGCCCGCCCCGCTCGTCACGACGCTGCGCACGCGCTTCGGGCAGGGCAAGGACCGCGTGCTCTCGGCGACGCTGGCGAAAGTGCCCGGCAGCCGCCCCGCGCTGCCCGCCGCGAACCGCTCGTGGCTGTGGCGCCAGCTCGCGTTCGATACGCTCCGCCGCCAGCTGCCGGGCCTGCTGCGGTACGAGGACCGCAACTCGATGGCGTTCTCGATCGAGACGCGCCTGCCGTTCCTCGACTGGCGGATCGTCGAGCTGGCGTTCGCGCTGCCCGACGACCGCAAGCTCGAGGGCGTCACGACGAAGGCGATCGTGCGGCGCGCGCTCGGTGACCGCGTGCCCCCGAGCGTGCTCGCGCGGCGCGACAAGATGGGCTTCGAGACGCCCTCGGACCACTGGCTGCGCGGGCGCTACGCGGCCGAAGTGCGCCGCCGCCTGGCGCGGCCGGGACCGTTCCAGGACTGGGTCTCGCCGGCTTCGGTGCAGGCGGAGCTCGAGGACTACCTCGCCGGCCGTCGCGCGATCGGGCTGCAGGTCTGGCGCTGGCTGAGCCTCGAGGCGTGGTCGCAGCGCTTCGTCGCGCGCGATCCGCGCGTGCTGGACCGCCCGGACGAGGTGGTGCTGCACGCCGGCCGGCACCTCGGGTTCGTCGAGACCCAGCAGCTCGCCGCGCTCGCCGGCGCGGCGGACTGACGGGGCCCCGGCCGCGTGGACCTGCTCGTCCTCTCCGAGGTGCGCTGGGGCTACTTCCGGACGCGAAAGCAGTTCCTGCTGTCGCGCTTCCCCGACCGCTGGCGGGTGTTCTTCGCCCAGCCGCCGGCCTTCGGCGGCGACGACCCCTGGGAGCCGCGCCGGGAAGGCAACGTCACCTATTTCACCGTCCCGTTCCTCAAGCCGGGCACGCAGAGCGCCGTGTACAACCGGATGGCGGCCACGGCGCCCGGGCGGGCGGCGATCGAGCTGGGGGCGGAGCTCCACCTGGGCCACGTCCTGCGGCGGCTGGGGATGGGCCCCGAACCGGTCGTCCTGACCTCGAACGTCTACTGCCCGGGAGCGCTTTCGCGGCTGTCGAAGAAGCTGGTACTTTACGACTTCAACGACAGTCCCTTTCAGTTCTCCGTGAGCCCGCCGTGGGCCCACGACTACTGGCGCCGCACCGTCCGGCAGGCCCGGGCGGTCTTCGTGGTCTCGGAGTACTACCGCCGGCAGCTCGCCGGGGAGATCGATCGCCCCTTGATCCTGCTCGGGAACGGCGTGGAGATGGCCCATTTCGAGCCGCCGCGGCCCGCTCCGGCGGACCTGGCCGCGCTGCCCCGGCCGCTCATCGGCTACGTGGGGCTGCTGTCCCACTTCCTCGACTTCGACCTGCTCGAGGCCCTTCGCCGGAACCGCCGAGGGGGCACGGTGGTACTTCTTGGACCGGGCTCGCCCGCGACGGACGCCGCGGTGGCGGACTTCGCGGGGCGCGAAGGCGTGGCGGTCCTGGGGCCACGTCCCTACGTCGACGTGCCCGCGTACATGCAGGCGCTCGACGTGGGCGTGATCCCGTTCCGCGCGAGCGACCCGTTCGTGCAGGGCATCAACCCGAACAAGGTCTACCAGTACCTGGCCGCCGGGCTCCCGGTGATCACCACTCCCGTCCTCGACCTGCAGGAAGCCCCACCCGACCTCCTCTTCGCTACCACGACCGACGAAATCACGCGCGCCCTCGCGCGGGCCCTCGATGCGCCCGCCGACGCCGCGCGCCGACGCGAGCTGGCGCGGCCGCACGACTGGGACGTGCTGGCGGCGCGCATGGTCAACGAGATCGAGGCGCGGCTGACGGCCGCGTAGGACCCTTCCGACGGGCGGGAGCATGGCGAAAGAGAAGACGACCCCGAAACGCGACCCCAAGCCCGCGCGGCCCCTGGCGCTGACCGCCTCCTGGGCGGCCGTCGTGCTGGCGTTGCTCACGGTCCTGTTCTTCCACGAGGTCGCGATCGGGGGCAAGACGTTCGTCTCGCCGGACGCGACGATGCCCGCGGGCTTCGTGCGCATCGGCGAGCACGCGCTGTGGCAGGAGCACGAGTACCCGCTCTGGAACCCGTTCGTGTACCTCGGCATGCCGTCGTTCGCGAGCGGCGCCTACAACCCGCTGATCTACCCGCCCGACTGGCCGCTCGCGCTGCTGCACAAGGTGATCCCGCTGCCGGACCTCACGTGGCTGCTCCTCTACTACTTCCTGGGCGGGTTCTTCGTCTTCCTGCTCGCGAGGGAATGGGGCGCGAAGCCGGAGGGCGCCCTGCTCGGGGCGGTGGCCTTCGCGTTCGTGCCGAACCTCGTCGCGGTCGGCTCGCACGGCCACGGCAGCCAGCTGGTGGACTCCGCCTACCTGCCGCTCATGGTCTGGCTCGCGTCGCGCTGGCTGCGCCGCGGCTCGCTCACGGCACTCGGTTGGCTGGCGCTCGCGGGCGGCTTCCAGTTCCTGCGCGGCCACCTGCAGATCTGCGTCTACACGTGGATGGCGGTCGGGCTGCTCGCCGCCGTGGACGTCGTCGCGGCCGCGCGCGACCCGCGCCAGCTCGTCCCGCGGCTGCTGCGCGCTGTCGGCCTCGGCGCGGCCGCGGCGCTCGCGTTCGGGCTCGCGGGCTTCTACAACCTGCCGCTCAAGCACTACGCGCAGTATTCGATCCGCGGGAGCGGCGACGCCGCCGGCGGCGTCGGCATGGCCTACGCGACCCAGTGGTCGCTGGCGCCCTACGAGCTGGGCGAGCTGGTCTTCCCGAACTGGGTGGGATTCGGCGGCGCGACCTACTGGGGCGGCATGCCGTTCACGGACTACCCGAACGCCTTCGTCGGCATCGTCGCGCTGCTGCTCGCGGTGCTGGCGTTCGCGAGCCGCGACGGGGCCACGAGGGTGTGGGCCGTGCTGCTCGGCGTCTTCGCGCTGCTCGTCTCCTTCGGCAGTCACTTCCCGCTCTACGGCTTCCTCTACGACCACTTCCCGCAGTTCAACAAGTTCCGCGTCCCGGTCATGGTGATCCTGCTGTTCCAGCTCGCCGTCGCCCTCGGCGCGGCGTGGGGGTGGAGCGCCGTGATCGACTCGAAGGACGCCGGCGGCAGGCGGACGGCGCTCGACCGACTGCTGCTCGTGCTGGGCGGCCTGTGCGTCCTCGCCGGGCTGGTCGCGCTCTTCGGGGGCGAGTCGCTGCGAGAGTGGTACGTCGCGACGGCGATGGCCCTCAAGAAGTGGACCTACAGCCCGACGCCGTTCTCGATGCAGCAGGCGCAGGCCGCCTTCCAGGGCTTCGCGTCCGACCTCGGGCCGGTCTCGTTCACCGGGCTCTCCGTGGTGGTGATCGCGTGGCTCGCGAGGCGCGGGAAGCTGAACGCCTCCTTTGCGAGCGTGCTCGTGCTCGGGGCGCTGCTCTTCAGTCTGTGGCCCGTCGGCCGCCGGATCATGGACCCCGTCATCGGCAACCCGATGGAGAAGAGCCTCGACTACGGCCGCGACGACACCGTCGAGTTCCTCGAGAAGGCCGGCCCGTGGGGCTCGTTCCGCGTGCTCGCGCCCTACGAGCAGCAGCCGAACCGGCTCGCCGGCTTCGGCATCGCGACGCTGGGCGGCATGCACGCCGCGAAGCCGCGGCTGATGCAGGACCTGATCGACGCGCAGGCCGACGGGAAGCCGATCTTCTGGCGCCTGCTCAACGTGAAGTACCTCGTGCTCGACCGCCCGATCGACCCGTCGCGGGTGCCGCCCTACCTGCAGCTCGTGCACCAGGGCTCGACGGCGATCTACGAGGACCTGCTCGCGCTCCCGCGCGCGACCGTCGTCGGGGCCTACGGCGTCGTGCCCGACACGGGCCGCGCGGACATCGACTCGATCCTCGCCGGCCGGCACGACCCCGCCGACTTCACCTGGCTCGTGAAGGATCCCGGGGTGAGGCTCGGGCCGGTGGACGGCGCGACCGCGACGATCACGAAGTACGACCTGCAGGCGGTGGACGTCGAGGTGAACACGCCCGGGCCGGGCCTGCTGCGGCTCGCCGACATGTGGTACCCGGACTGGAAGGTGACCGTGAACGGCAAGCCGGCCGAGATGCTGCGCGCCGACCACGCGCTGCGCGCGGTCGTCGTGCCGGCCGGGAAGAGCGAGGTCCGGTTCCGCTTCGAGTCGGCGAGCATCCGGCACGGCCTGTGGCTCTCGATCGGCAGCGCGCTGGTGGCCCTCGCGCTGCTCGCCGTCGGCTGGCTGCGCGACCGCCGGCGCCCACCCGCGGGGGCGAAGGCCGCCTGATGGACAAGCTCGTCATCATCCCGACCTACAACGAGCGGGAGAACATCGAGCCGATGCTCGAGAAGCTCCTCTCGCTGCCGTTCGGGCTGGACGTGCTCGTCGTGGACGACAACTCGCCGGACGGCACCGCGGAGCTGGTCGAAGCGTGGGGCGGGAAGTCCGAGCGCGTGCACCTGCTCAAGCGGCCGGGCAAGATGGGCCTCGGCTCGGCCTACCGCGACGGCTTCCGCTACGCCCTCGAGCACGGGGCCGAGTACATCTTCGAGATGGACGCCGACTTCTCGCACGACCCGGAGGCGATCGGCGAGTTCCTGCACGCCGCCCAGGACGCGGACATCGTGCTCGGGAGCCGCTACCTGCACGGCGTCACGGTCGTGAACTGGCCGCTCAGCCGCCTGATCCTCTCGTACTCGGCGAACGTCTACACCCGCATCATCACCGGCCTGCCGCTCGCCGACGCGACGGGCGGCTTCAAGTGCTTTCGCCGCCGGGCCCTCGAGGGTATCCGCCTCGACCGGGTGACCTCGGAGGGTTACTCGTTCCAGATCGAGATGTCCTTCCGCTGCTGGAAGCGCGGGTTCCGGATCAAGGAGATCCCCATCCTGTTCGTGGACCGCCGGGCCGGCGTGTCCAAGATGAGCCGCAAGATCGTCTGGGAGGCCGCCGGCATGGTCTGGCGCCTCCGCTTCCTCGATCTCCTCGGCCGACTGGAGTAAGCCGTCATGATCCACCGATTCGGCCCCCTGCTGCTGCTCGCGTCGCTGGCGCTCCCGGCGCGCGACGCCGGGGCCTCGGGCGCGTGGACGAACTACGTGCGCGTCCGGACCTGCAACGACATCCTCGCGACCGCGGACACGGTCCTCCTGGCGACGAGCGAGGCGGGCCTCGTGCGCTTCCTGCGCGACTCCGGGACGTTCGAGTTCGTGACGCGCGGACCCGGCGGGCTCGCGAGCAACGACGTGACGGGGCTCGCCTACGACCGCTCGGGCCGGCTGTGGGCGGCCACCTCGGGCCGGGGCGTCAGCCGCCTGTCGGCGGACGGCTCCACCTGGGACCTGGTCAACGCGTTCGACGGGCTGCCGACCGACTCCGTCAACGTCGTGCGCGCCACCGGCGACTCGCTCTGGATCGGGACGACGGGCGGCCTCGCGCTGTGGGACGGCACGCAGATCGCGGGTTCGGTGCCCGACCTCGGCACGCCCTCGCCGTTCCGCAGCAACTTCGTCTCGGGCATCGCGGTCTTGGACGACTCGGTGTTCGTCGGCACCGCCGACGGGGCCTACGTCGGACGGCTCTCGGAGGGCCTCGCGAACTGGACGGCCCTCGACACGGGCCTGCCGGCGAACCGGAACATCCTCGCGCTCGCGACCGACGGGCACGAGGTGTTCGCGCTCGCGGAGTCCACGACCTACCGCTGGAGCATGGCTTCGGGGGCGTGGGCCGCGACGAACCCGGCGGCCACGTACGTGCGGAACCTGCGCGACGACTGGGGCGTGATCGTGTGCGGCACGCCCGCGGGCCTGCGCCGCTGGACGGGCTCGGACTGGAGCGCCATCGCGGGCTCGCCCGGGAGCGCGTCGGCGTACCCGAGCGAGACGGAGTGCGGAGTCGACCCGACGGGCGGCGCCGTCGCGATGCGTTCGGGCACGCTCCTGCTCGAGGGCACGCCCTGGACCTCGTGGATCCCGCCCGGGCCCGTCGGCAACAACCTCCAGCACGTCGTCGTGGACGGCTCCCGGATCTGGGTCAACTCGAACGCCAGCGGGGTGTCACGATTCGACGGAACGACGTGGCGGAACTGGCCCGCGGGCTGCTGCGGCATCGGCCAGGACACCTCGTTCGTGAACCCGGTCAGCGCGTTCGCCCTGCAGGTGGACCGGCAGGGCCGGAAGTGGTTCGCGTTCTGGGGGATCAGCGTCGAGCGCATGGACGACTCCGTGAACCCGCCGCATGTCGACCGCATCGTCTACCCGCCGTCGGGAGCCGACTCGCTCTACAACCACACCGCGATGTGGTCCTCGGCGGTGGACAGCAGCGGCTGGATCTACCTCGGCGGCGACACGTACAGCCGCGGCGTGCGCCCGCCGGTCGGCATCGACGTCTACGACACGACCGGTGTGCTCGTGAACGTGTGGAAGGCCGCGAACACGGGCCTGCCCGACGACCAGGTGCGGGCCATCGTCGTGGACGAGGCCGACGAGCAGATCTGGGCGGGCGTCGCCGGAACCGGCCTCGCGTACGCAAGCCTGCTGAACCTCGACCGGCGCACGCAGCTCCCGTCGTTCACCATCGTGCCGGGCACGAGCACGCTCGACGTCTTCGGGATGGTGTTGCGGAACGGCGTCCTGTGGGTGCTGTCCACCACGGGCCTGGAGCGCCGCAGTGCCCGCACGGGCAACCTCTCCTCGACGCTCGACCTGCCCGGCGCCCCTCCGCCGCTGGGCGCCATGCACCCGCTCGCGGTCTCCCCGGACGGGACGGCCTGGGTGGGCTCGGTGGACGGGGTGCGCCGCTACCTTCCCGGCGGCGGGTACGAGGACTACAAGACTTCGAACTCCCCGCTGCTCGACGACGAGGTGCGTGCCGTCGCGGTGGATCCGGCGACGGGCGTGGCGTGGTTCGCGACGGCGGGAGGGCTGTCGCGGTTCGATCCCGGGTACACGCCGCCGCCGCCACCCACGATCTCTGCGCTCCACGTGCTCGTCTACCCGAACCCGGCGCCCTTCCCGGCGATCGGCCTCGAGCTGCGGCTGAGCGGCAACGCCGCCTCGTACCAGGGCGAGATCTACGACCTGAACGGCCGCCTCGTGCATCGCTTCTCCGCCGGGGCGAACGGGCAGGTCGTCTGGGACGGCCGCGACCTCGACGGACGGCGCGTGCGTCCGGGCATCTACTTCGTCCGCGCCCACGGCGGCGGCCACGAGGGGAACGCGCGCGTCGTCGTGCTGCGCTGAATGGAAGCGACCTGGCGGGACGGGGCGCCGGAGGGCTGGAACGCGCTCGTTCAGTCCGACCCGTCCGCGTCGCCCGCGCACCGCCCCGAGGTCTGGGAGGCCTTCGCCGCGGTCGTGCCGGGCCTGCGGGTGAAGGTCGCCGCGGTCACGGACGGGACGGAGCTCGAAGGCGGCGCGCCGCTCCTGGTCGAGCGCCGCGGCGGCCTGAGCTGGCTGCACGCCCTGCCGATGCTCCTGCCCGGCACGCCGCTCGCGCGGCCGGGCGCGCACGCGAGCGTGGACGCCGCCGTGGCCGCGACTTTCGCGGATCTCGCGCGCAGGCTGGGCGCGGCGGGCGGCGAGTGGGCGCTCTGGCGCCCCGCCGGCGAGGCGCCGTCGGGAGCCGCGCTCGCGCCGCTCGGCGGCGAGATCCGGACGCTGGAGGCCGCGGTCGTGGACCTCGCGTCCGGGGCCGGCGCCGCGCTGCGTCGCGTGGACCGCAAGCACCGGCAGGAAATGCGCCGTGCGCGCGAGCGCGGGCTCGCGTTCGCCGAGGAGCCCGCCGCGCTCGAGGCCTGCTACGCGCTCCACGCCGCGCAGGGCTCGCGCTGGCCGGGCCACCGCGTGCTGCCCCTCGCGCTCTCGCGCCGGCTGCTCGCCTCGGGCGGGCCGGAGCCCGCCGCGCGGCTCTTCACGCTCCGGCTCGGCGGCGAGCTCGTCTCGGGCGCGCTCGCGCTCGACGGCCCGCACGAGACGTTCGTGTGGTGGAGCGGCACGCACGAGTCGGGCCGCCGGCTCCACGCGTTCCCGCTGCTCCTCGGCGGCATCGTCGAGTGGGCGGCCGCGGCGGGGCGCGCCCGCGTGAACCTCGGAGCGAGCACCGGGCTCGGGCCCGTGGCGGCGTTCAAGCGCTCGTTCGGCGCCCGGACGGTGCGCTACCCGGTCCTGTGGCTCGACGCGCGCTTTGCGCCCGCGCCGGCGCGCGCCGCAGCCTGGCTGCAGGCGCGGCTGCGCCGCGGCCGCCCGAGGGGGGAGGCCGCGTGAGGATCGCGATGCTGTCGAACGCCGCGGTCGTGCACACGCGCCGCTGGGCCGAGCACCTGCGCGGCCGCGGGCACGACGTGCGGCTCTGGTCGCTCGAGGCGGGACCGCCCGAGCTGGAGGCGCGCGCCCTGCCGGCCGCGCCGCTGCCGGGCTTCCTGCGCTATCCGCTCGCGGTGCCGGCGCTGCGCCGCGCCCTGCGCGCGTTCGCGCCGGACGTCGTGGACGCGCACTTCGTGCCGAACTACGGGCTCATGGGCGCGCTCTCGGGCTTCCGGCCGCTCTCCGTGGCGGCGTGGGGCAGCGACCTGCTCGTCTCGGGCGGGCGCGACCCGCTCCAGCGCGCGCGCACCCGGTTCGTGCTGCGGCGCGCCGGCCTCGTGATCGCCGACGCCGAGAACCTCGCGCGCGCCGCGCTCGCGCTCGGCGCGGAGCCCGGCACCGTGCGCGCGATCCCCTGGGGAGTCGACCGGGCGCGGTTCGCGCCCGCTCCGCAGCGCGAGCGCGGCCTGCTGCTCAGCACGCGGATGCACGAGACCGTCTACGACCTGCCGACGATCCTGCGCGCGGCGGCCGTCGCGCTCGCCCGGCACCCGCACGCGACGCTCGCGGTGGCCGGCGACGGTTCGCTGCGCGCGGCGCTCGAACGCGAGGCGGCCCGGCTCCTGCCGGCGGGACGCTGGCGGTTCCTCGGCCGGCTCGCGCCGCAGGAGCTCGCGGACTGGCTCGGGCGGGCGGACGCCTACCTCTCGGCCTCGCTCTCGGACTCGACCTCGCTTTCGCTCCTCGAGGCGATGTCGGCCGGCGCGATCCCGGTCGTGAGCGACATCGAAGGGAACCGCGAGTGGGTGGGCGAGGGCGACGGCGCACGACTCTTCCCGTGCGGCGACTCCGGTGCGCTCGCGCGCGCGATCGACGGCGTGCTGGGCGATCCCGCGTGGTGCGAGGCGGCGCGGGCGCGCAACGCCGCGGTGGTCGCCGAGCGGGGCGACTGGCACCGCAACTTTGCCCGCATCGAGGCGGCGTTCGAATCTCTCGCCGCCGGCCGGCCGCTGCCGGACGACCCGGGGGCCCCGCGATGAGCCGGAAGCGCCTCCTCGCGATCGCCTACTTCTTCCCGCCGCTCGCGGGCGGCGGCGTGCACCGCGTGCTGTCGTTCGCGCGGCACCTTCCCGCGCACGGCTGGGACGTGACCGTGGTGTGCGCGGGCGCGGGCGACTACTGGGTGCGCGATGAGTCGCTGCTCGCGCTCGTGCCGCCCGAGACGGAGGTGATCCGTGTCGCGGGCGGCAGCGCCCTCTCCGCGCTGCTCCGGGGCCGCGGGGGGGCGGGCCGGCGCCGGGGCGGCGCGTTCGCGAGGCTGCGCTCGCTCTCGGACTGGTGGCTGATCCCGGACTCGTACGTCGGCTGGGCGGGCCCGGCGCGCCGCGCCGCCGCGGAGCGGCTCGCGCACGGCGGGATCTCGGCGCTGCTCACGACCTCGCCACCCGACAGCGTGCACCTCGCCGGCGCTCCGCTCGCGCGGCGCTTCGGTCTCCCGTGGGTCGCCGACTTCCGCGACCCGTGGATCGGCCTCGGCTTCCGCCGGCCGCCGACCGCCTGGCACCGCGCCCGCCACCGCTCGCTCGAGCGCGGCGTGCTCGCCGGCGCGGACCTCGTGCTCGCGGCCTCGCGCACGCACGCCGGCGACCTGATCGCCGGCGGCGCCGCGCGCCGCGTCGAGCACCTGCCAAACGGCTTCGAGCCCGCGGAAGCCGGTGCGTCGGCGGCCCCGGAGCCCGGGCGCTTCCGACTCGCGTTCACGGGCACGCTCTCGATGATGGACGACACGGTCACGCTGCTGGAGGCGATCGCCCGGCTCGTCTCGCGCGTCCCGGACGCGGGCGCGACGCTGCGCGTGGACCTCGCCGGGCCCTACGACCTCGACTACGAGACCCGGGCGCGCGACCTCGGCCTGGCCGGAATCGTGCGGTTCCCGGGGCCGCTGTCGCACGCCGATTCGCGCGCGCTCCAGCGCTCGGCCGAGGCGCTGCTGCTGTGGAAGCCCCACGGTGCGGGGTACCGCACGATGGTGCCCGGCAAGCTCTACGAGTACCTCGACGCCGGTCGGCCGCTGGTCGCGCTCCTGCCCGGCGGCGACGAGGCGGCGGAACTCGTCCGGCGCGCGGGCGGAGTGGTGCTGCCCCCCGGCGACGCGGCGGCGCTGGCGCGCGAGCTCGAAACGCGGTACATCGCTTGGCGCGAGCACGGCCGCACCCCCGGGGCGCGTCCGGAGTGGCTCGACGGGCACGCCCGGCCCCGGCTGGCGGCGCGGCTGGCGGGCCTGCTGGACGGACTGAGTGGAGGACGTGCGTGACCCGGACAAACGAGCGCCCCATCGCCCGCATCGAGGTCGCCGGCCTCGTCATCGCGCTGCTCCTGGCCATCGCGATGATGTGGCCGGTGCGCGGCTACCTGACCGACGACACGTTCATCCACCTGCAGTACGCGAAGCACCTCGCGCAGGGGAAGGGCTTCGTCTTCAATCCCGGCGAGCACGTCTACGGCAGCACGAGCCCCCTGTGGGTGGCGCTGATCGCCGACGGCATGGCGCTCGGGCTCAACGGCCTGTGGACCGCGCGCGCGCTCGGAGCCGTCTCGACCCTCGCCTCGGTCGTCCTCTTCTGGATGCTCATGCGCCGCAACCTGCGGCTGCCGGAGCTGCGCGCGCTCGCGACGATCGTGTGGGCCGCGCACCCGTGGATGATCCGCTGGTCGGTCTCCGGCATGGAGACGCCGCTCGCCGTCGCCCTCGTGATCGCGGGCTTCGTCGCGTTCACCGACGGGAAGAACTGGGGCGCGCGGCCCGTGCGGACCGGCGCGCTCTGGGCCCTGGCCGCGCTGACGCGGCCCGAGGCCGTGTTCCTGCTGCTCCTCTGGTTCGTCTTCCTCGTCATCGACACCGACTCGCGCGAGGGGGTGCGGCGCCTCATCGCCGGCACCCTGCCGCCGGCGCTCATCTACGGCGGCTGGCTGCTGTTCGCGCGGCTCTACTTCGGCACGTTCTGGCCCAACACGCTCTCGGCGAAGGCGGCGGGAGGCGTGGGCTGGCCCTACGTGTTCGACACGATCAAACGCCAGGTCGGCATCGTCGGGTACTCCGACGCCGCGCTCGGGGCCGCGATGTTCGCGGCGCTCGCGTTCGGCGGGACGCGGATGTGGCCGAGCCGGCCGCAGGCGCAGCGCCTGCTCCCCTGGGTCTGGGTGTTCGCGCTGCCGGTCCTCTACGTGATGCGCGGCGTCCCCGTCATCTCGCGCTACCTCGTGCCGTTGCTGCCGGTGCTCGCATGGCTCTCCTGGCGCTCCGTCGAGCGCTGGTGGGCGGGGGAGGAGCCCGAGCCGGGCGTGCGCCGCGGCGCCGCGGTGCTCGGCATCGGGCTCGCCACGCTGGCGCTCGTGCAGTGCTTCTCGGTCTACAACTACATGGTGCTCCCGCAGGTGCGCTCGTTCAGCTCCGGGCTGCGCCAGAGCCTCGTGCCGTGGGGGAAGTGGTTCGGGGAGCACACGCGTCCCGGCGACGTCATCGCCGCGCCCGACATCGGTGCGATCGGCTACTACTCGCAGCGGCCGGTGCTCGACCTCGCCGGGCTCGTGACGCCCGCGATGGTGCCCCTGCTCGAGCACGAAACGCCCGAGGACGTCGCGTCCAACTTCTCCTTCGCGCGCGTCGGCCGGCCGGCCTACCTGGTGGACCGCTCGCCGCAGCCGTACGAGCTCGCCTCCCGCAGCCCCTACGGGGCGGCGCTCGTGCCGCTCGGCGACGCCACCGTCCCGAACCTGGGGATCGCCCGACCCGGGGCGGTCGTCTACTCCTTCTACCGGGTGGACTGGGCCGCCTACGACTCCCTGGCCGCCCGGCGGCCGCCGCACGCGTCCGCCGCGGCGGGACCGGGGCCTCCGTGACGCCGGAGCGGCGCCGAAGCGAAACGCGCGCTGCACGCGCGTGCACCGCCGCATTTTTCCTCCCGACGGCATACGTTTTCGTTTGACCTGCGCAGGACACGACCTTAGTCTGCCGCGCGGTGGTAAAAATTGGGGATGCGGGGGGAATCGTGGTGGTGCGTGGAACCCCGCGGAAGAGAGCGAGCGGATGACGACCTTCTACGGGACCGAGCACTACTCGATCGACGACAAGGGGCGACTGGTGGTCCCCGCGTCGCTTCGTGCCGTTCCCGGCCGCAAGCTTCCCCTGACGACGTTCGTCCTCCTCTACGGCCTCGGCGGATGCCTGTGGCTCTACACGGAGGAGGGTTGGAAGAAGTTCGAGGAGAGGCTCTACGCGCTGTCGGTCGGCAATCGCCAGCAGCGGGACTTCGCGAGGGCCTTCCTCGTCGGTGCCAGCAAGGTGACGGTGGACAAGCAGGGACGCATCTCGATTCCATCGTCGCTGTTGGGCCGTGCAGGGCTCGGCAAGGAAGCCGTCCTGCACGGCCAGGTCGGACGCCTCGAGATCTGGTCGCCCGAGCGGTTCGAGCAGAACACCGCCGCGGTGCTCGACCAGCTCGAGGAGCAGTACGAACGGTCTCTCGGAGGTCTGGAGAAGCCCTGATGGTCGCGCCGATCCCCGCGCTCGATCCGCGCACGCCGGTCTCCGTGAACCTCCAGTTCACGCGCGGCCGCCATGGTGCGGCGGCACGCATCGAGTTCCACGACCGCCCCTCGGGGCGCGTCGCGCTGCTCGAGCTGCGCGGCTGGATCGACCTCTCGGCGGAGCAGCGCCTCGAGCAGACGCTCGACGAGCTCGCGGCACGGGGCGTCGGCCGGCTGGTCGTGGACTGCTCGCCGCTCCGTCACGTGGACTACCGCATGGTGCCGCGCCTCGTGGGCGCGCTCTCGCGGTTCGAGACGCGGTCCGGCAGCGTCCTGCTCTCGGGCCTCAGCCGCCACCTCCGCGACCTCTTCCGGCTGGCGGGTTGCGATCCGCACGTCGGAGCCTGGGCGTCCGCGGAACAGGCGCCCGCGGCGGACGGGGCTTCCGGTGAGCGTGCGTCATGAGCCGGTGCTGGTGCGCGAGACGCTCGGCTTCCTCCTGGGCGGACCGGGGCTCTACCTCGATGCGACGCTCGGCGACGCCGGGCATGCGTGCGCGGTGCTCGAGGCCGAGCCCGGCGCCCGGCTGCTCGGCTGCGACCGCGACCCGGCCGCGCTCGCGTTCTCGGCGGAGCGGCTGGCCCGCTTCGGGGAACGCGTGATGCTGCGCCACTCGACCTTCCGCGAGCTTCCGCTCGCGCACCGCGACGCCGGCGGTGAGCCGCTGGCCGGCGCGCTCTTCGACTTCGGGCTGTCGTCGAGGCAGATCGACGATCCTTCGCGCGGCATCAGCTTCTCGCACGACGGCCCCCTGGACCTGCGCATGGACCCGACCACGGGCGAGCCGCTCGCCGCGCGCCTCGCGAGCGCCGAGGCGGGCGAGATCGCTTCCGTACTGCGCGAGCACGGCGACGTGCGCCACGCGGGCCGGCTCGCGCGCGCGATCGCCGAGGCGGCGCGGGCCGGCCGGCTCGGGACCACGCGTCAGCTCGCCGAGCTGGTCGCACGCGTGCTCGGTGACGCGCGCCCGAAGACGCTGGCGCCCGTCTTCCAGGCGCTGCGCATCTGGACGAACGACGAGATGGCCGACCTCGAAGCCGCCCTGGCCTGGCTGCCGGACGCGGTGCGCGAGGGCGGCGTGGCCGTGACGCTGTCGTACCACTCCGGCGAGGATCGCCGGGTGAAGCACGCGCTGCGCGGTGCGCCGCGCGTGGTGCCGTCGCGCCGTCTCCCCCTTACGGACGAGGGGGAGACGGCAGGTCCGTGGGAAGAGCTCACCCGACGGGTCGTCGTTCCGTCGGACGAGGAGCAGCGGTCGAATCCGCGCGCGCGCAGCGCGCGGCTCAGGGCGTTCCGGAGGAAGCCGCGATGAACCGTCGAACCGTTTCCCCGTCCCGGCGCGCCGCGAGCCCGAGGCTCGTCGTTCGACCGGGCACGCGGCGCGCCACGGACGCGCCGGCGTTCCGGCCGCGACTGGCCCTGCTGGCGGTCGCGGTCCTCGGCGTACTGCTGCTCGAGGTCTGGCAGACCGCGACGGTGGCCAGCCTGAGCGTCCGGCTGGGCAAGAGCGTGCATGCCCTTCAGCAGGCCACGGCCGAGAAGGCCTGGCTGACGTCGCAACTCGAGCAGGGTACGAACCGCTCGGAGCTGGGCCCCGTGGCCGCTTCGCTCGGCCTGCGGCCCGTGGATCCGCGGCGCATCGTCACCCTTCCGGAGGACTACCTCGAGCCGGCACCGGGACGTCCGGCGTCGGCGCCGGTCGCCCCGCTGCTCGCGCTGGCGGACCGCGCACTCGAAGCGCTCGTGCCGGAAGCCGCGGCGCGGGGGCGTGACGTGAACTGATCCGGTCGAAACAGGCAGGGCGACCGGCGAAGTGAGCCGGCCGCGCCTCAGCACCGCGCACGTGGGGCTGGCGGTATGCGTGAACCGCCGTTCCAGGGAGGGAACGTGGCCCACAGGGAATTGCGCAAGAGTCGGGTGCTGCTGGCTGCGGCCGGCCTCTTCTTGGGGCTGCTGTGCCTGTGGCTGCGCGTGGGGTGGCTGCAGATTGCCCTCCACTCGAAGTTCCTCGCCCGCGCGGCCGAGAACCAGCAGCTCCGGCTCAAGCTCGTCCCGAAGCGCGGGGAGCTGCTCGACCGCAACGGGCGCGTGCTCGCGCACGACCTCGTCGTGAGCCGCGTGGCGGTGTACCGCCCCCAATTGAAGGACCTGACGCGGACGGCCGCGCGGCTGGCGCCGGCGCTCGGCGAGAACGTCGCGACGGTGCGGCGCCGCCTGCAGTCGGCGCGGGGCTACAGCTGGATCACGAGGGACGTGCCGCCCGAGGTCGGCGACCGGGTCCGCGCGCTGCGCATCGAAGGGGTGGACGTCGAGGACCAGACCCGGCGCCACTACCGGCTCGGTCCCGCAGCCTCCGAAGTGCTCGGGCGGACGAACGTGGACGACACCGGCGTGGACGGGCTCGAGTACGAGTTCGACGACCGGCTCGCCGGCCAGTCCGGCTGGGTGACGGCGATCCGCGCCGGCTCGCGCCGCACGCTGCGCCTGCCCGGCGCCGAGCAGCGCCCGGCGCGCGACGGCGAGTCGCTCGTGCTGACGCTCGACGCGGACCTGCAGTCCATCGTCGAACGCCACCTCGCGCACGCCGTCGACACGCTCCACGCGAAGCGCGGTTTCGCGATCTTCCTCGACCCGTGGACGGGCGAGATCCTCGCCGACGTGTGCGTGCCGCACCTGCCGCCCGGGCTGGCGAAGAACTGGAACGTGACGGACCAGTTCGAGCCGGGCTCGACGTTCAAGATCGTCGTCGCCGGGGCCACCCTCGAGGAGAACCTCGCGCGTCCCGACGACTACTTCACCGCGTCCGAGACGAGGACCGCCGAGATCTTCCCGGGCTTCCACCTGCGCGACGCCCATGCCGCGGCCGGCTACACGTTCTTCGGCGCGATCCAGCACTCGAGCAACATCGTGTGCGCAAAGCTGGGGCTGCGGCTCGGCAACGACCGCCTCTACCGCTACGCCACCGCGCTGGGCTTCGGGGGCCTCACGGGCATCGACTTCCCGGGCGAGATCGCCGGCAAGCTCCGCCCCGTCCCGTTGTGGCAGCCGCGCTCGTGCCCGACGATCTCGATCGGCCAGGAGGTCGCGGTGACGCCGCTGCAACTCGCGCTCGCCTACGGCGCCGTCGCGAACGGCGGCGTCCTCATGGAGCCGCGGATCGTGAAGGAGGAGCGCGCGAGCGACGGGCGGATCGTGCGGCGCTGGACACCGCAGCCGCGCCACCGCGTGTTCAGCGACGCCACGACCGCCGAGTTGCGCAGCATGCTGTGCGCGGTGGTGGACAGCGGCACCGCCACGAGCGCGCACCTCGACGGCTTCTCGATCGCCGGCAAGACGGGCACCGCCCAGAAGGTGGACCCGGCGACGCACCGCTACGGTCCGGGCATGTACATGGCCTCGTTCGCGGGCATGGCGCCGGCCGAGCACCCCCGGATCGTCGGCGTGGTCGTGATCGACGAGCCGGAGGGCGACGAGTACTACGGCGGCCAGGTCGCCGCGCCGGTGTTCCGCGAGATCGTGCTCGACCTCATGCGCCAGCGCGAAGGCCTGCTCGGGCCCATCGACGGTCCCGTGGCCGTCCGGCCGCCCGCGGTGCCGGCGGTGATCGCCCCCGACCTTCGGCTGCTGCCCCCGCGTGAAGCGGAGAGGCGCCTCCGCGACTTCGGCCTGCGCGCCCGCTTCGAGGGAAGCGGGCCGCGCGTCCTCTCCCAGTCGCCCGCGGCCGGCCAGCCGGTGGACCGTGGCGGCTCCGTCGTCGCCTGGCTCTCGGCGCCGAGCGATTCCGTGCACGCCCGCCTTCCCGACCTGGCGGGCCTCACGATGCGCGAGGCGCTGCGCCAGCTCTCGGTCCGCCAGGTCCGCCTCCGCCTGTACGGCCACGGCGTCGTCGTGCGCCAGGAACCGGCCGCCGGGACGCCGCTGCCGCTCGAGGGTGTCTGCCGCCTGTGGTGCGAGGTGCCGGACGCGCCCCCGCGAGCGGCCGTGACGGCGGCGGCCGCGGCGGCCACGGCACGCCACCCGTGACGTTGCGCGCGCTGCTCGCCGGGGTGGAGGGGGCCGTCGTGACGGGGCCCGACGACGTGGAGGTCGCGCGCCTCGCGCTGGACTCGCGGCGCGTGCAGCCGGGCGACGCGTTCTTCGCACTGCCGGGCACGCGCGACGACGGCGCGCGCTTCGTGCCCGCGGCGCTCGCCGCCGGCGCCGCGGTGGTCGTGGGCCCGCCGGGCACGCGCGCCCCGGGCGCGACGGTCGCCGAGGTCCCCGACCCGCGCCTCGCGCTCGCGGCCATGGCGTGCCGCCTGAACGGCGATCCCTCGCGGGCCATGAAGGTCGTGGCCGTGACGGGCACGAACGGCAAGACGACGACGACGTGCCTGCTCGAGGCCATCTTCGGCGCGGCGGGCTGGCGCCCGGGGCTCGCGGGCACGACCGGCGTACGGATCGCCGGCGAGGCGCGGCCGTCGGCGTTCACGACGCCGGAGGCCCCCGAGCTGCAGGCGCTGCTCGCCGAGATGCGTGACCGCGGCGTCGAGGCGCTCGCGATGGAGGCGAGCAGCCACGCGCTCGCGCAGAAGCGCACCTTCGGGCTGGCGAGCGACGTCGCCGTGTTCACGAACTTCACGCAGGACCACCTCGACTACCACGGCACCATGGAGGCCTACCTCGACGCCAAGCTCAGGCTCTTCGACGGGCGCAACGGGGGCGGGGGCAAGCGCGCGACGGCCGTCGTGTACGCCGACGACCCGGCGGCGCCGCGCGTCCTCGAGGCGGCGCGCCGCGGTGGACTCGAGCCCTTCACGTTCGGCACCGCGGGCGGCGCGGCCCGCCACCTGCGGCTCGAGCGCGTGACGCCGCGGCCCGGCAGGCTGGTGATACGCCTCGCGCCCCCCGGCGCGCCGGCGACCGAGGTGACGCTGCCGATGCTCGGGCGGTTCAACGCCTGGAACGCCGCCGCGGCATGGGCGTCCGCGCTCGCCCTCGGGGCGGCCCCGGAGGCGATCGAGCGCGCCCTGGCGGGCTTCGCGGGCGTGCCGGGCCGGCTCGAGCGGGTGGACGGCGGGCGCGCGTTCGCCGTGGTCGTGGACTACGCCCACACGCCCGACGCGCTCGAGCGCGCGCTCGCCGCCTGCCGCGAGCACGCCGCGGGCCGCGTCCTGTGCGTCTTCGGCTGCGGCGGCGACCGCGATCGCGGCAAGCGCCCGCTCATGGGCGCGATCGCCGCGCGGCTCGCCGACCTCGCCTGGGTCACCAACGACAACCCGCGCTCCGAGGACCCGGCCGCCATCGCGGCCGAGATCGTCGCGGGCGCCCCCGCGGGCCGGCTCGAGACCGTCCTCGACCGCCGCGAGGCCATCGCCGCGGCGCTCGCCGCCGCCCGCGCGGGCGACATCGTGCTCGTGGCCGGCAAGGGGCACGAGACGACGCAGACGATCGGTGCCGAGGTGCTCCCGTTCGATGACCGCGCGGTCGCGCGCGGGCTGCTGGGGGCGCCGGCGTGAACGCCCCCGGGGCCGCGACGGGGACCCGGGCGATCCCGCTCGTCCAGCTCGCCCAGTGGGCGAACGGCGACCTGATCGTGCGCGACGTGCCCCGCGAGCCGTCGGCGCGCGAGGCGTTCCTGAAGAACGGGGTGACCGGCGCCAC
>Ga0315540_10000680_pt1 | contig 19405 bp, 18 predicted proteins | sample SalMarSW160110MG_FD_203677 | JGI IMG/M metagenome (GOLD analysis project Ga0315540, IMG submission 203677) | Salt marsh sediment microbial communities from the Plum Island Ecosystem LTER, Massachusetts, United States - Salt Marsh Sediment SW1601-10 ...
CGCGCCGGCGCTTCGATGCGCTGGCGCCCGCGCTGGCCGCCGCGGCGGCGGCCAGCGCCGACCCGGATGCCACGCTCGAGCGCGGCCTGGCGCTGATCGAAGCGATCGCGCGCCGCGCGGCCTATCTGGCGCTGCTGGCCGAGCACCCCGAGGCGCTCGAGCGCGTGGCGCGCATCGTCGCCGCCTCGAGCTGGGCGGCGGAGTTCGTCACGCGGCACCCGCTGCTGCTCGACGAGCTGCTCGACGACCGCGTGCTGTACGCGCCGCCCGACTGGCAGGCGTTCGCGCGCGCCTTGCGCGCGCTGATCGCGGCGCACGAAGGCGATCCCGAGCGGCAGATGGACGTGCTGCGCGAGCAGCACCAGGCGCAGGTGTTCCGCCTGCTGGCGCAGGACCTGGCCGGCTTGCTCACGGTCGAGCGGCTGGCCGACCACCTCTCGGCGCTGGCGGACCTGACGCTGGAGGCGGCGCTCGAGCTGGCCTGGCGCCAGATCAGGCGCCACCACGAGGGCGCGCCGCGCTTCGCCGTGGTCGCCTACGGCAAGCTCGGCGGCAAGGAGCTCGGCTACGCCTCCGACCTAGACCTGATCTTCCTCTACGACGACCCGGACGAGCGCGCCGCCGAAGCCTACGCGCGCCTGGCGCAGAAGCTCAACCTGCTGCTCACCACGCGCACCGCCGCCGGGGTGCTGTTCGCCACCGACCTGCGGCTGCGCCCGAGCGGCGCGAGCGGGCTGATGGTGTCGACCCTGGCGGCGTTCGAGCAGTACCAGGAGAAGCAGGCCTGGGTGTGGGAGCACCAGGCGCTCAGCCGGGCGCGCTTCTGCGCCGGCGACGCCGCGATCGGCGCCGCGTTCGAGGCCATCCGCGAGCGCATCCTGCGCCGCAAGCGCGACGCGGCCGAGCTCGCGCGCGAAGTGCTCGCGATGCGCGCCAAGATGCACGCCGCGCACCCCAACAGCTCGGGCCTGTTCGACGTCAAACACGACACGGGCGGCATGATCGACCTCGAGTTCGTGGTCCAGTTCCTGGTGCTCGCGCACGCGCACGAGCACGCCCGGCTGGTCGGCAATCTGGGCAACATCGCGCTGCTCGGGATAGCCGGCGAGCTGGGGCTGATCCCCGCCGAGCTGGCGCGCCGCGGACAGGAGGCCTACCGCGAGTTCCGTCGCGTGCAGCACGCGCTGCGCCTCGGGGGTGCGAACTACGCGCGCGTGCCTCAGGAGCAGCTGGCCGGGCACGTGCAGGCGGTGCGCGCCCTGTGGGCGACGGCGCTCGGCTAGCGCGCGCTAGATCGCCTCGCGCGGGGCGCGCGGCAGCTGCGCCGCGCGCCGCAACGGCCCGTCCACCGCCGAGGCCAGGCCGGCGAGCGCGTCGAGCAGCGCGTCGCGCTTGAGCCGGTACAGCACGCGCTGGCCCTGGCGCTCGGCCGACACCAGGCCCGCGCGCTGCAGCACCGCCAGGTGGCGCGACACCGCCGGCGCGCTGATGCCGAAGCGCTGCGCGAGCTCGCTGGTGGACAGCGCCGTCTGGGCGAGGAAGGCGATCACCCGGCGCCGCGGCGCCGAGGCGAGCGCGGCGAACACCTGCTGATCAGGATTAACATCCATGTTAATAGTATGGCGGAATTTTCGCCGCTGTGGGTAGAATGCCGCCACACTCAAGGAGAACCCTGTTCATGGCGAAGGCAAACACGCCGCTCTCGATGGCCGACCGCGACGGCTGGATCTGGTACGACGGCAAGCTGGTGCCGTGGCGCTCCGCCACGACCCATGTGCTGACCCACTCGCTGCACTACGGCCTGGCGGTGTTCGAAGGGCTGCGTGCATACAAGACCGCGGACGGAACCGCGATTTTCCGCCTCAAGGAGCATACCCAGCGGCTGATCAACTCGGGGCACATCTACATGATGAAGATCCCGCACTCGATCGAGAAGCTGATGCAGGCGCATATCGAGGTGGTGCAGGCCAACGCGCACGAATCCTGCTACCTGCGCCCGATCGCGTTCTACGGCTCGGAGAAGATGGGCGTCTCGCCGGTCGGCGCGACGGTGCACGTGGCGATCGCCGCCTGGCCCTGGGGCGCCTACCTCGGTCCCGAGGCGCTGGCCAAGGGCATCCGGGTCAAGACCTCCTCCTACGCACGCCACCACGTGAACGTCACCATGGCGCGCGCCAAGATGTCGGGCACCTACCCCAACTCGGTGCTGGCGACGCTCGAGGCGACGCAGCACGGCTACGACGAAGGGCTGCTGCTCGACGTCGAGGGCTTCGTCGCCGAGGGCGCGGGCGAGAACATATTCATGGTCAAGGACGGAAAGATCTACGAACCTGAGCTGACTTCGGCGCTGACCGGCATCACGCGCAGCACCGTGATCGAGCTGGCCGAAGGCCTCGGCTACAAGGTGATCGCCAAGCGCCTGACGCGCGACGACATCTACATCGCCGACGAGTGCTTCTTCACCGGCACCGCGGCCGAGGTGACGCCGATCCGGGAGCTCGACGGGCGCACCATCGGCGCGGGCAAGGCCGGCCCGGTGACCAAGCGTCTGCAGAAGGCCTTCTTCGACGTGGTCACCGGCAAGGACCGCAAGCACAAGCACTGGATGACGCCGGTGCCGATGAAGCAGGCGCAAAAGAAGAAAGGAGCCAAGCGATGAGCATCCAGGCGAGCGACAAGGCGCGCCGGGTCGAAGTGACCGAGAACGACCTGCCGCTGCACTGCCCGTTGCCGACGGCGCCGTTGTGGGCGCGCCATCCGCGCGTGTTTCTCGACGTCGCCGACCCGGGCGAAATGCTCTGCCCGTACTGCGGCACCCTTTATGTCTACAAGGGCGCCCCGCCGCGGGGCCACTGAGCCCGCGCGAATCCTCGTCGTCGCTCCGAACTGGATCGGCGACGCGCTGATGGCGCAGCCGCTGCTCGCGCGCCTGCGCGAGAAGCTTCCAACGGTCCGCATCGACGTGCTGGCGCCCGACTGGGTCGCGCCGGTGCTGCGCCGCATGCCGGGCGTGGATGAGGTGATCGCCGCGCCCCTGCGCCACGGAGCGCTGCAGCTGCGCGAGCGCTGGCGCCTCGGACGAACGCTGCGCGCGCGCGGCTACGACCAGGCGATCGTGCTTCCCAACAGCTGGAAGGCCGCCCTGGTGCCGTTCTTCGCCGACATCCCGCTGCGCAGCGGCTACGTCGGCGAGTCGCGCTACGGCCTGCTCAACCTGCTGTACCGCGCCGCACGCGCGCGCGAGCCGATGGCGCTGCATTACGCGCGGCTGTCCGAGCCGCCGGGCAGTGCGCCGGCGCAGCCGCTGCCCGAGCCGCGCCTGCTGCTCGACGCGGAAAGCGCGCGGGCCACGGCGAAGCGCTTCGGGATCGAGGGCCGCTACGCGGTGTTCTGCCCCGGCGCCGAATACGGGCCCGCCAAGCGCTGGCCCTATTTCGCCGAGCTCGCGGCGCGCATTCCGCTGCCCGTGGTGCTGCTCGGATCGGCGCGCGACCGGGAAGCCTGCGCAGGCGTGCCGGGTCTCGTGCTCGCGGGCAGGACCTCGCTCGACGAGGCGCTCGAGCTGATCGCGTGCGCCGAGCTGGTGGTCAGCAACGACTCGGGCTTGATGCACGTCGCCGCGGCGCTCGAGCGCCCGCAGGTCGCGCTGTTCGGTTCCTCCAGCCCGGAGCACACCCCGCCGCTGTCGGCGCGCTCGCGCGTGGTGTGGCTGCAGCTCGAGTGCAGCCCGTGCTTCGCGCGCGTGTGCCCGTTGGGGCACTTCCGCTGCATGAAAGAGCTCAGCGTCGAGCGCGCGCTGGACGAGATCGCGCGCCTCGGCGTGCTAACATCGCCCGCCGCGTGACGATACGGATTTTCCCCACCGCGCAGGACGCCGAGAACGCCTTTTACGAGGCGCTCGAGCGCGCCGACCTCGAAGCCATGATGAGCGTCTGGGCCGAGGACGAGGAGATCGTGTGCGTGCATCCGAACGGGCCGCGCCTGACCGGGCAGGACGAGGTGCGCGACAGCTGGCGCCAGATCCTCGCCGGCGGCGCCGGGGCACGGCTCCAGGTCAGCCTGCAGGCGCAGACCTCGGGCGTCATGTTCGCGGTGCACAGCGTGCTCGAGAGCTTCGCCGTCGAGGGCGAAGCCCAGTCGGCGCCGGTGGTCGCGACCAACGTCTACCTTCGCACGCCGGCGGGCTGGCGCATGCTTGCGCACCACGCCTCGCCCGCCCCGCAGCGGGCGCGCGGCCAGGCGCAGGCGGCGGCGCGCGAAACGCCGAAGATCCTGCATTGAACGGCTACCGCGCGCCCGCGTGGCTGCCCGGCGGGCACCTGCAGACGCTGTACGCCGCATTGCGCCCGCCGCCGCGCACGCCGCTGGCGCGCGAGCGCTGGGAGACTCCCGACGGCGACTTCATCGACGTCGATTTCGCCGGCCCGCCCGGCGCGACGCGCATGGTGGTGCTGTTCCACGGCCTGGAAGGCAGCTCCGCGAGCCACTACGCGCGCACGATCGCCGCGCACGCCGCGGCGCGCGGCTGGCGCTGCGCGCTGCCGCACTTCCGCGGCTGCTCGGGCGAGCCGAACCGGCTGCCGCGCGCCTACCATTCGGGCGACAGCGACGAGATCGACTGGATTCTGCGCCGCCTGCGATCGAGCCACGGGCAAGCGCTGTTCGCCGCCGGGGTTTCTCTGGGCGGCAACGCGCTGCTCAAGTGGCTGGGCGAGCGCGGCGCCGCGGCCGGCGCCGTCGTGCGGTGCGCGGTCGCGGTGTCGGCGCCGATCGACCTCGTCGCCGCCGGCTTCACGCTCGACCGCGGCTTCAACCGCGAGCTCTACACCCGCGCCTTCCTCGCGACCATGAAACGCAAGGCGTTGGCCAAGCTGCGCCGATTCCCCGGGCTGTACGACGCGCAGCGCGTGGCGCGCGCACGCACGCTGTACGAGTTCGACGACCTGGTGACCGCGCCGCTGCACGGCTTTCGCGGCGTGCACGACTACTGGACGCGCGCCTCGTGCGCGCCGTGGCTGGAGAGGATCCGCGTACCGACGCTTTTGCTGAACGCACTCAACGACCCGTTCCTGCCGGGCGCGGCGCTGCGGGCGGCGAGCCGGCGGGCGGCGAGCGACGTGGTGCTAGAATTCCCGGCCACGGGCGGACACGCCGGATTTCCGGCGCGACGCGCCTGGCTGGCGCAACGCATCGACGCCTTCTTTTCCACCGCATGACAGTCCCCCAGGAAATTTTTCGCGCCTACGACATCCGCGGCATCGTCGGGCGCACGCTCACGCCCGCGATCGTGCGCGAGATCGGGCGCGCGCTCGGCAGCCTGGGCATCGAGCGCGGCGCGAGCAGCTTCGCCGTCGGGCGCGACGGGCGCCATTCGGGGCCGCAACTTGCCGACGCCCTGGCCGAGGGGCTGTGCGCCGCCGGCGCGGACGTGATCGACCTCGGCATGGTGCCGACGCCCGTGACCTACTTCGCCGCGCACCACCTCGGCTGCGGCAGCTGCGTCGCGGTGACCGGCAGCCACAACCCGCCCGACTACAACGGACTCAAGATGGTGGTCGCGGGCGAAACGCTGGCGGGCGACGCGATCCAGGATCTGCGCCGGCGCATCGAAGCCGGGCGCGTCGCCTCGGGCACGGGTAAGCGCAGCCGCGTGGACGTGCTCGACGCCTATGTGGAGCGCATCGCGGGCGACGTCAAGCTGGCGCGGCCGATGCACATCGCGCTCGACTGCGGCAACGGCGTCGCGGGAATGCTCGCGCCGCGCCTCTACCGGCGCCTGGGCTGCGAGGTCGAGGAGCTGTACTGCGAGGTCGACGGCGACTTCCCGAACCACCACCCCGATCCTTCCCACCCGGAAAACCTGGCCGACCTGATCGCGCGCCTGAAAGCGGGCGCAAGCGAGATCGGCTTCGGCTTCGACGGCGACGGCGACCGCCTGGGCGTGGTCACCAAGGACGGCGAGATCATCTTCCCCGACCGCCAGCTGATGCTGTTCGCGGCCGACGTGCTGTCGCGCAATCCCGGCGCCGAGATCATCTACGACGTCAAGTCGACGCGGCTGCTGGCGCCCTGGATTGAGCGCCACGGCGGCAAGCCGCTGATCTGGAAGACCGGTCACTCGTTCATCAAGGCCAAGCTGAGGGAAACGGGCGCGCCGCTCGCCGGCGAAATGTCCGGCCACACCTTCTTCAAGGAGCGTTGGTACGGCTTCGACGACGCCCTCTACGCCGGCGCGCGCCTGCTCGAGATCCTGTCGCGCGACGCGGACGCCTGCCGGGCGCTCAAGGCGCTGCCGAACGCGCCCTCCACGCCCGAGCTGCAGTGGAAGCTTGCTGAAGGCGAGCCGCACGTGCTGGTGGCGAAGCTGCAGCGCTCGAAGCCCTTCCCGGGCGCAGAGCGCGTGCTGACCATCGACGGCGTGCGCGCCGAGTACGCCGACGGCTTCGGCCTCGCGCGCGCCTCCAACACCACGCCGGTCATCGTGCTGCGCTTCGAGGCCGATACGAAGACGGCGCTGCGCCGCATCCAGGAGGAATTCCGCACCGCGCTGCAGCCCCTGAAGCCCGGCGCACCGCTGCCGTTCTAGCCGAGCTTCGCGGATTGAATAGGAGGAGAAACCTTGATCTGGGTCAATGGTGGCGGCCCGACCGCGCCTAACGTTGCTTGGAGGCCCGCCTAGAAAGAAGCAGCATTGAATTCCCCAAGCCATACCGAGACCCAGGTCCTGATCATCGGGGGCGGCGCCACGGGCACGGCGCTTGCGCGTGACCTCGCCTTGCGCGGTGTCGACTGCATCCTGGTCGAGAAGGACGACATCAACTCCGGGGCCTCGGGGCACAACCATGGGCTGCTCCACAGCGGCGCTCGCTATGTCGCGAGCGACCGCCAGACGGCGATGGAATGTCGCGCCGAGGGCGCGATCCTCAAGTCCGTGGCGGCGCAGACGATAGAGAATACCGGCGGCTATTTCGTCGCGGTGCAAGGCGACGACGAGCGCTACGTCGCCGACTTTCCCTCGCTTTGCGCGCGTGCGGGAATCGCCGCGCGCGCCGTGGACCTCACTGCGGCGCGCGCGCTCGAACCGGCGCTGTCGGAACGCACGATCGCGGTGTTCGAGGTGCCGGACGCCTCGATCGACCCGTTCCGGCTCTCCCTCGAAAGCATGGCTCATGCGCGCAGCCTGGGCGCGCGCCTGATGCGGCGCAGCCGCGTCCTGGGCTTCGAGCGCGACGGGCGGCGCATCCGCGCGGTGCGGGTTCAGTGCGGCAGCGAGGAACTGCGCGTCGAGGCCGCGCAGATCGTCAACGCGGCGGGAGCCTGGGCGCGCGAGCTGGCGCTGCTCGCCGCAGCGCCGGTCGAGATGGCGTACTTCAAGGGAACGCTGCTGGTTACGCACACGCGCCTGGCCAGCCGCGTGGTGAACCGCCTGCGGCTGCCGGCCGACGCCGATATCCTGATGCCGGGCGGCACGGTCTCCATCGCCGGCACGACTTCGACGCCAGTGGACGCCCTGGACGACATCTATCCGACGACGGCCGAGGTCGACCTGATCGTGGCCGAGGCCGCGCGCATGCTGCCGCCGCTGGAGACTATGCGCTATATCCGCGCTTATGCGGGGGTGCGGCCGCTCGTCGGCGCGCCAGGCGCTGGCGGCGGGCGTGCCGTTTCGCGCGGCTACGCGCTGTTCGACCACGAGGATCAAGGTCTGGACAACCTGGCGACGATCACCGGGGGCAAGCTCACCACCTGCAGGCTGATGGCCGAACGCGCCGCGGACCTCGTGTGCCGGCGGCTCGGCGTGACGCGCCCCTGTCTCACCGCCACGACGCCCCTGCCCGTGGCGCCGGAATGCGGGTGGACCGAACCGGGACGCTCCGCGCGCGCGTGGATGCGTTCCCACGCGCGGGACGACACGCTGCTGTGCGAGTGCGAGTTGGTTCCGGGCCGCGCCGTCGACGCCATCTACGACGCGCTACGCGCGCAAGGCGATGCACCGACGCTGACGGACATCGGCTTGCGCAGCCGCGTCGGCAAGGGCGCCTGCCAGGGGGCGTTCTGCGCGCCGCGCACCGTGGCCCACCTCTACAACCGCGGCGACTTTCAGGCGCGGCGCGGCCTGGCCGAGATTCTCGATTTCTTCGGCGAGCGCTGGCGCGGCGAGCGTGCGGTCCTGTGGGGCGAGCAACTCGCCCAGGCCGAGTTGATGGAGGCGCTGCATTGCGGGGTTTTCGGAGAAGAACTGCAGGCAGAAGAACTGCGTACAGAAGATTTGCGCGGAGAAGTGTCGCCTTGAGCAGCGCACGGCAGGACAGCTGCGACGTCGCCGTGATCGGCGCCGGGATGGCGGGCATGGCGGCGGCGCTGTTCGCGGCGGAGCGGGGCCTGAAGTGCATCCAGGTCGGCAACAGCGGCGGCCTGCTGTTCGCGAGCGGCTTGCTGGACCTGCTCGGCGTGCAGCCGGTGGCCGAGGGGCGGCTGTGGCAAAGCCCGTTCGAAGCCCTCGCGGCACTGGCGCGCGAAGAGCCCCTGCATCCTCTGGCACGGGTCGATGCCCGGTCGATCCGCAGCGCGTTCGATAGCTTCGTCGCGGCCCTGGGCGGGTCGGGGCTGCACTATGCGCCGCTGGGCGAGCGCAACCGGAAGGTGCTCACCTCGATCGGGACGATCAAGACCACCTATGGCGTGCCCAGGTCGATGATCGCGGGCGCCGACTTGCTGGACGCGCGGCCGCCGTGCCTGCTGCTCGACTTTCGCGGGCTGCGCGAATTCAGCGCAGCTCAGATCGCCGCGACGCTGGGCGAACGCTGGCCGGGCCTGCGCCACCGGCAGATCGAGTTCCCGGGCGGCGAAGCCCTGCCCGAACTCTACGGCGCCCACCTTGCCCGCGCCCTGGAAAGCGCGGAGACGCGCGCGCGCGCGATCGCCCTGGTGAAGCCCTTGCTGGGCGATGCTCATGCGGTCGGATTCCCGGCGGTGCTCGGCCTCGCGCGATCCGGCGACGTTCACGCGGCGTTCGAGGCCGGGCTGGGCGTGCCCGTGTTCGAGATCCCGACCATGCCGACCTCGGTGCCCGGGCTGCGGTTATTGCGGGCGCTCGAGGGGCTGATGTCGGCGCGCGGAGTCCACCGGCATCATCAGGCCGGCGCGCGCGCGCTGACGTTTGACGCGGACGGCGCTACAGCAACGCTGGAGCTCGAAGGCATTTCGACTGGCAGCGGCGGTGAGCGCGTGTTCGCGCGCGCGGTCGTACTCGCCACGGGGCGATTCAGCGGCCGCGGGCTCAGCGCTGATCGCGCAGGCGTGCGCGAGAGCCTCCTCGGCTTGCCGGTGCAGCAGCCGGCTTCGCGCGCCGCCTGGCACCAGCGCGACTTCCTCGATCCCTCAGGCCATGCGATCAACCGCGCGGGCTTGCGCGTCGACGACGCGTGGCGACCGCTGGATGCGGGCGGAACGCCGGCCTGGCCGCGGCTCCATGCCGTCGGCTCCATCCTCGCGCATCAGGACTGGATGCGCTCGAAGTGCGGCGCGGGGCTCGCCATCGCCACCGCCTGGGCGGCCATCGATCAAGTCACGCGTGAGCTTCGCGGGACTGCGGCGGGCTAGGCCAGACATGTCGCCGGCGATCTTGCTCAGCGCCTTCTATGCGTCCCTGGTCCTGTGCGCGCTGGGCCTCGCCTGGCGCGCCTCGGCCTGGTTTCGCCTCCGGATCGGTCCCGATGCGCGCGATATCACCTGGTCACAGCGCGTCGCCGCGGTGTTCCGCGGCGCAGCCTCGGCGCTCTTCGGCAGCAGGATTCTCCGTCTCCTCGCCGCCTTGTTGCTCGACGTACTGCTCCTGCGCAGGCTGTTCGCGCGCGAGAAGCTGCGCTGGACCGGGCACCTGCTCGTCGTGGTCGGCTTCATGCTGCTACTGTTGATGCACGCGCTCGCGCCGCTGGTGAGTGCCAAGCTGTTCCCAGGCTACCAGCCGACGCTGGACCCCTATTTCTTCCTGCGCGATCTTTTCGGGGCGATGATCTTGGCCGGTCTGGCGCTGCTTTTGTCCGGACGGCGGGCGGATTTTCCGCAGCGGCGCGGTCTCATCGACTGGGCCTTCGTGACGCTGCTGGTGGCGGTCGTCGTCACGGGGTTCCTGTTCGCGGGCTACAAAATCGCATCGCCCCGGGCCTTCTACCGCATGACGGAGCAGTTCATCGGTTCGACCGACCCGGTGAAACTCGAGCCGCTGCGCGCGGTCTGGGCGAGCGAATTCGGAGTGGCGTTCGGCGACCTGAAGCAGCCGATCGACCCGGACTTGATGGAGCAGGGGCGCAAAATGCAGCGCGACGCCTGCGCATCCTGCCATTCGAAGCCTGCGTCTGCCTTCGTCTCCTACCCGGTCGCGCGCGCACTGGCACCCGTGGAGCGCAGTCTGGATGCGGGACGCGCGGATGTCTGGCTCCTGTATCTGCATGTGTTCGCCTGTTTCCTCGGCTTGGCGAGCCTGCCGTTCACACGCTTTTTCCACGTGGTGGCGGCTCCCGTCAGCTTGCTGGTCGACGCCGCGGCGCAAGATCGGGCGTTCTCGAGCGCCGGTCGCGTTGCGCAGCGGGCACTGGCGCTGGACGCCTGCGTGCACTGCGGCATCTGCGATTCGCGCTGCTCGGTGGCACCGGTGGCGCGCTACCTGAACAACGCCTATCTTTTACCCTCGTACAAACTCGGCGCCACCGGTGCGCTCGCCCGCGGCCGGCTGCCGCGGGACGAGGCTGATCCCGCCGCTGAGGGCGCTTTCCTGTGCACCGACTGCGGGCGCTGCACCAGCAGCTGCCCGGTGGGGCTGGACCTTGCGGATCTGTGGCAGGCGGGGCGCGGCGACTTGGCCGCCGCCGGTTTTCCGGCGCCGGCGCAGTGGGTGCAGGCGCGCAGCGCGCTCGCGTGGGCCGAGTCTCTCGAAGCGGACTCCGCGCAGCACCCGCTTGTCGATGCCGATGCCGCTTTCGCGCCGCTCTCGGCCGAGCGTCGCACGTTCTCCCGCTGCGTCCAGTGCCAGACCTGCACCAACGTATGCCCGGTCGTGGCGCACAGCATCGACGCCGAGCACGGCGTCGACCTGACGCCGCAGAAGGTGATGAACCTGTTGCGCCTGGGCCTGCGCGATCTGACGCTGGGTTCGCGCATGGTGTGGGACTGCGCCAGCTGCTACCAATGCCAGGAGAATTGCCCGCAAGGCATACGCGTGGCCGACATCATGCTGGAGTTGCGCGCGCTTTCGGTGCATCGGCTGGGCGCCGTCCGCGGACAGAGGGAGCCTTCATGAAGTACGCACTGTTCCTCGGCTGCAAGTCTTCGGGGCATCTGCCGGCGTACGAGTTGTCGGCGCGCGCCGTGCTCGGCCACCTCGGCGTGACCCTGATCGACCTCGAGTTCGACTGCTGCGGCTATCCCGCCCGGGATGTCAGCCGCGACGCCTTCGTCGTGGCCGCGGCCCGCAATCTGGCCCTGGCCGAGCGCGCCGGCCTCGACCTGCTGACGCTCTCCAGCTGCTGCTTCGGCACGCTGCGCCACGCGATCCGGTTCCTCGGCGAGGACGCGGCACTGCGCGCGCGGGTCGCGCAGGCGCTCGCCGCGCAAGGCCTCGCCTGGTCGGGGAAGAGCGCGGTCGAGCACCTGCTGCAGGTGCTGGCGCGAGACGTCGGCTTCGACGTTATCGCCGCGGCGGTACGCGCGCCGAGCGCGGGCCTGCGGGTCGCCGCCCAGTACGGCTGCCACGCACTGCGCCCGAGCGACGTGACGGGACTGGACAATCCGATGGCGCCGACGGTCTTCGAGACCTTGCTCAGCTTGACCGGTGCGACTCCGGTCGACTGGCCCCGTCGCCTCGATTGCTGCGGCGACCCGCTGCACCAGGCGAACGCGGCGCTGTCGGAGCGCATGACCCGGGCCAAGATCGCCGATGCGCTCGAGTCAGGCGCCGAGGCGATCTGCTCGGCCTGCGCTCACTGCCACTTGCGCTTCGACGCGGTTCAGGTGGACAGCAGCGATCCGCCGATTCGCACATTGCTCTACACCCAGCTTCTCGGCCTGGCGATGGGGCTGCCCGCGAAATCCCTTGGCCTGTAGTGGGAGACCGGCGCGCCGCTCAAGCCGGAATCGGTTCTGCCTTTCGAACCAGTTCGCGCCGGTAGCGGCTGAGGTCGCGCGGCGTCGGCAGCGGCGTGCCGAACAGTCTCGACAGGTTGTGCAGGATCATGTCGGTGACTTTCTTCTCCCAGCCCTTGTCGAAGCAGATCTGGCTGTCGAGCCAGCGCTCGAGCCACTCGGGATCCGGCAGCCGGCTCTGCACCGTATCGCGCGGGTAGAGCTCAAGGTTGACGTGCAGGTTGGTCGGGTGCAGCGGCTTGCCCGCGCGCCCCACCGCTGTCATCAGCACGCCCATGCGCGCGAACGCCGCGCGCGCCTCGTCGCCGGATCGTGCCAGGGCGCGGCGCATGTACTGCAGGTAGGCGCCGCCGTGGCGCGCCTCGTCGCGCGCGATCAGGCCGTAGATGTGCTTCAGCACCGGCTCGGTGTGCCATTGCGCCGCGCAGCGGTACCAGTGATTGAGGCGGATCTCGCCGCAGAAGTGCAGCATCAGCGTCTCGAGCGGGGGCGCGGGGTCGAACGGAAAGCGCACCGCGTGCAGCTCCGCCTCGGTGGGCGACAGGTCGGGGCGGAAGCGGCGCAGATATTCGAGCAGCACCAGGGCGTGCTTCTGCTCCTCGAAAAACCAGACCGATATGAAGGCGCTGAAATCGCTGTCGTGGCGGTTGTCGCGCAGGAACATCTCGGTCGCGGGCAGCGCCGCCCACTCCGTGATCGCGTTCATCTTGACCGTCAGCGCCTGCTCGTCGCTCAGGCGATCGGCGTCGAACTTGTCCCACGGCACGTCGCGCCTCAGGTCCCAGCGCGCGCGCTCGAGGGTTTTGAACAGGTCGGGGTACAGCATCGTCGAGATTCCGGGCAGGGTCGTCATTGGAATGAAGGTCTCCTTACGCCGGCTCGCGCGCGCCGCGCCACTCTAGCAGTGCGCTTCCAATCGAACCGAGATCGTTGATCAGCAGGACGCCGTCCGGCGGGTTGCGCAGGCGCGCGGCGCCCGCGCCGCCGCACCACAGCGCGGCGGCCGCGGGCAGGTCCCGGCGCAGCACCTGCACGCCCTCGCGCATGGCGCCAACCGAATAGCTGCCGCAGAACGACAGCGCCACCACGTCGGCGGCGTTGGCGCGCGCCGCGGCGACCAGTTCGCCCACCGGCGTCTGCACGCCGAGCGAGACGCACTGCGCGCCCTCGAGCGCGCACGCCGCCTCGGCCATCAGCAGGCCCAGGCCGTGCTGCTCGCCCGGCAAGGTCGAAAGCAGCACCTTGGGTGCGCCCCCCGCGGTGGGCACCTGCGCGATCGCCTGCCGCAGCACGCCCTGCATCTGCTCGGTGAAAAGGTGCTCTTCGAACACCTCGATCTCGCCTCGCATCCAGGCCTCGCCCACCAGCGCAGCGAGCGGCGCCGCGGTCTCGGTGACGAAGCGGAACAACCCGTCGCGCACCACCGCCTGCCCCAGCTCGCGCCGCAATTCGGTGGTCTGGTGCGTCTTCATCAGGTAAAGCGCGAGGTCGTGCAAGGTGCTGCGCGCCGCCGGCGGCGGCCCGGCGGCGAGTGCCTGCAGCTCTCCCGGCGGCAGGGCAAAAATCCGCCCCGGGCGCATACCCTGGTCCATCAGGCGGCGGATCATGCGCAGCCGCCCGACCTGGGCAGCCGGGTACACCCGCTCGCCGAACGCATTGCGGGTCGGAATCGGAAATCCATAGCGCCGCTCCCACACCCGCAGCGAGTCCTTCGAGATGCCGGTTTCGCGTTCGACCGCCGCAATCGAGAGGCCCTCGGCGCTTTTTTCATTGGTACTCATTTGTCCAAGGCAAACTGTTGACAACAGGCCATCATCGCACGAAGCCCCCTGTTTTGACTAGGACAAAATAGTGCGGCACTTCGGGTTGCAGTTTTCTGCTGCGCAATCTCCGGATTGGCCGCAGCCTGGCTGCAAAGTCCGCACCATACGGTGACTTTGTCCGAAGCGAACACTTACCTCTGAGGGTATATCCGTGCGTTGGACGTCGGAGAAGCGATCGTCCGCCGCGGCGGCGCCGCGCGGCGCGCTAGGCGAACTGGGGGCCGATGCGCTTGAGAGCGTCGGTCACCAGGCAGTCGACACCCCAGCGCAGCAGCTTGCGCGCCGAGCGCCGGTCGTTGACCGTCCAGCACAACAGCGCGTAGCCGGCGACGTGCACCGCCTCGGCGAGGCGCAGGTTGAGCGCGCGGTAGTTGCAGTGCAGCGACACGCACTCCAGGTCGTGCAGCGTCTCGCGCCACTGCGGCGGCACGCGCCCGACCAGGAGCCCGCGCGGGATCTCGGGCGCGGCGCCGCGCGCCGCCGCGAGCGCGACCGGCGAGAACGATGACAGCAGCGGAAGCTGCGACGCACCCCGCCACAGCTCGCGCGCCATGCGCGCCACCGCCTCGCCGGTGCGGCGCTCGTAGCCGGTCGCGGGCTTGATCTCGACGTTGGCCCACAGCCCGAGCTCGCGGCACAGCCGCGCCGCCTGCTCGAAGCTCGGGATTCGCTCGCCGCGCCACTTCGGCCCGTGCCAGCGGCCGGCGTCGAGCTCGAGGATCTCCTTGTAGGGCGTGGTCGCGACGCTGCCGACGCTGCCCGCGGTGCGGGTGAGCGTCTGGTCGTGGATCAGCACCGGCGTGCCATCGCCCGCGAGCATGACGTCGAACTCGACGCCCTGGAAGCCGAGCGAGGCGCCGAAGCGGATTGCGCCGAGCGTGTTCTCGGGCGCGAGCTTGCCGCCGCCGCGGTGCGCGAGGACCCGCGGATACGGCCAGTGTTTCATGGCTCGATGCGCTTGCCGGTGTCGGGGTCGAAGAAGTGCAGGTTCTCGGGCGCGAAGCGCAGCGGCAGCTGTCCGTCCTGCGGCCTGACCGAGGCGTGCAGCCGCGCGGCCACGCGCGGGCTCGCCTTGTCCTGGCCGATGTGCCCGTACACCAGCGAGTCCGAGCCCAGCAGCTCGACGAAGTCCACCTTCGGCACCAGCAGCGCCTCGCCCGGAGCGCAGATCTCCAGGTGCTCCGGGCGCACTCCCAGCAGCACGCTGCGCCCGCCAAGCTGCGGGTAGGCCTGAGGCAGCTTCAGGCGCGTATCGCCATCGGCGGCCACGCTCGCTCCGTCGGCCTGCAGCCTCCCCGGGATCAGGTTCATCGGCGGCGAGCCGATGAACCCCGCCACGAACGTCGTCGCCGGCTTGGTGTACACCTCCAGCGGCGCGCCGATCTGCTCGGTCTTGCCGATGCTCATCACCAGCATGCGGTGCGCCAGCGTCATCGCCTCGACCTGGTCGTGCGTCACGTACAGCGTCGTGGTCGCCAGCCGCCGGTGCAGCGCCTGCAGCTCTTCCCTCATCTGCACCCGCAGCTTCGCATCCAGGTTCGACAGCGGCTCGTCGAACAGGAACACCTTCGGCTCGCGCACGATCGCGCGCCCCATCGCCACCCGCTGGCGCTGCCCGCCCGAGAGCTCGCGCGGCCGGCGCTTCAACAGCTTCGAGAGCTCAAGGATGTCCGCCGCACGGTTCACCCGCGTGTCGATCTCGGCCTTCGACAGCCCCCGGATCTTCAGCCCGTAGGCCATGTTGTCGTGCACGCTCATGTGCGGATACAGCGCGTAGTTCTGGAACACCATCGCGATGTCCCGGTCCTTGGGCTCCAGGTTGTTCACCACCTTGCCCTCGATCGCAATCTCCCCCGATGTGATCGACTCCAGCCCCGCCACCATCCGCAGCAGCGTCGACTTGCCGCACCCCGAGGGCCCCACCATCACCACGAACTCCCCATCGGTGATCTCCATCGAGATCCCGTGGATCACCTTCACCTCGCCGAAGGACTTCGTCACGTTGCGGATCGATACGGCAGCCATTTACTTTTGCTTTTTTAGATGACGATGCGCGGACAAATAATACGCGATAGGAGGCCGCCTATTTCGCGGTTTGCATCGCGATCCCCTCCGCGAAGCTCTTGCGAAACGCCAACAGCACCACTAGCGGAGGCAGCATCGCGACGATGGTGCCGGCCATGATCACGTTCCACGACGGCGAAATCTGGTCCGTGGCGATCAGCATCTTGAGCCCAATCTGCACCACCCGCATTTCCTCGGTGTTGGTCACGATGAGGGGCCACAGATACTGGCTCCACATGAAGATGAACTCGATCACGAACAGCGCGGCGATGTTGGTGCGCGAGATGGGGACGAGGATATCGAAGAAATAGCGCACCGGGCCCGCGCCGTCCATGCGCGCCGCGTCGGGCAGGTCGCGCGGCACAGTGAGGAAGAACTGCCGGAACAGCAGGATCCCGGTCGTGCTGGCGAAGAAGGGAAACATCAGCGCCGAGTAGGAGTTGATCCAGTGGAAGTCCGCCATCAGCTGGTAGGTCGGCAGGATCCGCACCGGGAGCGGCAGCATCTGCGTGATCATGGTCATCGGGAACAGTAGCGCCCGCCCCCGGAAGCTGAAGTGGGTGTAGGCGAACGCCGCCATCAGCGACAGGATGATCTTCACCACCGCCGCGCCCACCGAGATGACCGAGGTGACGAAGAACAGCCTTCCCATGTGAATGCGGTTCCAGGCCTCGACCACGTTGTGCCACAGCTCGGTGCCGGGAACGAGCCGCGGGGGATAGGCGTAGGCCTGCTGCAGGCTCAGTGTGCTCACGATCACCGCGTAGGCGACCGGGAACGTGACGACCAGCACGAGCGCGATCAGGGCGGCATGGGTAGCGCCCGCCTTCCACCGGCGTGGGGTCATCAGGACTCCTTCCTAGCGGGCATAGATCGCCTTGCGCGTCGCATAGTGCAGCTGGATGATCGCCGCCACCGAAATGACGACGAACACGATGCACGACTCGGCGGACGCCGTGCCGGCGTCGAGGTACAGGAACGCGTCCCGGTACAGCTTGTAGATGAGGATGTTGGTCGCGTCCCCCGGCCCGCCGTGAGTCATGATGTCGATCAGGCCGAAGACCTGGAAGAAGGCGTAGATCATGTTGACGAACAGGAGAAACGTCGTCGTGGGTGAGAGCATGGGAAAGGTGATGTCCCAGAATGTTCTCCACGGCCCGGCGCCGTCCACTCGCGCGGCGTCGACGAATTCTTCCGGAATGTTCTGCAACCCGGCGAGAAAGAAGACGATGTTGTAGCCGAGCATCTTCCAGGTGGCGGCGACGGATACGACCAGCAGCGCGAGGGAGCCGTTGGCCATCCAGTTGAGGAGATAGCCGCCGAAGAGCTTGCCAACCACGAACGGCACGATCCCGGTCGCGGGAGCGAACATCAGGGCCCAGATCGCACCCGCCACTGCGGGCGAGAGGGCGTAGGTCCAGATCAGCGCGACCTGATAGAAGCCCTGGCCCCGGATTTTCTGATTCAGGAGGTGAGCGACCGCAAGCGAGAAGCTCAGCCCGATCACCATCACGAAGGCCGAGAACAGGAGCGTGGCGAGCGCGCTCGCGCGAAAGTCCTCCGCCGCGAACAGGCGGGTGTAGTTGCGCAGCCCGACAAACAGCGTCTTGGTGCCGAAGGCGGTGGTGGCGAAGAAGGATTGCTCGACGCTCTGCAGGAAGGGAACGACCAGGAATACGACGATCACCGCCACTGAAGGCAGGATCAGGGCGTACGGCAGGAGAGGGTGTCCCGGGAAACGCTCCTCCTCAACGACGTTGGCCATCGGCGCTAGCGCGGGGCATCCCGGGCGGAGATGGGCGGACGATCCGCCCGTCCCCGCGCGGTACGAGCCTAATGGTTCATTTGTGCGAAGTCCGCCAGCAGCTGGTCGGCCTTGCGCGCCGCTTCGTCAAGGGCAGCCTTGGGCGAGAGCTGGCCGGAGACCGACTTCTCGATCGCGGTGCGCTCGAGCTCGCGGATCTGTACGAACGGGCCCATCCGGACCCCGGTGGCAGCGGCCGTGTCACGCCGGCCGGACAGCACCTGCAGGAAGGCGGTGAGGTAGTTCTGGTCCTGGGTGAACCAACCCTCTGCGAGCAGCGCCTGCACCGCGGAGTTGACCGCCGGGAAGTAGCCGGTCCCCTTGTGCCAGTCCACGGCGATGTTCGTCCCCGCCAGGTACTTGAGGAACGCCCAGACCGCGCGCAGCTGCTCCTTGCTCTGCCCCTTCGTCACCCACAGGCTGGCGCCGCCGATGACCGAGTTGCCGCGCGGATAACCTTCGAAGCGCGGCAGGAAGGTCGTTCCGACCTTGAACTGCGAACCCTTTTCGATCCCCTTCAGCGACGAGGTCGACTGGATCAGCATCGCGATCTGACCGGACTCGAACGCGGAGTTCGCCGAGTACTCCGGCCCGCCGTAGATGAATATTCCCTCCTTGGCGAGGCGGGTCCAGGTGTTCAGCACCATATTGCCGAAGGCGCCGTTGAACAGCACCTTGGTCGCCAGGCCGCTGCGCCCGTTTTCATGGTTGGCAAAGAGCTGGTTGTGGGTTGCAAAACTCTGCTCCAGCACCCAGCCCGGCCAGCCGAAAGACAGCACGTGCTTCACCGCACCGGTTTGCAGCAGCTTCTTGCCGTCGGCCTCGAGCTCTTCCCAGGTCGTCGGCGGCTTGTTCGGGTCGAGCCCGGCCTTGGCGAACAGGTCCTTGTTGTAGTACAGCATCGCGGTGGACGAATTGAATGGCATCGACCACAAGTTCCCGGCCGTCGAGTAATAGTGGGTGATCGGTATCACGTACTGGGCCCAATCCCACTTTTCGCCGACCATTCCCGGTATTTGGTAGACCGGAACGATCGCTCCGCTGGAGAGCATCTGCTGCGTCCCGACCTCGTAGGCCTGTACCAGATTGGGTGCCGTCTTCGCGCGGTACGCAGTGATGTACTTGGTCATGGTCTCGGGATAGTTCCCCGTATAGAGCGCCTTCAGCTCGATGCCGGGGTGCGCGGCGTTGAAGTCCTTCACGATCCCGTCCACCACCTTGCCGTTGTTGCCGCTCATCGCGTGCCACCAGGTGATCTCGACCTTGCCCGCGGCGAGCACGGACTGCGGTGCGAGACACGCACCCAGCGTCCAGACGAGCCCGATCAGCAGCCATTGCCTGACTTTCATTGAAAGCCTCCCATGTGTGCGTCGCCCGCGCGATTGCGCAGGCCGGCTGACCCCGTTATAGCCGGCCGGATTGCGCTCAATTTGACGCAGATCAAGCCTCGATGCGCTTGCCGGTGTCGGGGTCGAAGAAGTGCAGGTTCTCGGGCGCGAAGCGCAGCGGCAGCTGTCCGTCCTGCGGCCTGACCGAGGCGTGCAGCCGCGCGGCCACGCGCGGGCTCGCCTTG
>Ga0315540_10000681_pt1 | contig 19403 bp, 9 predicted proteins | sample SalMarSW160110MG_FD_203677 | JGI IMG/M metagenome (GOLD analysis project Ga0315540, IMG submission 203677) | Salt marsh sediment microbial communities from the Plum Island Ecosystem LTER, Massachusetts, United States - Salt Marsh Sediment SW1601-10 ...
ATCTGGTTTAGTTTTGTCACAGCTAGCACGCCGGTAACCTTGTTGCTGGAATTAACAAGCTTAAGCTCGCCGCCCCCGTTTTTTACAGTAGTAAACCCGCTGACCAGAATCCCGATTCCGTTACTGTTTATGAAATTTATACCTGACATATCAACGACGATATTTTTCCTGTTATTCTGAAGCAGGTCCTGAAGAGTATTCTTAAATTCCTGGGCAAACGGTCCGCCTTCAATTCTGCCCTGGAGTTCTACTACTGCCGCGTTGTACTGTTCATATACCTTTGCGTTCATTTTTAACCTCTTATTTTGATTTTATATTAGTTGTTATTTCTATCAGAGATTAATCCCTGCCAGTTTTGGATATACGTTAACGGGGGATTAACTGCATTGCCGTTGGGAACACCCACAAGAAAAGTTTTCCCGTCTTTAGTTACATCATAAACGTTTAAAATATTTCTATCGGTAGTATTGAATAATAATTCCGGTTTGCCCAAAACAAAATTATTTCCCGAAGCATCAACATTTACTTTGAAGACTTCATTCTGCCATATGTAAATTATTGCTTTATCATTACTGAGCCAGCTTAAGGGGTATCCGCCATTATTAGAAATCTGCCATCTGCCGCCATTGCCGGTTAAAGATTGAACATAAGTTTGAAATTTTCCTGATTCATTACTTGCATACATTATCCATTTACCGTTATTTGAAAATAATGGAGCGATTTCGTTAAAATTACTTTTTAAGAAATAACGGACTTCATTATTACTCAAATCTATTATTCCTATATCTGATTGTGTCTCCGGATTTATTTCTACAAATGCAATATACCTGCCGTCACCGGACCAGTCAATCGGAGCTGCAAATTGAAGGGTTTGGTATACAAGACTATCATTCCCTGTCCCATCCGTTTTTTTAATATAGATGTTCCAGTTCTTACCTCTGTTTGATACGTACGCAATATTTTTCCCATCATTTGACCAGACTGGCCATTGATCTATATCTGATGTAAAAGTAAACCTGGTGGTTATTCCTCTTTTAATATCATATGCCCAGACATCAAAATTTTTGTAATCTGTGTCAAACCCATCGTATAAAATCTTATTCCCGTCCGGTGAAAAACGCGCAGTATTTCGAACATCTTTTGTAAAAACGTCTTCTTTTTTATATCCATTTTCATTTACCAAAGAGAGTTTTATGCTATTTTCGCTTAATGTCTGGTAAATGAGATTGCCAGCATCGGATACGGAGAAGGATGCCAGAATATATGCGTTTTTAAAATCAATGTTGCCTGATATTGTAAAAATGTCGCCGCTTAGTTTATAGTTATCCGGATCAAATGCCTGGCACATTAAAGTTGACTGCTTTACAAAAAATAAATAGCCGTCAGAATAAGCCGAATTAGATGAAGCCTGCATTACAGTATCTTTGGAATCAGATTCTAATGATCCTACCATAATTTGGTCCATTGAAGAAGCGCCTGAGAATTTCGCCTGTATTGTATATAGAAAATGAATCCCATCGGGCAGAAAATACGGGAAGCGTAGGCTCTCTTCGGAATTAGCAGAATCTGATTTAATTATTTCCCTTGGAGTGCCGCCATTTTCAGAAACCAGGTAAAGACCACCAGTTGAATTTGGAGCAAATATTACATCTCCCTCAGTATTTACTGTCCCGCCTCGTCCTAATAAAACGTCACAGACATCCATTTCTGTACCGGTGATTACATCTAGCTTTTTCAGTTTTCCATTATAGAAATAGAATATATATTTATCGTCTTGTGACCAGAAGGGGAAAAGTCCTCCACTAACACCGCCGGGGTTTAATGTTTTTAGCAACCTTGTATCGGTTGAACTTAATGGGCGCAACACCATTGCCAGGTTCCCGGTAGAATCGGTACCGGCAAATACTACGAATTTCCCATTGTGAGATATCCGTGAATTTTCTCCCAGGATATTAATGTTGTTATTTGCAACTATTGAAGTAGCTGATATAATTGGAGTATTATTGACCTGTTTGTTGAACAATGCAAAGTATAAAACTGTTATAAATAATATACCAATCAAACTCCATGTTAAATATTTTGATGAATAAATACGGCCGAAATCAATAGTTATAGAGCCGGAACTTTTCGATACAGGCTGGCTGCCGGTCCGGGCTTTAAATGCTTGTGTATTTACACTGTACATTCTGCTCGTTCTGTTCCCGGTTGAACCTCTCTTCATTTTTCGCAAACTTCTTGCGAGCTCTTTGGCGGATTGAAATCTTTCATCTTTATCTTTTTCTAGGCATTCGAGTATTAACTGATCAAGTTCAGGATTTATGTCTTCTTTTACTGTCGCTATTGGAGCAGGATCAACATTTACAATTTCATACATTATTGCAGTCTCGTGCATCCCTTTGAAAGGGGATTCACCGGCAATCATTTCATAAAGCACTACTCCAAAAGAAAAAATATCAGTTCTGTGATCAACATCGAGTCCCTGTACCTGCTCGGGAGACATATATCCCATCGTGCCCATAGTAGTGCCGGCTTTTGTTAAACGGGAACCTTTACCGGATGAATACAATTTTGCCAGCCCGAAATCCATAATCTGAACAATTCCGTCTTTACGGATCATTATATTTTCCGGCTTTATATCCCTGTGAACAATTCCTTTCTCGTGTGCTGCACCAAGTCCGTCTGCAACCTGGGCGGCTATTTCCAGAATCTTTTTCTCTGAAAGGACCTGCTTGTTGTCCCTCAGTGTTGTCCCTTCAATATATTCCATCACAATGAACATTTGGCTGTTGTATTCTTCGATGGAATGAATCGTACAGACATTCGGATGATTCATCGCTGAGGCAGCCTTTGCTTCCTGTATGAACCTTGCTTTATCATCTTCTGACGCAGTTAGCTGAGAGGGAAGATACTTCAGAGCAACAAAGCGGTCGAGTTTGGTATCCTGGGCTTTATAGACTTCACCCATCCCACCTTCGCCTAATTTCTCTAATATTTTGTAATGAAGAATTGTTTCTCCAGTCATTCTTAATCCTTTTGTTTTAATTTACTTTCCCAGTTTGTAACTATTGTAAGGGGCGGTGTCTCAGTGCTTTGTACAGGAACACGGAATAGAAAATGTTTGCCATCTTTAGTTATTCCCCCTAATACTGCCCTCCCCGAATAAGGGATATCGAAAAGTGTGGTAGTTTTACCTATATTAAATTCAGAGCCGTGAGGATTTACATCCGTATACACTACTTTATTAGTACTGCTTGTATAGTAAATACCTTTGCCATTTGAATCCCATTTGACGAAATCTTTAGGCTCGGAAGTTGATACCTGCCACTTACCCGTGGTAATGTCTGGAAACGGGCTTACATATAATTGGAATTGTCCTGTCTCATCTGTAGCATACATAATCCATTTACTATCAGGAGAAAACCATACACCGAATTCATTGAATTGGGTTTTTAATATTGTTACTGGTTTTATCTTACCGCTATCCGGCATATTTGCTATTGGTAATACATAAACATCGAATTTTGTATCAGGATTACTTTGAGTAAATCCCATATATTTGTTATCTGAGGACCAGTTAATAGCATTTATTTGATTGCTACCCGTATTAGTTAATTGTATAACATCACCAACTCCATTTGAGGATTTCATATACAAATCGTATTTCCCATTCTTCCTGGCTGAAGAAAAAACTATCCATTTCCCGTCGTATGACCAAAGAGGAGATTCATCGGTGGCACTTGAGAAAGTAAAACGTGTATAAATCTTCCTTTTAATGTTGTAAAGCCAGATATCGTGATTTCTGGAATTGTTATCGTATATTTGAAGGGCAATTTCTGTTTCGTCAGGAGACAAAGATGCATCCCTGTAGTCATCTTGTTTTCCAAAAACGCTTTCCTGTTTGCCGCTTCTATCATACCAGGCAAACTGCATTCCGCTGGCCGTGTTGCCTCTCTGGTAAAATAAAACTCCGTTACGGGAGACAGAGAAAATCCCGCAGTTAAATCTCTGTGTAAATAATACATTTTCTTCAAGCGGAACCGCCGCCCCTTTTAATTCCAGGCTACCTGGATCAAAAGGCTGGGCCATTAGTGTATTATCCTGCACATACAAAATATTGTTATCGGCATAAACAGCATTTGAGTGGGCTGCAAACAATTTTTTTATCTCTTTTCCGTCAAGTGACGACACAAAAATTGCATCTCCTTCCTGAGTAGTATTACCGCTGACCCTTGAATAAAAAATAAAATGATTTCCATCAGGTAAAAAACAGGGCCATCTGTGAGTACTTTCACCTTTAGAAGAATCCGGTTTCGTAATCTGTTGTGCTTCGCCGCCGCTTGCAGGCACTTTGAATATTCCGTCATACTGGTCAGGTTCAAATACTATTAAATCGTTTTGGTTCCAGCTACCGCCTCTGCCCGAGGGAGCTTTGCATATTGTAATGCTGGGTCCCCCAGAAGCAAGAACCTTTTTCAATTTTCCATCAGCAAAATATGCAATGTATTTGCTGTCATAAGACCAGAAAGGATAATAAGCACCGTCTGTTCCATTGAGCTTTTGCGCGGTAAGTGCATCAAGTTGCCTTACCCATAAAGAACTATTTCCGCTTGAGTCCTGTGCTACAAAAGCAAGCATTTTGCCATCCGGTGAAACTGCAAGATGAACTCCTTCAAGTTGGTTTACCGCAAAAGCAAATTTATAATCGGTGGGTGGATTTATTGAAGCTGCAAAAGAATTTGTGCCTGATAAATCCCCCGAGGATTTGTTAGCTATAAACAAATAAAAAAAGAGTACTGCGGCAATAAAACAAACTGTGAGGCTTGTCCACAAAATTTTTCTGTTATAAACAATATTCCTCAATAATTTCTTAAGCGGAACATCTTCATAAACAAGAGGACCGGAAAGATTAGTGCCTGTGGTTTGTTGAGCTGCTGTTCTGTTTATCCCGGCATTCACATTATACATCCTGCTCGATCGGCTGCCGGTAGATACTCTTTTAATTTTCCTGAGATTTTTAGCAAGCTCTTTTGCCGATTGGCATCTTTCATCTTTTTCTTTTTCGAGGCACTCAAGTATTAGTCCATCCAGCTGTGGATCAATTTCGGGCTTTACAGTTGCAATCGGAGGTGCATCCACATTTACGATTTCATACATTATTGCAGTCTCATGCATTCCCTTAAAAGGTGATTCACCGGATAATAATTCATAAAGAACAACACCAAAAGAAAAAATATCGCTTCTGTGGTCGACATCCGTTCCCTGAACCTGCTCGGGCGACATATATCCCATTGTACCGACTGTTGTTCCTGCCTTTGTCAGCCTTGAGACATTACTATCCTTGTATAGCTTTGCCAAACCGAAGTCCATAATTTGTGCAATGCCGTCTTTCCTGATCATAATGTTTTCAGGTTTTATGTCACGGTGAACAATTCCTTTTTCGTGTGCGGCTCCCAGGCCTTCTGAAATCTGGATTGCTATGTCGAGTATTCTTTTTTCTGACAGGGTTTGTTTTGTGTCCCGAAGAGTTACACCATCGACAAATTCCATAACAATGAATAACTGTCCATTGTTTTCCTGTATATCATAAATGGTACATACATTCGGATGATTCATAGCCGAAGCAGCTTTTGCTTCCTGGATGAATCTGGCTTTCTCATCATCTGTCGCAGTTATTTGTGAAGGAAGAAATTTTAGCGCAACAAAGCGGTCGAGTTTTGTGTCTTCAGCTTTATAAACTTCACCCATGCCACCTTCGCCGAGCTTCTCTAAAATTTTATAATGAAGTATAGTTTCACCAATCATAAAAATTCCCTCAATTTAAATTATCAATTTTGGTTTACCAGTTTATTTTTTAATTCACTAAACCAGTTTACAATCACATTAATTTTAACCGGTTTTGATTGATCGATAGCACTTTTCAAAATAAGTATTCGTCCGTCCGGCGCTACTGTAAAATCAGATTGTGACAATTCTGAGCTTACCCTGGGAAAAATACCAACCGTTCTTCTTGAAACAATCTTTAACTTAGGCTGTAATTCTATTTTTGCAGCCATAATTTTATCTTCATCACGATAATAAATTTCTTTGCTGTCGGAAGACCAGCACGCATATATTCCGTCATCTAATGAAACCTGTATTTTATTATCATTTATTGGAAATGGTCTAATGAATAATTTGAATTTGCCTTCTATTTCATCTGACCTGTAGGAAATAAGTTTTCCGTCGGGTGAAAACCCGGGTTCCCTGAATGTTGCATCCGAATTGATCAAAATTTCCGGTTTTTTATCAGTGGTAATATCTTTTATCCAGATCTTGCTTTTATCGTCATACTGGGCAAATAAAACATATTTGCCGTTAGCTGATAAATTTGATATGTATGGGTATCCTTCTTCAATTGCTACTATTTTTTTTGTTCCACCGATTCCGTCGAGCCTGCCCAAATAAATATTATATTTGCCGTCTTCAAAGTTTGAAAGAAATATAAAATGTGTGCCATCGGGTGTAATCATAGGCAAATTGCTGTCGCCTTTATCGAATAAAATACTAAGCTTGTTTTTAGTGAAATCCATTAATCCTATTTTATAAGCAGGACCCGTAAGTAGTATCAATCCTATGTTATTTTTTACAGAGGGTAATAAGTATGGACCGCCGGCCGAAATTGCGTTTTTCTCTGTACCATTTTTATCTATCCATACCATGTAGGACTTTGCTGTATCAATTCTGCCGGGGATATAGGCAATTGTACCGTTATTACCATTTGAAACAGCATACGCAGCTTTCCCGCTCTGAGAATTTACTGTTATCCCTTCAAGAATTTTTATTTCCGGGCCAGCTACTACAAGGTTAGATAAATCGAAAGCCGATGCGTATAAATTTCCTGAATGAGAATAGAGCAAATAGTTGCCCCAGGGAGTACTTATAAATTCGGAATAAGTACCCTGTAAATTTACACCATTGTAACTAAGAATTTTCTTCTCCTTGTTTTCAATATCTGCTAGCCCGATTTTTGAATCGTCGAAAGTTCCGTCTTTTGACCAGACGGTAAAAACAGCCGCTTTATTTCCCGGCAACATAAATGGATAAATGTATGCTCCTTCATTTTTTGAAGCATCAACTTTAAATATAGTTTCTTGCGGGCTGTCCCAGTTTGCCTGGTAAAAAATTCCTGTGCCCCAGTTTTGTGTGCTGACAATTGTTCCATCCGTACCAAAGGAGAATCCGTCGCCATAATATGCATCTGAAATATCCGGTACACCGCCCTTAATTGGCACCTTCATTACATGATAATCCAGACTAGTATTAAATGAGATTATATTATCATTAACAAAAGTTGGCTCTTCACCATTTTCTGTTCCTCTTATTAAATAAGACTCAAAGCTATTAATGTTGCGTATCCTAATAATAGGGGGAGTAACACTTTTATCAGTATATGCAATAGACTGCCCGTTAGGTGAAATAGTTAATATTTTGGCCCAGTATAATAATGGATTAGATTTGCCTGGAATTTCAAAAGTAAAACGGACAGGTTCTTTTAATGCTGAAACAGAGGAGTGATTGATTTCCAGAAATAATAAAATCAAAACCGCAACGGTTAGTAATGAAATAACGATTGTATGAATTTTATGTTTTTTAATTTTGTCCAAGAACCTTGAAGCGAAACTAACATTATTTCTTTCTGATATTTGGGATTCACCCGATGAAAACGTTCTTGCTTTGTAAACCCTGCTCGCCTTACTTCCGGATGAACCACGTTTTAATTTTCTTAAATTCCTTGCAAGTTCTTTTGCTGATTGTAGCCTTTCATCTCTGTCCTTCTCAAGACATTCCAGAATTATTTCATCAAGAACAGGATCAATCTCAGGTTTAATTGTTGAGATGGGCTGAGCTTCGACATTTACAATTTCATACATTATTGCAGATTCGTGCATTCCTTTAAATGGCGATTCATCAGCTACCATTTCGTAGAGTACAACGCCAAGTGAAAAAATATCTGTTCTAAAATCTACATCAAGCCCCTGCACCTGCTCAGGAGACATATAGCCCATTGTTCCCATCGTAGTGCCTGCTTTTGTAAGTCTGCTAACATTACTCGAAGAGTATAATTTTGCCAGCCCAAAATCCATTATCTGAACAATTCCGTCTTTACGGATCATTATATTTTCGGGCTTGATGTCGCGATGCACAATTCCTTTTTCGTGAGCAGCGCCTAAACCATCTGCGGCTTGTGCAGCTATTTCAAGTATTTTCTTTTCTGAAAGTACCTGTTTATTATCTCTTAGAGTAGTGCCCTCAATATATTCCATAACAATGAAAAGCTGTCCATTGTATTCATCAATTGAATGAATAGTGCAGACATTCGGGTGATTCATAGCAGAAGCGGCTTTTGCCTCCTGTATGAATCTTGCTTTATCATCTTCGGATGAAGTAAGTTCAGAAGGGAGGAACTTAAGAGCAACAAAGCGGTCCAGTTTTGTATCCTGAGCTTTGAAGACTTCACCCATCCCACCCTGCCCGACTTGTTCAATTATCTTATAATGTAAGATTGTCTGTCCAACCAAATCACTCATATTTAAAACTCCTTTTTAGTCGGTCAAGGCGGGCTTCGCCGAGCTTATCGAGAATTTTGTAATGTAGAATTGTTTCACCGATCATATTTGAAACCTTAGGTTTATCAGTTTATTGGTCACATTAACTTGCTTATTTTTTTAAATAACAAGACAATAGCTACCATTCACCAAAAGAGCTTATTGTATTCACCATTTGGCAAAATTTTTTTTGGAAATGCTAATGATTGTTTCAGGCAAAAAATACCCTTTGCAAAATCAGTTTTAAGTAATAAAGATTTTACAAATTTATTATCACAACATATAGACAACTACAAAAGAAATTGAAGACTTTTTTTCCTATTCAACAATTATCTTTGGTGGTGAATCACCCCGGGCAAACACTCCATCAGCAGAACAGAAAATGGCATATTCATAAGTTCCGGAGGGTGCATCATCTTTTATTTTTAATTTAAGCTTATGGCCATCCTTTACAAATTTTGTGTAACCACCTCCACTCAGGCTATCAGATTGATCGACCGGATTAAATAACTCAGCCGGAAATTGAAAAAATGCATCTGTGCCATCTACTTCCCAAACTATGGTATCTTTCTTTTTTACTTTAACCTTTGTATTCGTTTTGTCAGTAGCATCGACTACTCTCCAGACATTGTCAATCTTCATAACTACAAGAGTAGTTGTTTTTTGTGAAGTTGAAGTTGGCGGAATCAGAAAACCCATCAGTAATACGGTTAATACAAAAACTACGGAGAACAATTTTAATTTAGCACTCATCCTTACCTCCTGGTTGTTGAAACTGTTAATTAAAAATAGATTTAAAACAAGGGGCTAATTATCTTTTGATTTGCTTAATTCCTCAACAATTTGTTTGTACTGGCTATCGGCAATAAGCTGCTTAAGTTCGGGTTGATGTTCTATTTCAGACCTTGAATAACCACTTTCCAGCGCTTTCTTAATCCAATATAACGCTTTTTTTCTGTTATGGAAATGTTCATTAATTGTAGCCGCACGAAACATAACATTTGCATTATCGGGTGCCATTTTAATCGATTTTTGCAGTAATTTCATAGATTTGGAGCTATCATCAACATCACCATAATATGAAGCCAGGTTTGAAATTATCTCAACATCGTTAGGATTAATTTTTAGATTTTTTTCAGCTAGTGCGATTGCTTTATGATAATTATCTATTGCATCTTTTTCCTTACCGGGCACCCAATGCTGAGCTGCTGCCAGGTTTGCCCATGTAAGGTAATCGTTATCGTTTAAATTCAGGGCCTGCTCATACATTTTGGCAGCCTTTTCAAATTTACCTTCTATGTAGTTAAGTGTACCAAGGTTTGAATATATACCATAAGTAGCTTGTATCTTTAGTGACCGCTCAAACATATCTTTGGCATCTGACCATCGTTCAAGCATAAAATATATGGCTCCGAGATTATTGTATCCACGGGAGTTATCGGGAGTGTATTTAATTACCTCCTTAAACTGTTTAACAGCATCTTCATAGCGGCTTTGCTTGTAATAAAATTTGCCTAGTTCATTATAGCCTGCCCAGTAATCCGGTTTTAATTTAATAGCCTGTTTAAATGTAAGTTCTGCTTCCGAAAATTTATTTTCAGCCTGGTATGCTTTTGCCAGTCCTCTGAAAGCAGCGGCGTTAGTTGGATCGCTGTCCAGTGATTGCTTGAAATGAGTAATAGCAAGTTCGTAGTTACCTGTACCGTTATAAATCATTCCAAGTGTAACGTTGATTGAAGTTAATGTGCTGTCAATCATAAAACCTTTCTTCGCGGCCTTCACTGCTTGATTTACCAGTTCAGGTTTTTTTGTGAGCTGGTAATCGCGCCAATAAGCCTCTCCAAGGCCGGCATATGCAAGTGCATAATTTGTATCACTTTGTATCGCCAGGGTGAGTAGCCTGATCGCTTCTTCAACATTTTGAGTATTTTCATATCGTTGAAGATTTCCAATTCCCTGAACATAATATTCATAGGCTTCCGGTACGGTTGTTTTTCCCGCATCCAATACATCTTTTAATTCTGGTTCCATTACTATATGGAGCATCTCAAGTAGTTTAATAATTGCTTTGTTGTCAATGGAAGAAATATCTTTGGAAACAATATTAACTGTCGATGAATTTAGCTGTCTTAAATTTTTTGCATCAACCAGGTTTAAATTTAATTTTACTAAATTGTTGGAAAATTGTATGCTGCCTGTTACTACAAGATTGACTCCATATTTTTTATATGCTTCACTTACGCTTTTGATTTTATTTTGAATTACTTCACTGGCAGGTACAACCCAAAGTGAATTTCGAAATTGTTGTATTTGTGTAAGATTGCTTGTGAGAGTCTCCATGAGCCCATCACAGAATGCCTGTTTGCTGGAGCTACCGCCAATATTTGTTAAATGCAAAATTAATAGGTGTTGCTCTTCAGGGGAAGAATTCCATCCGGCAATATCTTTAATCTTTTGCCACGCTCCCGGCATTACGAAAGATAAAGCAATGACTAAAACTATTGCTGCTATGATCGAGAATATTTTCTTTTTCCCAGATTTTTTTTTGCCCTGTTTTTTAATCTTGACCGTCTTTGTTCTGAATCCAAAATCTGTATCTGTCTCTGAAATCTGAAGATCATGTATGACTTCTGATATTGCCTGGTAACGTTCGTCACGATTTTTAGCAAGGCATTTGTTCACAATCTTTATTAGTGGGGAAGGACAGTTCTCATTATAATTAGTTATTGGTGTGGGCGGCTCATTGAGAATTGAATAAATAATTGCCTGTTCGTACTGAGCAGTAAAAGGCTGATGGCCTGTGAGTAATTCATAAAGTACAATTCCAAATGCCCAGATGTCGGTTCGGTTGTCAATTTCTTCTCCTGTCGCCTGTTCCGGCGACATATAGGCAATAGTACCGACTGTGGAGCCTGCTTTTGTTAATTGAGACCGCCCACTTACTTTTGCCAGACCAAAATCCATTATCTTAACATTGCTGTCGTTCGTAATCATTATGTTTTGAGATTTAATGTCCCTGTGAACGACACCTTTCTTATGGGCAGCTTCCAGGCCTTCTGCTATTTGTGTTGCTATATCAATTGCTTCATCAATAGTGGTTGGATCATCTTTTATTTTTCTCTTTAATTCCTTTCCATCGATAAGTTCCATAACCATAAAAATTTCTATGTCACCATAGGAATTTTTTGTTTCTTCAATTGCATAGACCTGGGCTATATTGGGATGATTCAATGATGCTGCAGCCTGTGCTTCAATCTCAAATCTTTTCCTGTCTTCATCATTAGCAGAGATATGGTGGGGAAGGAATTTAATTGCAACTTCACGTTTAAGTTTGGTATCCTCGGCTTTATAGACTACTCCCATTCCGCCTTCGCCAAGTTTTTCTAATATCTTATAATGAAGTATGGTCTCTCCAATCATTAATGAGCCTCAAAATTTTAAAAGGCAATGGAGAGCAAGTTCTCCCTGTCTGAAAGTTTTTGTTTAGTTAATTCTAGTATAGATTAAAACTTAATACCAGTAAGAATTTATCTACTTTTTTCTGAATCTTAGAGTATAAATTTGTCTTAAGCGTCATTTCATTAGGTCTGTTTAAATTTAGTATTTTTCCAGCACATACAGAAACGTTAAACAATTGTAATTTTAAAAATGTTCAATTTTTATTCTTATCTCTAAATTAGAAACAATATTACTTAATTATCAAATCGTTATAAATCATCCCTCGGAAGTGGTTGGGTCTATAACTTCTTTTATAGCAACAATATGATTTGCAGGTATCCCGGCTAACTTGGCGTGTTCTCTTATTTTGTCTTCATCGGTAGCTATGTATACGCAATAGATTTTATTGTCAGTTACGTAGCTTTGCACCCATTGTATGGTTGGACCCAGTTTGTTTAGGACATCACAAGATCTGATTGATATAGTCTTAAGATCGTCTGCAGTTAAATTACCAGCACCCGGTACAACACGCTCTATAATGAATTTTGGCATCTTCGCCACTCCTTTTTATAAAATTAATTACTGACAAATCTTTAGTTAAAACTAAAATAATTGTGATTTATTTAAAAGTTATTCTGATCTGGATATTAATTCTTTAAATTCCATATCATTGCGTAATGAATCAAAAGCAGCTTCGGAATTAGCCCAGTTTGCTAGCCCTTTAAATCCTGCATTAAATGCTCTTTGCAATGAAATTATTGCTTTTTCTTTTTCGCCCAGTAAAGAATAGGTGCAGGAACAGTAGTAAAGAACCAGTCCGTCATTAGTATCTGTCTCAAATAGTTTTTTGAGAATTGCCTTAGACTCCTCTTTGCCTCCGAACCATGCGTAAGCCATTGTAAGTCTGCTCATAACTACTGGATCATCCTGACTAGCTTCCAGCTTCTGTGCTGTGATCTCAATTACTCTCATAGAAGCTTCCTGTGCAGATTCTATATCTCCCATTCTACGGAAGACACTGTCTAAGTGTACCCAAGGTTCCTCATCGTGTGGTTTTAGTCCGGATGCTATTTGGTAATATCTGACAGCAGAATTAATATCTTTTGATAATTCAGAAATCATTCCAAGCCGGATGTAAGCAGGATAAAATTTTGGATTTGCTTCAACTATATTTTCGAGTTCACTCTTTGATTCGTTGAGTCTTTTTTGATAGAAATAAACCATAGCGATTCCAAATTTTGCTTCTACAGATGAAGGATCAAGATTCAAAGCCTTTTGATTACATTCAATGGATTTTTCCAGCCATAAAGTTTTTCCATCGTACCATTCATACATATATGAATAAGCTTCGGCAAGGCCTGCAAAAGCGGATGCAAAGTTTGAATCCATAGAAATTGCTTTCTCAAACATCTGTATAGCTTCCTCGTTATTTTTTCTCCCACGGCGATTAAGTGATTCCCTTCCACGCATATAAAAATCATAAGCCTTCAGGTTATCTGTTGGGTTTTCTTGCAACGATTCTTTTTCTGTTTCAGTAAGCGATACTTTTAATGCCTCTACAATTTTCTGAGAAATTTCGTTCTGCAATTCAAAAATATCGTCCACATTGCGATCGAATCTTTCTGCCCACAAGTGAGAACCATCTTCAACATCTAAGAGTTGGGCATTGATGCGCATCTTACTTCCTGATTTTCTAACACTTCCTTCCAAAATATAATTTACCTGCAGAGCTTCTGCTATTTGAGTAGTGTTGATTTCTTTATTCCTGAAAATCAAAACATCAGTTCGTGATAGAACTTTTAACTCTTTGATTTTTGAAAGATCAGTTATAATATCTTCGGTAATTCCTGCGCAGAAATAATCACTTTCTTTTTCAGAACTCATATTTTCAAAATACATCACAGCAATTGATTTTTTCTGATCTGTTTTTCCTTTTCTTTGCACATTAACTGTTTGTTGTGATTTATTTAAATCACTGATAAAATCTGAAGCTCCTTTGTATCGTCTCTGAGGATCTTTCTCCAACATTTTTAATATTACTTTAACTATACTAGGAGGTGCATCGGGTCTTAAATCCTGAATAGAAAGTGGCTCTTCGTTTTGAATTGAATACATTATTGCAGCTTCGTGCTCACCTCTGAATGGCATTCTCCCAGTAAGTAGTTCAAACATTATTACACCGAATGAGAAAATATCCGCGCGCGCATCAACATTTCCACCCTGCATTTGTTCGGGTGCCATGTAGGAGACAGTACCAACTGTAGCACCTACTTTTGTAACCTGGTCTCCATCCTTAATCTTTGCAAGACCAAAATCCATTATTTTTATCTTGCCATCATTTGTAATCATGATGTTTTGAGATTTTATATCTCTGTGAACAACTCCTGCTTTATGTGATGCTTCGAGACCTTCACCTATTTGGTAAGAAATTGAAATAATTTCTGAAAGCGGTAGTGGTCCGGATTTAATCTTTTCTTTTAATTCTGTCCCTTTTATATATTCCATTACAATAAAAGTCTGGCCTTCGCATTCTTCAATCGCATAAATCGTTGCTATATTTGGATGGCTAAGCGCAGCTGATGCTCTGGCTTCAATTTTGAATCTTTCTTTTTCATCAGAAGTGACAGAGATATTTTGAGGAAGAAACTTTATAGCAACTTTTCTGTCTAGCTTTGTATCTTGGGCCAAATAAACTATACCCATTCCGCCATGTCCCAGTTTTTCTAATATTTTGTAATGGAGAATAGTTTCACCGATCATAATAATATTCAGTGTTTATATGTACTTATAAAGTTTGTTTGAGCTAAAATAACACTGCTACCGAAAGGAAAGAAATCATGTCTTTATCAGAGAAATGGACACTAAATAAAACTCTTACCTGTTACAACATCATAGTGCCCAACTTTCATATCATCCGTAGTTTTGATTGTCGAATTACGATTCCTATCAAGAGACATCTTCCATAAATAAAACTGTGAGAAAGTATGTTTTACTTTGTCAATCATTTCATTGTATTCTTTGCCCGATTCATGTTTGATCGCTGCTTCTTTATCATCCCAGACTGACACGGAAATAAAATCATTGTCTTCACTAGTGCTTTGAGTTAGAAATGCATTACGGCAACCCAATGCTTTCTTAAAAGATGGGATCACCACTTCAGAATATAGTTTTTTAAATTCATCCATTTTACCGGGGTGTATTTTAAGAGAAACTATTCTCAAGAACATGCTGTCATTTTGATTTATCAGGCTTTTGTCGCTGCCGTTTTGTACAGCAATATTATATTTATTAATTTCATGCTCTTCTTCCTGAGTATACTGTATTTCCATATTATCGGTAAGATGAATTTTCCATTCGTCAGTGGTATCAGCAAAATAAGGTTTTGCTTGTTCAAGCAGATCTTTAAAGACCCCACTGTTTTCATAGTTTTCGGCCTGCTGTTGAGTTTTCCAGAAGGTAAGTGATATAAATTCGTCTTTGTCTGGTTTGCTTTTAATAAGGCTGGCAAACAGACAGCCATCGACGGTTTGTAATTTTGGCTCTACCGTTACTTCATAAAAGGTTTTAAATTCATTTATGGAGCCAGGGTTTATATTCAGCTTAAAAATTCTCATAAACATGGTCTTTCCCTCCTTTGTTTGTGGGGAAATGTTTTTTGACTAATGGCCGTTGGTCATTCTTTTTTTATGACCACAATTGTCATATCATCACTTTGAGGCTGGCCTTTTGAAAAATTATTTACTTCTTTCAAAATTATTTCAATAAGCTGTTCGGAATTTTTATCCAGATTATTTTTCAACAAATCAAGTAATCTCGGCTCATCAAATTCTTCTTCATCCTTATTCATTGCTTCGGTTATTCCATCCGAAAAAATTACCAGAATATCATTTTTAGTTAAGTTAATTGTAGCTTCTTCATAAGGGACAGAAGGTGCGATACCAACTATTAATCCACCTACATCAGGTCGGGAAATTTTTTTGTCGGATGTAATAAGTATAGGATTATTATGCCCGGCGTTGCAGTATGCTATTTCACCATTTGCTGTGTTCAATACACCATAGAATAATGTCGCAAACTTATTAGGAGCTGTATTATAAAATAAAAGATCATTAGTTAGGGAAACACACTCTTTACAAGACCGTGATGATATGGCCTGTCCTCTTAATGAAGCCTGCAGATTGGCCATTAAGATAGCAGCTGGAATTCCTTTACCTGTTATGTCACCAAGGCAAAATGTTAAATGTGTCTCATCTTTAGTAATAAAATCAAAATAGTCGCCGCCAACTTCTTTTGCAGGAATACTTTTACCGGCAATAGAATACCCTTTAATTTTGGGCTGAGCTTTTGGAAGCAGATCAACCTGAATTTCATAAGCAAGTCTCATTTCTTCTTGTAGTCTGAGTAATGCCGTTTCGTTCTGGTATAGACGTGCATTTTCGATAACGTGTGCAGATTGAGCGGCAATTATTCCCAGAAGTCTCTGATCATTAATTGTAAAACCAGAGTTGCCATGCTTGTTAAAAACAGTAACAAGGCCTATCATTTTTCCTTTTAACAGCATCGGAACGCTAAGTAAAGATTTAATAGGGAAGTCTACTTCTTTTACTGCACTGAATCGCTTGTCAGTTTGAAAATCGTTAATTAGGAGCGGAGCTTTGTTCATCAGCATCCAACCCGTTAGTTGAGTATCAAGCCTGAAGGGGAGGAGGTTTGCTGTGCTATCCTGCTTTCTTATCATAGTGTGGAAAGGATTTTCTGTATCTTTTTCGTCCAGAAGCATTACAACACCTTGTTCAACCTTTATGTGCTTTACACATTTTCTAACAATAAGGTCAACAATTTTTTCGATTGATTGTGTGGATGTTATAGCAGTAGCTATTTCATTCAAAATAGAAAGTTCTCCTACTGCCATTCTTAGTTTTTGATTTTCTTCCTCGAGTCGGTTAATCTGAACCGAATACTGATCTGTCTCCATATATTGGCTAATTAATATTTAGAAATTTTTAATTGAGTCTTTTATAATATACCGTTGAAAGTAAGTGATTATAATATATGATTATATAACTGAAATGAAAACAAATTAAATAAATATTTTGTTCCTTTTTAGATAAAAAATACAGGATTTCGGTCCTTAAGAAGTAATTTTGGGCCAAAATATACTTTTAGTTTGCAATTTTTATAATGTTCAATTTCGGACTATGTTACTTGGCAAACTTAATATGTATGTATTTTTTCCCTGGTATTTGTAAAGTTTGCAGGTTCATTCCTTTCAATTTTTCGTTAATTTTGTTCAGTTCGTTCATTTTAATTTTGTCCAATTGCTTTTTCACTTCTGAAAGTTTTTCGTTATAATGATTAAATGCTTCTTTCATCTGTGCTGTTGGTTCACAGTCGGCACTAAAAACTGCTGTTTCAAGGTTTGCAGGGTTAGCACCTTTGTTCAATTTTATTAAGGCATCAATCTTTTGTTCGAAATTATTTAACATTGATAAAATATCAGCAGAAATTTTATTTCCTTTTTTTATTTTTGCTAACTGATCCTTAATTGAATTCTGAATTTCGTCCAGTGTACTTTGATCTGAAGAAGTATTCCAGGTTTGAACACCTAATTTAAATTGATCCTTTAGTGCTTTATCCGATACTTTTACTCTCGGATCCATTTTCACTTTTAGTTTCTGTATATAAGTTTTCCCCTCAACTGTTAGAACAATTTTATATTCACCTGGTAGTGCTAGTGGTCCTTCCGGCTCTTCTTTTGTTCCGTGCCCTGCAATTGCTTTCATACTATAGTAATGATAATTAGCAGGCGGAGGTGGATAGTGAAGATCCCAAACGAACCTATTGATGCCGGTATGAGTTGTTAAAGGTTCGAACTGAGGCAACCATTCGGTCATAAAATAAGGCTGTTTTGAAACAGGCACAGGTTTGTCGTTGCTTGAATAATGGCGAACTGAATTTCCATTCATATCAAAGATATCCAATGAAATATTATTCGGTGGTTTTTCCGATAGGAAATAATCTATTATTGCACCTGTCGGAGGATTTGTACCTAGCGGTGTTTCAGGTGGTAGAGGAGTATCGGTATTTTCACTTCTTCTTATTCTTATTGCAGTTTCAGGTTCAAATAACGTTACTTTATTATTTAAAATATTTTTATTAATCTGACGCAATGGTGTTACATTGTCCAGTATCCAGAATGATCTTCCATGAGTTGCTGCAATGAGATCATTATCGTGAACAGCAAGATCACGAACAGCAACAGTTGGCAGATTCAACTGCAACGGCTGCCAGCTTTCACCATCATTAAACGAGACATAAACTCCGGTTTCTGTTCCCGCATACAGCAAACCTTTTTTTACCGGATCAGCTCGAACAACACGAACGAACGAAAGATCATCTATCCCTTTATTAATTAATATCCAGTTTTTTCCGCTGTCTGTAGTTTTATAAATGTACGGAGTAAAATCGTCAAGCCTGTGACGATCTATTGCTGCATAGGCCGTTTTTATATCAAATGGTGATGCTTCGATAATACTAACCTTACTCCATGGCTTCAATTGTTTTGGAGTAACATTTTCCCAGCTTTTACAATTGTCTTTTGATAATTGAATCTGCCCATCATCTGTTCCGACCCAGATCAATCCTTTTTTTAAAAGTGAAAATGAAAATGAATAAATAACACCCATTCCACGTTCAGACGCATTTGAAACTGAAAGAGAGGAGGTATCATCTTTATTTTTTTTGGCACCAGTTAAATCGGGACTCACTACTTTCCAGTGTAATCCTCCATCAGTAGTACGTAGCATATATTGTGAACCAAAGTATAATGCATCACTATTGTTTGGGTCAAATCCAATAGGCGATGTCCAGGTAAAACGAAATTTGCGCTTTTGCATTGGAGTGCTGAATGAAGACAACAACCACGGTTGTACAACGTGTGATTGCCCCGTGACATTATCATACCTATACAAGCCGCCGTAAGTATTTCCACCATAAATTATGTTCGGGTTTTTAGGATCGGGTGCAATGTAACCTGCTTCTCCGGCACCAATCGGGTGCCAGTCTCTGAATGAGATCTGTCCGTAATCACTTCTGCTTGTTATAGAAACAGTCCCACAATCCTGCTGTGCACCGTATATTCTGTAAGGGAATTGATTGTCTACACTAATGTGATAAAATTGTGCTGTTGGTTGATTATACCAGCTGCTCCAGGTTTTTCCGTAGTCGAGGCTGACAGCCGCACCCTGATCAGCTGCTTCAATTATTCTGTGATTATTTTGAGGATCGATCCAGACATAATGATAATCATCTCCGCCGGGCGAACCTTTTATGGCAGTGAAAGTTCTTCCACCGTCTTCAGAACGAAAGACTGACCTGTTT
>Ga0315540_10000682_pt1 | contig 19399 bp, 19 predicted proteins | sample SalMarSW160110MG_FD_203677 | JGI IMG/M metagenome (GOLD analysis project Ga0315540, IMG submission 203677) | Salt marsh sediment microbial communities from the Plum Island Ecosystem LTER, Massachusetts, United States - Salt Marsh Sediment SW1601-10 ...
TCGCGCCCTTCTGGAACCAGCACGTGTCGATCGTGCTCGGCTACCTGGCCGTGATCATCTTCGTGCCGCTGTTCATGGCCCGCCTGCTCGGACAACTGCATCGTGCGCTGGAGCAGGCCCAGGCGGCGAACCGCGCGAAATCGCTGTTCGTCGCCAACATGAGTCACGAGTTGCGCACGCCGCTGAACGGCATCATCGGCATGAGCGACCTTCTCTCCAGCACCGCGCTCAGCGACGACCAGAAGCGCTTTACGGTGGTGATCAAGGAATCCGCGCACCACCTGCTGTCGCTGATCGAGCGCATTCTCGATATCTCCCGCATCGAGGCCGGCAAGGTCGAGATCGCCCGCGAGCCCTATGACCTGCACCAGCTGGTGACCGGCATCGTGGCCCTGTTCGAGTCCCAGGCAAAGGAGAAAGGGATCCGCATCGAGGCGTATTTCGAATCGGAGGTGCCGTTTGACCTGCTCGGCGATCCGAAACACCTCAGGCAGGTGTTGCTGAACCTGATCGGCAACAGCGTGAAATTCACGCACGAGGGCGGGGTGTCGGTCTACGTATCCCTGGACCGTCCTGGCGAGGCCGGAACGATGCTGCGCTTCTCCGTCATCGATACCGGCGTCGGCATCCCCGAGGCGGCCCAGGAGCGGATCTTCGACCAGTTCTTCCAGGCGGATGAGAGCGTCACCCGCCGTTACGGCGGGACCGGCCTGGGAACGACCATCGCCAGGAACCTGGTGCGCCTGATGGGCGGCGATATCGAGTTGCGCAGCAAGGAAGGGGAAGGGACCCAGATCTCGTTCACCTTGCCGTTGCAGCAGCAGACCGCCGCCAAGCCGCGCGACCTGGCAAGGATGCAGGTGCTGCTGGTCGGCCGGCCGGCGATCACGTCCGAGCTGAAGAAGCCGCTGCAACGCTGGGGGGTCGCGCCGGCCGTGCTGCACGATGTGGCGGCATTGTTCTCCGCCCTCGTCGATGCGTGGGCGAACGGTCAGGCCTATCAGGTCATGATCATCGATCGCGCCTGTCTGGATTTCGAGCCGGTGCATCTGATGGAGGTGGTGCGCAGCAAGAAGGAGCTGGCAAGCCTGGACGTCATCCTGGTCGATTCGGAGAACCGGCCGGACGAGCACTATGGGCTGCTGGCGCAGGGATTCTCGGCCGTGCTGTCGACGCCGCTGCAGGAATCGCCGCTGTTCAATGCCATGCATTTCACCAGCATCTCGCGCCAGCCGTCCGGGGAGATCGTGCCGATATCCAGCCTGACGGCCCGCAAGCAGGGCATCCGGCCGATGCGTATCCTGCTGGCCGAGGACAATCCCGTGAACCAGGAGGTCATCAGCGAGGTGCTCAGGCAAGCCGGCCATCGCGTGCAGATCGCCGAGGACGGCGAGGCGGCGCTCGACATGCTCGCTGGCGACGAGGCGTTCGACCTGGTGCTGCTGGATATGAACATGCCCAAGGTCAGCGGCCTGGACGTGCTGAAGAACTTCCGTTTCATGGATACCAGCGGCAAGACGCCGGTGGTCATGCTGAGCGCGGACGCCATGCCGTCCACCATCCGCACCAGCAAGGAGGCCGGTGCCAACGATTACCTGACGAAGCCGATCGAGGCGACCGCGCTGCTGGCCGCGGTGGCCCGCTTCGGCAAGCGGGACGTCGTCAGGAAAAGCGCCCCCGAGATCGGTTCGGCGGAGGCGATGCCGGCCGATATCCTCGACGGGGAATGCCTGGCGCAGCTGTACCGCCTGATCAAGTCGCCGGACAAGATCGCCGGCTTCATCGATTCGCTCGAGGCGAACGGCCGTACGCGCCTGTCCAAGCTTCATCTTTCGATCCAACAGGGGAACCTGTCGATGTTCCTGGACGAGATCCATGCCCTGAAGGGCAGTGTGGGCCAGCTGGGAGGCATTCGCGTCGTGCACCTTTGCCGCCGCATCGAGGCGCAGGGGCGGGCGCTGTCCAAAAACGACATGTCCGTGCTGGCCGGGGAGCTGGAGAACGTGTTCCAGGAGACCTGCGTGGCCCTGCAGGAGTACCACAAGCGCTTCGTCGTGCAATAAGTGCGTGGGGACTCCGGGCGTGATTGGCCCGGAGTCCGTCACGAACCACGATTACACCCGGGCGTTCTGTCTGGAGACGAGGCGCTCCATCATGCGCAGGTCCTTGTCACGCAACTGCATGGCGGCATCCGCCCAGATGCGCGCGACCTCGACCAGCTCGTCACGGGTGACGGGGTTGGTGCACTTCTTGGCTGCACGGAAGGCCTTCAGGCCGTTGCGGGCCTTCTCCTCGCGGGCGATGTACTCGTGTACGGCGCTTTCCCCCTGACCATCCTCGGCCAGCACGTCGACGACACCGATCTCGTACAGTTGCTCGGCCGAGTACAGCCGCCCGCTGGTGATCATCTCCTCCGCGAACTTGGCGCCCACCTTCCGCGACAGGAAGCTGTAGGCCCCGATGCCGGGGAACATGTTGAACAGGATATCGGGCAGGCCCATCTTGACGCTGCGCTCGGCAATGAAGACATCGCTGGAGATCGCATACTCCAGGCCGCCGCCGAGGGTGTCCCCCTGCGCCAGGCTGATGGTCGTCATGCCCCGGTTCAGGCCGTGGTGGTTCAGCAGCATGGTGTCGATGCAGGCGATGGCATAGTCGAGCAGGGCTTGCCCGTCCTGGTTGCGGATGAAGCCGGTGAACAGCTCAAGATCCCCGCCCAGGTTGAAGATGCCCGGCACCTTCGATGCCAGCACGATGTACCTGACCTCCTGCAGCTCCGGGCTGGTCTCGAGTTCACCGAACCAATGCCGGATATCCTGGACGAGCGCGGGGGTCACGCAGGGCCGGGGCCGGGGGTGCATGTAGTACCAGGCCAGGCCGACGTCATGTTCGTAATGGATGTCCAGTGTTGCGTATCCGGTTTCGAGGTCGGTTACGAAGTCGTTCCTGAGGCTGTTGGCAAAATGTTTCATCTGAAGGCTCCTTGGTGGTTTTGATGTAGGGGATCAAACGTACTTGATTCCCATCCGATGAGGTTGGACCGTCAGTGGCCATGCCGTCAATTTGTTCATTTTGCGCATATAAGTGATATTACGTACAAAATCACCCAATCGCGGACCGGTTTCCAGGCGTTTTGACCCCGGGTAGAGTGGTCCGGCCCCGCGGTGCGGGGATGGGGGGGTCGCGTGAAGCGCAGGAGCATCGGACAGTGGCTGGGCGTCGAGGGCCACGGCGTCAGCCATGCCGAGCGCTGGGTGGCGGCCCTGGGCGCGTTTCTGGGCATCCTGGCCACGGCGGCGATCAGTGCCCATTTCCTGACGGTCGGTGGTACCTGGCTCATGGTCGGTTCCATGGGGGCCTCGGCCGTGCTGCTGTTCGCCGTCCCGCACGGGCAGCTGTCCCAGCCCTGGGCGGCGACCGGCGGGCAGATGATTTCGGCCTTCGTCGGCGTCAGCTGCGCGCACTGGATCGCCGCGCCGGTGCCGGCGGCGGCCTGCGCCGTGGCGCTGGCGGTGCTGGCCATGCACTACGCCCGCTGCATCCATCCGCCCGGCGGAGCCACGGCCCTGATCGCCGTGATCGGCGGCCCCGATATCCATGCGCTCGGCTACGACTACATCTGGACGCCGGTGATGCTCAATGCCCTGACGATCCTGGCGATCGCCCTGGCCTTCAACAACCTGTTCCGCTGGCGTCGCTATCCGGCCGCGCTGCAGCAGCATGCGTTGCCGGCCAGGGCCTCCGGGGGGGTGAAGGTCGGCCGGGAGGACGTCGCCCATGCCCTGCAGCAGATCGATTCCCCGATCGATGCCACCGAGGACGACCTGCTCGAGATCATCCATCATGCCGAGTCCCACGCCCGGGAACGCATGGTCGACCATCACCGGAAATAGCCATCGCTTGGTCCCGACCGAAGCGCCGGGCTATATTTGTGGCTATGCGCAAGCGAGGACTCGATATCACGGGTACGGTGGATATCACCAGCCCGGCGGCGGTCAACGCGGCGGTGGCACGGATCTTTGCCGGGGCCTACGGCGATGATGCCATGCCGAGGCTTGCGAAGGCGTTCGACGACATCGCCGTATTGTTCAGCGGCCAGCACCCGCATTTCCATCCCTGCGACACTCCGTACCACGATCTGCAGCATGTGCTGGATGTGACGCTGGCGATGGCGCGTATCGTCGCCGGCCACGACAGGGTCCAGACGGCCGCCCACAGGCTCGGCCCGGACATGGCGTTTCTGGGGGTCGTGGTGGCCCTGTTCCACGACGTCGGCTATCTGCGCCGGCGGCACGACCGTCTGCACGGTAACGGCGCCGAATACACCAGCCGGCATATCGATCGCGGTGCGCGGTTCCTGGCCTCCTATCTGCCCGATCTGGGCATGGACCGGCGGCAGACGCGGATGGCCCGGCACCTGATCCGGTTCACGGCCTACGGCCGTGACGTGCCGGCGATCGCGCAACGCGATCCGGTGCTGCGCAAGCTGGGGGCGATGCTCGGTAGCGCCGACCTGCTGGCACAGATGTCGGACCGGTGCTATCTCGAGAAATGCCGGGACCGCCTGTATTTCGAACTGGAACTGGCACGCCGTCACCCCGGTCCCGACGGCATGGGTTGGACCTTCGATTCCCCGGAGGACCTGATCCGCAAAACCCCGGGCTTCTTCCGGCATGCCGTCGACAAGCGCCTGAACGGAACGTTCCGGGGCGTGCACGCATATGCCCGGCCGTATCTCGGCGGCCGGCATGCCTACATGGACGCGATCGAGAAGAACCGGCGCTACCTGATGCACGCCCTGAAGCGGGGCGATCTGTCACTGCTGCGCCGGCGCCCGCCCTGGACCCTGACGGTCCGCCCCGAGAGCCTGGGCGTCGACGGATGAGCACCGTAACCATGCCCTATGCGACACCCGATGCCTGGCGGGCCGCGGCGATGCGGCGCACCACGACGATCGCCGCGGAGGAGATCAGGCGTCGCCGCGCCGTTGCCGAGGCGCACCATCGCGCGCAGGGGCTGCCGGATGCGGATGCGCTGGCCGACCAGGAGCTGTATATCCTGGGCAAGATGGCACTGGACGAATACCGGGATTACCTGATCTTCAAGTTCATGTACGGGGTCGATTAGCATGGATGCCTGGCAGAACCCGGACGACGACACGATCGCGGCCCTGCTGCGCTCCGCGCGCCGCATCGCCGTCGTCGGCTGTTCGCCGAAGCCCGACCGGGCCAGCCACCAGATCACCGCCTTCCTGATCGCGCACGGCTACGAGGTGTTCCCGGTCCACCCGCGCGCCGACGTGATCCTGGGGCGCCCGGTGTATCCGGACCTGGCCTCGGTGCCGCAGCCCATCGATATCGTCGACGTGTTCCGCAAGCCCGAGTTCACGCCAGCCATCGCGCGTGCCGCAGCGGACATCGGGGCCGGCACCCTGTGGCTGCAGCAGGGCATCGTCAGCGACGAGGCGTGGCGGATCGCCACCGGGGCGGGGATGCATTGCGTCATGGATCGTTGCATCGCCGTGATGCACCGCCTGCTGCTCCGGGACTGAGGCTTCCTTCCGGCATTGTCGCCATTCCGGGCCTGATCGCCGCGTCGGCCGCGATGCCCGTATCCGTGCGCCCGATGCCCGGTCAGCGCGACAAATTGTCGCATCCACGGGGGCGGCGTATGCTGCGATACTTCCCGGCTCCGGCATCGCCGAACCCGCCCATGCGGTTCAAGGAGGAGAGGGCATGCCCATACCGGGCGACAGTCTGATGACCACCGACGCGCCGACATTGTCGCGCAACCTCAAACGCCTGCTGCAGGTGCGCAGCACCCTGATCCTGTGCCAGGCCGCGCTGGTGCTGTCCTCGCTGCTGCTGCCCGCACTCAGGCTGCAGCTGTGGGCGATGTCCGGCATCATCGCCGTCTACGCCCTGGTCCATCTCGCCTCGATCGCCATGTTCCGCGGCCAGCAGGAGATCTCCGAGCGGGCCTATTTCGGGCAGCTGCTGCTCGACGTGGCCTTTTTGACCCTGCTGCTGTATTTCTCGGGCGGCTACACGAACCCGTTCATCTCGCTGTACCTGCTGCCGCTGTTCATCGCCAGTTCCACGCTGCCGGGACGCTATGCCTGGACGATGGCGGGGCTGGTGCTGGGCTGCTATTCGCTGCTGGTGTTCTATTACCAGCCGCTGTTCTCGATGCAGCAGGGTCATGCCGATGCCGGCTTCCACCTGCACCTCGTCGGCATGTGGTTCAGCTTCGTGCTCAGCGTGGCGCTGATCGTGTTCTTCATCATGCGCATGTCCGATGCCCTGCGCGAGCGGGAAAAGCGGCTGGCCGACATGCGCGAGCAGGCCGCCCGCGACGAGCTGGTCGTGGCGCTCGGGGCGCTGGCCGCCGGCGCCGCGCACGAGCTGGGCACGCCGCTGTCGACGATGGCGGTGGTTGCCGGCGAGCTGGCCGGTGATCTGGCAGAGGACCGGGAGGCCGTCGGACGGGTGCAGATCCTCAGGGAACAGATCCGGCGATGCCGGCACATCCTGTCGCAGATCTCGGCCAGCGCCGGTCAGGCGCGCGCCGAGGAGGGCCGCGGCCTGGCCGTCGATGCCTATATCCGGGAGGTGCTGGCGCAATGGCGTTCCACACGCCCGGATGCGTCCGTATCCGTCGATATGCAGCCCGGGCATGCGCCGTCGCTGGTGGCCGACGTGACGCTGACCCAGGCCATCATCAACCTGCTCAACAACGCCGCCGACGCCTCGCCCGAGCGGGTCGGCCTGTCGTGCCGCTGGCAGGACGGGCGCATCGAGATCGAGGTCTGCGACGAGGGCGAGGGGTTGCCGCCCGAACTGCGGCAGAGGATCGGTTCCCCCTTCGTCTCGACGAAGAGCGGTGGCCGCGGCCTCGGGCTGTTCCTGAGCCGGGCGGTCGTCGAGCGCCTCGGCGGCAGCCTGAGCCTGGCCGAGCGCCAGCCGCACGGCGTCTGCGCCCGCCTGACGCTGCCGTATGCGCACTTCCTGGCCGGGGCTGGCTGATGGGGGCGACTGGTCGGACAGGCAGGCTGCTGGTCGTCGACGACGACCGGATGTTCTGCCGGGTGCTGTCCGAGGCGCTGGCACGGCGGGGCTTCGCGGTCGTCACCGCCCATAGCGTCGACCAGGCCCTGGACGTCGTGGGGGATGATCCGCCGTCCCACGCCGTCGTGGACCTGAGCATGCCCGGCGCCTCCGGCCTGGTGCTGGTCAGGCAGCTGCGGGAGATGGATGCCGGGATGCGCATCCTGGTGCTGACCGGCTATGCCAGCGTCGCCACCGCGGTCGAGGCGATCAAGCTCGGCGCCACCCATTACCTGGCCAAGCCGGCCGACACCGAGGAGATCATCGCCGCCCTGCACCAGGGCGAGGGCGATGCCGACGTGCACGTCAGCGACAGGCCGGTATCGGTGCGCCGTCTCGAATGGGAGCATATCCAGAAGGTATTGAACGAATGCGACGGCAACATCTCGGCCGCCGCGCGCCGGCTCGGCATGCACCGGCGCACCCTGCAGCGCAAGCTGGCCAAGCGCCCCGTCAAGGGCTAGGGGGCTGCCCGGCTGCGACAATTTGCCACATTGCCAATCCTTATCCCGCTTTGAAGCATGTCGTCGGCGCCCCGCGCCAAGCCAAGGAGGGAGATTAAGATGAAGCGATACGAAACCAGCAAGGCCGTCCGCACCGGCCTCGTGGCCGTTGTTTGTTTGGCATTTGCCCTTGCGCCGTCCGTCGCGGCCGCCTGCGCTTGCGGATGCGGCATGTATTCGGTGGGCATGCCGGGCCTGGGACTGCCCACGGAGTCGGGGCTGGCGATCAACCTGCAGACCACCTTGCTCGACCAGAACCAGGCCATGCAGGGCGGCGCCAAGATTCCGCTGTCCCAAAGCGCCGATCAGCGCGTCAACACGATCTTCTACAACCTGAACGTGCAGTACCAGATCAATCGCTCCTGGGGGATCATGACCATGATCCCGTACTGGCAGCGCAGGTTCGATACCACCGGGGCACCCCGGGCAACGGTGAATACCTTGTCCGATATCCGCGTCGAGGGCATCTACAGCGGCTTCTCCCCGGACATGTCGACGGGCCTGATCTTCGGCCTGAAGCTGCCGACCGGCACCCATACCGCCGCCGGCTTCGATCGCGATACGCAGCCGGGAACGGGGACGACCGACATCCTGATCGGCGGCTACCAGTGGGGCAGCCTGGCGCCGAACTGGAACTGGTCCGTGCAGGGCATGTTCCGCAGTGCCGTCAATTCGCGCGACGGCTATCGTCCGGGTAACAGCCTGCATCTCGTGGGCAATGTGCATTACGACGGCTTCCGCTTCCAATACCACGTCGCACCGATGCTGCAGATCCACTACAATCACCGCTTGTCCGATTCCGGCATCAACGCCGCCAACCCGGTGGCTTCCGGCCTCACGTCCGTATTCGTGACACCCGGCATCCTGTTGGATCTGAGTCGTCACTGGAAGGCCAATGCGGAGCTGTATGTTCCCGTCTATTATCACGTCACCGGCATCCAGTTGGTGCCCAAGCAGGTCTTCAGCTTCGGCATCACCTACAATCTGTAAGGCGCAAGCCGCGGGGGGTCAACGCATGAAGCTCGGGGCATGGCTGGCCATAACGCTGTTGGCCCTGATGCCGGCACCGGCGTGTGCCTGGACACTGCAGGACATGCAGGGGCACACGCTGGACCAGGCCGCCTATCAGGGGCGGTGGGTGCTGGTGAACTTCTGGGCCACCTGGTGCCCGCCGTGCAGGAAGGAGATCCCGGAGCTGATCCGGCTACAGCACGACGAGGCCGGCAGGCTGACCATCATCGGCATCGCCGTCAGCTATCGCGATCCGCAATCCGTCGCCGATTTCGTGCACCGGCACGGCATGGGCTATCCGATCGTGCTCGGCAATGCCGGCATGGCGGCCGAATTCGGTGGTTTCAGGGGCCTGCCGGCCAGCTTCCTGTACGGTCCGGACGGCAGGCTCGTGCACCGCTTCGAGGGTGCCCAGACCGAGGCCTCGATCGCGCAGGCCATGGGCCTGTCCGCGCATTGAGCGGCTTGTTCACCCCCGGGACCTTCCGTTTCCTGGCGGACCTGGCCGCCAACAACCGCCGCGACTGGTTCGAAGAGAACCGGCAGCGCTACGAGGATGCCGTGCGCGCGCCGGCACTGGATTTCATCGCGGCCATGGCGCCGCGGCTGGCGGCCGTCTCCCCGCACTTCACGGCCATCCCGCGCAAGCAGGGCGGCTCGCTGATGCGGGTGTTCCGCGATACGCGCTTCTCGCGCGACAAGACCCCGTACAAGACCAACATCGGCATCCATTTCCGCCACGAGCATGGCCGCGACGTGCATGCGCCGGGATTCTACGTGCATATCGCGCCGGAGGAGGTGTTCCTCGCCGTCGGCATCTGGCATCCGGATGCGCCGGCGCTGGCGAGGATACGCACCGAGATCGACCGCTACCCGCGGCGCTGGCGGGCGGCGCGGGACGACGCGGCCTTCCGGCGCAGCTTCCGCCTGGACGGGGAGAGCCTCGTGCGGGTGCCGCGCGGTTTCGATGCCGCCCATCCCATGGCCGGGGACCTGAAGCGCAAGGATTTCATCGGCATCTGCCCGATATTGCCCGAATCGGTCGTCGAGGCGGATTTCGCGGATTTCACGGCGGCGCGTTTCGCCGACGGCGCGCCGCTGATGCGCTTTCTGTGCAAGGCGCTGGGTCAGGCGTACTAGGCCCCGACGCTAAGCCGCCCGGCGCAGGCGCCGCCGCGGGGGGCGCGTCGGTTTGCCCCGCGGCGTCATGGCCTCGAGATAGCGGAGGATCTCCTCGCCCGGGCGCACGCCGCATTCCCCCAGGCCCTGGTTGCCGAACAGGACGTTGAACTCGAACAGGTAGGGATGGCCGTCCACCCAGGCGATGTCGAAACCGGCATGGTCGACGCCGAGGCTCAGGGCCACCCGCTCGGCCAGGGCCACCGCCGCCGCCGGTGCCGCTTCGAAGGACAGGCGGCCGCCGCGGGCCACGTTCGTATGGAATCCCCATGCCGGGCGCTCCCGCCAGTAGGCGGCGACGGCCCGGCGGCCGATGACGACGACGCGCAGGTCGCGTCCGATGGGCAGCAACTCCTGCGCGTACAGTACCGTGTTTTCGTCGGCATGGCGCCGCCAGTCGGCCGCATCCGCGATCAGGTGCACGCCCCGGCCCATGGCGTTGCGGACCTCCTTGGCCACGAACGGGAAGGAGAACGCATCCAGGATGGCCTCGCGTCCGGCGGCGTCGCCCGCCTCGATGCGGGTGTGCGGCACGTGATCCGGGCAGACGGCCCAGAAGGCGCGCGTCATCTGGACCTTGTCGAAGCCGAGGTGGTAGCTGGCCGGGCTCGGGAAGATGCGCTTGCGCCAGGCGTAATGCAGCGTGTTGACCTGCCAGGTTTCCGGGAACAGCACCCAGTCCGCCTGCGCGATCAGCGCCCGCCGGGCATACATCTCGGTGGGCTTGACGTAGTCCACCCCGGGGATGCCGAGGCTGCGGAACAGATTGAACGACACCAGCCGCATGCGCGAACCACCCGACCGACGGATTGAAAAGCGGTGCATCATCCATCGCGCCGCGGCCGTTCGCAAGCCTCCGCCGGCCGGCACCGGCGCGCATCGAACCCGGCGGGCGGGCGGGTGCAGGCTGGTCTTGGTCATGTGGCTGGGATATGCTAAGCAATCCCAAGGGTTCTGCGCGCGTGAAGGGCAGTGGAGCAGGTAGCGATGGTTCAGGAAAACGGTCCGGATCGCCGGGCAAGTGAACGCTTTGCCATGGACTTCAAGGTCAGTATCCATGAGGTCCGCGATGGCAAACAGTCCTTCCTGGAAGACTCGGTGTTGCATGATGTGTCGGGCGTCGGCATCTGCTTTCTGACGCGTCGGTCTGAGATGTACCGTCCCGGCCAGCGCCTGCACGTCACCATCATCCTGCCCGGAACCGACCGGCTGGAGGCCCGTCTCGAGGGCGATGCCACCGTGGTGCGGGTGGCCCAGGACCCGGAGAGGGGCATGTTTGTCGGCGTCTCCATGGACAAGCCGCTGGATTTCATCGCCGGGGTGCAGCACCGGATGTCGGCGCGGAACGATCCGGGGCGTGACGCGTGAGCCGGTCCAGCGAGCGCACCAGCATCCAGCAGGTCATCAACTGGGCCTTCAGCCTGCTGGGCCTGATCCCCTACCTGCTGACCATCTACATCGTCGTGGCCATGGATCTCCCGGTGACCCAGGACCTGCTGGTGGTGGCATCGGCCATCTTCCTGTCGCACCTGTTCGGCCTGATCCTGCTGCGGCGCTACGGCGGCACCCTGGTCGAGCTCGGGAACAGGGTGCACAAGGCCGTGACCTCGAAATCGCCGGTCACCATCGATATCCACGGCAGCAAGCCGAAGGAGGTGGCCGATCTGGAGCGGGCGTTCAACGCCGTGTTCGAGGAGACGGAGGGGCTGCGCCGGAATTTCCGCGAGATGACCACGAAGATGATGCTCTACACCAAGGATATCGAGGGCTACCAGGAGCGCTTGCAGGAGGAGGCGGTGCTGCGCGCGCGCATGAACCGCTACGTGCCGCAGAATGTCGTGGACCAGCTGCTGAAGGTCGAGGGGGACCTGCCGGCGCCGCATTACTCGCGGGAGGTGACGGTGCTGTTCGCGGACATCCGTTCCTTCACGGCCCTGTCCGAGAACATGACGCCGGAGGAGGTCATCGCCATGCTCAACGAGTACTTCGACGACATGGTCGAAATCATCTTCCGGCACCATGGTATCCTGGACAAGTTCGTCGGTGATGAGCTGATGGCGGTGTTCGGATTGCTCGGGCAGGCCGAGTTCGGGGCCGAGAACGCCATCCGGGCCGGTATGGAGATGCAGGAGCGCCTGCGCATGCTGATGGCCGAGCGCCGGATGCAGGGCCAGCCGGTGTTCCGGGTCGGCATCGGCATCAACACCGGTCCGGTCGTGGTCGGCAATGTCGGCTCGAAGAACCGCATGGATTACACCGTCATCGGGGACACGGTCAACGTGGCCGCGCGCCTGGAGCAGATCGCCGCCGGCGGCATGGTGCTGATCGGCGAGGCCACGCGGCAGCGGTTGCCCGAGGGGCTGCAGGCGGTCGAGAAGGGTGAGATCAAGGTCCGGAACCGGGCCGATCCGGTCCGGTGCTACGCGGTGCTCGGCCAGTGAGCGTACCGTAGGGATGAGCGGGAAGGGGAGGAGGCGACCGGCGGGCGACGGGTCGCCGTCGCGGGTGCAGGCCTCCGAGGCGCGCTACCGGGCGCTGATGGAGCATGCCAACGATGCCATCATCATGGCCGACGTGGAGCTGGGCGTGGTCATCGACGCCAACCGCCGTGCCTGCGAGATGCTGGGCCTCGGCCGGGACGAGCTCATCGGTCTGCCCGTGATGGACATGCACCCGCCCGGGCTTCGCCGGCGCTACAGCGAGCAGTTCCGCGCCCACGTGGCGGCGGGGGGGAACGCCGTCGTCGAACTGGTGATGCGCCACCGCGACGGCAGCGATATCCCGGTGTCGGTCAGCTCGGCCGTCGTCGAGCTCGACGGCCGGCGCGTCATCCAGGGCATCTTCCGCGACATCCGCGAGATCAAGCGGGCCGAGCTGCAGATGCGCGAGGAAACACGGTTTCTGGAGACGCTGATCGAATCGGCGGCCGAGGGCATCTGCCTGTGGCAGCGCGTGGCGCACTATCCCTTCGTGCGATTCACGGTCTGGAACCAGCGCATGCAGGAGATCACCGGCTACAGCATGCAGGAGATCAACCGCCTCGGCTGGTACCAGAGCCTGTATGGCGCGCCCGAGGCCCAGGCGCAGGCGCACCAGCGCATGACGATGGTCGAGGCCGGCGGGCAGGTGCGGGGGCTTGAAACCCGCGTCGTCACCCACGGCGGCGAGGAACGCATCCTGCGCATCTCCTCGGCGCCGGTGATCGCCGACGGCGGCGAGCGCACCTGGGTGCTGGCGGTCATGGAGGACATCACCGAACAGCGCGCGCTCGAAACCAATCTGCGCCAGGCGCAGAAGATCGAGGCGCTGGGTACGCTGGTCGGCGGCATCGCGCACGACTTCAACAACATCCTGACCGGCATGCTCGGCAACATCTACCTGGCGCAGAGCGATGACGAGCTTCCCCCCGAGCTCATGCAGTACCTGGTCGTGGCCGAGGACATGGGCTACCGGGCTGCCGAGCTGATCTCACAGCTGTTGACCTTCGCCCGCAAGGGCCGCTTCGATATGCAGCCGCTGGAGCTGAACGCCCGCCTCGGTGAGTCCTTCGACAAACGCCTGCTGATGGCGCCGGAGAACATCCGGCTGCAGCGGGTGTTCTGCGCCGAGGCGCTGCCGGTGCTTGGCGACATCGCCCAGATCGAGCAGGTGCTGATGAACCTGCTGCTCAATGCCCGCGATGCCCTGGTGGGACGGCCGGACCCCGAGATCACCGTGCGCCTGGAGCGCTTCGTGGCGGATACGCACTTCCGGCGGGCCCATCCCGGCGACGCCGCCGTCGCGTATGCGTGCCTGACGGTCGCGGACAATGGCGAGGGCATCGCGCCGCAGAACCTGGAGCGCATCTTCGAGCCCTTCTTCACGACCAAGGACGTGGGCAGCGGCACGGGGCTGGGGCTGGCGATGGCCTACAGCATCGTGCAGCGCCACGGCGGCTTCATCGAGGTGGAAAGCAGCGAGGGCGCGGGTACGGTGTTTCGCATCTACCTGCCGCTGGCCGATGGCGTGGACACCGCCACCGGCGTCGACGCCGGCGTGGCCCTGCGCGGACAAGGCGAGCTGATCCTGCTGGCCGACGACGAGCCGGACGTCCTGCATTCCATCGCCGAGGTCATCGAGCGTCTGGGCTACCGGGTGCTGGCCGCGGCCGACGGTAGCGAGGCCTGGTCGCTGTTCGGCAAGCACCGGGACGAGATCGTGCTGGCCGTGCTCGACGTGGTCATGCCCGGCATCAACGGTACGGAGGTGGCCGAGCGCATGCGCCGGATGCAGCCCAGGCTGCCGGTCATGTTCGTTACCGGTTACGACTCGGGCGGCGAGCTGGCCATGCTCATCGGCGAGCGCTCGCGGGTGCTCGCCAAGCCGTTCCGCATCGATGAGCTGAGCCGGGAGATCCGCGAACTGCTGGGAACCGGCTGAGCCGGTTCAGTCCATGGCCTCCAGCACCCGCTTGACCGCCGCGAAGTCCTGATCGGCGAGTTCCGGGCCGGCATCGGGGCGGTACAGCCCGGCCACGATGCGGCCCAGCGGCAAGGCCGCGCCCGTATCCCGCGCCGTTTCCAGGATGAAGCCCAGGTCCTTGGCCATGTGCCTGAACGGGAACTGCACCGGGAACGCGTGCGTCACGACCATGTCGCGCTTGAGCCGGAACAGCCCGCATCCCAGGGGGCCGGCGAGCACGGTGTCGAGCAGCACGGCCGGATCCAGGCCGCCTTTCTCGCCGAGGGTCACCGCTTCGGCCAGTCCGGCCATCATCGTGGCGAGCAGCAGGTTCACGGACATCTTCATCGCCGAGCCGCGGCCGACGGTGCCGCAGCGGATCACCCGGCTGCCCATGGCCAGCAGCAGCGGTTCGACGGCGGCGATGTCCGCCTCGTCGCCCCCGGCGAGGATCACCAGGGTGCCGTCCTCGGCGGGCTGCTTCGAGCCGGAGACCGGCGCATCGACGAGCCGTGCGCCGTGCGCCGCCAGCGTCCGTGCCAGTTGTTCCGAATAGGCCGGAGGTACCGTGCTCATGTTGACGATCCGCTTGCCGGCCAGCGGTACCGCGAGCAGGCCCGCAGGTCCGGCCAGCACGGCATCGATGGCCGCAGGGCCCGTGAGCATCAGGATGACGGTGTCGGCGGCGGCCGCGACGCCGGCAGGGTCGGCGGCCGCCACGGCCCCGGCCCGGACCAGCGCTTCGGCCTTGCCGGCGCTGCGGTTGTACACGGTCAGCGCGTGCCCGGCGGCCAGCAGGTTGGCCGCCATCGGCGCCCCCATGATCCCCAGGCCGATGAATCCGGTGGTCTCGTGCATGGGTGCCTCCTGTGGCCGGTGTTTCCGCGCAGCCTGCAGCGCGGTGCCGGCGCTGTCGACTATGCTAGCCCCAGGCATGGGGGTGGACGATGCGCACGGTCTGGGTTCTTTTGCTATGCTGGATACCGATGCAAGCGATGGCCGGCGGATTCACCCTGACGAGCGGCGACGTGGCCGAAGGCGCCACGATGCCCGAGGCGCAGGTCTATGCCGGCGGCGGCTGCCACGGCGGCAATGTGTCGCCGGCGCTGGCCTGGCACGGCGCCCCTGCCGGCACCAAGGGCTTTGCCGTGACCATGCACGACCCGGACGCGCCGCGGCCCGGCGGCTGGTGGCACTGGCTGATGGTCAACATCCCCGCCGACGTGACGGCCCTGGCCGGCGGTGCCGGACGGCCGGGCGGCGGGCCGGGCGGCAGCGTGCAGGGACTCAATAGCTTCGGGTCGGTGGGTTACGGCGGGCCGTGCCCGCCGGTCGGGCACGGCGTGCACCATTATGTGATCACCGTCTATGCGCTGGATACGGCGCGGCTGCCGCTGACGTCCGATGCGGATCCCGGCTACGCGGATGCATTGATCCGCCGGCATGCCCTGGGGCTGGCGCGGCTGACGGCTGTCTATCAACGCTGATGCGGGGCGCTGAGCCGCGTCCGCGACGTTCCGCCGATGGCGCCGGGCCGCCGGCGGGGATATAAATCGGCATACCCGGGCGCCCCCGGCAGGAGAATCCCTTGGACGGCATCTTTTCCGATCGCATCGCGGATGTGCCCCGTTCCTTCATCCGCGAGATCCTGAACGTGACGCTGGACGATACGGTGATCTCCTTCGCCGGCGGCCTGCCGAACCGCACGCTGTTCCCGGTCGAGGCGCTGGCGCGGGCGGCTGCGCGCGTGTTCGCCGAGGCCGGCGGCGATGCGCTCCAGTACAGCAATACCGAGGGCTTTGGGCCGCTGCGCGCCTTCATTTCCGAGCGCTACCGGCGGCAGGGGCTGGAGATCCCGGCCGAGCGCATCCTGATCACCACCGGCTCGCAGCAGGGCCTGGACCTGCTCGGCAAGATCCTGCTCAACGACGGTGACGAGGTGCTGATCGAGGAGCCGGGCTATATCGGCGCCATCCAGGCCTTCTCGGTCTACCGGCCGCGCTTCAGGCCGGTACCGGTCGGCGACGAGGGCATGGACGTCGGGGTGCTGGAGGCGGTGCTGCGCGGCTCGGCGCCGAAGCTGGCGTACACGGTGCCGAACTTCCAGAATCCGTCGGGCATCTCCTACACCGCGGCCAACCGGGAGCGGGTGGCGGGGCTGCTCGCCGGATCACGGACGCTGCTGGTCGAGGACAATCCCTACGGCGAGCTGCGCTTTTCGGGACAGGCGGCGCCGTCCTTCATGCAGCTGCTGCCGGAACAGACCGTGCTGCTGGGCTCGTTCTCCAAGACCGTGGTGCCGGCCTTCCGTCTCGGCTGGATCGCGCCGCCGCCACGGCTGATGGACAAGCTGATCACGGCCAAGCAGGCCGCCGACCTGCATACGGACGCCTTCGCCCAGCGCCTGCTCCACCGCTACCTGTGCGACAACGACCTGGACGCGCACATCGCGCGCATCACCGAGACCTACGGCCGCCAGCGCGATGCCATGGTGGCGGCCATCGACCGCCATCTCCCGTCCGGGGTGCGCATCACGCGCCCGGACGGCGGCATGTTCCTGTGGGCGACACTGCCGGAAGGGATGTCGGCGCTGGCGCTGTTCGAGCGGGCGCTGGCGCGGAAGGTGGTCTTCGTGCCGGGCGATCCGTTCTATGTCGGCAGGACGCACGTGAACACGCTGCGCCTGAACTTCTCCTGCGCCGGCGAGGCCGAGATCGCGGAGGGCATCCGCCGCCTCGGCGAGGCCATGGCGGGCTAGGCGCCCCCGCCCCCGCTCAGGCGCCGGCGGCCTGCTTGGCGATCTCGGCGTGCACCTTGGCCATGTCCAGGGCCTTGGCCTGGTTCACCACGTCCTCGAGCGCCGGTTTCGGCAGGGCGCCGGCCTGCGTGAACACGATGACCTTGTCGCGCACGATCATCAGCGTCGGGATCGAGCGGATGTTGAACTGGGCCGCCAGCTCCTGCTCCTGTTCGGTGTTGACCTTGGCGAACAGCACGTCCCCGTGCTGCTCGGACACGGATTCGAAGGTCGGGCCGAAGGCCTTGCACGGCCCGCACCACGGGGCCCAGAAGTCGATGACGGCGATGTCGTTGCCGAGTATCTCCTTCTCGAAGTTGTCCTTGGTCAGTTCTACGGTTGCCATCACGGCCTCCTTGCGTGTTGTCGTCCGCCACCGCGGCGCCACCGCGATGGAATCGTCATTATATTATGAAATGCTAATTTATCAAGTCCGCGCCGCTAGGCATGCCGTCGGAGAATGCGTTATGCTGGCGGGAAGGCAAGGAGGCTGCTGGCATGGCCGACGAGTGGATCGATCTGCAATCGCTGAACGACGATACGCCGGTTCCGGAGCAGGCCCCGTCGTCGGCATCGGAGCAGGCCGGGGATGCGCTGGAGAAGATGGCCCCGAAACTGGAGCTCGAGGGCGGCGAGGGTCTGCTGGCCCTCGGCAATACCACGGCGATGTCGGGCAACGCCGTGGTCGGCTATCTGCGGGTGCAGTTCGTCGACGTCTACAAGCAGCTCGAGAAGATCACCGATGCCAGCAGCATGGACGAGCGGGCGCAGATCTCCTCCAAGATCCGCGCCTGGATCAATGCCCTGAACACCTCGGGCCTGATCCCGCTGGATTTCCGGGTGCGCGCGCTGCGCATGCTCGAGCAGTACCTGGCCGTGCTGACCGGCGAGATGCGCGGCGTCATCCTGCGCGCCTACAAGGTCGGCGTGCAGCAGACCTACGACCAGATGCGCCAGGCCACCGAGAAGGAGAAGGAGGTCGATGCCGATACGGTCGACAACTTCGCCGAGATCTGCTGCGTGGCCCTGGAACTGCTCGTCGGCTACATGCTCGACGAGGCCCGCCATTACCGGGCGCCGTCGCCGCTCGAGGTGCGCCAGGGCCTGGAGATCATCTGGATGGGGCTGTCGGTGATCCAGGGCTGGCCCGTCGATCGCCGCAACCGCATACGCATCATGCGCGCCTCGATCCAGTTCGAGCTGCTGCGCAAGGTCGATTTCCATTCGCTGCCGAAGCGGGACATCGAGCGCCTGCCGGGGCTGTTGAACCAGCTGGTCGAGACGGACGACATCGATATCCGCGCCGTGCGCGTGGTGTCGAGCTACAAGGCCGTCAAGAACAACAGCTACCTGGTGTCGCTGCTGATGAAGTCCCACCAGCGTCCCGAGATCTACAAGACGACGCTGCCGGCCAGTCACGACGGCATCATCACGGACTTCTCGGCCGTGCTGCGCCTGGCCGAACGGCGCATCGAGGACATCCGCGCCAAGCTGGCGGCCGGCGGCCATGCCGGGCTGGTGCTGGAGACCGAATACGAGCAAACCAAGTTCCTGGCCCGCATCCTCGAATCATTCACCGCAACCAAGGGGCGCGACAAGCGCGTGCCGCTGAACGGCGAGTCGGTGCTGGTGCATCCGGGTGTCGTGCTGGATAGCAGCGCCCGCTTCGTGGCCTGCGCCGGCATCAACGCCACCGACGAGGGCATGGCGATCGACATCAGCGAGCTCCCCGAGGACAGCCTGAGCGTCGGCAGCCTGGTGACGATCCGGCGCCCGAACATGAAGCAGCAGGACGGGCATGCGGTGGTGCGCTGGCTGCGCCGCCGCACCGGCCGCGGCTCGCAGGCCGGGCTGAAACTCGTGACGCGGACCGACTACACGGCGCTGATCACCATGCATTCGCAATCCGGCCGGGGTGCGCGCGGCGGCGAGCCGGGCTTCGTGGTCAACAAGGACAAGGAGCCGTTCGAGATCTGGGTGCAGAGCGACCGCGATTTCCCGTCCAGGGTCTATGCGAGCATCAATCCGGCCACCAGCTATCCGCCCGCCTTCACCGCCATCCTCGATCGCCAGCCGGACGACAGCGACAGCTACCGCCGCTTCCGCGTGTTCAGGAAGGACCCGCCCGGCCTGCCCGGGGTCAAGGGGTGAAATGGAAGTGGCGCCCGTGCGGGTCGATCATGTCGGCATAGCGCGGGGTCGCCCGCACCAGCCGCCAGCCATGCGGTGATCGCTGACCCGGGCGCAGCGTGATGATGTGCCCGTCTTCCAGGATCGACGCCAGTCCGTCGCTCATGGCGACCACCTGCATCGGCTCCCTGGCCCGCCGGCGATGCGTCGCGGCATGCCGGGTGCCGTGCCGC